>Ga0214917_10000668_pt1 | contig 44565 bp, 40 predicted proteins | sample LL_1208_BB_MetaG_FD_177983 | JGI IMG/M metagenome (GOLD analysis project Ga0214917, IMG submission 177983) | Freshwater microbial communities from Lake Lanier, Atlanta, Georgia, United States - LL_1208_BB | ecosystem: Environmental > Aquatic > Freshwater > Lake | place: USA: Georgia | collected... | reverse complement strand
AGATGGCCGCAGGAAAACGGGCTCAAGAGATCGAGGCCTCCACATCCGGCCTAAAACAAGCCAAGGAAACGGAAGCGGGATTATTGAGTCAGAAGGAGGAGGAGGTCGTTCGCTGGCGTCAGGAAGGCGAAAAGGCAAAGGATCGACTGGCCGAACTGGCGGTCAAAAGCTCGCAACTGGATTTTCAGAGACAGGCCTTGGCGGATCGCTTGCAAAGGGAATACGCCACTCCTCTGATGGAGGCTAAAATTGAAGGCGAGGGAATGCCACAAACCGAGGAAGAGTGGAGCAAACTGGAGGAGGAGGCGAAGGGGTTGAAGGAGAAGATGGACGAGATGGGGCCGGTCAATACCGAGGCAATTTCCGAATATGAAGAGCTGGAAGGAAGACTCAAATTTCTGGAAACAGAAGAGAAGGATCTGACTACCGCCAAAGCGCAATTGGAAGAGGCGATTCGCAAAATCAATCAGACGACCCGCCTGCTTTTCGAGGAAACGTTCGACAAAGTAAGGGTCAATTTCGGAACCCTCTTCGGGGAACTGTTCGGGGGCGGTCGAGCCACGGTCAAGATGACCGAAGGCGAAGATGCCATGGATGGCGGAATCGACATCGAGGCCCAACCACCGGGAAAACAGCCCAAAAACATTTCCCAGCTTTCAGGAGGAGAGAAGGCCATGACTGCCTTGGCCTTGCTTCTGGCGATCTATTCCGTGAAACCGAGTCCTTTTTGTGTCTTGGACGAAATGGATGCCCCATTGGATGAGTCGAATACCGTTCGTTTTGTGCAAATCATCGAGCGTTTTGTTGAGAAGTCGCAGTTCCTGGTGATCACCCATAACAAAAGAACCATGTCGGCAGCCGATCTTCTTTATGGGGTAACCGCGACGGAGCCCGGTGTCTCGCGAATGATGTCGGTCAAGCTGACGAGGGAAGATGAGACCCCTTTGTTTGCGCAGGCGGAAGCGTAAGTGAAGCCGAGCCCCGAACGGCTCCGGGCCACGGCGGAGCGTATTGCCCGCAACGCAGGGGCGACTCTTCGTCAGGCCAAAACAGAGTCCCTGCAGGTTGATTCTGCGGAACAACACGACATCAAGCTTGAGCTCGATCGCAGAGTCCAGGAGCAGATCCGGAAGGAAATCCTTGCAGAACATTCGCACCATGGATTTCTTGGGGAGGAAGGTGGGGAAGCCGCCAAGGCTGGTCAATATGAGTGGGTGGTGGATCCGATCGATGGAACGGTGAATTTATTCTACGGGATTCCTCATTATGCTGTTTCCATCGCCTGCCGGTTGGATGGCCGGACATTGGCAGGCGCAATTTATGATCCCAACCGGGAAGAAATGTTTTCGAGTCATGCCGGGGGAGGATCGACCCTTAACGGAAAAAGCATTCATGTGGCGCATCGACTAAAGCTGGAAGAGGCTGTTCTGGCTTTAGGTTTTTCAAAGGGAAAGGCGACCATCTTAAAATGTTTGGAACTCTATCAGCACTATGGCGACAAGGTGCGGAAGTTAAGGGCAATGGGTTCGGCTGCCCTGGATCTGGCCTATGTGGCTTCAGGACGGTTGGACGCCTACATTGAACAAGGGGTCAGCATTTGGGATGTGGCGGCGGGCGCCTTGATTGTGGAGGAAGCAGGGGGTCAAGTACGCATGAGTCCGGGAGAGCCCGAGGGAAAGATTCATCTGGTTGCCAGCAACGGCAGAATTCCGTTGGATATGGTTTAATCCTTTCCCTTTCTTCCGCGATTGAAGCGGAGGCAGGAAACGTGCAGAAATAGAGGATGAGCAAGGTTCGAGTTCGTTTTGCCCCTTCTCCCACAGGGTTGTTGCACATTGGGGGAGCGAGAACCGCTTTATTCAACTGGCTCTATGCGCGGCATACGGGCGGAACGTACGTTTTAAGAATTGAGGACACAGACCAGTCCAGGAATACACAGGAGGCGGTGGACGTGATTTTCCGCGGGATGCGCTGGCTGGGACTGGATTGGGATGAGGGGCCGGACGGGAGGGGCGGCATCATGGGGGACAAGGGGCCTTATTTCCAAAGTCAGCGCGGCTCTATTTATGCAAAATATTTGGAAAAACTGCAGTCCACCGGCAAGACCTACGAGGAGGGTGGGGCATTAAAGTTCCGGATGCCCAAAACGCCTGGGATCGTGAAAGACCTGGTCTGTGGGGAGGTGACTTTCGACCGGACGACGGAACCGGACCTGGTGATTCGCAGAAAGGACGGAAGCCCGGTATTTCATTTCGTCAATGTGGTGGATGACCTAGAAATGGGAATTACCCATGTGATCCGAGGAGAGGATCACCTCACCAATACCCACAAACACATCGCCCTTTACGAGGCCTTGGGCGCACCCTTGCCTCAATTTGCCCATATTCCGCTGATCCTGAATCAGGGCGGATCCAAAATGAGCAAGAGGGATGAAGGGGCTGCTTTGGGATTTTATGAGGACGCAGGGTACCTTCCTCAAGCGGTTCGGAATTACCTCTGTCTGTTGGGTTGGTCTCCAGGGGCCAAGGAGGAGATCTTGCCGATTGATGAGATCGTTCGTCGTTTCGAGTTGAAGGATTTAAATCGGAGTAACGCACGTTTTGACGGACTGAAGCTGTTTTGGATGAACGGGGAATACTGGAGATCCATGAAAGACGAGGATTTTTCCAAGTTCTCTTCTGACATTCTTGCCAAGAACCGACCTGCGGCGGCGAATCTCCCGCAACCTTTGCGAGAGGGACTACTCAAGATCATCCGAGAAAAAGTCAGAACCGGGAAGGAACTGGTGGAATGGTTTGACCCCTACCTGACGGAGGAATACGAGTACTCTGAAGAATCCCGCAAAAAGCAGTTCTCCAATCCAGAGGCTTCCCAGCTTCTCGTAGCCCTGGAAAAAGGTTTTGACGGGATTTCGGACGCGATGGATGAGACTTCTGCCGAAGCGGTCTGCAAACAGGTTGCGGAGGCGGCAGGTCTGCCAAAACCTGCGAAGGTGATTCATCTTTTACGGGCGGCGGTATCCGGTCGCACGGTTGGACCCTCACTCTTTGCACTGCTGGTCGTACTGGGGAAGGATCGTGTTAAGTCCAGGTTGATCCGGACCAGGCAACTTTTGGAGGCAGGGAAACTGGGGGTGACGGCGTGACCTTTGCCACCAGCATCACCTTGCTTCGAATCCTATTGGTCCCTCTTTTCGCCGCGGCTCTCCTGTATCATCAGGAATATCATTCCGAGGGCTATCAGGGGAACGAATGGTATTACGCAGCCGTACTCTTATTCGCCGTGGCGGCTTTTTCGGATGGGATTGATGGATGGATTGCGAGGCATTTCAATCAAAGGAGTCACTTGGGCAGGATTCTTGATCCTGTGGCGGACAAACTGCTTCTCGTGACAGGTATCGTGCTTCTGGGGACGGTGGGAGTGGCCGGGAAGGGTAGATTGCCTCTTTGGTATCCCGTTCTGGTTGTGAGCCGGGACCTCATTCTCGTGGCAGGAACACTTTTGATCGGAAACTTCCTCCATCATTACCATTTTGTGAAACCACACTGGACGGGCAAAGTTTCGACATTCTTTCAGATTGCCGTCGTTTTACTCGGCTTACTTATGCCTGGGAACCCCGCCACTCGTCCTGTCCTTTGGGCCTCGGGATTGATGACCTTGATTTCCATGACAGTTTACCTGATGCGAGGCTGGCAACTCCTGCACACAAGCAGTTATGGTGAACCAACCCGAAACTGATTCCATTCGGCCGGTCGTGGCGATTGTTGGGCGTCCCAATGTGGGAAAGAGTGCCCTCTTTAACCGGATTTGCGGCAGGAGGATTGCCCTGGTCTTTGATCGTCCGGGTGTGACTCGCGATCGGTTGGTGGCGGATGCCGACTGGGAAGGCCGTCCCTTTGTACTCATCGACACGGGAGGACTTGGGCTGGAGGACGGTTCCGGACTGCAGGATGCCGTTGAACGGGAGGCGGATTTGGCCATTGCTTCGGCTCAGCGGGTGCTCCTAGTGGTGGATGGGAAGGAAGGGTTACATGTCTTGGATACAGAAGTCGCTAAACGTCTCAGAAAAGCAGGACAGAAGGTAACCTTGGTCATCAACAAGATGGATCCAGGATATTCCGGCGGAAAGGTCAGGGAATTCAGCCGCCTGGGCTTTGGGGATGGGATGCAGGTCTCCGCCGAGCACGGGCTTGGGTTCGGAGATTTAATGGATAGCATTGGGAAAGCCTGGCCGGAAGCGGATCGCATCAAGGATGAGAGAACACGCCTGGCGGTGGTTGGGCGACCAAATGCCGGCAAGTCATCCCTGGTCAATGCATGGGTAGGAATTGATCGGACCATGGTTGCACCCATCGCTGGAACTACCCGGGATGCTGTGGACGTTCCTGCCGTGGTGGGAGGGCATGATGTTCTGTTTATCGATACTGCCGGTTTAAGACAAAAGCGACGTGTGGAGGACCCCCTCGAAAAGATCATGGGAGGCAGAACAGCGCATGCAATCGACCGATGTCATTTGGCCATACTGGCAGTCGACGCCGTTTTGGGGGTGGGTCTGGTGGAAAAGAAAATTGCAGGTCTTATCCAAAAGGCACAGAGACCATGTGTTGTTGCCGTCACAAAATGGGATCTCGCCAAGAAGGCGGGGGAAAAGACGCAGGGATCCGGATTTCAAAAAGAGTATGAGCAGGCCTTGCGACACGCTCTTTTCTTCCTTCCTGACGTACCGATCGTTTTTTTGAGTTCGGTCGAAAAGACGGGGCTCAAGGAGCTGGAGGAGGCTGTCGTTGTGATGCTAAAGGCACGCTCCATCAAGATCGGCACAGGGGAGCTGAATCGGGTTCTTTCCAGAGCCACCGAATCCCGCAGCACTCCAGTGAAGGCAGGGAAGAAGCTTCGTCTTTACTACGCAACCCAAGTGGAAGGATCGTTACCCACATTGGTGGGTTTTGTAAATCACCCGGCGGTCATGTCGGAGGCCTACGAACGCTATCTTAGCAACCGGGTCCGCGAACATTTCCAGCTGGGGGGTTGCCCGCTTCGTTGGCGCTGGCGGGGAAGGGACAAGAAAAGCGAGAAGTAATGTCTATTTGAGGATCGAGTTGGAAATGCGATCAATGCCTTCGCGGGCAATTTCGCTGTTGGGATAGTCCTGCAAGGCCCGCAAATACCATGCCAGACTGGATCCTACCTGCTGTTTCCGCTCCATTTCCTGTGCCGTCCGAATGGAGCGGACAAATTCAGCAGCCTGCGTGGTGAAGTCGGCCCGAGCCTGATTGAGCTTGGGATCGTCGGGGTAATCCGAAAATCCTCGTTCCACGCTTTCCCATGCTCCGGCTGGGTCGCCCCGCTTGGCAAGTTCAGTGGATCGCATCAGGGCGGCTTCCGCGCTTTGAACACGGTCCAGAATGGTTTTAAGCTTCTCTTGGCGGTCAGGATACATTGCGGTGGCAGCAATAAATCGGACCTTGTCTTCAAAAATCTGTCGGAAGTTCTTTTGCGCGATGAGACGGTCGAAATCATTCAAGGCCTGCTGCTGAACATCGGTTTGGCTGAAGATGGCGGACGAAACTTCGGCCAAAGCAGGATTCCTTGGCCATATTTCCGTGGCAGCCCTAAGCTCTGTCTCCAGAGTCGCACGATCGCCCGAGGTTGCCGCGGCCTTCGCCTTCGCCAAGTGCATGGCACTGACAGTCTTGGCGGTTTCCACCACGGCCAAGGGTTTGGATGTGTCGAAATCCTTTGCCGTCTGGCTCAATTCCTTGATCAGTTCCTCCGCCCGAGTCAGGTCGTTCACTTCGAGGGCGGCCAGGAGTTCGTTGGTCTTCCGGGTAAACTCGAGGGCACGGCGCTTGTCATCGCGGGAGAGCTTACGAACGGAAGGCATATATTCGCCCATCATGAATGTTTCAAAGAGCCGCTCCGTCGCGCTTTTGAGCTCATTTTTCTCCAAAAGAAACTTGTAGGACTCGATGCCTTCATCCACATCCCGGATGGCTTCGTTGGCCAATGAGTCCAACTGCCCCAGGGAGTTGATCATTTTCCCCAAAGCCTTCAATCCGCTCGCTCCCGCACTGATCAGGCTTTCGACACCCAGATTATCCACCCCGAACTGCATTCCCTCGGCGCTGAAACCTCCCCCGGAGGATGAGGTATCGGTTCCTGCCGAAACACTTTTCCCGTTTGTACCCGTTCCGGCGCCGGCATAAGCCCCGGAACCTCCGCGACCGGAAATCTTGGGATCCACCTTGGCCTTCACCTTGACCTGTCCGGCATCCTTATCCACGGGAAGATTCGATGCGATTTGATCCAAGGCCGAAAGCCGATTGTCCCCATCGCCAAAGAGTGCGCGATAGAATCGCGTGCCGATCAAGACATGTCGAAAACGGCGTTGCGCAAAATATTGAATAATCAGGCTCTGAAAATCGATTTTTGCCTGAACGATGGAAGCCTCTTTCTTGAGTTTATTATTGGCCATGGTCTGCCGCACATCCGAAAGGGCCTCTTTGATCGGTTCAATCCGGGCTTCGTCTTGGGGGCTTAAAGTCGTCGTGGAGGCAGGTGCATTGGTTCCGGTTGCCACGGGTTGGGTTAGGGTCGATGGCCCCATATTCATCCGATAGTTCCATTCGAGAGAGGATTTCTCCTTTTGCAGGGTGCGATTAGCCATCTCGAGTCGATCCACCTCATTCTTGGCCAGCCAAACGCTATAGACCACGTCGGCCATTGAACTGCAGAGATTGGCGTCGCTTTTATATTCCGAGGCTTTGGGAAGGAGTTTCCACGCGGCATCCACATTGGCCGAATTGACTTTTCCGGGCGAGAGAAGGGTTAAAATCTGATTGATGGTGTTTTCATACTGTTGGTCCGCTTCCGATGTTTCCTCGGGGGCATTGAGATATTTTTCAAAACGCGCACGAAAAAGCCGGTTGTTGTTCATGTTCCATAGTTTTCCGTCAAAAGTAGAATTGTCGGACCCCGGATCCATGACCGGAACATCCCGACCCAGAAACCCTTGATTCATTTGCGGAGGGCGAGCGCCTCCGGTGGCTGCTTTGGAGTTACCCTCCTGAGACCAGGCGGAGCATACGGTAAGTGCGACGAAAGTGAGACAGGTCTTGAAGAGAGATTTCATGATTTCTGGATTTCGTCTGCAACCAGAACACCCGAATCGTTGACATGGACCTTGGCCCGATAGGACTGGTTCTTCTGGATATTGATCTTCTGTAAGGTTGCTGGAATCAAAATTGGAAGAGGCCAATTCTTGGATTCACTGGTGACTCGGATGCTGAATAACCGGCCTTTTTCCGGATTCCAAGCCAAGGAGTTTAGAATCGTGCCTTCCACTTGGTAGGCATTTCCCCGCAGGCTGTTTGCATTCTCAAAGTAATCCGCGGGTTTGAGTTTTTCCACCGTCCGGTAGGGTTCGGAATCTTTTTGAAAAAAATAAGCTCCGACGCCCGCCAGAGACAAAAAAGCGATCACCAACCCGATGACCAATCCGGGAGGTGTGGAGGAATGAGCGCGGCGTGACATCCTGAATACATTATCGCAAAAGACTCGGCAGGACAATCTATCGCCAAAGACTGCGACGAATCCCGAAGTAGGCAAAAACAAGACCCAGGCCAAAATGGATCAATAGGATCCAGAGGGATATGGAGTAACTGGCAATCGGTGTTTCGGAAATCGCCCGGACCAGATCGTAAAACCGGGTGTCCCGAAGGGTTTGAAGGTATCCGGACCATGCCCAGTAGGCACTGATGAGGGGGCGCAGGGCTCCCCCCAAAAGATCCGGCAGAGCAAGGATGGCGCCGGAAAGGGGAAGCTGGAATCCGACAAGATAGAGGCTTCCCAAAGAGGCCTGTTCCGACGAAGAGGTCCAACTGGATATGGCCAGACACAGGGTTGTCACCGCGGCTGTCACGAGAAAAAAAGGTGAAAACTGGAACAGGAGATTTCCCGGGAACTGACAAACGGCGCGGACAAAAAGGGTCATCCAAAGAGACTGAAAGATCACGAGGATGGATAAAAAGAAAACCATCCCAAGAAGCGTTCCTCCCGGGCGGAGTCCTGCCAATTTTTCCTTCTCCAAAATCGGACGGTCCCCCACCACTTCGCGAGCGGAATTATTGGATCCCATCAGGGCAAGAAGGATGACCTGAAACATGGCCAACCCGCTGACCAAGGTCCCGATCCGGCTGGATTGAATGGTGAAGGCCAAGGTCTCGCGCAACTGGTCGACGATGCCGGTATCCGAGGAGAGGGCCATGTTGCGAACAGACGGAAGGCCTCGGTAAGCAAAGATCGTGACCACCACCGGAAAAACAAGAAGGAGGGAAAGTTGAAGAAAAACCTGGGCAGGATCTCTCAGAAAGATTTTTAACCGCCGCGAAAACCAAGTGCACGCCTGGGAAAATAAGCCGGGAAGGCAAAGAGCTTCTTCCTTTTCTTCCGATGTGATTCTGGACTCCAATTCTCCAAGAAGATTCTGGGGGGTAATCCCGGCAGGTTGAGGAAGGGTGACCCATTCTTGAGCCCAAAGGGCTGGCTCCCGTCGACTGAGGGCAGGGTAGACATCCTCAGGATTCGGGACGTTGAAGTAACCCGTTAAATCCTGCGGGCTCGCGGAATAGGCAAGTCTTCCGGCCGAAAGTACTGTGATGGAATCATACGTCTCAAGAAAACGCATGCTGTGAGTCACCAAAAGGACCAGCCGTCCATGGTCCTGTGCCAAGGAAGCCAGAAGGGCGGTGATCTCTTCCTCGGATTTCGGATCCAGTCCGCTGGTCACCTCGTCCGCAAGAAGGAGGCTGGGCTGGGTGGTGAGTTCCATGGCGAGGGCCAGGCGCCGAAGTTGTCCGCCGGAAAGGACCCCGGCCCGACGATCCTGCAGTTCGGTTAATCCGGTTTCTTCTTGGACCTCTTCCACAATGGCCGCGATTTCCGAAGCGGAACCTTCTCGTCTCAGGCGGGCCGAATAGACAAGATTTTCACGAACCGTAAGAAGAGGCTGGGTGCAGCTGAATTGAGGGACATAACCCAGCTCATGAGGAGGAAGATCCGTTTCCTCCAAATTCTTTCCCTGCCAGGAGATAGACCCTGAGGTGTGGGGGATAATCCCCGCGATAACTTTCAAAAGAGTGCTCTTTCCACATCCAGAGGGACCGATAATTGCTCCAAAATGAGATGCGGGGTACCACGCGGATATCCCGGACAGCAGGGGAGGGTGCTCTGTGTTCAGACTGAGCTCAATGGAATCAAGAACCAGCACTCTCCTAGAGAATCCTCTTCAGAGGAGAAAGGCAACGTGGAAAATTCTCCCGCATTCCGATGATTGTGCTACATCCATGGAATGCATAAGACAAAACAGGGTAAGGGGGGTCGGTGGTGGATCCTGGGCGGTCTTGCCGCCGCACTTCTTGTTTTGGCGGTGGGTGTTGGCGCACTCCTGCCGATCTGGGTTGTCCGGTGGCTGGGGGGAAAAGATTTCCAACGTTTGGTCTCCCAACAGGTTTCCTCCATTCTTAAAACTGAGGGAGAGTTCGAGCCGCTCGAATGGTCTTCCTTTTCCGTCTATTCCCCGGGTTTTGGCAGTCGACCCGGTGCGGCAGGTCCTTGGCTGTGGAATATTCGTGAAATTCGAACAGAGATTTCCCCTCGGCTACTTTTCGACCGGATCCTCCGTTTCCCGGAAATCACCATGGGAAGTCTTGAAATCAAGCCAGGCAGCTCGACCGCTCTGCCATCGGAAATGAATTCACGGTCCGCTAGTTCGTCCGGTTCCGGTGCGGATCTCTTTCGCGATGTGCAGATCGGAAAGATTGAAGTGCTCGATTTTCGCCTTCGCCCCGGAGGAGCGACAAGTGGATGGGGAATTCAAGGCACGCGGGTTCTTGTGAAGCCCGGAAAACAAAAAACCGAGTTTGAGCTGCAGGACGGTGAAATCCTGAATCCTTTCCCTTCGATCGGGCGTGTGGATCTGGTGAAAGCCAAGGGAAGGTATGTCGATCCAACGGTTTTTCTCACGGAAATGGAAATTAAGGGGAAAAATGGAGGGACATTACAGGTTTCCGGTGAGGGCGCGCCTACCTCACCCCCCACGGCCCAGGGGAGGGTCTCTTGGGACAGGTGGCCGGTTCCTGGCGGGCGGATTGGGGTGGGTCTTTTCGAGGTTCCGGCAACCATGTCGGGGGAGTTTTCACTCCGCGAGTGGCGCCCGGGTGGGCCCGTGGGTAGCGGACAGGTTCGACTGGTGGATGCCCGCCTCGAACCCGGCAAAGGATCCGAAACCATTCTTGGATTACTCGCGGCACTGACTGGGGAGGCCCGTCTACGCGGATGCCCACTGACGACAGCCCAGGCGACATGGGATTTGCAACCCGGGGTGTACGATGTGAGGGAAATTTTGGCGGAAGCCCCCGGACTTCTTCGAGCCGTCGGCAGGGTGCGGGTAGTCGGTCAGGGCCTCAATGGCCAGATCCAACTCGGACTGGAACAAAATCTGGGGCAAAAGGTGAATGCACTGACCGGGGGAGAATGCTTCACCCGGATGGAGGGGGGCTATCTTTATCAATCCATTCAGATTTCAGGAACATTGAATCAGCCAAAAAACGATCTCCAACCCCGCCTGACGATGGCCTTGACCCGAACCGCGATTCGTACGGGTGCCCAGATTTTCGAGAAAGCCACAGGAGCCCAAGGAGGTTCCGGCGGGGATGCGGCGGGACAAGCCGTGAATGTGTTAAAAACGCTTTTTGGCCCGGCTCCAAAGTAGACGTTTATCCGTAACTCTTAAAATACTTTTTCTTTTCTTCTTCTGGACTCGGGGAAGGGGTGGAAGAGGAAAACGAGGTTCCTTCAGAAGATTTCGAGGGAACTTTGGCCTCTTCATTTGGTAGTTCTTCCTCGAGTTCTGACAAATCCACCTGGGGGCCGCGGTCCGGCATCATCCCAACAGGAGTACCCCCGCTGGCTTCGACAAAAGCGAGTTGGACCTGCTGTAGGGCCTCGGTGATGATCTTTGTTTCCTGGGCAGACAAATTGCCCTCGGTCTTGATCCGGATGAGTTCGAGATGATCAATCATCATCTTGGCGGCCTGTAAGTTGGGGGGAAGACGATCTCCTTCCGGGGTCGGCAGGCGACCAAGGACGTAAAGAATATTTTGCGCCTGAACCATAACAAACTGAACGAAGCGCTTGGTCATTTCAGAACTTAACGCCGGGTTATTTTTCTGGATTTCAGCCATGGTTAAGCCTTTTTCAATTTCGAGGAGGACCTGGACTTGCGATTACGCGAGGCTTTAGGGTGTGGTGAGATTTTGCGTTGAGGGGAACGCCGGCGAAGAACCATGATTTTCGGCTGAAAGGGGCTCTCGAAAGCCTCCGTGAATGTCCATATTTCCTGAAAATCATCCGGTCGATCGGTGTCGCTTTTTCCAAGGATTCCATATTGAACCAGTTGAAAAACGATGTCCCCCACCTGCGAGCAGTTTTGAATTCCCCATTCATTGAGGACGGTTTTAGCCATCGGACCAAATTCCTGAAGAGCCAGATGCCGAAATCCGTCCAGGAGCTCCTTGCCCTTGACGTGCGAGGGGGCTTTTTCGTCCTTACGTCCAAGCCTTTGGATGGAATGATCCAGGCAACGCCGGATAAAATCGTACGCGGCAGGGGAAAATCTCGCGTCGGATTCCCGGATCTTCTCGATCGCCTGCTCAAAGGAAAACTGGGTCACCCTGAAATCATGATGGAAAGACGGCTTTTTGTCTATGGGTTACGCGCCATGCCGCCACCAACACCATCCTGTAATCAAGACAATGCCCCAGCCGACAAGGATTATGATTTTTCTTTCCCGTTTTCTCAGAGCAGAAATCTTCACGGGCAAATCAGATTCACGATCCGCCCCGGAACAACAATGATCTTCTGGATGCTTTTCCCGCCGGTCCAGGTCTCCAAATCGGAATGGCCACGGACCATGGATTCAATTTCCTCCCGCTTGGCCTGGGGATGGATTTGAATCTTTCCCTTTAGACGGCTGTTTACTTGGACCGGAAGTTCCAGGATATCATCCTGAAGGTCTTCCGCCCGGTACGACGGCCATTCCGCGAGACTCACCAACCCCTTGCCCCCCAAACGCTGGTGGATCTCCTCCGCGAGGTGCGGGGCAAAGGGAGAGAGCAGGCGGGCAAGATGCAGAATTGCCGCCTTCGGTCGCTTGGGCAGCGAGGTCAAATGATTCACGAGGATCATCAGAGCCGAAATGGCGGTATTCAACTGAAGGCCTTCAATGTCGGCGGTGACCTTGGCTGTGGCCTTGGCTAAAGCACGGGTTGTTTCCTTGTCAGGGACGTCCTCGGTCAGATGGGGAGATGAAATCCATTCGCCCGTATCCGTCTCCTCGCAAACAAGCCGCCAGATTCTGGACAGGAAACGAACGGCACCTTCCATGCCTTTCGAGCTCCATGGCTTCATCTGTTCCAGGGGTCCCATGAACATTTCAAAAACCCTAAGCGCGTCAGCCCCGTGCTCGGCGATCACCTCGTCGGGATTAACCACATTCCCGACCGATTTGGACATCTTGCGGTTGTCTTCCCCCAGAATGATTCCTTGGTTCACCAATCTCCGGAATGGTTCGGGCTGCGAAACCAGCTGAAGATCAAAAAGAACCTTATGCCAGAATCGTGCGTACAGGAGATGAAGCACGGCGTGCTCGGCTCCCCCCACATAAAGATCCACCCCGCCGCCTCCCATCCAGTACTTCTCGGCCTCGGACCCCCAGGAGGCCTGGTCGTTCCGTGGGTCACAGAATCGGAGGTAGTACCAACAGGAACCGGCCCACTGGGGCATGGTGTTTGTTTCCCGAGTCCGTCCGTCGGGAAGCATTTTCCAAGAATTTGCCTTGGCCAAGGGCGGTTCGCCGGAGGGGGATGGCTGATAATCGCTCAGCTCGGGAAGGGTGAGGGGCAAATCTACCTCCGAAAGGGGCTCATGGGTTTTTCCCCGCCAAAGAATCGGAAAAGGCTCTCCCCAGTATCGTTGGCGCGAAAAAAGCCAGTCACGCAACTTATAGCGGATCTGACCCCGACCCTGGCCCTTTTTCTCAAGCCATTCTGTCATTCGAAGTTTGGCTTCCGGAGTTTTTAGTCCATCGAGAAAGCCGGAATCAAAATTTGTCCCTTCATCCACAAAACAACCGGTGTCAGCTTTTTCAGATTCGGGACGGATGACGTGCCGGATAGGCAGGTTGAATTTTTTGGCGAATTCAAAGTCACGCTCGTCATGAGCCGGAACAGCCATGACGGCGCCCGTGCCATAGGAGGCGAGGACATAGTCCGCCACCCAGACGGGAATTTTCTCCCCGTTGACCGGATTCACCACGAAAGAACCGAGGGGGGTGCCGGTTTTTGTTTTTGCAAGTTCCGTGCGCTCAAGGTCGGACTTCGAAGAACTTTCCTGACGATATTTCTCGACCGATTCCTGTTGGGCAGGGGAGGTCAGGGCAGAGACCAGCGGGTGTTCGGGGGCCAGAACGACGTAGGTCGCTCCGAAAAGAGTATCGGGGCGTGTCGTGTAGACAGTGATTTTTTGTGTTGAATCAGCAACACCAAAACAGACTTCGGCTCCTTCACTTTTGCCGATCCAGTTCCGCTGCATTTCTTTCAGGGATTCGGGCCATTCCAGAAGATCAAGATCCTGAAGAAGTCTTTCGGCATAGGCAGTGATCTTCAGCATCCACTGGCGCATGGGGCGACGCTCCACCGGATGATTCCCCCGCTCGGAACGGGGCCCCTCGGGGGTGGTCAGGACCTCTTCATTTGCGAGGACGGTTCCAAGGGCAGGGCAGTACCAGACAGGGGCTTCGGCCACATACGCGAGGCCTTTGTGGTAAAGTTTGAGGAAAATCCATTGGGTCCAGCGAAAATACTTGGGGTCGGTGGTGTCGATCTCACGGGACCAGTCGTAACTGAATCCCATGGCTTGAATTTGACGGCGGAAGTTATCGATGTTCTTTTTGGTCGTGAGGCGAGGGTGGGTGCCGGTCTGGACGGCATGCTGCTCCGCGGGAAGTCCAAAGGCGTCCCATCCCATGGGATGCAGAACGTTGTGGCCCCGCATTCGCCAGTAACGGGAGATAATATCTGTCGCGGTGTATCCCTCCAGGTGGCCGACATGCAGACCGGTCCCCGACGGGTAGGGAAACATATCGAGGATGTATTTTTTGGGCTTCTCCGATCCTGCCTCTCCCGGTTGAGCCGCCCGGAAGCAATCCGCCTGAGCCCACGCTTTCTGCCACGAGGGTTCAATTTGTGCAAAAGGATAGGGCGCGCGAGTTGGCATATGAAGGAAGAGGAGATATTAAACGCAAAGCCCCATGCCAAGTCGAACCTCCCTTCAACGTCCCGTTTTATGGATTGCGACGCGTAACCGCGGCAAAACCCGCGAATTTCAGAGTCTTTTAGGCAATCGATGGAAAGTATGTGATCTCCATTCTTTGCCACGAATGAAGGAGATTCAAGAAACGGGCAAAACGTTTTTAAGGAATGCCATCATCAAGGCTATGGCCGTGAGCCGGGCTTTGCCGGAGCGATTGGTTTTAGCGGATGACAGCGGATTGGTGGTCCCAGTGTTGGGCGGAAGGCCTGGGGTACGATCCGCCCGCTTTTCAGGGCCCCGAGCCACCAACGAAAGTAATCGAACAAAACTCCTGAAAATGATGAAAAAGACCCTCAAAAGCCAACGAAAGGCCTATTTCCAAGCCACCTTGGTCTTGGCACGGTCCGGTCGGATTCTAGGGGTTCAAACGGGTCGGGTCTGGGGTCGGATCACGGAATCTGAGCTTGGAAGCGGAGGGTTTGGATATGATCCGATTTTCCAACCCCTGGGATACACCAAGACATTCGGACAACTCTCTGAAAGAACGAAGGACAAGATCAGCCACCGAGCCAAGGCTGCGCAGGGAATACGAAAGCTATTGAGCAGATATAAAGCCCATTCAAGACGTACGATTAGTATTTGATACAATATTTATTGTGCGACAAATACGTCTTCAAGACACTCTATTGATTATCGGATCAGCCCCCAACGCTTGGTGATCGGCCAATAAACAAAAGCCCCTTTGCCAATAAGATTTGCAGCCGGTACGGGCCCCCAGCCCCGGCTATCAAAGCTGTTAGGACTGTTGTCTCCCATCGCCCAATAATCCTTGCCAGGGACACGAAATTGATCGTTCGCATTGTTTAAATAGGTCTGCCCAAAAGTGTAACCCGGATAACCATCTTTTTGGCCTGCAACGCGTTTGCATGCCATGGCCTCGGCCGGGGCGCCATTGATCCATAGTTCAGGGGGTTTGACCTGAAGAAGATCCCCCCCCAGAGCCACACAACGTTTGATATAATACTGGGATCCCTCAATTCCGCGTAAACGAAGTCCCGATTCAATGCCATCAATATGTTCGGTGGTGAAAACAAAGGTTTCCGCCCTTTCGGGTTTGCGGAAGTGATAGATCATCTTGTTTACAAACAAATGATCCCCGGTCGCCGAACTGAAATTGGCGAGGATTTCACCTTTTCTGACCGAATCCCCCGATCGCACTTTGAGGCCACCTTCCCGCGCTTCCTGAAGGGATGTCCAGAGAACCTCTTTCCAACCATCGAAAACGATTTCCGTGGTGGCCCAAGGAATCACCCCGGCCAATCGTGCTTCACGGACGGATAAAATTTGCCCATCCCGAGCAGCGACTGCCCGATGATAGGTTTTTCCCTCCAGCACAAAATCCAGCAACCGGGGAAAAAATCCGGGCGGCAGATTCTCTTCCGGTTGATTAAGGATCCCGAACAACGTCGGGCGCATCGAATGGGTCGGAATTTTGAACGGCTGCAAAAAATACGCCCTGACCCCGAGGGCGAGAGCAATTGCCACCAAGGCCACCTCGGCATTCTCTCTTCGCCCATGGTGCCGGTCGGTCCTCAAAAGGTCTCCGTACTGCTTCCCCAACTCCTCCAAAAGGAATCGCCGCCGCTCGGATTTGGTTCGAAAATGCAACGCCTCCCGACAGAGATTTCTCGCCCCAGTCAGCCGCCCGAGAGTCTTTTCCGGAAGCACATCCCGACCGTAACGAACGCGTTTAGCTAAAAAGTGGCCGATCGCCTGGAGCTGTTTCCTCTCCTCCTTCACCTTGCCGAAATAAAGAAAATCAAGCATCCGACTAATCTCCAAATGCCTTGAGGACCTGCAAAAAGGCTTCCTGTGGAATGTTCACCTTCCCGAACTGCTTCATCCGCTTTTTCCCCTCCTTCTGTTTTTCCAAGAGTTTCCTCTTTCGCGTGATATCTCCACCATAGCACTTTGCCGTCACATTTTTTCCAAAACTTTTCACATCCTCCCGGGCAACGATTTTCCCTCCAATGGCCGCCTGCAGGGACACCTTGAAAAGCTGGGGCGGAATCACCTCCTTGAGTTTTGCCGTCAGAGCGCGACCCCGGGCCGGAGCCTTCTCACGGTGAACAATACAGGAAAAGGCATCCATCGGCTCACCATTCACCAGAATCTCCAGCTTCACCAAATCGTCGGCCCGGTAGGCTCCGTGCTCGTAATCCATCGAGCCATACCCCCGGGTAATGCTTTTGATGCGGTCGCTAAAATCGACGAGAATTTCGCTCAGCGGAATCACGGTCGTGAGCATGACCCTCTTGGCATCAAGGGAATCGGTTTTTGTTACTTCCCCCCTTTTTTCCCGAACCATGGCCACCAGATCCCCGATGTTTTCATTCGGGCAAAGCAAAAAGACCGTGACCATCGGTTCACGAATTTCCTCGATGACGCTCGGATCCGGCAACTGAACGGGATTTTCAACCGAGAGAACTTTGCCGCTGGTGAGGCGGACCTCATAGATCACGCTTGGATAGGTGGAAAGAACCTCCATGCCGAATTCGCGGGACAACCTCTCCTGAACAATTTCCATATGCAAGAGACCAAGGAAGCCGCATCGAAACCCAAAACCGAGAGCCGGAGAACTTTCCGGGATAAATACGAGCGAGGAGTCGTTGACCTGGAGCTTGCCGAGGGCGAGTTTGAGTTTTTCAAAATCGTCCGTGTTGATCGGATAAAGCCCCGAAAAGACCATGGGTTGAACCTTCCGGAATCCTGTCAGTGGCTCTTTCGCCGGGCGGAGGGCGTTGGTAATGGTATCGCCGATATCGATTTCGGCCGTGGTTTTGAGATTGGCGACAAGATAACCGGAATCGCCGGGGCCCAACTTCTTTCCGATGGTCATCTTGGGACTGAATGTACCCACTTCCTTGGTCTCGTACTTCCGACCGCTCTGCATCAGCATGATCGGGGTCCCGGCGGTGATTTCCCCCGAAATCACCCGAACATAGGCGATGACGCCGCGGAAAGTGTCAAAAACACTATCGAAAACGAGGGCCTTTAACTCCTCCCCTTCGGCGCCTTTCGGCGCAGGAAGCCTCTCAATAATGGCCTCCAATACGTCCCCGATCCCCTGCCCCGTTTTGGCACTGACCAAAATTGCCTCTTCCCCTGGAATGGCCAAAATCTCCTCCAACTGCTTTTTCACTCCTGGAATATCGGAGCTCGGGAGATCGATTTTATTGATGATCGGAATCAGGGTCAGGCCTTCCTTGTTTGCCAAGTGGACGTTCGCGACGGTCTGCGCCTCAACCCCTTGAGCCGCATCCACCACAAGAAGCGCACCTTCACAGGCTGCCAGAGAACGTGAAACCTCGTACGAAAAATCAACGTGCCCGGGAGTGTCGATCAGGTTGAGGCGGTAGGTTTTCCCGTTCTTTGCCTGATAGCTGAGGGTAACCGGATGGGCCTTGATGGTGATGCCCCTCTCCCTTTCCAGATCCATGGAATCCAGCAATTGTGCCTGCATGTCACGCTCGGCGATCAAGCCTGTCGCCTGCAGAAGACGATCTGAAAGCGTGGTCTTTCCGTGGTCAACGTGCGCGATAATGCAAAAGTTTCTGGTGAGAATCGGTTTCATGGGATTCAAGGAAGGGCCAACAATTAGCCGGAAATATTTCCCGAAGCTGCGGCCGTTCGAAGCTTGCTGACGGCTTGGGTCAGGTCCGGTTGCCGGAAAAGATGGGTGCCGGCGACCATCACATTGGCCCCGGCGGCGACACAACCCGGAGCGGTGTCGTCACTGACTCCCCCGTCCACCGTGATATCGATATTGTAGTTCTGCCGGAGAATGGTCTCACGAGACTCACGAATCTTGGGCAACACTTCTGGCATGAACGCCTGACCGCCAAAACCGGGATTGACGGTCATGCAAAGAAGCTGGTCGCAAAGCGGAAACAAGGGAATCGCGTGCTTGAGGAGGGTGGCTGGATTGATCGCCAACCCGGCGCGACATCCGGCCTCCCGAATCGATGCAAGGGTTCGGGCAACCTGATGGCGGGCCTCGAGATGGACGTTCAAACAATCAGCCCCCGCCTCAATAAATTCCCTAGAATACCGATCGGGTTGCTCGATCATCAGATGCACATCAAGGGTCGCCTCCCCCATTACCCTACGCAAGGTCCGCACCATATTCGATCCAAACGAGATATTCGGAACAAAGTGTCCATCCATGATGTCCACGTGAACCCATTCCGCACCGCTGGCCTTGATCCTTTCAGCCTCCGCTTCAATCCGGCCAAGGTCGGCACCCAAAATCGAGGGAGCAATGATCAAAGGGCGAGTGGTCATGAGGGGTGTCCTTTTTGAATAATTTCGACTTCGTAGCCCTCGGGGGCATCCAAAAATGCAAACCGCGAACCGTTGCTGCCTTCATGCGGACCATCAGACCAGGGGTATCCCAGTTGGGAGGCGTGCTGACCGAAGGATTCCAAATTTTCCACCTCAAAGGCAATATGGGTTAAATCCTGGGGGACTTGCACAGACCCGGAGCGGGGATAATGACAAAGCTCAAGCATTTCACCCCCTGCCTCAGGCTGGAGGAAGACTAGCCGACTTCCCCTTGGGGATGTGCTTTCGGAGATTTTCCTCAAACCCAAGACCTTCTGGTAGAAATCGAGTGATTTTTCCAGGTTCTCAACCCGGAATCTTGTATGGAGCCATCGGCCAACTTTCATCAGAATCCATCATTCCCCCCCTTCCTCTTTTCGTCGAACAGTATTCCTTATTCGGTCTCCGTTTTTGAATCGCGATCCAGCAGCGCTGTCAGGCTGTCCTTTGGAGACCTGCCGTTGACAAGAACCTGGTGCAGCTCATGCGCGATAGGCGCTTCCACCTTTCTGGAGGCAAGAATTTCATGCAACGCCTGTGTCGTCGGAACCCCCTCGCAAACTCCTTCTACCGAAGCAAGAGCTTGGGCGACACTGTCCCCCAAACCGATCCGCTCCCCTACCCGGCGATTCCGACTCAGACGACTGTAGGAGGTCAGAATCAGATCCCCGATTCCGCTTAGACCCTGGAGAGTTTCTGTTTGCGCCCCAAAGTGGACCGCAACCCGGGTCATTTCCCTAAGACTCCTTGTGGTCAAACCAGCAAGACTGTTCTCCCCCAACCCCAGTCCCGCACACATTCCGGCCGCCAGTGCGTACACGTTTTTCAAGGCCCCGCCCCACTCCACGCCAACCAGGTCGGCACTCCGATAAACCCGCATGTGCGAGCCGTGCAGAATTTCCTGAACCATCGCCACCAACTCCCCGTTCTTCGAGGCCGCGACGAGGGCGGTCGGAATCTTTTTCCGCACCTCGGCCGCCAAACTGGGACCGGAAACCGCCGCGAAGGGTGTTTGAGGGAGAAAACCGGCAACGATTTCACTGACTCGGAGCCCTGTTCCGATCTCGATCCCTTTGGAAAGACTCACGACCGGCACATGGGGAAGTCCGGGTTGAAGCGCCTTCATGCAATCCCGGATGGACTGGGTGGGGAGGGCAATCCAGAGCATTTCCGTTTCGGTCGGGATCTGACTCGTGCCCTTCTCCAGCCAAGTGATCGCATGACCGCGTCCCTGCAAAATCTCCCCTAGGGCTTTGCCCCATGCTCCCTTTCCTAGAATGGTAATTTTCATGATTTTTTGGAGAACCTGTTCTCGTTTCCGCGCATCAACCGGACCAGATTAGCGCGATGCCGGACCCAAACCAGTCCGGCGATGCCCACAGAAACCCACTGAAGGACGGCCCTTCCGGGCGCAAACCAGAAAACAAGAACTGGAAAAACGGTCGCAACCGCAAGTGAAGCGACCGACACCATTCGCCATATCCAAAATACCGCCATCCATAGTCCGGCCAAAATCAGGGTGATCAAAGGGGTCAGCGCCAGAATTATTCCCGCGGAAGTAGCCACCCCTTTCCCCCCGCGAAATCCCAACCATGGTGAAAACACATGCCCGAGGACCGCGCAGACTCCTGTCGCAATCGTCACCCCATCCGAACACCCCCAGTTGCTGGCCATCCAAACTGCGATCCATCCTTTGAACAAATCCAAGGCAAAGACAAGATACCCCCATTTCCGACCAAGAACTCGACCCGCATTGGTCGCACCGGTGTTGTGACTCCCCTGCTTGCGTAAATCGACCCCATGGGACAAACCCACCCAGTGACCAAAGGGCAAGGCCCCTAGACAGAACCCCAAGAGCGGAAATAACCAAGGCGATTGCATCCATTGCGAGTTGGACGAGCCAGCCCCCGAGAGCAAGGAAAACCCGCAAGTATTTTACTTTGGAAAACCCCTCTTTTGGGGTTACCTTTTTGTTTTATGCCCGAAACAACCGCAGCCCAGTTGAGCGGCCCTCACCAAGACACGTTCCGGAAGGCCAAGGACGCCGTGGCTCGACAAAATCACGACTATGTTCTCATGCTGCTTCCCCCCGTGCTGGAGGCAAACCCCGGCTTCCTTGAGGGCCGCAAACTTTTGCGGATTTGCCAGATGGCCAAGTCCAAAAGCGCATCGAAGATGGACAAAAACATGGCCGCCGTTCGGATCGCCCCCATGGTGATGCAGGCAAAATCTTCAGTCGGAAAATCACTCGGCGGTGCCCTGGCAAAGCTTGAAGAGGCGTTGGCTCTCGATCCTTACAGCCCCCAGGCGAATGCCGCCTTGGGCGAGATCGCGCTCGAAAACGACCTGCCGGGAACGGCCATTTTTTCCTACGAGACCGTTCGCGCAGGAAAACCCCAGGACACACAAAATCTGCACGGATTGGCACGAGCCCTGATTGCCGCCAAGCAGATGGGGAAGGCCCGGGATATTTATCAGACCATTCTTGATATCACCCCCAACGACGGGGCGGCCCTGAAAGGCATGAAGGATGCCAGTGCCCTGACGGCCAGTCAGGATGGTGGTTGGGAAAAATCCCAGGATTTCCGGGATTCCCTAAAAAACAAGGACGAGAGCCTTGCGCTCGAGGCCGCATCGAAAGTCGTCAAATCCGCCGATGCCATTGCCGAACAGTTAGCCCGCCTGCATGCCCAATTTGAAAAGGAACCGCAAAATGTCACTTTGGCCCGGCAGATTGCCGAACTTTGTGAAACCCAGGGTTCCCTCGATCATGCCCTGCAATGGTTCCAGTTCGCCCACGAATTAACCCAAAAGACCGATCCCATTCTGGAAAAGGCCGTCTTTCGCCTGCAGTGCGCCCAGCTCGATGCCGAACTAGAGCAAGCCCGGGCGGCGGGTTCGGATGAAGCCACCTGTGAAGCGATCGTTCTACGAAAGAAAACGGTTGTTCTGGAAGGTGCCAAGGAGCGCGTCAAACGCTACCCGAATGATCTGCAGTACCGCTTTGAACTCGGCGAGGCCCTGATCGATAACGGCTCGTTCAAGGAAGCGGTTCCAGAACTTCAGCAGGCTCTGCGACAACCCTCTGTTCGCCACCGTGCCCTGAATCTCCTCGGGGTTTCTTACCAGAAAAGGAAAATGCTGGATCTGGCGGCCAAGCAGTATGCCCTCGCAGCCTCCGAAATTGTGGCCATGGACAACGTCAAAAAAGACGCGATTTATTCCCTGGGGATCATTTTGGAGGAAATGGGGAAAAAGAGCGAGGCCCTCGAGGAATTCAAAAAAATCTACGAAGTCGACAGCCAGTTCCGCGACATCGCGGATCGCGTGGAATCTGCCTACCAGCAAACAACCTAAAAGGCGAAGGCCGGATGGCCTTTTCGCCACCCGGCCCTCGTTCCTGTGGAATCCGTAAGCCGGATTCTGTGACTCACTTGGTTTCCCAAGTAAGCTGGCAGCCATTTCTCTAACCCGCCACGAAAGCGGGTTTCGGTCTGGTGTTCCCACCATCCCGATGCGGCTCCAACCCGGAGGTGCCCCGCTTGCGCGGAGCGGGCGGATCACCCGTACCCCCTGTTCGGCCTTGCACCATCCGTGGTTTGTCATCCCTTTCGGTTGCCCGAAAGGTGGTGGGCTCTTACCCCGCCTTTTCACCCTTACCCGGCTTGCGCCAGGCGGTATTTTTTCTGTGACACTTTCCGTCCGCCCAGGCTTGCGCCCAAACGGCCCCCAGCTTTCCCGGGGCGGATTATCCTTTGGTGTCCGGACTTTCCTCCCTCCACCTGCCGAAGCAGACAAAGGGCGACTGCCCTGATTCCGAACGAAGTTTAAATCGAAAAGGAAGTGCAGGCAACTGCCGGATCACTCCATCCAGATCAATGGATTCCAGGCACAAAGCAGGATCCATTCCATGACAAAGCTGATCAGAAGCGTGGGAGCCAAGAATGCCAACCCCAAGCCAATCCAAAAGGGAATGCGGGGATTCTTGCTCCGTGATTGGGCCAGCTTCGCGCCGGCAACAAGAACTACAGCCGTTCCCAAGGTCAAAGAAGTAAGGATCATGAAGATTCTTTATCCGTCGCCTGCAGCCAAGACAAGTCATCGTTCGGCTTATGGCCGACCCGGACTATTCGAGAACCTTTCCCTTGAGGTCAATCGTTTGGGTTTTTCCATTGATCCGGACCTGAGCCTGCCCACCCCGAAAGTCTGTCGCTTCTTCAAAGTTGGGCTGGATCACCAACTCCCCCTTGGGATTGATATATCCAAATTTCCCGCTGATTCGGTCCTCAAATTGCACCCGGGCGACCCCTTCGGAAAAGGTGCCGGCCCAGGCAAACTTTGCTTCGAAAGGAGATTTTCCATTCGGCTGGATGTAGACCCATGTTTTTTTATCCCCCGGAGGACCACTTTTCTGAACCGGAGCCAGTCCTTCGGAAAAAGATCCGACCTGGTCAAAATCCGATTCCACAACCAATTTCCCCTTGGAATCCACAAATCCCCACTTTCCGCCGTCTTTGACCGCCCCCAACCCGCCTTGAAAAGGCCGGGCCCAATCATATTCCGCCTCAATCGCCCAACGCCCCTGCCGGTCGATATATCCAAATTTTCCCGTCAGACGATCCCCCTCCGAAGCAGGAGCAAGATTTTCCGAGAATTCGCCCGCCCAAGAAAAGCGGGCTGGAATTTTCCAGTTTCCAGTTGCATCAATGTAGCCCCACTTTTCATTATCCCTCACAGCCGCCATATCCGAACGGAAAGGCTTCACCTCCCTGAACTTCGGCTCGACGCCCCAGGTTCCATCCGGAAGGCGAAACCCCCACTTGCCATTTTCCCCCTTCGCAGGAGCGGGACCTCCTGAAAAAAGCCGCTTTTCGTCATCGTCCGCTCCTTGGACACGGAACGGGAGAACCATGAAAGCCAAGAAACTGGCTAGGATCCATTGCCTAAAAGTCACCTCTTATGCCTAGGATTTTGAAGCCGAGGGTCAAGGCAAGGCTGGCACTTTATCCTGATCTGCTAATAATGACCTTATGACAACCCGTTTGGCGTTCTTTGGCGTGATTCTGGGAGCATTCGTGTTCGGTGCCCTCGCCCAGGATACGGATTTCGAGGCCGGGGCGACTCCTTACACCCCCCAACAACTTCAGGAGCTATTGGCCGGGCAAAACAAAATGAGTGTGATCAATTTTTTTGGACGGATGCCCAACCATCAACAGGGGCACGACTGGATTTATAATCGGCTGTTGATTGCCGTTCCCAGCAGGGATGAATACTACACAACGGCCGTCGTCTGCTTTTCCCATGCGGACGATTTGGTTTGGCAGGTGGTTTGTTATCCGTAATCAACCCAAGCTTTTCCATAAATGTTTTTTTTTCGCGCGCTTAGCTCAGCGGTAGAGCGGCTGCCTTACACGCAGTTGGTCGGAGGTTCAAATCCTTCAGCGCGCACTCTGTTTCCACTCGCCGCGCTTCTTTTTTTCGCGCCCCCTTCGGTTCTTCCAGCCGAAACCCCCTCTTCGCCCGGCCCCGTTTATGTCATTCCCATTCAAGGCGAGATCCAAAAGGGGCTCGTCTACGTTGTTCGACGCGGCGTCAAAGCCGCGCTGGATGCCCGGGCCTCGGCTCTCGTTCTGGACATGAATACTCCCGGAGGCGAAGGAGAAGCGATGAAGGAAATCATGGCCACTGTGGAAAAATTCCAACCTGCCGATCAAACCTACACCTATGTAAACAAGGAGGCCTTTTCCGCGGGGGCGTTTATTTCAGCCTCCACCCGCCACATCTGGATGGCTCCGGGATCAATCATCGGTGCCGCTTCCCCAGTGACTTTGGGGCAAGAGGGTCCCAAGGAACTGCCTCCGAAATTCGTCTCGGGTTACGCCGCAATCATCCGGGCCGCTGCAGAACAAAATGGCCACGATCCAGCTGTTTTTGATGCCATGGTTAACAAACAGATTGGACTAAAAGTCGACGGTCGCGAGATCACTGCAAAAGGAGATATTCTGACCCTGACGACCCTCGAGGCCACTCGGATGACCGGAAATCCGCCTCATCGGCTTCTTGCTTCCGGAGTATCCCCCAATTTGGAGACCCTCGTCCGCCAATCGATTCACCCTCATGCAGAAATTGTCCGAATTCAGCCCACCGGATTCGAGGAAATCGGCCGCTGGATCGTTTCCCTTTCCCCCCTTCTTTTAAGCGCGGCATTTCTTTTCGGGTATCTGGAATTCAAAACTCCGGGCTTCGGAATCTTTGGAATCCTCGCGGCGACATGTGCCCTGCTTTTCTTTTTCGGTCACTATGTGGCAGGTCTTTCCGGATATGAAAATCTTCTACTCCTGATTCTTGGCATCGCGCTCATCGTGACCGAATTCTTCCTCTTTCCAGGAACCCTCCTGCCCGGATTCCTTGGACTGGGGCTGGTTTTATTCGCCGCCCTGAACGCGATGGTCGACCGGTACCCCTCGGATCCGTTCCTTCCCACCCTCTCCCAACTTCACCTCCCCACCATCAATCTTGCACTCGGCTTCTTCGGAGGACTTCTGGCCATCATCCTCGCCGCACGTTACCTTCCCGAAACACCTCTTTTTCGCCCCTTCCGCTTAAGCGCCACGTCCCCTTCCGCCTCCATCCACTTGCCGGACTCCCTAGGTATTCATGCGCAAGGGAAAGCCACAACCGACCTCCACCCAGCTGGAACAGCCCTGTTCGGCAAGAATTCCGTCAATGTTTTGACGGAGGGCCAATTCATCCCGAATGGGACAAAGATTGAGATCCATCGAATAGAAGGGGCATCTGTCTTTGTGCGCCGTGCCGTCCCATCGTAACCACCCTCTGAAACTCCTGCTTTCACCCCTCCCGATATTCTATTAGGGTTTTCACATGCCCATCCTTCTTCTGGTTGCGGTCGGGGTTGTCGCCCTGGTCTTTGGAGTGGTTCTGCTAAATTTTTTTGGTCTTTGGCTTCGAGCCCTCACTTCCGGAGCCCCCGTGGGAATACCGACTCTTATCGCGATGCGGCTTCGCGGAATTCCGAATTCCCTGATCGTGAACGCACGCATTACGGCGGTCCGGGCCGGCTTGGAAGTTTCCACCGCCCAACTTGAAACCCACTTCCTCGCCGGGGGCAGTGTCGACCAGGTTATTCGCGCCCTGATTGCCGCCGACAAAGCCGGCATCAAGCTCGACTTCAACCGGTGCTGTGCCATCGACCTCGCCACATCGGGATCGGGAAAAACCGTTTTTGATGCCGTCCGGACGAGTGTGAACCCACGCGTCATTGATTGCCCGGGAACCGAGTCCGGAAAAGGAACGATTGATGGCGTGGCCAAAGACGGAATCACCGTCCGTGCGCGCGCCCGGGTGACCGTCCGTTCCAATCTTGATCGTTTTGTCGGTGGGGCGACGGAGGAAACCATCATCGCCCGGGTCGGAGAAGGAATCGTACGGGCGATTGGTTCCAAGGAAACCTACAAGGGTGTGCTGGAAAACCCGCAGGATATTTCCAAGGATGTGCTGAACCGCGGACTCGATGCCGGAACAGCTTACGAAATTCTTTCCATCGATATTGCCGATGTTGGAGTCGGCACCAATATCGGGGCCAAGCTGCAGGCGGAACAGGCCGATGCCGACAAGCAGGTCGCACAAGCGAAGGCAGAAATGCGTCGAGCAGCCGCGGTGGCCGCCGAGCAGGAAATGCGCGCCAAGGTGGTTGAAGCGGAAGCCCAAGTTCCCCTCGCCATGGCCGAGGCCTTCCGGAAAGGCAATCTCGGCATCATGGATTACCAAAAGATTCGCAATGTCTCGGCCGACACCGAAATGCGCACATCGATCGCCCGAGACTCGGGAAAATCCAACCCGAAATAAATTCCGCAATTTTCATGGAGTGGCTCCTCCCGGTTCTCTTTGTTGCGGTCAGCTTACTTCAGTGGTGGCTGAAACATCGCCAAACAATCAAGGACTCCTCACAAACAAATCCTCGCCCAACACCCGAACATCGGGAGACTGCAGATCCATTCGGTGAAATGGATGACCTTCTTGAGGCATTAGGCCGGGGTCGTCATGAAACTCCCCCGGTTATTCCATCCGTCCCCGTCGCACGTAGGAAGGAGCCTCCTGCCATCCTCCCTCAAGCCCCCACCCGGACCCTTCCCCTCCAACCCCAATCGATTCCGCAGCATCCAATCGCCACGCCTTCTTCATCTCCACCCCCGAATTCTGGGTGGGAACCGATTAAATCGCGGCACTCGTGGCGCAAAAAACTTGGCGAACCTTACACAACAAAGGAGGCCGTTGTTTTGTCTGAAATTCTCGCTCTTCCGGTCGCTTTGCGCTGATATAACCCCATGCCTCATCCTGCCCGACTCCCTGTGGCCCTGATTCAGATGAGCTGCTCATCGGATCCGGCAAAGAACCTGCGGAAAGCCATCCAGCAGATCTCAAAGGCCGCCCATCGGGGGGCGAAATTGGTGTGTCTTCCCGAGCTGTTTCGTTCCCTCTACTTCTGCCAAAAACAGGATTACGCCTGCTTTGATCTGGCGGAACCCATTCCCGGTCCGACCACAAAAGTCCTCGCCGCCACCGCAAAGAAACACAAGGTCACTCTTGTCTCCAGCCTTTTTGAAAAACGCACCGGAGGCCTCTATCACAATACTGCGGTGGTGTTTGGCCCGAACGGCAAAACCCTTGGAATCTATCGAAAGATGCACATTCCAGATGACCCGGGGTTCAACGAGAAGTTTTACTTCACTCCCGGAGATACCGGTTTCGAACCGATCGACACCCCTGTCGGAAAGCTCGGTGTTCTGGTCTGTTGGGATCAGTGGTACCCGGAAGCCGCCAGGCTCATGGCTCTTCGGGGAGCCCAAATCCTGATCTACCCAACGGCCATTGGATGGGCGCGGGGAGAAAAAAAGGATGTCTGTGACACCCAACGAGGCGCTTGGCAGACCATTCAGCGCAGTCACGCCATTGCGAACGGGCTCTTTGTCCTCTCCATCAATCGGACTGGTTGGGAGAAGGATCTGAATTTCTGGGGTTCTTCCTTCGTGAGTAACCCTTTTGGCCGAGTGATGGCCGAAGCCTCCCCCGGCCGTGAGGAAATTATTCATGCTTCCCTCGATCTAAAAGAAACCACCAGCACCCGGCAGCACTGGCCCTTTCTTCGGGATCGACGTGTCGATGCCTATGGCGGATTAGACCAGCGCTTCCTGAACTCTTGAACAAATCGCACACCCCCAGCTCAGGGATCGACTGGGCCTCCTACCGTTTTCCCGCCGAATGGGAAAAACATGAGGCGACATGGCTCGCCTGGCCCCACAACGCGGAAACTTGGCCCGGCCTGCTTGAGCCCGTTCAGGAAACCTATCTGGAAATCATTCGGGCCCTGACTCCCGGAGAAAAAGTCTTTCTCCTCGCCAAAGATTGCGAGTCAGCTGAAGTGATTCAGCAGCGCCTGAAAAAAGAAAAAATCCAATCCGAGAATCTTCGGGTTGTGACCATTCCGAACGATGATGCGTGGCTCCGGGATAGCGGTCCGATCTTTATGCTTCGCCAGGGCCCCGGGGCGCCCCGCCGCGTGGCCCATGACTTCATCTTCAACAGCTGGGGTCGGAAGTACGGCCCTTGGGATCATGATGATGTGATTCCTGTCGCTGCCTGCCGCATGACGGACACCCCGTGTGAAACCCATGACTTTGTTCTGGAGGGAGGGTCGATCGATACCGACGGCCAAGGAACCCTTCTCACTACAGAGCAGTGCCTGCTCAATCCAAACAGGAACCCCTTGCTGACGAGGGGGGTGATCGAGGAGCGACTTCGCCAATGGCTGGGCATCCGCCAAATTGTCTGGTTGGGAGACGGATTGGAGGGCGACGACACCGACGGCCATGTGGATGATGTGAGCCGTTTTGTAGCTCCAGGAGTGGTCGTCACGGTCGTTGAACCCGATATAGCGGACGCAAACCATGCCCCGTTGGCGGATAACCTCCAACGACTCCGCCACGCCAGGGATGCCCACGGAAAACCAATCCGGATCATCGAACTTCCCATGCCACCTCGTAGCGACGGACCTCATCACCGCAATCCGGCCAGCCACGCTAATTTTTACATCGCTAACTCGTCGGTTCTGGTTCCTGTCTTTGATTCCCCCACAGACAAAATGGTTTTGGAAGCTTTGCGTCCTTATTTCCCCGACCGGAAAGTCGTCGGAATTGATTGCCGGGCCTTGGTCGGCGGACTTGGCGCCATTCACTGCATCACCCAGCAAATGCCCGCCATCTCTTGAGCGGGTTGAACTACGCTCCCTTCTTGGGCTAGGATTCCGGAATGCCCAGACCTCTTCGCATCGGACTCCCCTCCGGAAGTCTTCAGGAAGCAACCCTCGATCTTTTTCGGCGAGCGGGATACGCCATTGCCCGCGCCTCGCGTACCTACCGACCCGCAATCGATGACCCCAATTTTGAGGTACGTCTTCTCCGTGCCCAGGAAATTGCGGCCTATGTGCAGGATGGCTTTCTTGATCTTGGACTAACGGGAAGCGACTGGATCCAAGAAACCCGGGCCAAGGTGCAGGTGGTTTCCACCCTCCGTTTCAGTAAAGCGACTGCACAGCCCGCCCGCTGGGTGATTGCCGTGCCCAATCGCTCCCCCATCCGCCGCCCCTCCCAACTCCGCGGCAAACGGATTGCCACAGAAGCTGTCGGACTCGTCCGGCAGTACCTCACAAAACACAAGATCAGGGCCAAGGTGGAGTTCTCCTGGGGAGCAACCGAGGTCAAGGTTCCTGAATTGGCGGATGCGGTGGTGGATATCACGGAAACAGGGTCCTCCTTGGCTGCGAATGGTCTCCGCATCCTGGACACCATTTTGGAATCCTACCCCCAACTCATTGCGAATCGGAAATCTTGGTCTACTCCGGTAGATCGAACCCGCATCCAGAATCTCTCAATGCTTCTGGAAGGCGCCCTAAGGGCCCGGGATCTGGTTGGATTGAAAATGAATGTTCCGCGTCTCTGCCTTCGCTCGGTGAACTCCGCACTTTCCTCCCTGCGCGACCCAACCATCTCCCCCCTGGCAAGGGATGGGTGGGTTGCCGTAGAGACCGTCATGGAGGAGAAAATTGTTCGATCCATCATCCCACGGTTGAAGCAACTTGGGGCCGAGGGAATCATCGAATACCCGCTGAATAAAGTTGTCAGTTGAGAATCACCACGCCACGATGCCTGTATGGGATCAGTCAAAAAGAAGCGGAAATCCAAAATCGCGAAGCATAAACGCCGCAAGCGTAGCCGCGCGAACCGCCATAAGAAGCGTCTCCGTTACAAGACGTAAGGCTGCGGCGCTTTGCGCCCTGTCCGCACTTCTTGTCACGGCCCATCTTCAGGCCGATGGATCCACTCGTGGAGAGAGGGCCTATTCCGCCGTTTTTTATGCAGAAGGACGACGGGCTGATTCCCTTGGACTTACCCAACAAGCGTTCGATGCCTACAGTCGGGCCCTTGAGGCGGATCCCAGTTCACGTCAGGCGGCCCTCGCCAAGGCAGGAACCCTGCTCGATCTTCAGCGGCATTCCGAAGCTTTGGAAGTCCTGCAAAATCTCCCGCCTTTCACCGAGGACAACCCCGAACGACTAACCCTTCTTTGCCTCGCCCTGATCGGCCTGAAACAAGGAGAGGCTGCCTCAATGGCCCAACGAGATGCCCTGACTGCGTTAGCCGGATGGACTACCGATGACCCCTCGCGTCTGGCTCGGGTGGCGGAAGGGCTTCTGCAATCAGCCGGTGCCCTTTCGAGAAAATCCCAAAAGGAAGTCGCTATATCTGTTTTGCCGGTTTTTATCCGGGCAGCGGATGCGAATACCGGTCTCGGGGGTTTGACCCTTCGTGCGGCCGAGATTGCGTTGACGGCCGATGATTTGCCCACCGCCATTCGCTATTTCCGTGATTTTGTGGATTTCCGCCCGGACGAGGTTTCTTTTTTGGAGCAGTTGGCAGCCGTTCTTATTCTCAACGGTCAGAACAAGGAAGCGGATCAATATCTTCGTCAGGTCGAAACGGAAAAACCCAACCGATCCAACCTCTACCCTGTTTTGGCAAATCTCTACACCGAGATGAATCTACCCGCCCGGGCTGAGATTTATCGCGTCCTTGCCCTCCATGGAATGAATTCCATTCCACTTTCGGACTATCTCCGCCTCGCCCTTCTCCAGATGAAGCAGAATCAAACACGACGGGCATCCCAGACCCTCGCCCAGGCGTCTCTTCACTATCCAGACTCTGCACAACTTCTTTTGATTCGCGGCCTGATTGAAAAATCTGAAGGTCATTCGGGCCAGGCATCCGCTACTTTTGCCAGGGTTGAGCGGTTGGCCGCCGGGAAACCAACCATCTTAGACGCAGGATTTTATTTTGAGTATGGATCGGCATGCGAACAATCGGGCCAATCCCTCCGATCCGAGATGGCCCTTCGTCGCGCCCTGCAGATCGACCCATGCCACCATCCTTCCCTTAATTATCTTGGCTATATGTGGGCCGATCGGGGCCAGAATCTTCCCGATGCATTAAAGATGATTGAAAAAGCCCTTTCATTGAGCCCGGGAAACCCAGCCTATCTCGATAGTCAGGCCTGGGCACTGTTTCGTCTCGGAAACCCTTCTGCTGCCGAACCCCTCCTTCAAGAGGCTCTCCGCCAAATCCCCGATGATCCCACTTTACTCGAACACTTCGGGGACGTGGTCGCCTGTCTTGGCCAACATGACAAGGCTCTGGATGCCTACCGAAAAGCGGTTCTTGCCGGAGGACCTTCAGTCCCCCTCGAAGACAAGATTCGAATCAGTCGTCGCGACGCTGCAAGCAAATAGCCTCAGCCTTTGGCAATCCTCCCGGGGTCTCCACCCCACGCTGCAACCTTCGCTTTTGCCGCCATCTCCTCTGCTTCCTTGATTCTTCCGGCACGACCAAGGGCTAAAGAAAGACTCGTGTAAGCCAACTGGTCTTTTGGGCTTAACCGGACCAGTTCCTGTAAGGCAGGAATGGCTTCGGAAAGATTCTCCAACTTTACCAAAGCCATCCCCAAAGCTTGCCAAGCTTCGGTATTTGCCGGATCCAACTGTGTCGCAGATCGATAATGTTCTGCCGCAGTCCTCATTTCTCCTGAGGCCAGTGCCAGATGCCCCTCCTCCATTTTTGCCTCCGCCAAAGCGCTCATGATCGATGGAGCATGGCATCCAAAACACTTTCCGCCGAGGGCTCATGCGCTATCGCCCGTACCCGCCAACCCGCCTGACGTGCCGCTCGGGCCGTTGCCGGACCAATCACCACTACCTTGGGTTCGCGCGACCAATTTGGAACGGCTTTCCGAAACCTTTCTGCCGCCGTACCACTTGCGAAAACAACCCAATCCCCTCCGGAATTGGAAAGAGCTTTCCTCACAGGATGCGGAACCGCTCCGGCCCCGGAATTTCGATAAATCACCAACCTATCCGCCGAAAAACCCTTCCTCCGAAAAAGCTCCACCATCTCCCCGCTCCCCGCATCGCCAGTGAGATGAAGAACCTTCCCTTTCGCCCATCTCGGCCAACCCTTTACAAGTTCTCGCGAACCGGGACCTCCCCCAATCCAATCCGGTTGAAGTCCGATGGATCGCAGCACCTCAGCTGTGGATTTACCGACCGCCGCAATTTGGCAGTGCGCGATTTTTCTCCAATCCCACACCACCCCGGGAAAGGCCCTGACCCCTGCCGCACTGGTAAAGACCAGCCAATCCGCATTTCCAATTTTCTCCTTCCAACCTTTTTTGGGGGTCAAAGCCTCGGTCCGGGTCATGGGAATTTCCCACACTTCTGCCCCTTGGTCTTCCAACTTTTCCCTCCACCCCCTACTCAGACTTTCACTCGCAGTTAAAATGATCCTTTTCCCCGCCAGCGGTCTCCCCTCCCACCATGCCAACTTTTCTCTCAACGCGACAACCGCTCCAACCACCACCACCGCCGGAGCGCGCATTCGTGCTTTCCTGGCGGCTCGCGCCAAGGTCCCCACTGTCGCAACCAAAACCCTCTGATCACAACATGTTCCGCTCGCAACCAGGGCAGCAGGAGTTTTCGGGGTGAACCCTTTCTCCGTTGCCTTCGAAAGAAAATCTTTCAAGCCGTCGACGGACATATATCCCACCCAGGTTTTTCCGGAGACAGAGCCTTCCGCACGACTTCCAATGCAAAAATCAATTTCGGTGCTCACGCCTCGCTGAGTGACCGGAATGCCGGCATATCCTGGTCCGGCAATTCCTGCCGTTACACCAGGCACCACTTCAAAAGGAATTCTCGCTTTTGCAAGAATCCCAGCCTCTTCCCCTCCACGACCAAAAACAAATGGATCTCCCCCTTTCAAACGAACGACCTTTGCCCCATATCTCGCGTGTTTCACCAGTAGTCTATGAATCTCACTCTGTTCCATCTTTTTTCCGTTCGGGGTTTTCCCTGCATCGATGAACTTCACTCCTCCCCGAGCCCACATCAGGATTCCTGGATTTACCAGTCGATCGTAGAGAATGACATCAGCCCTGGATAAAATCCCTTTTCCTCGTTGGGTAAACAAGCCCGGATCCCCGGGTCCGGCCCCGACCAGCCACACTTTCCCCATCTTACCCACGACGCATCTCCTCAGCTAACCGTACCCCCAGCAAATCCGCTTCGTCTTGAGGTCCTTCGATGGAGGCCCTCTGCGGACGCCCAAAAAGGTCTTGGACCCCCGCCCTCAGATGCAAAGTTCCGTTCGGTTGGATTTGCGAAAAAGCTCCCAAAGATTCGGAACACCCGCCTCCCCAGGTTTTGAGAAATGATTTTTCTGCCGACACACAGTTGCGGATCTTTTGATTATCCAGGCCTCGAAGAAGTTCAAGCGTTCGATGATCTTCTTTTCGGCACTGTACCGCCAAGGCTCCCTGCCCTGGAGCAGGCACCATCCAGTTCACATCCAAACGCTCTATCTCCAAACCTTTTGTCGGCCCACCCAACCGGTCGATTCCTGCGCAGGCCAATAGGATTCCCTGCCAATCCTTCTCTCCAAGACATCGGTCCATTCTCCGGTCTATATTGCCCCGGATATTCCGAAATTTGGCCTGAGGCCATCGCTCGCCCCAGAAGAGCCTCCGTCTTGGGCTTTCTGTCCCGACCCATCCGCCGGTGGACACATTCTCGCCCGTTCGAAAAACCCACGCATCCCTGGGATCCACCCTTTCCGGATATGCCCCGATGACCAAAGAATCATGTATTCGGGAGGGAAGATCTTTGGCGCTATGAACGGCAGCATCCATCTCGTCCTGCATTAACCCTTTTTCCAAGGCTGAACTAAACTCCCCGATCTCCGCCGGGATATCGTCCCCAAACTCGGAGCGCGCATCCCCCGATGTTTTGATCACCACCAGATCGACTTCCAATCCCGGATTTAGTTTTCGGATCTGTCCGGCCACTCGCCTCGCCTGCTCAAGTGCCAAGCGGCTGCCACGTGTGCCCAGTCGAAAATTCATCCTTCGAAGGCCTCTGCCCTTGGGGAACCTTCCGCTCGTCCAATGGCAAAGTTTTTTTCATGTTTTCGAAGAACCTCCTCCGCCCGATGAATCGACCCCAGGGACTCCGGCATGACTTCGCTCCTCCGGGCCAACTCCTCCAAATCAACCCACTTAGCCTTCGGGAAGGCTCGCCCTAATGCCGTAAGTGTCCTAGGCACACCCAAATCCAAAAGAAGTTCGGGCCCCTGGTCGATCGATCCATCCCATGGCAGCTCTCCCCCTGACAACGCAGACACGACCACCGCTGAGTCCTTCACGGCTTTTTGCCAGTCCGACCATGGCACAACTTCCGACCCCAACTCCGACGCCAAGCTTGTGGCCCGCTCCCCAGATCTTGAGGAGATCCAAAGGCAGTGGTGACCAAACTCCTTTTCGACCAGGCCAAAACTCCGGGCTGTATGCCCCGACCCCAACACCAGAAGGGGTCTGCGTTTTTGTCCGCCCAGAATCTCCTCCATCGCTTCCGCTGCCAATCGTCCCACGGATGCATCCCCTTTGCCAAAATCTGCCGCTGCACGAGCGGCACGGGCGGCCCTTAAACACGATTGAAACAGCGCATGCATGGATTTTCCCGTCCCCCCCGATTCCCGCGAAGCAGAATAGGCGCGCCTCACTTGAGACAAAATCTCGCCTTCCCCAACCACCATCGAGCGCAAACCGCTGGCTACTTCGGCCAAATGTCTCCAGCACGCAATCCCTTCATGAAGATAGACCCCGCGGGCATCCTCCCAAGCCCGACGAAGATCCGCGGGCATCGAACGTGCCAGACAGGACGTGATTTCAGGTCCTCTCTTATCAGATCGACCATAAATCTCCACGCGATTGCATGTGCTCAGAAAAACTACTTCTGCGGCACCCTCATGCTCGATCAGATGCTGGATCCAGCGTTCCCCCGCGAGCGCCGCCAGAACTTCACGAACTGCGAGTGGAGTCGAGTGGTGATCCACCCCGACACAAAAGATGCCCTGGGTCGGATTCATCCTTTGCGCATCAATATCCTGGATTTCCTGGGTAACGCATCCGGAGGCGTCGGGACAGGATCTCCAAGAAGCGTTTTCACTTCCGACTTCATCGCCTCGGGTGAAACTGCATCCATTTCCGACCATATCACATCGCCATTTTTTCCAAAAATCGTTACCTTCATCTTTTTCTCGTCCGAACTCCACCCCAAGGAGTCTGTTGCTTTTCCATCAAAATCGGGAATTCCACAGAGATCCCCTCTCGGATTTTCCGGATTCTTGTTCGCCCGATACCACGGAACGAGACGCTCCGCCTCCTCGTCCAGATCTGCCTTCATCTTCCCCACGGTCCAACTCTTAAAGAGCGTTCCCAAAGATTTCCTTAAATCGACCACTACGATCACTCGAAACTCCTTCCTGCCCTGCCAACCATACACTGCGCGCCCGAATTCCCTTGTGGTATCCGCCAAAGGTTGACTACTGGCCATCACAACCGTGATTTTTCCAGCCGGGTTTAACTGCACGACTTTTCCATCACAATCCTTGGGATGCACCAACTCCTTGGCGCCGACCGTCCCACTCATCAGAAGCAAAACCATGAGGACGAACTTCATGACACCTCCAAAAGAAACCCACTTAGATACCGGCTCTCCGGAAAAGCAGGATCCACAGGATGATCGGACGACTGCTCCAATATGCACTTGATCTGCACGAGTCGTCCCTCCTTTTTGGCCACTTGCCTCACTATCCTTAACAATTCCTCGCCGCTGACGCGGTGCGAGCAAGAAAACGTGGCCAGTAGCCCCCCTCGGGCAAGTACCTTCATGGAGCTGCGGTGAAGTTCAGTCATCAACCGAGATCCCGACTCCGCACTGTCCCGGCTTTTCACCAGCCCCGGCGGGTCCAAGATCACCAGATCGTACCCCCCTTTACGGCACGTTCGAAGATAGCGCGTCACATCCTCCTGAGCCCAACGAACCTTCAAACCGTGATACTCGGCGCTCTGTCGGGCCAACTCCAATGAAGGACGGGAAGTATCCACTCCCGTAACCTCGATGGCTCCAGCCTGGGATGCTCGCAGGGCAAAGCCCCCATTGTGACAAAAAAGATCCAAAACTTTCCGACCTCTGGCTTCGTTCGCAACCTTCCCGTAATTTTCCTGCTGATCCAGATAAGTTCCTGTTTTCTGTCCGGATCGCAAGTCGACCCAAACATTCATCTTGCCGATTTCCACCAAGACCGGCTTTTCTGGAATCGTTCCCACCGCCTCCCCAGGCTGCATCTCCAACCCCTCCAGTTTTCTTCCCGAAGCATCCCTCCGGATCCAGATTCCGTCCGGTCGGATAATCTTTTCCACGGCAGAACGAACCAGCCCCCAATGATTCTCCATCCCCTCCGTGGTGATCTGGGCCACCAGATATTTCCCGTACTGATCTAGGACCAGTCCCGGCATCCCGTCGGATTCCGACCAAAGGATTCTTCGCGCGGGGGTATTCTTTCGCTTATTCAGAGCGTCATGAATCGTCTTTTCGACAAAATCCGAATCAAAGTTCCCAATATCTTTGCGAAATCTGCGCCACGCTACTCTTGCATCATTCCGGTAAAAACCTGTTCCGATCAGCTCCCCTTGCGGGCCCTTCGCCACCATGGATCGGCCTCTCCATTCGATCCCGGGGTCTTCTTCAATCTCGGACTTCAGAATCCAAGGGTGTCCAGCCAGGGCTTTCGATCTTCCGCCCGGTTTCAACCGGAGCGCCCCCCGTTCCGGGTCGGTCAACCGCGGAGATCAGCCACACGGGACTGGCCAATTTCGGGGTACTCATACACATCCCCCCGGTAGTTCTTTAAAATGACCCTGTTGTCCGCCATCCCCACAATGTAGTTCGGCCCAACCGGAATCTTCCCTCCTCCCCCGGGTCCATCCACCACATAGGTCGGGACCGCGTACCCGGTGGTGTGTCCACGAAGTTGCTCCATGATTTCCTGCCCCTCCCGGATGGTCGTCCGGAGATGGGCCGACCCCGTGATTAGATCGCACTGATAAAGATAGTAGGGTCGAACGCGGCAAAGCAGCAGTTTGTGAAACAACTCCTTCAGAATCTCCACCCGGTCATTTACCCCCTTAAGAAGAACACTCTGGTTGCCAAGGGGAATCCCCGCATCGGCCAACCGACCCAGCGAATCACTCACCTCCCGGGTGATTTCCTTCGGATGGTTTGAGTGAATGCTCATCCAGAGAGGATGGTGCGTCTTCAGCATGTTCACCAATTCCGGTGTGATCCGTTGGGGAAGAAAAATAGGAATTCGAGTCCCAATTCGGATAAACTCGACGCTCGGGATCCTCCTTAAGCGGGTTAAAATGGAATTTAACTTGGCGTCCGAGAGCAACAACGGATCCCCGCCGGATAGGAGTACATCCCGGACTTCCGGATGTTTCTCCAGATAAGAGAAAGCTCCTTCCAGATCCACCGTAAGTTCCTGTTCCCCTGCTCCGCTGACCACACGACTCCGGGTGCAATATCGGCAGTAAGAAGCACATCGATCCGTGACCAACAGAAGAACCCGATCAGGATACCTGTGCACTAGGCCCGGCACCGGCATATGGGAGTCCTCTCCGCATGGATCCAACATCTCATCCGGAGCCGTGTTGGCCTCCTCGATTCGGGGGACAACCTGACGGCGGATGGGACAGTACGGGTCGTTACGATCGATCAGACTGAAGAAATGAGGTGTGATTCCGAGGGCCAGCTTCTTTCCTGCTAGGATGGTCCCCGCCCGTTCTTCCGGGGTTAATGGGAGTCGGGACTCCAATTGTTCAAGGTTTTGGATCCGATTGCGCAACTGCCATGACCAGTCGTTCCAATCAGAATCGGAAACCGAGCCCCAATCATTCGACCGAACCAAGGGAAACTCTTTGATTTTCAAGGTTGTAGGTACGAAATTACCCCACCCATCCCTCCACGCCACCCCAAATATTAGGTGCTAGGAAACTCTTCTTTTCACCAAATCCACAATTCGATCTTTCACAGTGGCAACGGCTTGAGCCCCCTCATCCCCTTTTTCCCGACTCCTTACCGCCACTTGACCCGCCTCCGCTTCACGATTCCCGCAAACCAACAAAAATGGCACTTTCTCCAACTGTCCGCGGCGAATCTGCGCCCCCAGTTTGTCCCCCTTCCTGTCCACCGAGACCCGCAATCCTGCCGCCTGAAACTCTTTCGCACACTTTTCCGCATACGCCACCATCTGATCGTTGACAGGAAGGAACCGGGCCTGCTCGGGCGCCAGCCAAACCGGAAAAGCCCCACGGAAATGCTCGATCAGCACTCCCGTAAACCGCTCCAAGGAACCAAACGGTGCCCGATGAACCATCACGGGCCGATGCTTCTGGTTGTCCGCACCTGTGTAGGTCAGGTCAAAGCGCTCCGGCAAATTGTAGTCCACCTGAACCGTTCCCAACTGCCACTCCCGTCCAATCACATCCTTCACCACAAAATCGATCTTCGGTCCGTAAAACGCCGCCTCCCCAGGCTCTTCACTCGTCTTCACCCCAAGCTTCTTTGCCGCCTCCTTTACCGCCTTTTCCGCCTTGTCCCAACCATCCTTTGATCCCACATATTTATCCGAAGCAGGATCCCTTAATCCCACCCTTACCCGAAAATCCCCGATCCCCAGGGTATCGAGCACCAGTCTCACCATCTCGAGGCACCCTTCGACTTCCTTGGCCACCTGCTCCTCGGTGCAGAACAAATGGGCGTCGTCCTGGGTGAATCCACGAACCCGGGTCATGCCGTTCAATTCTCCCGATTGCTCCCACCGATACACCGTCCCGAATTCAGCCAAACGAACCGGCAGATCCCGATACGACCTTGGGCGGGATGCGTAAATCCGAATGTGCATCGGACAGTTCATCGGTTTCAGCAGATAACCCTCAATCTCCCCCTTGGTGATCTTGTTGCTTAGCTCCGCACAGGAGCACCCCTCCTTTGCAAGTTTCTCCATCGTCTCCCGATCGACCAACGGAGGATACTGTGACTCCTGATAGTACGGAAAGTGCCCGGATGTGCGGTAAAGGCCAAGTCGGCCGATGTGCGGGGTAAAGACCTGTTCGTATCCACGCTTCCCCAACTCCTCCAAAAGGAACTTCTGCATCTCGTGCCGCACAATCGCCCCATTCGGAGTCCACATGACCAGCCCCTGACCCACCTCATCATCGATCAGGAACAGATCCAACTCCTTACCCAGCTTGCGATGATCGCGTTGGAGAGCTTCCTCCTGCGCCTTCAGGCTGGCCTCAAGCTCCTCCTTGCTCGGGTAAGCTGTCCCATAGATCCGCTGCAGCATCTTGTTCTTTTCATCGCCCCGATGATAAGCCCCGGCCAATCGCAGCAACTTAAATGCTTTGATCTCGCCCGTGCTCTTCACATGGGTGCCGGCGCACAAATCGGTGAATTCTCCGTTGGTATAAAAGGAGATGGCTTCTCCCTCCGGAATATCTCCCAAGCGACCGATCTTGTAGCCCTGCTTCTTCCCCTCAAAGAATGCCTTCGCTTCAGCCCGAGTCACCTCCTTGCGGGTGAACGGCTGATTCTCCTTCACCACTTTTTTCATCTCCGCCTCGATTTTCGCGAAGTCCTCGTCGCTGAATCGGTGCGAAAGATCGAAGTCATAGTAGAAGCCAGCGTCCGTCGGGGGACCGATATCCAGCAACGCATCCGGCCAGAGCCGAAGCACCGCCGTGGCCAGCACGTGGGCGGTCGAATGTCTCAGCTCCTCTAGAGGGGTCATGGCCATCACTAGAACCTAGGGAGTTCCCGGCTTCCGCACCAGCCGCCAGCTACCCGCCGCATCCCTTACCTCCCAGCCGTGCTTGGCCAGTTCATCCCGCAAACGATCCGATTCTTTCCAATCCTTTGCTTTGCGGGCCGCCTCCCGGGCTTCTCCCATTTTTCTAATTTCATCCGGTGCCTCTGTCACTTTTTCGAAAGCCGGTTGGACCCCGAAAACAGAAAGAATCCGATCCAATCCTGCGAGCTCTTTGGCCGCCTCTTCAGGACTCAAACCCGTTTTTTTCTTCTGCTCCAACTCCCCCACTACCGTGTACATCGCGCCGAGGGCTTTGGGCGTCTCCAAATCTTGCCTTAATGCATCCCAGGCCGTTTGAAAAGAACCCCAGCCCTTCCCCTTCGTTCCTTTGGAACTTTCCTCCAACCCACTGCGCAATCTTCCCAACCTCTCCCTCCCGTGGTGAACGGCACTCATTGTGTCCCAGGAGAAATTCAGGGGCTGCCGATAATGTCCGGAAAGCAGTACCAGCCGAAGATCCGAGGAATCCCATCCCCGGGAAGTGACATCATCCAAAGTATAAAGATTCCCCAGACTTTTGCTCATTTTCCGGTTTTCCACCAAAAGGTGGGAAACATGGAACCAGTGACGGACAAAGGCCTTGCCGGTGGCCGCTTCGCTTTGGGCAATTTCATTTTCATGATGGGGAAAAATCAGATCCGCCCCACCGCCGTGCAGATCGATCGTCTCCCCCAAAATCTCCATCGCCATGGCACTGCACTCCAGATGCCACCCCGGTCGGCCTTTGCCCCACGGGCTTTCCCAAAACACATCTCCATCTTCTTCTTTGTAGGCCTTCCATAAAACAAAGTCGGCCGCCTGCTCCCGGGCGTACTCGTCCGCATCCGCCCGACCCGAGGCCCCCTCTTTCACCTCCCGCTCATCCAGATGGGAAAGCTTTCCGTAAGAAGCAAAAGATTTAACCCTGAAATATACCGAACCCCCTGCCTCGTAGGCATGTCCTCCCTGAACCAGTTTTTCAACCAAGGAAATCTGTTTGGGAATGAATTCCGTTGCACGCGGCTCCTTGGTTGGCTTTTGCAACCCAAGGGCCTGCTCATCCTTCCAAAAACGGTCGGTCCATCCTTGGGTAAATTCTCCCAACTTTTGTTTGGCTTCGCGCGCCCCGCGGATCGTCTTGTCGTCGACATCGGTCAGATTCCGCACGTGGGCAACCCTCCCCCCGGCCTCCTGCCAAACCCGGACCAACAGATCTTGCGCAACAAAAGTCCGAAAATTTCCGATATGGGCGGGACCATACACCGTTGGCCCGCAGGCATAAAACTTCAACGCCTTGCCGTCGGATGCCGAAAGGGGCTTTACCGATCGACTCGCGGTGTCAAAAAGCCTGACTTCCTCCATTCGCGGAATCTAGGCGGTTGGGGGCAAAACTTAAATCATTTCTCTGCCCGAAAGAAAAAGCCTATAAAAGGATCGATGCACAAGTCCTACTCAAGCCTTTTTCTGGCACTTCTCTTGGGTTCGGGAGCAGGCCTTGCCCAATCGACGAATTCGGCCGTGATTCCCGTCCCGATGAGTAAGCCAGGCTGGATGGAGAGGCACGACTCGATGAATGCCAAAGCCCGCCAAGGCAAAATCGGCCTCATTTATGTCGGGGACTCGATTGTTCAGCGCTATGAGGGGGTCGGCAAACCCGTCTGGGACCACTACTACGCCCCACGAAATGCCCTCAATCTCGGAATCAGTGGGGATCGTACCCAGCATGTGATCTGGCGACTCGACCACGGGAATATCGACGGCATCACACCCAAACTGGCAATTGTCATGATCGGCCAAAATAATGGAGGACATAACACCGCCCCGGAAATCGCCGAAGGAGTGACTGAAGTGGTCAAAAGGATCCGCACAAAGCTTCCCAACACAAAAATCCTGCTTCTTGGCATCTTCCAGCGCCGTGAGAAACCCACCCCGGAAAGGGCCGTGTTGGCCCAAGCCAATGAGATCATCTCGAAACTGGCCGATTCCTCCATCAGCTACATGGATATCAACTCGGTTTTCGTCCAACCCGACGGCACGATTCCGGCATCTCTTATGCCCGACTTCGAACACCCCAGTGAACTTGGCTTTAGTCGTTGGGCCGAGGCAATCGAAGCCAAGGTGGCTGAATTAATGGACGACCAACCCGTCTCCCCGATGCCCTAGTCTATGGAGCTCTCCTCACTTCACCGCACCCTCGCGACCGCCTTTTCCATGGGCATGGTGGTCCTTCTGAGTCCCGAGGTGTTTATCCTGGCCTTGCTGATGGCCGCACACAAAACCCGTGCCCGACTGAATTCCGTTGTTTTCTTTCTTGGATCATCGATCGGACTCTTTTTTGCCATCGGGATTGGCATGTGGATCACGCCCCCATCCATGCCAGGAATGGATCAACCATCCTGGATCCACTTCGGGATTCGGGCCGCTATCGGCACGGCTCTGTTTGGTGTAGGGGTCTACCGCACTTGGCAATTTTTCACCCTCAAGGAGGACCTCCAACCAAAACCCAAGGCACCTCCCGCAGCATGGAAAGTTTGGTTTCTAAAACTTTTTCCCTCGTTGAACACAAGCTCAGATTCACCTATCAACCCCCACTATCTTTTCAGCACTTTCCTGATCGGACTCTTCACCACAGGACTTCATCCCAAAACCTCCATTCTAGCGATTGCCGTGGGTCACCAGATCATTCGGGCCGATGGCGATATCGCAAAAATCTCTGCCTTTGTTTTATTTTCTGCTCTCTCCCTTCTACCCGCCGTACTCCCCCTTCTTCTGGCCTTGTTCCGACCCGAGGCCGGCCCCGCCTTGAAGGAAAAATGCACAGCCCTCCTCGAGAAACATGGCCGGTGGATCGCCGCCCTGATCTGCTTTGTCTTCGCAATCGTTCTTTGGAAAGACGCCCTGACCGCCCTACCCCGCTGAACCTCGCCTACAAGAGGGTTTTCAGTTAGGGTTTTTACCCGGTGAAGAAGCCTCTCTCCATCCATATCCGCTCCCGACGTCTCCGCCGGACTTCCGGAATCCGCAGGCTTTTTTCTGAAACGGAAGTCTCTCCCTCCCATCTCGTTGCCCCCCTTTTCGTTGTGGAGGGGCAGGGCAAACCTGATTCCATCCCCAGCCTGCCAGGGCACTTTCGTCTGCCGATTCCCGCATTGATTCGCGAAGCGACACGGCTCGCCCGAAAAGGGATTGGCGGGATCGCCATTTTTCCATGTATTTCCCAAAGACTTCGCACTCCCAACGCCAAGGAGGCCCTCAATCCCAAAGGTCTTATTTATCGGGCGATCCGCACCCTGAAAAAGGAGCTACCGGAATTTCCTGTTTTTGCAGACGTGGCTCTTGACCCTTACACCTCCCACGGTCATGACGGCCTTCTCGATCAAGCCAGCAAGGACGTCGACAACGACTCAACTGTTCGACTCCTAATGAAACAGGCGGTTCTTTTAGCCGAAGCCGGCGCTGATTTTGTCGCTCCCTCCGACATGATGGATGGTCGGATCGGTTACATTCGCAAAGCCCTCGACCAAGCCGGCTTCATCGAAACAGGGATTCTCTCCTACGCCGCCAAGTTCGCTTCATCACTTTATGGACCCTTTCGTGATGCAGTGGGGAGCGCTCAATCCGCTGGGACGTATTCCCTCGATAAACGCGGCTACCAGGCAGATCCTGCCAACCGACGGGCCATTCTGAAGGATGCCCTCCTGGACGAAAAAGAGGGTGCCGATGTACTGATGGTAAAACCGGCCGGACCTTATCTCGATATTCTACGGGATCTGCGGGTGAGCACCCGTCTTCCCCTCGCCGCCTATCAGGTCTCGGGTGAATACGCCCAGATTCATGCCGCAGCCCAAAAGGGCTGGATCGATCTGCGGAAGACCAGAGATGAGTCCTTACTGTCCATCCGCCGAGCCGGCGCCGATCTGATCTTCACCTATTTCAGCAAGGATTTTTAACCATTTTTGTTCATCAAATGACCGGGAATCGTTGCTTCTAATATTCTGAATCACAAATAGAATTACCTCATGGATAAGGTTAGCCAGATTCTGAGCTATAATCGGACCTTCGTAAAAAAGAAGAGCTACAAGGCTTTTGTAACCGATCGGTTCCCGGATAAGAGGATGGTCATCCTCACCTGCATGGATACCCGTTTGACCGAACTCCTGCCTAAAGCCCTTAACCTCCGAAACGGCGATGCCAAGATCATCAAAAATGCCGGAGCCATCGTCTCCCACCCTTTTGGTAGCGTGATGCGAAGCATCTTGGTTGCGATTTATAATCTCAAGGCGGACACCATCTTGGTCATCGGGCACCACAACTGCGGCATGACCGGGCTCAAGGCCGGCACCATTCTCAAGCAAGCCCCCAAGCGGGGAATCAGGAAAAAGAATATAAAAGCCATCTCTGGTCTAGGAGTTGATCTGGAGGAATGGTTGACCGGTTTCCGCAA
>Ga0214917_10000667_pt1 | contig 44616 bp, 42 predicted proteins | sample LL_1208_BB_MetaG_FD_177983 | JGI IMG/M metagenome (GOLD analysis project Ga0214917, IMG submission 177983) | Freshwater microbial communities from Lake Lanier, Atlanta, Georgia, United States - LL_1208_BB | ecosystem: Environmental > Aquatic > Freshwater > Lake | place: USA: Georgia | collected... | reverse complement strand
CATGGCGCTTGGCCACGCCAAGAAGGGCAGCGGCGCCACCGTCTTTGGCATGGCCAGCACGGCCACCGTCAGCCCCGAATGGGCGGCCTGGGCCAATGGCACGGCGGTGCGCGAGCTGGATATGCACGACACCTTCCTTGCCGCCGATTACTCCCACCCCGGCGACAATATCCCCCCCATCCTCGCGGTGGCCCAGGCCATGGGCCGCTCCGGCCGCGATTTCCTGCGCGGCGCGGCGACGGGCTATGAGCTGCACATCAACCTCGTGCGGGCGATCTGCCTGCATGAGCATCGCGTGGACCATATCGCCCATCTCTGCCCCGCCTCGGCGGCCGGCATTGGTACGCTGCTCGGCCTCAAGCAGGAGGTGGTGTTCCAATCCATCCAGCAGGCGCTGCACACCTCCATCTCCTTCCGCCAGAGCCGCAAGGGCGAGATCAGCTCCTGGAAGGCCTATGCCCCCGCCCATGCCGGCAAGCTGGCCATCGAGGCGGTGGACCGGTGCATGCGCGGTGAGGGTGCGCCGAGCCCGATTTATGAGGGTGAGGACAGCGTCATCGCCTGGGTCCTCGCCGGCCGCACCCAAGCCGACAGCAAGGGCCGCAAGACGGTCTATGACCCCATCTATTACCACGTGCCGCTGCCCGCGCCCGGTGAGGCCAAGCGCGCCATCCTGGACAGCTACACCAAGGAGCATTCGGCGGAGTATCAGAGCCAGGCGCTGATCGACCTCGCCTTCCGCATGCGCGAATCGATCACCGATTTCGACGCGATCGAGAAGATCACCATCCACACCAGCCATCACACCCATTACGTGATCGGCACCGGTGCCAATGACCCGCAGAAGATGGACCCCAAGGCCAGCCGCGAAACGCTGGACCATTCCATCATGTATATCTTCGCCGTCGCCCTGCAGGATGGCTCCTGGCACCATGTGGACAGCTATGAGCCCAAGCGCGCCGGCCGCAAGGACACGGTCGCCCTGTGGCACAAGATCGAAACCCGCGAGGCGCCTGAATGGACCGAGCGCTATCACTCGAAGGATCCCGATACCCTCGCCTTCGGCGGCCGGGTTGAGATTCTGTTCAAGGATGGCTCGACGCTGGTCGATGAACTGGGCGTGGCCAATGCCCATCCGCGCGGCGCCCGCCCCTTTGCCCGCGAGCAATACATCCACAAGTTCCGCAGCATGACCGATGGCATCATCACCGCGCGGGAGGCCAATCGCTTCCTCGAGGCGGTGCAGAACCTGGCAAAGCTGCCGGCGGGCGAATTGGGTCAGCTCAATATCGCCCTGCCCAAGGGGACGCTGCTGGAGGCAAAGCCGGGGATTTTCTAAACCCCGATCATGGCCAGCCCCGCCCGGCCGACAAGGCCATAGGGGTTGGCCATGGTCTCGATGATTTCGAAGTGATTATAGCCCTCGCCGCCTATCGCCTGAACCGGCTTGCCGGCGGCGGCCACATCCGTGGCAAAATCCCGCGCCATGCGCTGGAATTCCGGTGTCTCCAGGCTGCCATGCACCAGTGTCACCGGCGCGTGCAGCCGGGCGATATGGCGCTGGGGTGAGAGCGCCTCCTCCATCGCATCGGTGAAATTCACATAGCGGCTGCGGGCCGAGAGCCGCGCGCCACGCAGATCATACAGCCCGCTCACCAGCAGCCCGCCCTTGAGCACATCCGCGGCCAGGCCCCAGCCGGACCAATCCGTCGTCAAGGCCACGGCTGCCATATGCGCGCCCGAGGAGTGGCCGGCGATAAAAATCCGCCCAGGGTCGCCCCCAAAACCCGCAGCATTGCGCGCAACCCAGGCCACGGCCTGGCGGATTTGCTGCGCGATGGGCAGCAGGTCTCCGCCCATATCCTGCACGGCGGCGAAATCGGGCACGACAAAATGCACCCCCGCACGCAGCATGCATTCGGCCGGGAAGGCGTAATCGCGCGCCAGCCCGCCACGCCATGCGCCGCCATGGATGAAGATCAGCACCGGCGCCGGCGCGGCGGCGCTGGTGCGGTGGATGTCCAGTTGTTCGATGGCAGCACTGCCATAGGCCTCGCGCCGCGGTGCCCCCATGGCCGCGCGCACCAGGGCGCTTTGGGAGGCATAGCGGCCCAGCACCTGGTCACGATTGGGCGCATAGGCGCCCTGGTCATAGGCGGCATCGAGGGCTGCCTGGTCCATATCGCGCCAGACCAGCGGCCCACGGGTGGCGGGGGGCTGTGCGCTGGCCTCGGCCGCCAGCAATGGTGGGGTTGCGGCCAATGCGGCGCGGCGTGGAATGGCGGAGTGCATCATCGGCTCCCTGTTCGGCGCCAGGATGGCGGCGGCAGCACCGCGCTGCAACGCCCCGCGCGGCATGGGATTCGCGGTGCAGCCCGTGGCGCAATTGCGCGGGCCAAACACAGGCGTAGAGTGCGCCGCACAATCAACGCATCGAGGAATGCCATGAGCGAAGCCGTCGAAGTCCGCAAAGGCCTGGTGGGGGTCTATGCGGATGATTCATCCGTCTCGAAGGTGATGCCCGAGACCAATAGCCTCACCTATCGCGGCTATGCCGTGCAGGATCTGTGTGAGCTCTCCAATTTCGAGGAGGTGGCCTATCTGCTCTGGCATGGCGAATTGCCCAATGCCGCGCAATTGGCCGCCTTCCAGGCCGAGGAGCGGGCCAATCGTGCGCTGAGCCCGGCCACGCTGCGGGTGCTGCGCGAATTCCCCCGCAATGCCCACCCGATGGACATGATCCGCACCGCCATCTCCTTCATGGGCATGGAGGACCCTGAGGTGGCCGATGTGTCGGACGCGGCGCAGCGGCGCAAGGCCATGCGCATTCTGGCCAAGGCGCCGAGCGCGGTTGCCGCCGCCAACCGCCTGAGCAAGGGGCTCGAGCCCATCGCCCCCGATGCCGCGCTGCCCTTCTGCGAGAATTTCTTCAACATGGTCTTCGGCAGCGTGCCGAAACCCGAGGTCATCAAGGCTTTCGACGTCTCGATGATTCTCTATGCCGAGCACACTTTCAACGCATCGACCTTCGCCGCGCGCGTGGTCACCTCCACCATGGCCGATATGCATGGTGCGATCGTGGGCGGTATCGCCGCACTCAAGGGCCCGCTGCATGGCGGCGCCAATGAGGCGGTGATGCACATGCTCAGCGAAATCCCATCCCCCGATGTGGCCGAGGCCTGGCTGCGGCAGCGCTTCGACCATAAGGCGCTGGTGATGGGCTTTGGCCATCGCGTCTATAAGAGCGGCGATAGCCGCGTGCCGACGATGAAAAAATATGCCGAGATCATGGCCGAGGTGGTGGGCGACCGCCGCTGGATGAACACCTCTGCCGTGCTGGCGCGGGTGATGCTGGCCGAGAAGAACATCCATCCCAATCTCGATTTCCCCGCCGGCCCCGCCTATTTCCTGATGGGCTTCGACATCCCGATGTTCACGCCCATTTTCGTCTGCAGCCGCATCACCGGATGGGCCGCGCATGTGCTCGAACAAGGTGCGGATAACCGGCTGATCCGGCCGCTATCGCACTATACCGGGCGTGAGCAACGCAGCGTTGTGCCGATGAGCGCGCGCTGAATTGCAGCCCTGAGGTCACGCGTTGTGATGCGCGCGTGACCGGGGGCTTGGCAAAAATACTGCCAACTTGTTCGAAAGTGTTTGACAGGCGCGCGGCGCATTCAGATAGCGTCGATTCATTCGCGCAGTTGACGCGCGATTCGCACGAATGCGGATCGGGTTTCACGTCAGCGGCGCGCGATGGAAAAGGGAAAAGCTGAGCCATGTCGGGCGCGATGACGACACTCTCCCGTCAACATCGGAGGTGCCATTCGGCAGCGGAATTGCAAGCCGCGAATGCCGCCATGCGCCATGCTCGTACAGCCTATGCGGTTATCCCTGGCCCGGCTTGGGGCTGCCCCATCGCCTGCGCGAATGTCGCGCTGAACGCGCTGGACGGTTTCCACATGCCAATCCACGGCCTCGCTGCGAGGCTGCCGTGACACACCCGACTGACCAGATGATTTCATCCAAGGAGACATCACACGTGACCGACGAAACCCAGACCACAGCGCGCGCCCAAGCCATGGCCGTTGCAGCACCCAAGCGCGCCGCCAAGCCCGCCACCGCGCGCAGCCGTGCCGCCGCCAAGAGCCCTGGCGCCAAGAGCCCTGGCGCCAAGGCTGCGCCCACCAAACCCGCCGCGCCGAAGAAGGCCGCTGCCAAGGCTGCGCCCGCCGAGGCCGCACCCGCCAAACCCGCTGCGCCAAAGAAGGCCGCTGCCAAGGCTGCGCCCGCCAAACCCGCTGCGCCGAAGAAGGCTGCTGCCAAGGCTGCGCCCGCCAAAGCTGCCGCGCCGAAGAAGGCCGCCGCCAAACCCGCACCCGCTGCGCCGGCGAAGGCCGCTGCCAAGGCTGCGCCCGCCAAACCCGCCGCGCCAGAGAAGGCCGCCGCCAAAGCCGCGCCCGCCAAGGCTGCGCCGGTGAAGGCGGCGCCCGCTGCCAAGAAGCCGGCCGCCAAGCCTGCCGCCGCGCCGAAGAAGGCTCCGGCCAAGGCCGCAGCGCCCGCCCCGGCCAAGAAGGCCGCGCCGAAGAAGGCCGCAGCCACGCCCGCCGCAGCAGCACCCGCCGCCGCAGCGCCTGCGCCCGCAGCACCCGCCGCCAAGAAGAAGGCCGCGCCCAAGGCTGCAAAGACCACCGCCTCCTCCGGCGGCAGCAGCGCGGGCTGATACCACCAACCTCTCTCATTCTGAGAAGGCGCCGCCCTGCAAGGGGCGGCGCCTTTTTTGTTCAGAGCCTGTTTCTTTCGCCCCGGGCTCACTGCGCAGGCCCTAAGCCTTTGCTTGTCAGGCATCTTTATCCGCTCAAACGATTCCGTTTGAACGGATGATGCTCTAACGCGACAGTGGTGCGCCGCCCAGCCAGGCCCGGCCATCGGCATAAAGCTGCTCCACCTCAGGCCCCTTCAGGCCGGGCATGTCGCGCTTCACCGCATAGCCGATGGAGGTCTGCAAATAGGCGAGGTGACGATAGCCTTCAGGAAATTGCGCCAGCAGCGCGGCGTCGAGTGCGAGCTTCGCATCGGGTGCCAGAGGGTCCATCCGGTCCTTCTCGTAGATCGGTTGCCGCAGCAACACCTTCCACGCGCCCTCATGGCGCTCGACAAAGTCGTAAAACCGGCCGGTGCAGACCACATCGACCATCACGCCATGCACTTCCGCGCGCTGGCTGATCGTCATCTTGGTCTGCGAGATCGCCCGCTCTCCAACGATTTCGCTGCTATGGCCGCCCAGAAAATGCAGGATGGAAACACCGCGGTTCCAGCCAGCGATCGAAGCCTCGATGAACTCCGCCGCCGTGCCCTGTTTCCAGGTCGCCATCATCCGCCCCTGCGGGTGCCAGCAGGTGGCAAAGCGCGCCCAGTCACCCCCATCACGCCACACCGCCCAATTCTCAATGAGTTGGCGGATTGCCAGCGCGTCGCTCACAGTGCGCAATCCCAGCTGCCACGGAACAGCATGGTCTCGGCCGGGCGGCGGGCGCGCGCGGCTTCCTCACGCTCGGCGAGCTTTTCCGGCAGCATGCTGGCCGGGCCAGGAAAGCCCAGGGTGAAGGCCGTCACCGGCGCGTGGCCGGCGGGAATGGCCAGCGCCGCGCGCGCCGCAGCACCATCAAAACCGGCCATGCCATGCATTTGCATGCCCCGGGCCGAGGCCTCGATGGCCATATTGGCGGTGGCGGCCCCCACATCATGCCAGGCGTGCTTATTGGCCTCGCCATTATGGGCGAAGTTTTCCCGGGCGATGGAGTAGAGCAGCACCGGCGCAGCCGCGGCCCAGGCCTGGTTGAAGGGCATCAGCGTGGCCAGCATGGCGGCATGCTCGGCCGTGCCATGCCGGGCGACAATGAAGACCCAGGGCTGGTCATTAAAGCAGGAGGAGGCCCAGCGCCCGGCCTCCAGCACCGCCAGCAGCGCCTCGTCCGAGACGGCGGTATCGGCATAGGCGCGGGGCGACCAGCGCTGGGCAATGGCGGGCAGCAGGCTATGGCTGGTGGGGGCGGGGCGGGGTTGGGTCATCGCGGGCTCCTGTGGATGCCAGCCCCGCGTGCCAGCGCCCCCGCCCCGCGTCAACCGAAAGTGGTCAATAGATCATCCACCTGGGCTGGGGTCAGCGCCCGCGCATCCTGGCCGCGCAGCAGCAGCGCCAGCTTTGCCGCCTCCTCCAACTCCTCGGCAGCGGCCACCGCATCGCGCAGCGTGGCCCCGGTCACCACCGGGCCATGATTGGCCAGCAGCACCGCGCGCGCGGTCTTGGCGGCCTGATGAATGCCATCCTCCATCGCCGGGTCCCCCGGGCGGTGATAGGGCAGCACCGGCAGGCTGCGCCCCACCCGCATGACGAAATAGGGCGTGAGCGGGGGGATGGGCGCGCTCTCCCCCACCGCGGCGAGGCAGGCGATGGCCGTGGCATGGGTGGAATGCAAATGCACCACCGCCCCTGCCTCGGGCCGCGCCGTCAACACGGCGCGATGCATGAACACCTCCTTCGAGGGTTTTTGCCCGCCAATATGGTTCCAGCCCAGATCCAGCTTGCTGATACCAGCCGCATCGAGCCGCCCCAGCGAGGAATTGGCCGGCGTGATCAAGTACCCATCCGCCAGCCGCACGGAGATATTGCCGGCACTGCCCACCGAAAACCCACGGGCAAACAGGCTGGCGCCCAATTCCACCAGCAAGGCGCGGGTGGCGGCCTCATCCATGGTTGAACGCCTTCACGAAGAAATCCCGCGCGCCAAAATTGCCGCTCTTTAGGGCCAGATGCAGCGATGGGCCTTGGCCCTCGGCATAGGTCCAGGGCACGCCGGGGTCGATCTCCTCGCCAATCCGCAGCGAGCGCAGCCCCAGGCGCTGCACCACCGCCCCCGAGGTCTCGCCGCCTGCCACCAGCAGCCGGCGCACACCGCGCGCCACCAGCGCCTCCGCCACCAGGGCCAGCGCCTCCTCCACCAGGGCGCCCGCCGCATCACGGCCCAGCTTCTGCTGCAGGGCCGCCACCTTCTCAGGCGGCGCGGAGGCGGCGATCAGTATGGGCTCGGCGCCAATGCGCCCCTCCATCCAGGCGATGGCCTGGGCGGCGAGGGCAGCGGCATCGGGCGTGGCCAGCGCATCCAGCTCCAGGCTGGGCATGTGTTCGCGCGCAAGGCCGATCTGCCCCAGCGTGGCGCGCGAGCAACTGCCCGCCAGCACCGCAGCACAACCGCCATGCGGCGGCAGGGTGGCGGCATCCTCGCGCAGTGGCAGCAACCCGGCGCGGCGGAAATTCTCCGGCAGCCCCATCGCCACGCCCGAGCCGCCGGTGATCAGCGGATGCAGCGCCGCTGCCTCGCCGATATCGAGCAAATGCTGGTCGGTGATGGCATCGATGATGGCGTAATGCTTGCCCCATTCCCGCAGCTTGCCCATTTCGCTGCGAATGGCGGCGGCCCCGCGATCAACGGTGGCAAAGGGCACCAGCCCCACGCCATGGCGCGTCTGCCCCGCCAGCACGCGGACCAGATTGGCGTCGGTCATCGGCGTGAGGGGGTGGTTCTCCATCCCGCTCTCATTGAGCAGCGCACCGCCGACAAAGAGATGGCCCTGATAAATCGTCCGCCCATTGGTGGGGAAGGCGGGGCAGGCGAGGGCGAAACCAGCATCAAGGCGCTTCATCAGCGCATCCGCCACCGGGCCGATATTGCCGGCCGACGTGCTGTCAAAGGTCGAGCAGTATTTCCAGAAGATCTGCTTCGCCCCGGCCGCGAGCAGGCTGTCACAGGCAGCGAGCGACCAGGCAATGGCATCCTCCACCGGGGCGGTGCGCGATTTCAGGGCCACCACAACGGCATCGGCCTCGGGCATCGGCCCCTGTGGCACGCCAATCACCTGCACGGTGCGCATGCCAGCGCGCACCAGCGTGGCGGCGAGATCGGTGGCGCCGGTGAAATCATCGGCAATGCAGCCCAGCAGCATGATGTTATCTCCCTGAAGGCCGATTATGCCCCATTGCCACGGCGCGATCATCCGGGGGGGGCGGGAAAATCCCCCATCGGCCCTGGCTCAGCGAAACAGCGGCATGAGCGCCATGAGCAGGCCGATCAGGATGGGCTGATGCAGCAGATAAATCGCCAGGCTGTGCCGGCCCGCCCAGGCCAGGGCCGGCCCAGGCTGGTCACGCGCCTGCCAGTGCCAAAGGCGCCCCGCCGCCCCGCCCAGCAGCCACCGCCCGGCCAGCATCCCCAGCAGCACAAGGCCAAACCAGGGGAAGAGCGGGATATAATCAGCGCTTGGTGCCACTTTGGTGGCCAGGCCCAGAAACAGCCAGCCCTGGGCGTTGAAGGCCGCATCGCGCAAAACCCCGCCGCCCAACAGCATAAAGCCCGCCAGCACCGCCAAGGCCCAATCAGGCGCGCGCAGCAGCGGCAGCGCCAGCAGCCCCGCCAAGGCCATGCAATGCAAAATGCCAAAAATGATCACGCCCCGAGGCTCAAACCACCAACTGGCCAGGCTCACCAGCGCAGCGGCAGCGCCGATCCGCCCGACCCGCGCCAGATAGGGCCCCATCCGCAGCCCCTCCCGCGTGGCCAGGCTGAGGCTCACACCCGACAGCAGCAAAAAACCACCCGCCACCAACCGGGCCAGCAGCATCCAGCCCGGCTCCGCCGCCACTGCCACCGCAATCAGCCCAAAGGCGCTGAGGTCCCAGGCGATATGGAACACGGCCATGCCGCACAGCGCCACGCCGCGCGCGACATCAAGGGCCGGCAGGCGGGCGGGTTTCAAACCGCCGGGGTCGCGAAGAACTTGTTCTTCAGCGCCTTCTGGTTCTCATAAATCGAGCCCTGCAAATCCGCCGGCGGCAGCGGCAGGCGCACCGGCACATCGGCCAGGCGTGGCGCCAGGCTGGGCTGGCCTGCCACCATCAGCCGGTCATAGGCCTCGATACCAGCGGGGAAGCCCAGCAGCGGCCAGGCATCGGCGGCGCGGAACTGCATCAGAAAGAAGCGCCGCTCCCGGTTGGAGGTATTGGGCGCCGAAGCATGCGCCGCGCGCACATGGTGGATGGAGATCGAACCCGCCCGCCCGGTCAATGGTATGGCCGCGCCATAATCCAATTCGCCCTTGGTGGGGTCCATCGCGCCACAGAACCGGCCCTCGAAGTGATGATCATAAACCGGGCCGCGATGGCTGCCCGGCACGATCAGGAGCGGGCCATTGGAGAGTTCCATATCATCCATCATCACCCCCACGGCGGCGAGATCATCATTGGTATGGGGGTAGAAGGCCCAATCCTGATGCCATTCCACCGCGGCGCCGAAGCCGGCCGATTTCATGTTCAGCTTTGAGGTATCAAAACGGATATCCGGCCCCCAGAGCGACTGCAGGCAGGCGATGATGGCCGGGTTGCGCATCAGCCGCGCATAGGCGCCATGATGCAGATGCGGTGCCTTGATCCGCCGCACCCGGGGCTGGCCGGGGCTGTGGCTATCCTCGAGGTCATAGATGTTATCATGCGTGGTCAGGCTGGCAGAGCGGGCGACGAAGCCATCCGTCACCTCCCGCAGCTCGGCCAGTTCAGCCGGGCTGAGCACATCGGGCACAACGATGGCGCCGACGCGATTGTATTCCTCGATCTGGGCTGTGGTGAGCATGGCTCAACTCCTCCTGAGATGGCGCTGCGCCGCGCGCACCGCCTCACGCATTGAATCCTGCGCCGAAGACTGGCCGGTGGCCACCCGGGCGAACATATCCACCAGCACCCCATTCGCTGCCTCGGCGGCCCCGCCCGCGGCCAGGCTGCCGCGGCGGTTCAGGCTGTTGATGGCGCAGTCCACGGCCCGTTCGACTGCAAGGCTAAGCCCCGCCCGCTGGCAGGGTCAACGCCCCATCACGCGCGGCTGACGGCCTCGGCCAGTGCCCGGCCCACATCCACCGTGCCGGCATTGCCGCCCATATCGCGCGTGCGCGGGCCACCCTCGGCCAGATGCACCTCAATGCAGCGCACGATGGCATCGGCCGCCTCCTTCTCACCCAGATGCTCGAGCATCATCGCCCCCGACCAGATCTGGCCGATGGGGTTGCAGATCCATTTGCCCGCAATATCCGGCGCCGAGCCATGCACCGGCTCAAACATCGAGGGAAAAATCTTCTCCGGGTTGATATTGGCCGAGGGCGCAATGCCAATGGAGCCCGCCACTGCCGGCCCCAGATCGGAGAGGATATCGCCAAACAGGTTGGACCCCACCACCACATCAAACCAATCGGGATGTTGCACGAAATGCGCGCAGAGGATGTCGATATGGAACTGGTCCGTCGTCACCCCCGGATAGCTCTTCGCCATCTCGGCAAAACGCTCATCCCAATAGGGCATGGTGAAGGTGATGCCATTGGATTTGGTCGCCGAGGTCAGCTTCTTGCGCGGCCGGGTCATCGCCAGTTCGAAGGCGAATTTGATGATCCTATCCGTGCCCACCCGGGTGAGGATGGATTGCTGCGAGACGAATTCGCGCTCCGTGCCAGGGAACATCCGGCCACCGACGGAGGAGTATTCGCCCTCGGTATTCTCGCGCACCACGTAGAAGTCGATATCGGCCGGGGTGCGGCCGGCCAGCGGCGTGCGGGCGCCGGGCATCAGCTTGCAGGGGCGCAGATTCACATATTGGTCGAAACCACGGCGGATGGGGATGAGCAGGCCCCAAAGCGAGACATGGTCCGGCACCCCCGGCCAGCCCACGGCGCCGAGGAACACGCTGTCGGACTTTGCCAGCTGGTCCAGCCCGTCATCGGGCATCATCTTGCCGGTCTGGGCATAGGTCTCGCAGGACCAATCATAATGCGTCAGTTCCAGATCGAAGCCGAAGCGGCGGGCGGCGGCATCGAGCACGCGCAGCCCCTCGGGCGTGGTTTCCTTGCCGATACCATCGCCTGGGATGACGGCGATGTGGTGCTTGCGGGTCATGGCGCTTCCTCCTGAATGATTCCCGGTTACGCCGGGTGCCGCCTTCCGGCAAGCCGCTGCACCATCAGCAGCGCTGGCAATATCAGCGCAATGAGCATCACCGCGAGCGCTGGGCGCGGCGCCAGATCGAGGTTGAAATTCGCCATGAAGATTCTCGCGGCGGGCAGCTTCGTGGCATTGGCATACCACAGATATTCCAGCCCCGCCGTGGCGAAGCCCACCAGTAGCGCTGCCCATGCCAGCAGCCAAACCCCCAGCGCCAGCGGCTTGGGCAGCAGCCGCCACACCACCAGCCAGAGCAGCAGCCCCGCCATCACCAGCGGTTCGGAGGCATTGCTCTTGGCCTGAATCATCGCATGCAGCACCGCCAGCACGGCGAGCGGAAAGACAATGCGATGCAGCCGCTTCCAGCCGCGGCCAAGATAGCGCACCCAACCATCGGTCGAGGTCAGCGCCAGCACCAAGAGCCCCAGCACTGCCACGAAGCCGATGGTCAGATAAAACCGCCGGCTGATCTCCTCGACGATCTTGCCCAGCATGCCATCCTGATCGACCACATACAGCGCCACATGCAGCCCCACCCAGCCCAGCGCGCCCAAGCCCAGCATGCGCCGCAGTTGAAAAAGCCGCGGCCATTCCAGCACCCGCCCCATGGGCGTGACGGCCAGGCTGATCAGCAGAAAGCGCAGCGCCCAGCGGCCGGTGAAATCGGTGATCTCCTCCAGATCGCCCAATTCATCATGCAGCCAGTCCCATATCGGCCAGAGCATGGGCAGCAGCATGGCCGCCAAGGCGGCGATCCGCAGCGGGCTCAGCCGGCCGCGCCCATCCCGCCAGGGGATAAAAAATCCACGATCGGGCAAGACTGAGTTGAGCGGCATGCCCAGCACTTCAGGCCCAGCCGCGGCGCAGGATTTCCCCCGCGACCCGCCCGGTTTCATCCAGCGCCGCACGTGGCGGCGGCGCTGCCCCGCCCAATGGTGCCGCCAGCCTGGCGGCGATCAGCCCCCCCGCCAGGGCGCGATGGCGCGGCCCCACCCCCTCAAGGCCGGCGATGAAGAGCGGGCTCGTGGTCATCAGCGCCTCCGAGAGCATTGAAATCGAATCCGCCGTCACCACCAACCTATCAGCCAGCGCCAGAATGGCGGTGTAGGGGTTGGGGCCGGCGGCACCCCAGCGATATAGATGGTGCGGCATGGGCGCCAATGCATCCGCCAGCGCCACCGAAGCCGCATCGCCGGTGCGGCGCGAGGTGGTGGCAATCACGCTGCCACCCAGCCCTGCCACCATGGCGCCAATCGCCGCAGCCTGCTCCGGGTGCATGCCCATGCCCCGCACCGGCCCGCCCAGCAGCAGCCCGGTGATGGGGCGCGGCAGCCGGGCGAGCTCCGCAAACCCCGCCGCCGCGCCGGCCAGCGCTGCGCTGGTAAGCCGATGCGCCGCCCCTTGGATGGGCATGATATTGCTGGCCGCAGCCGGCTTATCGTGCTCACCGATCACCAACAGGTCGAAATCCGCCGCCCCCAGGCCCGGGCGCATGGCATGCACATTGCGCGCGCCTCGCGCCCGCAGCCAGCGCGACACCGGCGCCGCCCGCCGCCCGGCCGAGATCACCAGCGACGGCCAGGGTGGCTGAAAGGCTGAGCGATCAGCCAGCCCCGCCAGGCTCGGCCAAGGCCAGGGCAGCCCAGCCCAACGCCCAAAGCGCAGCGGAACACGGCGAAACGGCCGCTCCAGCCGCTCGGCAATGCCCAGTGCCTGCGCCGCCGTGCCGGCCCGTGGGTCCTCCAGCACCCAGATCATGGACGCGCCAGAGCCCGCGCGTTAATCCTGTTCCAGCACGGAGACCATCTGATGACCACGCAACACGCCTCTGACTGGGACCGCGACGCAGCCTTGACCACGGCGCGCATCCTGCTGGAAATCAAGGCGGTGAATTTCCGCCCTGAGGAACCCTACACCTTCACCGCCGGCTGGAAGAGCCCGGTCTATATCGATTGCCGCAAGATCATCTATTACCCCAGGGCGCGCGCCCGGATTTGTGACCTCGGCGCCGAGAAAATCGGCCGCCATGTTGGCTATGAGACCATCGAATGCGTCGCCGGCGGGGAGACCGCGGGGATCCCCTTCGCCGCCTGGATGGCGGATCGGATGATGGCGCCCATGGCCTATGTCCGCAAAAAGCCCAAAGGCTTTGGCCGCAATGCGCAGATCGAGGGCGATGTGCCGGTCGGCAAGCAGACCTTGCTGGTCGAGGACCTCACCACCGATGGTGGCAGCAAGATTCAATTCGCCAATGCGCTGCGTGAGGCCGGGGCGATCTGCGACCACACTTTCGTGGTGTTCTTCTACGGCGTCTTCCCCGGCAGCTTCGAGGATATGAAGGGCATGGGGCTGCAACTGCATCACCTCTGCACCTGGTGGGATGTGCTCGAGGTCTGCAAGGAGCGGCCGTATTTCGAGGAGAGCGCGCTCAAGGAAGTGCGCAAATTCCTGGAAAACCCGGTGGCCTGGAGTGCGGCGCGCGGCGGCGTGGCAAGCCGGGAAGAGGCGCGGGCCTATAAGGCAGCCAAGGGCTGATGCGCGCCCTCGTCGCGGCGCTGCTGGCCCTGGGCTTTGCCGCCGCGGCGCAACCGCGCGATGTGCTGACCATCGGCATCACGCAATACCCCTCCACGCTGCATCCCAATATCGAGAATATGGCGGCCAAGTCCTATGTGCTGGGCTTCACCCGCCGCCCGCTCAATGCCCGCGATGCCGATTGGGCCTTGGTCTGCCTGCTGTGTGAAACGCTGCCCACGCTGGAGAATGGCCTGGCTGCGCGCGAGACCACGCCCGATGGCCGGCCGGGCATTCGCGTCACGCTGCGCCTGCGCGAGGGGCTGCGCTGGGGCGACAATACCCCCATCACGGCGGAGGATCTGCGCTTCGCCTGGGAGGCGGGGCGAGAGGCTGCCAGCGGTTTCGGCCCCGCCGAATTCTATCGCAGCGCCTATGAGCTGATCGTGGTGGACCCGCGCACCGTCACGCTGCGCTTTGACCGGGTGACCTTTGATTTCGCCGCGATGGGCGATTTCCAGCCGCTGCCCGCGCATATCGAGCGGCCGATCTGGCAGGCAGACCCGCGCGCCTATCGCACCCGCACGCAATACGACACCAACCCGGCCAATCCGGGCCTGTGGTCGGGGCCCTATCGCGTGGCTTCGGTGCAGCCCGGCTCGGGGGTGAATTTGGAGCGCAACCCGGGCTGGAATGGCGCCACGCCCGCCTTCCGCAGCATTCGCATCCGAACGGTGGAAAACACCACGGCGCTGGAGGCGCAACTGCTTTCGGGCCAGCTCGATATGGTCGCCGGCGAGTTGGGCCTGCCGGTCGAGCAAGCCGCCGCCTTGCAGCGGCGCGCCCCCAGCCGCTTTCGCTTCGCCTTCCAACCCGGGCTGATCTACGAGCATATCGACACCAATCTGGACAATCCGATCCTGGCCGATCGCCGGCTGCGCCAGGCCTTGCTGTTGGCGCTGGATCGCCCGCGCATCGTGGCCCAGCTCTTCGAGGGGCGGCAGACAGTGGCGCATGGGCTGGTGAACCCGCTGGATGCGATGGCGGACCCCGATATCCGGCAATACCCCTACGACCCCGCCCGGGCGGCGGCGCTGCTGGAGGAGGCGGGCTGGCGGTTGGCGCCCGATGGCATCCGCCGCAATGCGGCGGGCGAGCGGCTTTCGCTCGAACTCATGACCACCGCCGGCAACCGCTCCCGCGAGCAGGTGCAGCAGGTGCTGGCGGCGATGTGGCGCGCGGTGGGGGTTGAGGCGCGGATTCGCAACGAACCACCACGGGTGTTCTTTGCTGAGACCCTGTCGCGCCGGCGGCATCAGGCGCTCGCCATCTTTGCCTGGATTTCCTCGCCGGAGAATGTGCCGCGCGCCTCGCTGCATAGCGATGAAATCCCCCGCGCCGAGCGCAATTTCTCCGGACAAAACTATCCGGGTTTCCGCCATGCCGAGATGGATGCGCTGCTGGAAGCCCTGCCCATCGAACTCGACCCGGCGGCAAGGCGGCCGCTATGGAACCGGCTGCAGGCGATTTATGCCGAGGAACTGCCCTCGCTGCCGCTGTGGTTCCGCCAGGATGCCCATATCTGGCCGGCCTGGCTGGAGGGGGTGCGGCCCACCGGGCATCTTAGCCCCTCCAGTCTCTGGGTGGAGCAGTGGCGGGTGCGATGAGGCTTTCCGCCCGGTTGGTGCAAATATTGGTCACAGCGGCGGCATTGTCCTTCGTGTTCTATATGCTGCTGGGCCTGATGCCGGGCGACCCGATTGACCTCGCCATCATGGCCGACCCGCGGCTGACGGCGGAGGATGCGGCGCGGCTTCGGGCGTTGCATGGGCTCGATCAACCCTTGCTCGGCCGATACCTCGCCTGGGCGGCGGCTGTGCTGCGGGGTGATTTTGGCTTCTCCCGCCTCTTTGTCCAGCCGGTGGCGGCTTTGCTGTGGCCGGCGCTGCTCTCCACCCTGGTGCTGCTGGGCTGGGCGGTGGGGTTGGCGGCTTGCCTGGGGGTGGGGTTGGGGGTGCTGGCGGCGCTACGGCCGCGGCTTTCGCCCATGGTGCAGGGGCTGGCGCTGCTGGCCCAGGCCATGCCGGGTTTTTGGTTGGGCATCATGCTGATCATCCTCTTTGCCGTGTGGTTGGGGTGGTTGCCGGCGGGTGGCGCGGCGGAGGAAGGCCAGGGCGATTGGCGGTTTTTGCTGCTGCCGGTGGCGACGCTGGGCTTTGGCCAGATGGCGGCCTATGCACGGCATGCGGCGGCGGCGATGCAGGGGGCGCTGGCCGAGCCATGGATACGCTCGGCGCGGGCGCGGGGGGCTTCGGAGATGCAGGTGGCTTTTGGCCATGCCTTGCCCAATGCCGCCGTGCCGCTGCTGGTGCTGCTGGGGCTGGATGCCGGGGCGCTGGTCTCGGGTGCGGTGATCACCGAGACCCTTTTTGCCCGGCCCGGCATGGGCAAGCTGATCTTCGATGCCATCATGGGCAATGATTATAATCTGGCCCTGCTGGCGCTGCTGGTGGTGGCGGTGGTGACCATGCTGGGCTCGCTGGCGGCGGATCTGGCGCAGCGGGCCCTGGATCCGAGGCTGCGATGAAGCTCTATGCCGGGCTGACCATTCTGGGTGGCATGGCGGCGCTGGCCCTGCTGGCGCCGGGGCTGATGGGGCATGACCCTTTCCTGCCGGATCTGTTCAACCGCTATGCCGCCCCCTCGGCCGTGCATTGGCTGGGCACGGATGATCTGGGGCGGGATGTTTTGCTGCGGCTGCTGCATGGGGCGCGGGTTTCGCTGGCGGTGGGGCTGGGGGCGGCGCTGATGGCCCTGCTGCTGGGCGGGCTGGCCGGGGTGCTGGCGGCCTGGGCCGGGGGGGTGACGGATGCTATCATCATGCGTCTGGCCGATGCCTTGTTGGCGCTGCCGGCGCTGCCTTTGCTGGTGGTGCTCTCAGCCCTTGATCCCGCGATGATCGGGCTGCCGCGGGGGGAGGCGGAGGCGGATATTCTGCGCATTGCCACCATTCTGGCGGCTTTTGGCTGGGTGGGAGTGGCGAGGCTCGCGCGCTCGGCCGCGCTGTCGGTGCTGGCTGCGGATTTCTGCCGGGCGGCGCGGGCCTTGGGGGTGTCTGAATTCAGGCTGTTGTGGCGGCATGTGCTGCCGCAGTTGGTGACACCTTTGGCGGTGGCGACGGCGCTGGCGGTGGGCGGCGCCATTCTGGCCGAGAGCGCGCTGAGCTTTCTGGGCTTGGGCATTGCGCCGCCGGCGGCGAGCTGGGGCAATATGCTGGCCAATGCGCAGGAGGCGGTATTTGTCGCCCCCCTGGTGGCGCTCTGGCCGGGGCTGGCGATTTTGCTGGCGGTGGCGGGGTGTTCGCTGGTGGCGGATGGGTTGCGGCGGTGACTGGCGCGGCTACTGAAAACATTGAGAAATTGCGCTGTTCGCGCGAAATGGTGGTATTCGGACAAATTGGTTTGCAAGCCGGGCGGCGGGCGTATTGCCGTCCTTTTGGGCGGGCGGACAGATGCGATTGTCGAAACAGCAATCGCCGAATGTAGGATTTTATTCTAAATATTGCAAGGCTGATCTGGCCTGCCCCGCCTGATGGCGGGGCAGGCCTTAACGCCTATCAGCCGAAGAAGATGTAGTCCGTGCCGAACTGAATGCTCGGCAGCTGGGCCTGGGTCAGCCCGCTCCAGGTCACCGAAGTGTCAACCAGGCCATTGCCGTCGAGGTCGGCATTGAGTGTCACGCCCTTGAAGCCGGTGGCACCGTCATTCGCCACCCAGTTGAACTTGCTCACATTCGGCTTGTAGCCCCAGATGGTCAGGGATTCACCGGCCGTCCAATCGGTGATGGTCGACCAGGTGTTGCTGGTGGCGGCAGCGCGGCCATCGACGAAGAACTTATCGGTGCCCACGCCGCCGGTGATGAAGTTCGAGCCGAGCCCGCCATCGATCACATCATTGCCGCCAGCGCCATTGATGGCATCGTTACCGGCGCCAGTATTGACGAAATCGGCCTTTTCAGTGCCGAGCACGCTATCGGCGAAGGCGCCACCGAGGAACTGGTTCACGAGGCCCGAGACCGGGCCGGTATAGGCATCGGCCACGGCGTAGAGGTTCTTGCCAGCGATATTGGCGTAGATCAGGCCATTATCGCTTGCGCTGCCTTGCAGGGAGCTGACGCTCACCGCCGCTGCAGTGCCGAACTTCACCTGTTCGACATTGGTCAGCTGATCCATGCCGTCGGCACCGTTGATCAACATCACGCCGTCACGGAAGCCAATGCGATAGGCGGATTGGGCGCCGGAGAAGTTCACCGTATCGGTGCCCGCGCCGCCATCGATCGTATCATTGCCGCCGCCGCCGGTGATGCTGTCATTATTCGCCAGGGCGTTGATGGTTTCACCCACGAAGGTGCCGGTGATGGTGTCAGCGGCGGCGCTGCCATTGACCAGGGTGGCGATGGTCATCAGCTGCAGTTGGCCGCCTTCGACCACCTCGGTCCCATTCGCACCGGGGAAGGCGTAGTGGGCCTGGGAGACGACGAGGAAGGCCTTGGTGGAGGCGCTGCCGAAGAGGTCGGTCACATCGATGACGCCCGAGGTTTCGTCATCATTGGTGAAGGGCGCGGTCGGCAAGGTGACGGTGCCACCGACGCTGTCGCCGAAACGGGCGCTGTCGTGACGGGCGATTTCGGTCAGCTTGTCGGTGTTGGGGTCATAATGCCAGATCTTCGCCGCAGCGGCGAAACCGCCCGGATCTTCCTGCAGGACCAGCGTGCCATCGGGCGAGACGGTGAGGTTGTCGAACATCACCTGGCCCTCGGTGCCGTCCAGCAGCGCGGTATATTTGCCGCCCTTGCTGGGGTCGGTGGCATCGACGAAGTCGAGCGCCCAGAGCCGCGATGGTGCGGTTTGGGAGGCGGTGGTGGCGAAGTAGAAGCGGTTGGGGTTGACGGTGTCCCATGCACCGTCTTCCGGGCGGAGCCATTCGGTGACACCGGCGGTGGCGCTTTCGGTCTGCAGTTCGGCACCGGTGCGGTTGGTGGCATCCTGCAGCGCGGCGAGGGTGAAGCTGCCGCTGAGCGGCGTGCCGGTGGCGGCCTCGGTGCGGAAATCGGCCTTGACGCCGTAGAGGCTGCCATTGGTCAGGCCGGCCTTGTCGAGGGTAGAGCCGGTGGACTGCTTGGTACCGACATACATGTAAACCTGGCCGGGCGTGGTGTCGTCGGTCGACATGACCACCGTCTTGGCGCCGGTATAGGGGTTGGCCATCACGTTTTCGAAGGAAAGATTGCCCAGCTTGGGCAGTTCATACATGCTGCCGGCATCGCTGCCGGTGGCGATAACGGCGACAGCCCGGCCCTCGGCGCCGGTTTCCTCACCCGTCAGGAAGAGGCGCGACTGGGTGCCCAGGCCGGTGGCGGCGTCGTAAAAGGCCGTGACCGGGGCCAGATCGCCCGAGCAGAAGCGCGACAGGGCGGTGGTCGAGAGCTCGTAGGCCTTGGTCGTGCTGTTCCAGAGGTATTCTTTGCTGACGGCATCCGAGCCCGAGACCACGCCCCAGGTCGTCTTGTCGATGATCAACTGGGAGACGAAGGTGCCCTTGGCGCCATGGTCGCGCACGACGCCCAGGGTGTTGCTGATCTCATGGTTCATCAGAACGGTGACGGTGCCATTGCCATTGTCGAAGGCGCCCAGGCCGTCCGGAATGCCGACCATGATCCAGGGCGTGCCGTCCGCCTTGGTGCCGGCGACGTCGCCGACGGAGAGGATGGGGTCGAAACGGACATTGGATTGGCTGGGGGTCAGGTAGGCGGTCTGGGTTGTGTAATACACGCTAGCGCTCCTCGGAAACGGGTTGCGAAGGGCTCGGCCGAGCGGTTCCAGGGCCAATGCGTCAGCTGGGCATCAAGCTGCTTGGGCGCTGTTCGGTGGCAAGCCTTCGTTGTGGTCAGACTGGAACGCTCCGGGGGGCGGGTCTTTGTTAAAACGGCGTCAATTTAACGAAAAGTAAATGACAGTTTGGCCATTCGGGCGGCGTCTTTGACCGGGCCTGCCCGGAGAGGAGAAGCCTGAAGGGCGTATTTTAACTGTTTTTATTGATTTTTTGATGGGTTCGGATATCAGCGGTGGCATGTTTTGGCTGGCTGAGATGGCGGGGCCGTCATGCCGGGCGGCCTGGAATGGCCGCCCGAAGCTGTTCTTTCCTAGCCGATTACCCCGCCATCCTTCTTCACGATGGCGATCACCGTGGGCCGGGGCGGCATGGCGGGGTCAAAATCCGGCCAGCGGGTGGAGGGGTTGTTGAAACTGCTGCCGGTATCTTCGCCCGGGTGCTGGATGGCCAGAAACAGCGTCTTGTTGTCGGGGGTGAAGGTGGGGCCGCAGACTTCGGCGCCGCTTGGTGCCTGGTAGAAGAGTTTTGTCAGCGCCCGGCCGCCGCCCATGGTATCGGCGGCATAGAGCCCATCGGCCACGCCAGCGGCACTGGGTGCGCCGTCGGTTGCGATCCAGATGCGGCCCTTGCTGTCGAAGGCGCAATTATCGGGGCAGGAGAGCCAGCCCTGGTCCGAGGTGGCGCGGTGATAGCGTGCGCCGGCATCCTGGCCTGGTTTGCCGGCGAGGAGGAAAATCTCCCAGCGCGCCTCAAGCCCCGCATGGTCCACGGCAGCGGTGCCAGCGCCGGGGGGGATGATTTCCAGCACATGGCCATGGGCGTTGCGCGGGCGCGGGTTGGGGCCATTGGCGGTGGTGCGGCTGGCATTGTTGGTGAGCATGACATAGACGCGGCCCGTGGCGGGGTTGGTCTCCACATCCTCTGGCCGGTCCATCGGCGTGGCGCCCAGCAGGTCCGCCGCGCGGCGGGTTTCTATCAGCACATCGCCTTGGTTGTGGAAGTTGTTGGCGGAGGTGAGCGGGCCTTCGCCATGGGTGAGGGGCAGCCAGCGTAGCGTGCCATCATCCTCGAATTTGGCGACGTAGAGCGTGCCCTCATCGAGCAGGTCGCGATTGGCGCTCAGCTCATTGGGGTTCCAGGGCCGGGCGGTGACGAATTTATAGACGTAATCATTGCGTTCATCATCGCCCATATAGATGACCACGCGGCCATCGGGTGCCACGGCATGGGTGCAGCCCTCATGCTTGAAGCGGCCAAGGGCGGTGCGCTTGATGGGGGTGGAATTGGGGTCGAAAGGGTCGATCTCGACGATCCAGCCGAAGCGGTTGGGCTCATTGGGCTCACGGTCGAGCGAGAAGCGCGGCACATGTGCGGCCCAATTATAGACCGGCTGGCGGGGGATGCCGTAGCGGCGATAGGCCTGGGCCTGCTCGCCGGTGGCGGCGGCTTCGCCGGAGAAATAGGCGTTGAAATTCTCCTCGGTGGTCAGCACCGTGCCCCAGGGGGTATTGCCGCCGGCGCATTGGTTCAGCATGCCCAGCACCCTTGTGCCGGTCGGATCATTATTGGTGCGCATGCGCGGATGACCGGCGGCGGGGCCGGAGAGGCGCATGGGTGTCTCAGCAGTGATGCGGCGGTTGAGCGTGCCGCCGGGCAGGCTTTGCCACCGGCCATTCACCCGGCGGATTTCGACCAGGCTGCCGCCATGGGCCATCATTTCCACCGCCGCTTGTTCGGCCGTGGTGCGGCGATTGGAGACGGGCCGGCCATCGGTGCTGGGGAACATGATGGGGGTTGAGGTGTATTCATGGTTGACCCAGAGCAGGCCGTGATCGGAGCCATTGCTGCCGCGGGGCAGGGGGATGAAATCCAGGAAGTCATTGTTGAAGCCGAATTGCAGGGCCTGGGCCTGGGCGGTCTGGCGCATCGGGTCGAAGGCGGGGGCCTGGGGCAGCACCGGGTCACCCCAGCGGATGACGTGCTGAATTTCATAGCCCTCGGCCACCGCATCGGTTTGCGCCATCTGGTGGTGCAATTCGGGGAAGGTGAGGGTGCTGGGGCCGCCGGTCATCGGGATTTGGGCGATTTGCGCCGTGGCATCCTCGATCAGTTGATCGGCCAGGGCGGCGGCGGCCCCCGCCCCGGCCAGGCCGCGCAGCGCCGCGCGGCGTGACAGGCGCGCGGCCACCACCTCGGCGATTGTTGCGCGGGGGCTGGGGTTGCTGCCGATGTCTTCGATCTCGTCGCTCATGGTATTGTCCTGTTTTGGTACAACGTCAATAAAATATGAATTGGCATGATGTGGTGAAGCTTAGGTGACGTTTGCATTGTGGCGCCGCATGCGGTCCTGGAACGCCATCGGTATGAAAGCTACGATAGCGTTGGCGCATGCCGGCTTGGAGGCGGGTTTTAGAGCATGATGCGTTGAGGCGGAATCGCCGAAAACGCTGAATCATCCTCTCAGCTATGGCTGGACCACCTGGCGTGAACGCATGGCCTAGCGGAAATTGCGCGTGGGCACGCGAATGCTGCTGCGCGGGCCAGGCGCGCCGCCGCCACGCGCCTCGTCGCCACGGGTCAGTGGCAGGGGGAAATTCTCGCCGCGTATGCCCACAGTATCGAGCAGCGGCGTGAGGTCGGACAGGGCTTCGGCGATGAGGTGCACCGTGCCGCCCTCATGGCCGCCCTCATGCTGCACCTGGCCGCGCACCGCCATCATCCGGGCCGAAAGGATGAGGCGGCGCTGCTGCTCGAACAATGCTGGCCAGACGATGATATTGGCGACCCCGGTTTCATCCTCGAGCGTGATGAACATCACGCCCTTGGCGCTGCCCGGCTTTTGCCGCACCAGCACAAGCCCGCCGATGGTGGCGCGGCGGCCATTGCGCTGCCGGGCGAGGCCCTCATTGGCCAGCATGCCGCGCGCCGCCATTTCGCCGCGCAGAAAGGCCACGGGGTGGCGGCGCAGCGAGAGGCCGGTGCTGCGGTAATCCTGCACCACCTGCCCGCCCTCGGCCATGGCGGGCAGTGCGACCGGGGCATCGGTGATGGGTTCGGCGAAGAGCGGCAGCGGCGCGTCCTCCAGCGCGCGGATGGACCACAGCGCATCGCGGCGGTTGAGGCCGAGGCCGAGAAAGCCATCCGCCTCGGCCAGCCGCACCAGGGCGGCGGCGGGAATGGCCGCCCGGCGATGCAGATCGGCCGGTGAGGCGTAGGGCCGGCCACGCTCTGCCACCAGGCGCTGGGCGTGGTTGAAATCCAGCCCGCGGGCCATGCGCAGGCCGAGGCGAATGGCCGCCCCCTCCAGCGTGCAATCCCATTGGCTGTGATTGATGCAGACCGGGCGCACCTCAACGCCATGCTCTTTCGCATCCCGCACCAGCTGCGCCGGGGCATAGAAACCCATGGGCTGGCTGTTCAGCAGGGCGGTGCAGAACACCGCCGGGTGGTGGCATTTCAGCCAGGCACTGGCATAGGCGATGAGCGCGAAGCTGGCGGCGTGGCTTTCGGGAAAGCCGTAGGAGCCGAAACCTTCGATCTGGCTGAAGGTGCGGGCGGCGAATTCCGCCTCATAGCCATGCGCCACCATGCCGGCGATCAGCTTGTCGCGGAAATGGCTCACACCGCCGGTCATCTTGAAGGTGGCCATGGCGCGGCGCAGTTGGTCGGCCTCGCCGGCGGAAAACCCGGCGCAGACGATGGCGACCTGCATGGCCTGCTCCTGGAAGAGCGGCACGCCCAGCGTCTTGCCCAGCACGCGGCGGAGCGCTTCGGTGGGGAAGGTGACCGGCTCGCGGCCCTCCCGCCGGCGCAGATAGGGGTGGACCATATCGCCCTGGATCGGCCCGGGGCGGACAATGGCCACCTGAATGACCAGATCATAAAAGGTGCGGGGCTGCATGCGCGGCAGCATGGACATCTGCGCCCGGCTTTCGATCTGGAAGGTGCCCACCGTGTCGGCCCGGGCGATCATGCGGTAGGTTGGGGCATCCTCGGGCGGGATGGAGGCCATGTCGAGGCGAAGCCCGTGATGTTGTTCCAGCAGGGAAAAACAGCGGCGCAGGCAGCCCAGCATGCCCAGGCCCAGCACATCCACCTTCATCATCTTCAGGCTATCGGCGTCATCCTTGTCCCATTCGATCACCTGGCGCTCGGCCATGGCGGCGGGGGCGATGGGGACGAGGTCATCGAGCCTGTCGCGCGTCAGCACGAAGCCGCCGGGATGGGTGCCGAGTTGGCGGGGGAAGCCGATCAATTGCCGCGCCAGGTCCAGCGTGAGGCGCAGCCGCCGATCCTCCATATTGAGGTTGAGTGCCGCGGCGTGCTCCTCCTCCACCCCCTCATCGCTCCAGGCCCAGACCTGGGCGGCCAGGGCGGCCGTCACATCCTCAGGCAGGCCCATGGCCTTGCCCACATCGCGCACCGCGCCGCGGGCGCGAAAGCGCATCACCGTGCAGCACAGCGCCGCACGCTCGCGCCCGTAATGCTCATAGATCCATTGGATCACCTCCTCGCGCCGCTCATGCTCGAAATCGACATCGATATCGGGTGGCTCGCGCCGTTCGGCGGAGACGAAGCGCTCGAAGAGCAGGCCCGAGCGTGTGGGGTCGATGCTGGTGATGCCCAGCACGTAGCACACCGCCGAATTGGCCGCCGAACCGCGGCCCTGGCAGAGAATCCCCTGGCCGCGGGCATAGCGCACGATGGTGTTCACGGTGAGGAAATACGGCGCGTAATCCAATTGCGCGATGAGGCGGAGTTCGTGGTGGAGTTGGGCGCGGGTGGGCTCATCGAGGCCTTGTGGGTAGCGCGCGGCCGCACCCGCCCAGGTCAGGCGCTCCAGCGTGGCCTGGGCGGTTTCGCCGGGGTATTCGGCCTCATCGGGGTATTGGTATTGCAATTGGCCGAGGTCGAATTGGCAGCGCGAGACGATCTCCAGGCTGCGGGCCACCGCCTCGGGGTGGCGGGCGAAGAGGCGGGCGGTTTCGCTGGGCGGCAGCAGATGGCGGCCGGCATGGCGCTCCAGCCGCGCGCCGGCGGTATCGATGCTGCAGCCCTGCCGGATGCAGGTGACGACATCCTGTAAAATCCGCCGCCCGGCGACATGGTAGAGCACATTGCCGGTGGCGACGGTGGCCACGCGCGCGGCCTGGGCGGCATCTGCCAGCCGGGCGAGGCGCAGCGCATCGCCGGGGCGGTGGTGCAGGGTGAGGGCGAGATGGGCGCGCTCACCAAAGGTTTCGCGCAGGCGTGGCAAATTGAGGTTTTCGCCCGGCAATTGGATGGCGATGAGGCTGCGGGCATCAATATCGCGCCAGGCGAGCGAAAACCCCCTATGGCCGCCGCGGGCGCGGCCGAGGGTGAGCAGGCGGCACAGCCGCGACCAGGCCGGCCTATCCTGCGGGTAGAGCAGCAGCGGTGGTGCATCCGTCAGATCAACATGGCAGCCGGCCACCAGCCGCACCCCGCTCGCGCGCGCGCCCTCCCAGGCGCGGACCATGCCGGCGAGGGAATTGCGGTCCACCACCCCCAGGGCCGGAATGCCCAATTCCGCCGCGCGGGCAAAAAGCTCGGCCGGGTGGCTCGCGCCGCGCAGGAAGGAGTAATTGGTGGTGACCTGAAGTTCGGCATAGCTCACCGCGGGATATGCTCCGTGGTGCTGGGGGCGGCGAGGTCAGGCCGCTTCATCAGCACGAAGCCGCTGGCGCGCAGATGGCGCACCAGCCGCTCGGCGGTGACGCGGGCCATGGCGGTATCGGCGTCATGCACCCGCCGGCGGCCCTCATAGCGCAAACCATGCGCCAGGGTGGCGGCGATTTCCTCCTCGGAGGCGGGGCGAAGCGTGTCGGTCATTCAGAAGAGCCCATGCAGAAACCAGCGCAGATCGCCCGTTGCCGCATCCTGGCCATCGCCGCGGCGGAACAGCCAGTAGCGGCGGCCGGCCTCATCCTCGACCTGCCAGTAATCGCGCAGCGCCGTGGTTTCGGCCTCATGGCGCCACCACTCGCCTCTGATGCGCTCGGGGCCATCGGCGCGGCGGATGCGGCGGCGCTGGCGCTGCCAGGTGAAGGCGGCGGGCGGGCCATCGGGCAGGGCGGCGATGGCCTCGATGGGGAAGGGGGGGGTGAAGACGCGCACCGGGCGCGGCCAATCCAGCGGCCAGGTGGAGGGTGGTGCGGTGAGGGGCGGCACGCGGCGGGCCGAACGCTCGGGCACATCCGAAGGGGTGGGCGCCATGCGAAACACCCGCCCCTCGCCCAGCCGGTTGCTCAGCCGGTCCACCAGGGCGGCGATATCGCCGTGCGGTGTCCCGGCAAAACCCGCGCTGGATTGTTGTGGTCGCAAGGGTTCGGCCAAGGGTACGACCAGGCGCATCGCCTCGATGCCGAAGCCCGGCGCCACGGTGTCGAGTTTTTCGCACAGCATGCGGGCGAGGTGCAGCGGCGCGCGGGAGGGTTTTGCGGTGCCCACCCGCAGTGATTGCACGCTGCCATCCACACGTTCGAAATGCATATCGAGGATGCGCGCACCGCGGTCGATGCGGGCGAGTTCGTCGCAAAGCGCCGCCACCAGGCGCTGGATGGCGATGGCGAGCGCCTCGGCGGTCAGCAGGGGTTCGAGGAAACTGGTGCGCTGGCGCAGCACCGCCTCGGGCAGCCAGGGGGTGATGGGCTCGCCCTGCAAGGCGGCGTCCAGCGCCCGATGCGCGGCGGTGCCGAAGCGGCGGGTGAGGGATGCGCGGGGCATCTCGGCCAATTGGCCGATGCGCTCCAGCCCCAGCAGGGCCAGGCCCTGCACCATGTCTGGCGGGAGGCGGAGGGCGGCCATGGGCAATGCCGCCAGGGCCGCGGCTTCCTCTCCATCTGGCACGATGGTGGGGTTCTGGCCAAAGCGGGCCAGGGCCCAGGCCGCGCCTGGGGTGCTGGCCAGCGCGGCACGGGCGGCGTAACCGGCGGCCTGCAATTCGCCGAGCATGTCGGCCAGCAGTGCCTCCTCGCCGCCGCGCAGATGGGCGCAGCCGGTGATATCGAGCAGCAGGGCGGCCTCGGCGGGGGCGGCCAGCAGGGGGGTGTAGCGCAGGCACCAGGCGCCGAGCGCCTCCAGCGCCGCTTGGTCTGCCTGGGGGGCGGCCTCATGCACGGCGAGGCCAGGCAGCCGGGCCTCGGCCTCGGCCAGGGGCATGCCGGGGCTGATGCCCAGCGCCTGGGCTGCCGCATTGGCGGCGGCCACCACCTGGCGCCGGCCATTATGCGCGCGGGTGACCAAGGGGCCTTCGGTGAGGCCTTTGGGCAGCCCCTGGGTATCAGGCGCGGCGGCGCATTTTGGCGCGGCCAGCGGGCGGTATGAGCGCGGGTGCATATTCCGGCTCGGGTTCATATTCGTATTCAAGCTCGGCCACGGCTCTGCCATGGGGGCCGCCATGGGGGACGGCGCCAGCCGATCGGTCGATAATGTCGGCAACCACACCGAGATGACCCGTCGCATCGCAAGCCTCCACATCCCATTCACCGGGTTCGCCGCCCCGGGCGCGCATCAATTCCAGCCGCCATCGCGCCCGGGCCAGGCCGGGCACGCGGCGTAAGGGGGGGGCGCTGGGCAGTGCCGCCACCCGCCAGCGCGTATGGGCCGAGCAGGGCTCCTCCAGTGCTGGATCATCCGGCCGGCGGCTGCGGCGCAGGAGGAAGGCCAGCCCCCCGCCGCGCTCGGCCGCCAGGCTCAGCCGGCGGGAGGCGCTGAGCGAAAGCCGGCCCGTCACCTCGCCCACCACACCGGCCAAGGCCGGCTCGCGCAGGCCCTCCTCCATCACCTGCAGCACCGCTTCCACCCGCCCGGCTTCGGCATAGAGCAGCCTATCCGGCGGTAACCCAGCCAGGGCGAGGCCGGGGGCAAAGAGGTCACACCGCTCCATCGCCCATAGGATGGGCCCGCCGAGGCGCGCCATGCAGCCGGCAATGAACAGTGCCGCCGCCGTGCCGTGCTCGACCTCGGGGCCGCGCCCTGCCGCTTCATGCAGCGCGCCGCGTGCCAGCCCGCCCTGCGGCAGGGCTCCATCCAGAGCGGGATGGCCGAAAGGGTGCGGGCCGTGCGCGGGGGCAAGACCGCCCCGTTCCAGGGCGGCGATTCTGGCGCGAAGGGCTGCCACCGGGTCTGCAAGGCGGGGGGAGGGCTGCGGCATGGATGAGAACATAAAGCGAACAATTGCCCTTGGGAAGGGCCAACCGCTATCCTGCTGCCAGATAGAGTCATCGGAGGCAGGGATGCCGATACAGCCCATCATCATCGATAGCGTGACCCGCTTTGGGCCCGAGGCGCGCGGCGCCGTGGTGGCTGGAGGCTCGCATGCCGGGCGCTATGCCGCCACCCTTTGCGCGCGGGCCGGCGTGGCCGCGGTGCTGCTCAATGATGCCGGTTTTGGGCTGGATCAGGCGGGGATTGCCGGGCTGGCATTGTTGCAGTCACTGGGCATGCCGGCCGCTGCCGTCTCGCATCGCAGCGCGCGCATCGGCCATGGCGGCGATACCGCGACATGCGGGGTGATCTCCAGCCTGAACGATGCCGCGCGGGGTTGTGGCCTGCGCGAGGGGATGAGCGGGGCGGAGGCCCTGGCCCGGCTCTCGGTGGGGCTGCCGCCTTGCCCCGCGCCGCCGCCGGCCAGCGAAAGCCGCCACAACCTGCCTGGCTGCATTGCCATCGACAGCGCATCGCTGCTCACGGAAGAGGATATTGGCGCCATTGCGCTGATCGGCAGCCATGGCGGGTTGCTGGGCGGGCGGGCGGAGACGGCGGCGAAATTCCCGGTCTTTGCCGCGCTTTACAATGACGCCGATGGCGGGCTGGAGGGCGCGGGCCATACCCGCCTACCCGCGCTTGAAGCCCGGGGCATCGCTGCTGGCACCGTCTCGGCCTGGACGGCGCATATTGGCGATGGGATGTCCTGCTGGCAGGGCGGTGTGGTCTCGGCGCTGAACCCCACGGCCAGGCGCCTGGGGGCGCGGCTGGGTGATAGCGCGCAGTGTTTTGTGGCGGCGATGCGCCAGGCGCGGGGCGATTAAGCCGCGCGCCTGCGGAAGATGCTCGCGACGGCGCGGCGGATGGCGATATTCGCCGCCGGGATGCTCATCACCAGGGTGAAGATGACGATCACCGCCAGCACGGCCGAGATCGGCCGGGTGAAGAAGGGGGTGAGATCACCATCGGAGATCACCAGGCCGCGCCGCAGGGATTTGTCCATCAGGTCACCCAGCACCAGCCCCAGCACGAAGGGGGCGGGGTGGTAGCCATAACGGCGCAGGAAGAAGACGGCCACGCCCACGCCCAGCATGGTCCATACGTCAAACAGGCGTTGCGCGATGGAGAAGCTGCCCACGACGCAGAGCACGAAGATGATGGGCATGATGATGCTGCGCGGCACCGTCAGAATCTTCAGCAGCGGCCGCACCAGGAACAGCCCGAAGAACAGGATGCCCAAGGTCGCATAGACATTCATCGCCACCACGTCATAGACGAAGCTTGGGTTCTCGATCATCAGCATCGGCCCGGGCTTCACGCCATGAATCATCATCGCCGCCAGCAGCACCGCGGCCGGCGCGCTGCCGGGGATGGCCAGGGCCAGGGCGGGGATGATGCCGCCGGGGATGGAGGCATTGTCGCCGGTCTCAGCCGCGATCAGGCCTTCCACGCTGCCATGGCCGAATTCCTCGGGGTTTTTGCTGGCGCGTTTGGCGGCGGCATAGCTGGACCAGGCGGCCATATCCTCACCCACACCGGGCAGGATGCCGATATAGACGCCGATCACGCCCGAGCGCAGCACGGTCTTCCAGTATTTCAGCACGTCGGAGATGCGCGGCAGAATGCTGTCCACCGCGTAGACCCGGGCCTGCTTGAAGCGCTCGCCCATCACCGTCAGCACCTCGGCGAAGCCAAAGGCGCCGACCAGGGTGGGGATGAGGGAGAGGCCGCCGGCCAGATTCGGGTCGCCATAGGCGAAGCGTTCATGGGCGTGGATGCCATCCTGGCCGATCAGCGCCACGAAGAGGCCCAAAATGCCCATGATCCAGCCCTTCAGCGGGTCTGAGCCGGTGATGGAGCCGGACATCATCACCCCGAACAGGGCCAGCCAGAAGAATTCATAGGATTGGAAGGTGAGCGCCACCTCGCCCAAAGCCGGCGTCAGGATGGCCAGGCAGACAATGCCGAAGAGCGAACCCGCCACCGAGCCGGTGGTGGCAATGCCCATGGCGCGCCCGGCCTCGCCCCTTTTGGCCAATTGGTAGCCATCGAGGCAGGCGGCGGCATTGGCCGCGGTGCCTGGAATATTGAGCAAAATGGCGCTGCGGCTGCCGCCATAGATGGTGCCGACATAGGCGCAGATCAGGATGAGGATGGCATCGCCCGCCGGCAGGCGGATGGTCAGCGTGGTCAGCAGCGAGATGGCCAGTGTGGCGGAGAGCCCGGGCATGCAGCCGATGAGAATGCCCAGCAGCGTGGCGCCGAAGGTATAAACCAGCGCGCGCGGCTCGGCGAAGGTCAGCATCGATTGCCCCAGCAGGGCGAGACCTTCAAACATTCAAGGCAACCTCACCAGGAAGATTTCCTGGAAAATAAACGTGATGGCGGCAGCGCCGATGGCCCCGACCAGGGCGGCGCGGATGATGCCATAGCGCAGCGTGCCGGCAGCCTTATGGTCTGGATATTCAAAGAGGATGATGGCCAGGAAGAGGAAGAGCCCCGCCCCCAGCCAGAAGGGCGGCCCATGCCCCAGCGCGCCCACGCCAAACCCCACACAGAGCAGGAAGGCCAGCGCCACCCGCCAGGGCTCGGCCACGCCGCCATCATCGCCTTCCAGCGCCACGCCCTCGGCCATGGGTGCGCGGCGAAAGAACAGCACCACGCCGAAAATGCCCAGAATCAGCCCCAGCAGCCCGGGCACCAGGCCTGGGATGGTATAGGGGTTGATGCCCTGTTCCTCGAGCCTGGGCATGCGCCAGGATTCGAAGGCAATGGCCAGGCCCAGGGCCAGCCAGAACAGGCCAAAGGGCCTGTCATGGGTGCCGCGCACGCTCAAAGCCGCTGAATGCCCACCGTGTCGGGCGACACCCGCGCGGTGCCGGCATCATGGTAGAGCCAGGCGGTTTGCCGCACCATGATCCAGGCGCGGTCGAAGGCCTCCTGGCCATGGATCGGGGAGAGCAAGGCGGCGCGGGCATCGGCGTATTCGCGCAGACGGGCGCTGCTGGCGATTTTCTGCTGCCAGACCATGGTCGCGGTCTGGGTCACCATCTCGGGCACATCCTTGGGGAACCACAGGCCGAAATAATTCAGTGGTGCCGGGATATTGGGCAGCCATTGGCGGATGGAGGGGATGGTGCCGAAGCCTTGCAGCGTGACCGGCTGTTCGCTCTGCACCGCGAGGGGGATGAGGCGGCGGCCGCGGATCATTTCGGCCATCTCGACCAGCAATTGCGCCACCACCGGCACCTCACCGGCCACGGCGGCCAGCACGGCGGGGTTGCCGCCATCATAGGTGGCGTGGCGGTAATTCACCCCCGGCGCTGCGGCCTTGACCGCTTCCATGATGTTGCGCCCGGCGGAGGATTGCCCGGCCGTGCCCACCGCCACGTCGCGCCGGGTCTGCAAGGCGTTCAGGAACTGGCCGAAATCGGCGAAGCCGGCGCGCGGATTGGCCGAGATGGTGTTCACATTGGCCACTGTGAAGAAGAGGTTCCAATCCGACAATTGGGTGTCGAGCAGGCCCAGCACCTTGTAGCAGCCCATATCGACGGCCGCGCCGGCCGCCCAGGTATAACCATCGCGCGCGGCCTGCAGCACGTTGCGGGTGCCGATGGAGCCTGAGGCGCCGGGCTGGTTCACCACCACGAAGCGCTGGCCCAGCGCATCCTCCAATTCGGCGGCGGCAATGCGGGCCATCTGGTCGGTCGAGCCACCAGCGGCCCAGGGCACGACGAGCGTGACCGGGCGCTCAGGGCGCCACGGAAATGCCTGGGCGCGGGCGTGCATGGCGGGCAATGCGAGGGCAGTGCCGAGGATCGCGCGGCGGTTGAGTTCACGCATGTGTGTTGTCCTTCCCTGGATGGGGACCAGCCTGGGGCGGGGCCGCGCCCGGCGTCAAGAGAAGCGAACCGTTTGGTTACCTAAAATTGCCTTCAGCCGAATTCCGGCCCCAGCACCGCCACGCAGGCTGGGCCTATCGGCGGCAATGGCTCACCCAGCACCATGCGGGTGAAGGGGCGCATGGGGGCGGCGAGTTCCGCCTCCAGCCGGGGCAGCAAGGCCTGGCCGTCGCGCAGATCGGCGATGCCGCCATCGGGCAGGGCGGCGGCCAGGAGCGCCTGGGCCTGCGGCGCGGTCTCGGCCCAGAGGGGGCCGGCCTGGCGCCAGCGCGTGCCATCGCGCCCCAGCACGGCGGCGGCGATGCGCCCGCCTGCCTCGATCACCCAGCCGGGGCTGCGGCTGAGCATGCGGCGCAGCAGCCAGGCGCGATCAGTGCCAAAATGCTGCGCATCGAGGGCCAGCACGGCGGGGATATCGGCCTTGGTCATCGGCCTTGGGCCGGGGAGGGGGGGCAAGGGCGGGATATGCCAGCGGGAAAACCCCCAGGCATCGGCAAAACCCATGCGGCGATAAACCTCGCGCCCATCGGGCGTGGCGTCGAGGGCGATGGAGGTGGCGCCGGCCGCGCGCAGGCTCGCCACCGCCCATTCCATGCCGGCACGGGCCAGGCCCTGCCGGCGCAGCTCCGGGCGCACCAGCACCATGCCGATCCAGGCGATGGCAGGGCCGTAACGCAACGTGGCCACGGTGGCGGCGAGTTCGGGCTGGCCGTCATCGCAGGCCATCACCGCGCCGTGTTCGGTAAAGACCTGCCAATCGGCCAGGGTCTGGTTCCAGCCGATCAGGCTGGAGAGCGCTTTCGCCCGCGGCAGGGCCGAGGGCGAAAGCGGTGCTAGTCGCATTCGCAGCCCGGTGCCGGTGCGATGCTGGCGCGCACCACGTGATGATCCACCCATTCCGCCACCAGCCGACGCGCCTCGGAGAGCGAGGCCTCGGGATGATGCACCCGATAGAGTGTGGTGCAGGCCTGGAAGGCGGCGAAATCCTCGGCCCCCGTGTCGCGCAGCTCCCGATAGGCGGTCACCACCGCGCGTTCGCAGCGGCGGGCTATATGGCTGTGGTCGCGACCCATGGGCGGCCTCCCGGTTAATATGCGAGTGATTTGCGAATCACTCGCAACAACTTGAACGATAGCCAGAATTCAATGGCCGTTCAAGTGTTAGAGCCTGTGCCGTTCGCCAAGGCGCACTGCACAGGCTCTAAGCTTTTGTTTGTGGGAATCTTTATCCGTTCAAACGATGCCGTTTGCGCGGATGATGCTCTACACGATGGCAAAGCCTTCCCGGCGCAGTTCCACCGCCAGGGTATCGAGGGCGCGGGTGACGCCGGTGAAGACCTCGGCCAGTTCATCGGCCGAGATCACCAGCGGCGGCGAGAAGGCGATGCCATCGCCGGGCAGCACGCGCATGATCAGCCCTTGGGCCTCGCACAGCTTCTGGGCGCGCACGGCGATCTTCTTCGAGGCATCGAAGTTGCGCTTTGTGGCCTTGTCCTCCACCAGCTCCAAGGCGCCGATCATGCCCACGCCGCGCGCCTCACCCACCAGCGGGTGGTCGGCCAGAGCCCGAATTCCGGCCTGCAGCACCGGTCCGGTCCGCTTCACCATGCCGACCAGATCCATCTCGTCATAGATCTTGAGCGTCTCAACCGCGACGGCGGCGGCGACGGGATGGCCGGAATAGGTGAAGCCATGGCCCCAGGTGCCCAGGCTCGAGGAGCCATCGGCCAGGCCCTGGAAGACGCGGTCATTCACCATCACCGCCGAGATCGGCAGATAGGAGGAGGAGAGCGCCTTGGCGCAGACCAGGATATCCGGCTGCATGCCGAAGGTTTCGCTGCCCCAGTAATTGCCGGTGCGGCCAAAGCCGCAGATCACCTCGTCGGCGACCAGCAGCACGTCGTATTTCTTGAGAACGGCCTGGATTTTTTCCCAGTAACCGGCGGGGGGGACGATCACGCCGCCAGCACCCATCACCGGCTCGGCAAACATCGCCGCCACCGTGTCAGGGCCTTCGCGCAGGATCATCTCCTCCAGCTCTGCGGCCATGCGGGTGGAGAAATCCTGCTCGGATTCGCCCTCGCGGCCCTCATGGTAGAAATGCGGGTTGGAGGTGTGCAGCACGCCCGCGATCGGCAGGTCGAACAGCTTGTGATTATAGGGCAGGCCGGTGAGCGAGGCGGCGGCCACTGTCACGCCATGATAGCCCTTGATGCGGGCGATGAGCTTCTTCTTCTGCGGCCGGCCGATGGCGTTGTTGAAGTACCAGATCATCTTCATCGCGCTGTCATTGGCTTCCGAGCCGCTATTGGCGAAGAAGACCTTGGACATCGGCACCGGCGCGCGCTCGATCAGCATCTCGGAGAGATCGATCACCGGCTCATGCGATTTGGAGGTGAAGGCGTGGTAGAAGGGCAGCTTGCGCATTTGGGCGGCCGCGGCCTCGACCAGGCGCTCATTGGAGAAGCCGAGTGCGGCGCACCACAGCCCGGCCACGGTATCGATATAGGAGCGGCCCTGATCATCCCAGACCCGCACACCCTCGCCGCGGGTGATCACCATCGGGCCATTGGCCTGATGCGCGCGGGCATCGGTATAGGGATGCAGCACGTTGGCGACGTCGCGCACGGCGTTGCTGTTGCGGGGAGGGGTCATGCTCTGGGCTCCGATGAAACTTCTGCGATGGAGCCTAGGCCGATAATATGGCCGCGTTGAGTCCCAATCTCCGGCATTGCCCGCCCCGTCGTGATCAAGGATAGAACAGCCATGCATCGCCGCGCCCTGCTGCTCAGCAGCCCAGCCCTCGCCCTCCCTTTCCGCCCCTCCCAGGCGCTCAGCCCGCAGCAGGGTGCCGCGCTGGTGCCAGGCTGGCGGATGGATACCCTCATCCGCTGGGGCGATAGCGTGCTGCCCGATGCACCCCCCTGGGCGCCGGCTTTTCCGGAGGCCGAGGCGGCGAGCAGCCAATTCGGCTGGGATGGCCGGCTTGTGGCGGCCATCGCCTCGCCACGCGCCACGGATGGGCTGCCGCGCATGGTGCTGGCCATCACCCATCCGCAGCTTGACCCTGCCATGGCCTTTCCTGATGGGCGGGACCGCCCGGAGGTGGCGGCGATGATGCAGGGGGCGAGCATCATCAATCTGGAGCAGCGCGGCCAATGGGTGGTCTCGGCCGGGGGGTTCCAGGCCAGGCGGCTGACCGGGGCCACGCTGTGCCGGGCCACGGGGCCGGGCGCGGAGCGGCTGGGGGGGGCGGTGCAGGGCGTCTTTGGCCTCAGCGGTGGTTGCGCCGCACCCGGCGGAAGGCTGCTGATGATCGAGGGTGAGGCTTCGGATTGGGCACCGCGCCTGCCTGGGCGGGTGGGTGCCGGCCATGGCTGGGTGGTTGAATGCAGCGCGGCCGAGCCGGGGGCGATTCCAGCCAAGCGCACCGCGCTGGGCAGCGGTGCCTGGGATGGCGCTTCCACCGAATTGCCCGATGGCCGGATCGTGGTGTTTTTGGCGCATTCGCGCGGGCTGGCGCGCTTCATCAGTGCCGGGCCGGGCAGTGACCCTGATGCGCTGGACCAGGGCAGCCTGGCCGCGGCGCGGATAGGGCCCTCCGGCCTGGCCTGGGAGCCGATGGCCGAGAATGCCTGGATGGACATGGCCGCCGCGCTGGTCTCCGCCCGCGCCACGCCCATGCCGGCGGGGGCTGCGCTGCATTATGGCGCATCGGGCCTCATTCTGACCGCGCCGGGCGAGGGCAGCCAGTTGCTGCGGCCGCAGGGTGATGCGGCGGCGCCGCGCTATGGCATCGCAACTCTGGCCCGTGCGCGGGAGCCCAGAGGTCAGGTTGCGGCATTGGACGGGCCACGCCGGACCTGGCTGGGCACCGAGGCGGTGGAAGGCGATGCCGGCATGGTGCTGGGCGATGGGCAGATGGTGCTTGCCGCGCCGCGCGGTGCCTCGATTGGCGGGCTGCTGCCGGCGGTGGATGGCTCGGCGCTCTTCGCCATGCTGCGCCGGCCAGGGTCCGGTGCGGGGCGCAGCTACGCCCGCCCGGCCACGCGCTGGCCGGATTTCACCGCCGGCACGCCGCCGCGCAGCGCCTTGGTGGTGCTCAGCGGCGGGATGTGACGGCGGACGGCGGCGCCCCCGGGAACGGCCCATGCCCCTATTGCGGAGTGACCCCTGGCCGGGCCTATGATCCCTCCAACGCCCCGCATGAGGGCGATGATGGAGGATACCCATGCCGCGCCGCCGCACCCTTTTTGCTGCCGCTTTGGCCTCGCCGGGCCTGGCCCGGCACGCCTTGGCGCAAGCCGCCTGGCCGGAGCGGCCGGTGCGTATCCTGGTGGGGTTTCCGCCGGGTGGGCCCACGGATTATGTCGCCCGGCTGGTCGCGCCCATGCTCGCCAGCGCCTGGGGCCAGCAGGTGATCATCGAGAATCGCGGCGGCGCCAATGGCACGCTGGCGACCGATGCGGTGGCGAAATCCGCCCCTGATGGCCATACGCTGCTGTTCAGCGGCAATAACATCGTGATGAACACCGGCCTCTACAGGCTGCCCTATGACATGGTGCGCGATTTCGCCCCGGTGGGGATGATCGCCTTCTCGCCCAATGTGCTCTGGACCGGGCCGAACCAGCCCATCCGCACGCTGGAGGAGCTGGTGGCCGCGGCGCGGGCCCGGCCGGGTGAATTGGCCTATGCCTCCACCGGCAATGGCGGCAATGGCCATTTTGGCGGTGAGACCTTGAAGCAGGCGCTGGGCATCGACATCACCCATATCCCCTATCGCGGCACCGCGCCGGCGCTGACCGATGTGCTGGCCGGGCGGGTGGCGCTGTTCATGCAGACCATCGTGGGGGCGATTGGGCCGTATCAGAATGGCCAGCTTCGGCCATTGGTGGCCTTTGGCCGGCGGCGGGTGCGGGAGATTCCCGATGTGCCCACGCTCACGGAGCTGGGCCATGACGTGCCGGATTCGGGCACCTGGTATGGGCTGCTGGCCGCCGCTGGCACCCCCGCCCCGCAGGTGGCGCGCATGGCGGCGGATTTGGCGGCGGTGACGCGCGATGGCGAGTTCCAGGCCCGTCTGGCCACCCAGGCCACGGTGCCGGATTGGCTGGGTCCGGAGGATTTTGCCGCCCGTATCCGTGCCGAGGTGCCGGCCTGGGCGGCGGTTGCCCGCGCTGCCAATATGCGCGCCGAGTGAACAGCCACATTAAGGGAGAGAGAGCATGGCCAAGAGTGAGAATTGGGAAAAGGGCACCAAGGTGCGCCGTCAATTGCTGGGCGAGGGCGCCGTCCAGGCGATGTCGCAGGAGGTCTATAACGACCCCATTATGGAGAAATTCGGCGATTACGCGCGTGAGGCGGTGTTTGGCATGCTCTGGACCCGCCCGGGGTTGGATATGAAGACCCGCGCGCTGATCTGCATCGTCTCCGACACCGCCATTCATGCCTGGCCGGAGCTGGCCGTGCATATGCGCATGGCGCGGCGCATGGGCTGGAGCGAGGATGAGCTGATCGAGGCGCTGATGCACATGAATGGCTATGTCGGCCTGCCCACGGTGCGCGAGGCGATGATCGTGGCGCGCGACCTTTTCGCCAAGATGCGGGCCGAGCCCGATGGCGGCCTGGGCGAGTAGAGCGGAGCAGTTTTACCCGTTCAGACGATGTCGTTTGAGCGGGTGATGCGCTCGGCGCGCTTGTGCCCGAGGCGCGCCCGGGCCTAGCCTTCCCGATGATGGAAGAGATTGGCATGCCAAGAGCCACGCCACGCTTTGCCGGCCGCAATGGTCTTGTGACCGGCGCTGCCTCGGGGCTGGGGCGGGAGGTGGCGCGGGGGCTGGCGGCCGAGGGCGCGCGGCTCGTGCTGTTCGACCGTGACGCGGCGGGGCTGGAGGAGACGGCCGCCGCCTGCCCGGGCAGCGTGATGGTTGTGGGCGATGTGGCGCGGGGGGCGGATATGGCGCGTGCTGCCGCGATCCTGTCGCCCATCACCCTGCTGGTCACAGCGGCCGGCATTATCGGCCCCACCACCCCGCTGCCCGAGGTGGAGGAGGAGGCTTGGGACAGGCTTTTCGCCATCAATGTGAAGGGCACATGGCTGGCGCTGAAGCATGTGGTGCCGCTGATGGAGGAGGCGGGTGGTGGCGCCATTGTCACCTTCGCCTCGGGGGCGGGGCTGGTGGGCAACCCGGTCTTCCCCGCCTATGCCGCCAGCAAGGGCGCGGTGGTGCTGATGACGCGCAGCCTGGTCACCGGCCACACCGCCCAAGGCATTCGGGCCAATACCGTCTGCCCCGGTCCTATCGAGACGCCGATGCTGCGGCAGAGCTTTGCCGCCGCCGGCAACCGCGCCGTGGAGCGCGAGGATTATACCCGCGCGCGCAACCCCATGGGCCGTTTCGGCACCCCGGCCGAGGTGGCCGCGGCGGTGCTGTTTCTGCTCAGCGACGAGGCCTCCTACATCAATGGCGTGGCGCTGCCCGTCGATGGCGGCCGGCTTGCCTGATCATTCACCGACGACAAGGAGGTTCCTCATGCTCACCCGCCGCCATGGCATCGCCGCCGCCGCCGGCCTCATCGCCGCCCCCACCATCGCACTGCCGCAATCGCGCGAGCGGGCTTTCCGCTTCGTCGTCAATGTCGGGCTGCAGAATCTGGACCCGATCTCCAGCCCCTCCTTCGTGACCCGCAATTTCGCCTATCTTGTCTATGACACGCTGGTCTCGATGGACATGCAGGGCCGCTTCAAGCCGCAGATGCTGCAGGGCTGGGAGGTGAGCGCGGATAAGCTGACCTGGAATTTCCGGCTGCGCCCGGGCCTCGCCTTCCATGATGGTGCGGCGGTGACGGCCGAGGATGTCGTGGCCTCGCTCAAGCGCTGGGGCAATCGCGATTCGATCGGCCGGCGGCTGATGGCGGCGACGGCGGAATTGGTGGCAACGGGCGCCGATGCCTTTACACTGCGCCTCGCCCGGCCCTATGGCGGGGTGATCGAGGCCTTCGGCAAGCCCTCGGTGCATGTGCCCTTCATCATGCCTGCGCGCATTGCCAATGCCACGCCGCCCACCCAGCAGGTGCGCGAGATCATCGGCTCTGGCCCCTTCGTCTTTCTGCGCGATGAATGGGTGCCGGGCGAGCGCGCCTTCTTCCGCCGCAATGAGCGCTATGTCGCCCGTGATGAGGCGGCGGATGGCCTGTCGGGCGGCAAGCTGGCCAAGGTCGAGCGGGTGGAGATGATCACCATGCCCGATATCTCGATGCGCGCGCTCTCGCTGCAGCAGAATGAGGTGGATTACCTGGAATACGCGCCGGTTGATAACCTGCCGCGGATGCGGGCGAACCGGAATATCGTGATCTCCCAGGCCTCGGGCCAGGCCGAGATGATGTATGCCGTCAGCATCAACCATCATCAGGCGCCGTTCAACAATGTGCTGGTGCGCCGCGCCTTGCAGCAATGCCTCGACCGCGGCGAGATTCTGGCCGCGACCGGCTTTGCCGAGATCGGCCGGCCGGAATGCGCCGCGATGCTGATGTGCGGCACCACGCTCAGCAGCACGCTGGGCAGCGAGGCCATCGCCACGCCCAGCCTGGAGCGCGCCCGCGCCCTGCTGCGCGAGGCCGGCTACAACAATGAGCGCGTGGTGCTGATGCACCCCACTGATTCGGCGCTGCTCAACCCCTTCGGCCTCGTGCTGATCGACCGGATGAAGCGGGCGGGGTTCAATGTGGATGTCCAGGCCTCGGATTGGTCCTCCATCGCCCAGCGCTGGGTGCAGCGCGCGCCGCTGGATCGTGGCGGCTGGAGCGTGTTGCCGGTGGTCTATACCGGCTTCGACATGGCGGACCCGCTGTCGAATATGGGCATTGGCTTCAACTGCACCGACAACCAGCCCTGGGGCTATTGCGAGGCCTCGATGACGCCGATTCTCGAACGCTTCGAGGCGGAGAGCGACCCGGAGCGCCGCCGGGCGCTGGCGGCCGAGTTGAACCGCGAGGCGGTGGCGCAGGCCACCTTCCCCATTGCCGGGCAGTTCCGCGCGCCGGCGGCCTGGCGGGCGGAGCTGCGCGGGGTGATCGATTTCGGCTTCCCGGTGATCTGGAATATCGAGCGCGGCGGTCGGGCGGGGTAGGGCTGATGGGCATGGGGGGCGGTTTGCCCCCCTCTGGTCAGGCCGGTTGAAACGCCTCGGCCAGCCCGGCGAACATGGGCAGCCCATCCGTGCCGCCCACCAGCGGGTCCACGCAATTTTCCGGATGCGGCATCAGCCCCAGCACCCGCAGATTGGGCGAGAGCACGCCAGCGATGGCATTGACCGAGCCATTGAGGTTCTCGCCCACATAGCGCAACGCGACCAAGCGCTCGCCCTCCAGCCGCGCCAGGGTCTCGGCGTCGCAAAAATAATTGCCATCGCCATGGGCCATGGTGGCGCGGAACACAGCACCGGGGGCGAAGCCGCGGGTGAAGACGGTGTCGGCCCGCTCCACGCTGAGCGTGCAATCCTGCGCCAGGAAGCGCAATGCCGCATTTTTCAGCAGCGCACCGGGCAGCAGCCCGGCCTCGCACAGCATTTGAAAACCGTTGCAAACGCCCAGCACATGGCCGCCGCCGGCGGCGAAGGCGCGGATGGCGGCCATGATGGGCGATTGCGCTGCCATCGCGCCGCAGCGCAGGTAATCGCCATAGGAAAACCCGCCGGGTAGGACCACAAGGTCCAGCCCCGTGGGCAGGGCGGTGTCGCGATGCCACAGCATGGCCGGGCGATGGCCGCAGACGCGCTCCAGCGCGATGGCCATATCGCGCTCGCGATTCGTTCCGGGAAAGACCACCACCGCCGATTTCATGCCCAATCCTTCGCTTAAAATTCGCTGCCCAGCCGCAGACGGGATACCCAGGACTCGCTCGCCCAGGTCCAGCCATGGCCCAAACCGACACTCACCTCAACCCGGCCCACCGGCATGGAGATGGTCAGGAAACTTTGATGCGCCTGGCGGGTGGGGGCATTGGGCTGCTCGATCCGGCCCAGATCGGCGGAAGAAGAGCCGCCAGCCTCACTCTGCCTCGCCCTCTGGCCTGCCCATGGCGCGGTTGGGCAGGAGGTGGCGGAACAGCGCCTGGCGCTCCCGCACCTGTTCCAGGCTGGGCTTTTCTGGCTCGGCGAATTCGTGCTGCGTGCCCACCAAGGCTGCGCCGATCACCGCCGAGAGTAGCAGAACCGGTGCCACCAACATGCAGGCGGGAAAAATGGTCCGGGGCGAAAGGTCGTGCATCCAGCCCGGCGGCAGCAGCCAATAGGCGATCCACATCAAGGGAAGGGCGGCAGCGGCCATGCCGAGCAGCATGCCCCCCAGCATGGCGGCTGGAATGACGGGGAAGAACAGCAAAATGCCGGCGCTGGGTTGCATATCCCACCTCTGCCAAGAAGTGTGGCATCAGCCCTGCCAGACCCGCAACCATTGCAACCCGCCCAGCAGCAGGATGGTGGTCAGCGCCGCGATAGCGGCGGCGGTCACCCAGCGATTGGCGTTGCGCTTTTGCTTCTCCACCCAGCCTGTTTGCGGCGGCGGCCCGCCTTTGCCTTCACGCCAGCGCAGGCCCATGGCGGCGAGCACGGTCAGCAGCGCCATGAGCAGCAGTGAGGCCTTGAACATCCCTCACGCCCACCAGGGGTAGAAAAGCCAGCCCAGCGGATTGGCAAACCCACCCAGCGCCAGGGAAACCGGCCAGAAAAGCCCGCCAAGAAAGGCTTTGCTGAGCACGAAGAAGACCTGGGTGGTGACATGCTGCGGTGCGACATCGAGGGCTGGGCCAAAGAGCAGATAGGCGACGGCGCTGGCCATGCGCAGCGCCGTCAACCCCACCGACAGCCAGATGAAGACGCGTAAGGAGAGTGCCTTCACACCAGTTCCACCGAGAAGCTCTCGATGACGGTATTGGCGAGCAATTGCCGCGCCATGGCCTCGGCCGTGGCGCGCGCGGCGGTGGGGTCGGTCTCTGCCAGATCGAGCAGCAGAACTTTGCCCGCGCGCACCTCATGCACGCCGGCAAAGCCGAGCGAGCCCAGCGCCTGCTGAATGGCGCGGCCCTGGGGGTCAAGCACGCCCGGCTTGGGCATGACGGTTACCTTGATTTTCACTGCACCGTCTCCGGACCTTTTAAATCGCGCACGCCCGCCTCGGGGAGAATCCCCAAGCGCCGTGCGACCTCCTGATAGCCTTCCTCGACCCGGCCGAGATCCCTGCGGAAGCGGTCCTTGTCCATTTTCTCGCCGGTTTTGCTGTCCCATAGGCGGCAATTATCCGGGCTGATCTCATCGGCGAGGACGATGCGCATCTCGTCATTTTCGTAAAGCCGGCCGAATTCCAGCTTGAAATCGACCAAGGTGATGCCCACGCCGAGCAGCAGGCCGGTGAGGAAGTCATTCACCCGCAGGGTGAGTTGGACGATGTCGTCAATATCGGCGGTGCCGGCCCAGCCAAAGGCGGTGATGTGCTCTTCGCTCACCATCGGGTCCTGCAGCGCGTCGTTTTTGTAATAATACTCGATGATCGAGCGGGGCAGTCGGGTGCCTTCCTGGATGCCCAGGCGCGTGGCCAGGCTGCCGGCGGCGACATTGCGCACCACGACTTCGAGCGGGATGATCTCCACCTCGCGGATCAGCTGTTCGCGCATGTTCAGCCGGCGGATGAAATGGGTGGGTACGCCGATTTCGCCCAGGCGGAGCATGAAATACTCGCTGATGCGGTTGTTCAGCACGCCCTTGCCGGTAATGGTGCCCTTTTTTTGGGCATTGAAGGCGGTGGCATCGTCTTTGAAATATTGCACGAGGGTGCCAGGCTCGGGCCCCTCGAACAAAATCTTCGCCTTGCCTTCATAAAGCTGGCGCCTGCGTGCCATGCGCGTCGTCCTCGAATTCCTCCGCTGCCTATAGCAGCGGGGGAGAGGGAGGGCCACTGAGCGCTGGCACCGGCCGGAAGGGCGCCTGGTGTGGCGGGCCGGCGGCGAAATCCCAGCGTGTCTCCCCCCCCAGCGCCAGCAATGAGGCCGAGACGGTGCCAAAGCCATGGCGCGGCGGCACGTTGAGCGCCTGGGCGGCCTCGCCATCGGAATCGGCCAGCAGGGCGGGCCAGGCGCCCCAATCATCGGGCGAGTCGGGCGCCGGGGCCGCACGCCAGCGGGGCAGATGCCGCGCGGTGCGCGGGCTTGCGGTATCATTGGGCGGATAGGCGGTGACCATGGACAGACCGGGGGGCAGCGTGGTGACGCGCGGGCTGCCCTCGCCCAGCCCTTCGACATAATGGCCGCCATGGCGGTCGGCCAGGACGAGGTTGAAGGGGCGCCATTGGGCGGCATCCCAGCCGGCGATGCGGGCGGCGGCCTCGGCAGCCGAGGCTGCGTGGAGTGCGAGTAGCGGCAATTCACCGCGGGAGCGCTTGCCGGGCTCTGGCCCCAGGCTGCCCACCCGGTTGAGCACGGCGGCCATGACGCCATGGTGGTTCACCGCCATCCAACTGCCGCCACCCAGCCGGTCCCGCCCGCCGATCAGGCCGGGCCAATGGGCGGCGGGTGGGTCCCATTCGCGGTCCAGCCGCTCATCGCGATTGGCGGCGATGAGGACGGGCCAGGCGGCGGGGGGGCGATGGAGCAGAATGAGGGTACACATGAAAAGGGGCTGACTTCACAAAAGCATGTCAGGCTTTGCAGCCCGGAGCCGGGGTGAGCGACATCCGAGCCTGTGCGTAGGGTAGAAAGGCCTCAGGTAATATCTGCAAAACCCAGATGATGGGCGGCAGCGCCGCCATCCTCGGTTCGCTTACCAGCGGCGGCCATGGCCATGGCGATACCCGCCGTAATAGCCGCCATAATAGCGCGGCCGGGGCGCGTAATAGACCGGCGGCGGCACATAGACCGGCGGCGCATAATAGCGTGGCGGGTAATAGACTGGCGCTGGCGGCGGCACATAGCGGTAAGTCTCGGGCTGATAGATATATTGCGGCTTATAGCCCTGGGCCTGAGCCTGAACCGGCGCCAGGGCCATGAAGCCGAGCCCCATCAGGGCAGCAGCGGAAAGGCGGAGCAGGGAGCGCATGATGTGGACCTCCTTGGATATGGAGCTTAATGCCGGAAGCTTACGGCGAAAACAGGGCGGCGATATGGCCCTGCTGCGATAAGACCGGCTTGCACCGGCAGGGTTGTTGGGCCGCGATGGCCTTGCTGTCAGGGTGCGGCGCGCAACTTGTCACAGGCGCTGCGGCGTGCAGCCAGATAGGCGCGCCGCGCATCGTCGAAATTCATCCTGGCCTGATCCACATTCTCGGCCCGGCCCATCCGCTCTGCCAGAATCCAGGCTGGGATACTGTCCAGCAACTCCACTGCGATGAAAACTTCGAGTGGCGGGGTGGGGCCGGTGAAGGGAACGAGGGAGGCGTAAATCAGCGCATTGGCGACGATGATGTCCGAAAGCCCGTCACGCAGCGTTCTTCCGCCGATGACCGGCAGCACCACATAGGGGCCTTCGGGCACGCCGCGGGCGCAAAGGGCGAGGCCCATATCGGCATATGGGGCGGTTGGCATGCGCCGCTCGGTGGCAAGGTCGCGCAGGCCGGCGCTGCCCTGGGTGATATTGACGGCGACGCGGTCCAACACCGTCCAGGCATCGGCCGGGCGGCCGGCGACGACCAGGGACAGCGCTTGCCAAGGCTCGGCCAGCCAGGTGGTGAGGAGGTTGGAGGCACCTTCCCGGATTTCGGGGTTCAGCGTCCCCAGGCTGGGCAGGCGCTCGCCGATGGCGTTGACATGCCCGCGGACCTCACGGTTGAAGGCGTAGAGGGTGCGGTTGAAGCTGCCCAACCAACCTTGCTCGGCGGGTGGTTCGGCGGTTGGCGGCGCGGCGCTGGCGGCCTGGGCGACGCCCGGCCGCTGGGCCGGTGCCTGCGCGGTTGGTGCCGCCTGTGCGGCCGGTGTCTGTGCGGCCGGTGTCTGTGCAGCGGGTGTCTGTGCAGCGGGTGTCTGTGCGGCGGGAGGTTGCACCGCGCTTGGCTGCTGCCGG
>Ga0214917_10000666_pt1 | contig 44679 bp, 33 predicted proteins | sample LL_1208_BB_MetaG_FD_177983 | JGI IMG/M metagenome (GOLD analysis project Ga0214917, IMG submission 177983) | Freshwater microbial communities from Lake Lanier, Atlanta, Georgia, United States - LL_1208_BB | ecosystem: Environmental > Aquatic > Freshwater > Lake | place: USA: Georgia | collected... | reverse complement strand
CAGGCCCGATGAAGAAGTGGGTTGGCATGCCCGAAACGCGGTAATTCTCGGTGATTCGGTATTCCTGATCAACGATGACCGGCAAATTGATTTTGGTGGTCTCCACATACTTGCGCACCACTTCAGCCTCTTCACCGATGCTGATCAGGATGATTGCGAGACCCGTGTTCGCGGCGGTCTCCGAGGCGGTGACGTATTCCCGAGACACTGCTGCGATGTCTGGCAGTTCAGCCCGGCAAGGCGGGCACCACGAGGCCCAGACATTGATCCAGACCGGACGTCCACGGTAGTCGGATAGTTTGATCGTCGATCCGTCAAGGGATGGAAGGGCGAAGTCTGGCGCAGTGGACCCCGCGGCGAGGGCCTTGCCTCCGCGTCCGGCGAACGTGATTGGCACCGGCGCATCGATGTCTTCGGCGCGCGACGCCATGACGGCCGCATAGCCGGCCGTGCCCGCGATTGTCAGGACAGAGATCCCGCCAAGGACGGCGCGTCGCGTTCGCAACCCGTCGACCGGTTTGGGATCAGAGTCCCGAGTAGGTGTGGAGTCCGCCAAGGAAGTAGTTGCCATAGAACGTAAACATGACTGCGCCAAACCCCAAGATGAGCAGGGAAGCTGCGCGTACGCCACGCCAGTGACGTTGGGCACGGGCATGAAGGTACACGCCGTAAATGAGCCAGGTGAAGAGTGCTGCGGTCTCCTTCGGATCCCAACTCCAGTACGCGCCCCATGCAACGTTGGCCCAGAGTGCGCCCAGGATCAAAAGCATTGCCTGGGCGGGAAACCCGATCATGACAGCCTTGTGTCCGATTTCGTCCAGGACCTCTGGGGCGGGCAGGAAACTGATCGTGCCTTTCCGGTTGATGAGATAGAGGACCCCGGCAGCGAAGCCACAGGCGAACGTCCCGTACGAGATGATCGCCATCGCGACGTGTGTCGTTAGCATGGCATTGTTCTGCAACGCCGAAATGAGTGGGTCGATTCGGGAAGGCAGGGTGCTGGCATATGCCAGCATGCCGAACGCAATCGTGACCGCGATGAACCCAAGGCTCCTCAGTCTGAACCTGTGCTCAAGATAGAGGTAACTGGCAATGGTTCCCCAAGCGAAACTGAGTGAGAACTCGAATTGGTTCGAGTAGGGCGCGTGCCCGGATGCAAACCATCGCAACCCGAGGGACGTGGTCAGTAGCAAGGCCCCATTGACGGTAAAGAACGTGCCATAGCGACCAGCACCGCGTCGCTGTCCGATCGTGTACCAGAGGTACGCAAGCAGGGCAACGCCCAGGGTGATGAACGAGGCAGTGAAGGTGTAGTACGACGCCTTTGCCATTGCTGCCTCACCTCACTGTCTGATCGGGTATCCGGGCCAGCAAGATTAGTGGCTACCGGGAAGCTCACAAGCAAGTGTAGGGGTTTGGAAAACCCGGTCCTGAGACGTGCCGACGTTGGATTGCAGTTGTACGGAAAATGTACGCAGGTTCACGACCCGGCCTCTATCCGGTCTCCCATGGCACTGGGTTGCACGGATGCGAGGACCTTGCCGCCACCTTTCTTCGCAAGGTGTTCACCCAAGGCAGCGAATTCGTGGGCGAACAGGACTTCGTTCACGTGAGCTGAAGCAAGCGTCACCACCGACCCGCCATCGGGTGAGGTTTCGATCCGCGCCCAAATGCGGCGAAGTGGGAGGTAGAAGACCGCCATCGACCCCATCACCATGAGGGCGGCGCCAATCCAGATGACGTTTACCACTGGGTTATCCACGACTTGCAGTCCTGAAAACTGGGTCTCACGGACAAACTCAAAGGTGAAACCCACGATCTCGCGTTTTTCACCCTGCGCAAGGGTCTCAACCGCGACGGGGCGAGGCTGCCTCGGGGCGAAGATTTCCAACCGGACACTTCCCGCGGGGATCACCGGGTCGGGAGCTTGCAGGGAGGCAGACGGGACGAGGACGAAAACGGCAAATTGGCGGTTTCCGAGGACGAAGTTCCCGCCGTTTCTTGTCACACCGTCGCCGTCATATTTGAACCCGAGGGCGGTGCTGTCGTCGTAGACGATTGCTCCCTCGGCATTGCGCACCCGCATTGCGACTGCAGGGCCGAAGAATGCCTGATGGAAGCGGACGGTTCCGACATCCAAGGGCTCGTTCACGCGGATTGTGCCTCGGGCAGCTTCTTTTCCGTCCTTGAGGACCACTACCTCGGATCGGAAGTCGGATGCGGTCCCATTTGGGAAATATTCTTCAACGAACGCCTCGTTTCTCAACACGAGGCCGGTGTCGTGGCCAACCGCTCGGGTGGTGCCTTCAGGAACCATGAAGGCGTCTTCACGCCATCCTGTCACGTTCCCCAGCACCCCGGCACCGAGGATGATGATGAGCCCGAGGTGGTTCGCAAAGGTGCCGTACTTCCCGTACCGGTTCCGATCCGCGTAGATCGCGAGAGCTGAGCCGTCATCCCAAGCAATCGTGCGGTAGCCCTTCCGGCCCAAGTCCGTCGCAAGCTTTGGGCGGATGCCGTCCGGCGGGACAGGGAAGGACACAGTTACTCGTAACGGTGCCCTGCTGAAAAACCGTGTCGGCACCTTGACGGGAGGTCGCCGGACGACGGCAATGATCCCGGGTGTCCGCGAAGCCACGTTGACCATGATGGAGAGCGACAGGAGGGCCAGCAGACCGCGGAACCAGAGGCTCTGGAACACGCGGTAGAGCTCCAATGCCTCGAATATGGATGACCAAGGTTCGCCGTACCGCCCGCGCGGACCCAGGATCCATGCAGCAAACAGTTCTGGGGATGCTTGAACGTCCCCGGGCGCCTGCATGATGACTGTGCCTAGGAACACGCTCGTTGCGGTGAGTGCGATCAGGACCACCCCAAACCGGATCGAGCCGAGGACATTCCAAATCTGGTCGAACCAGTCACGCCGAGGTCTGGCCGCGCCAAACGCAGGTGACGTGAAATCATCCTTCGGGGTCGCAGCGAGCAGTTCAGGACCCGGGTTGGCCCGTTCTTCCGGCGTGAGGGTTCCCGTCGCGGTCATCTCGGTATCCGTACCTAAGTCTACCGATGGGGTGGGCTTGCTCGGATTGTTCGCGGGACGATTAGCAGTCTTCCGCGGAGACTGCTAGAATGGAGTTGCCAACGTTCCGCACAGGCGATGTCGTTCGGATGCGTCAAATCGATCACGCTCGATGATTGGTTTGGAGTGTCCGCCGGTGATTGCCTGAGCCTTGCCCGATTCCGTGGGCGCGACGATGCGCAAGTATCCGCGTCTGCGAACGATTCCGATGCGAGCCGGGTGACCCGGCGTGACCGATTAGGGAGGTCAGACCACATGTCTACGGCAACCGCGACTCGGCTTAAGCCACTGGGTGACAAAGTGGTAGTGCGGCCGACGCAGCGTGAAGAAACGACCAAGAGCGGAATCGTCCTGCCGGACACCGCCAAAGAGAAGCCCCAGGAAGGCGTGATCATCGCTGTTGGCACCGGACGGGTGCTTGACAACGGTGAGCGGATCGCCCTCGAGGTCCACGAGGGCCAGAAGGTTCTCTACGCGAAGTACGCCGGGACCGAGATCAAGCTCGACGGAGAGGAACTTTTGATCCTTTCCGAGAAGGACGTTCTCGCCGTCGTCGAGGACTAATCCTCGGTGATGCGGTGCACTCCGGCGTGACGGAAAACCGCGGTACACATCTGGCGGGGGCGCTCATGGGCGTCCCCGCCATTTTTTTGCAGCTGCCAAATCAGTCTGGGGTATGAGCCTCGAGTTCGAGGTCTGCGTCGACCATCAGGTTGACAAGCCCCTCGAAGGTGACGTTGGGTTCCCATCCCAGCTTTTCCTTTGCCTTTGTCGGGTCTCCAATCAGAAGATCGACCTCGGCGGGACGCAGGAGTGCTGGGTCAATCACGATGTAGTCGCGCCAGTTGTTGATCCCGACCCGCCGGAAGGCGAGTTCAACAAGCTCGGACACGGTGTGTGTTTCGCCGGTAGCGATTACGTAGTCGTCCGGAGTGGGTTGCTGAAGCATCATCCACATCGCCCGCACGTAATCCCCAGCAAATCCCCAGTCGCGACGGGCATCAAGGTTGCCAAGGCGGATTTCGTGTTGCTTTCCCAATTTGATCCGCGCCACGGCGCGAGCGATCTTTCGTGGGGCGAATTCCAGACCACGGCGTGGGGACTCGTGGTTGAACAGGATCCCGGAACACGCGTACATGTTGTACGACTCGCGGTAATTGACGGTGATCCAGTGCCCATACACCTTCGCGACGCCGTACGGGCTGCGTGGATAGAAAGGTGTCCGTTCGGTCTGCGGGACTTCCATGACCTTCCCAAACATCTCCGACGACGATGCCTGGTAGAAACGGATCGGATGGTCGGCCACCCGGACGGCTTCCAGCATCTTGGTCACACCCAGGGCGGTGAACTCCCCGGTAAGGACAGGTTGGCCCCACGAGGTAGGCACGAACGATTGAGCCGCGAGGTTGTAGACCTCATCGGGTCGCGCGTGCTGGATCGCCTTGATGAGGGAGAGTTGGTCGAGGAGGTCGCCATCAAGCAGCTCGACATGGTTGATGAGATGGCGGATTCGCTGGTCGGTCACGACGCTTGACCGTCTAATGAGCCCGAAGACTTCGTAGCCCTTCTCGAGAAGGAGCTCGGCCAGGTAGCTGCCGTCCTGGCCGGTGATGCCGGTAACGAGTGCGCGAGGCATTGCAGGGTTCCTCCTTGGCGATGCCCTTGCCGGAGCATTTTCCGGAAGAGGCGCGGTTGGTGTCGTTCGTAACGTCCCGGCGTGGTTCACGGTACGTTCAAGTTGACTGCAAAGAAAACCTGGTGCAAGAATATTGCTTAGCAATCAACATGACGGAACGCGATCTGAGCAAGCGACATTTGCCATCACGGGCGTCACGACTGGACGTTCCGCGAGGGAGGGTGGAGGGACCCACACGCGCGGTGCGACAAGGATTTGATCCGGGGTTGGTTGGCGATGCCGTGCGCGAGGCTCGCACGTCGCGACGGCCAATCCTGACACTTGCTTCCCTTGCGTCCGCCGTCGGATGCTCGGTAGCGCTCCTGAGCAAGGTAGAAAACGGGGTCGTGGTTCCCTCACTGCCGATGCTTTCGGCGATTGCGAACGCGCTCGCCGTGCCAGTTGGGTCATTGATCAATGGCTCATCCGTTAACGCCCCGGCCGGCCGGCTTGAAGCGCAAGTCCAGCAAGTCCATGCCTCCCGACTGCTAGGCTGGCGCCCGGACCTCGGGCCATTGGTTGAGGCCGAGCGAATTGGAATCGTTGGTGTCGAGCTGCGCGCCCGCGTTCTGGCGCTCCTTGCTGCGTTCGATCCGGATGCCGTGTCCGGAGGTTCCCGCATTGCCGACGCGATCGCCCTGGTCACCCCGGGAACGATCGGCGCGAATCCCGTTTCACGAGCGCCGGATGTACGCGCCGAGGTGCTGATGACTGCTGGGGAAATGGCATTCGCGCGGAGCGATGTGGCCGAGGCAACGACGCTCTGGGGGCGGGGTCTTGCTTGCGCGACTGGCCCTGGCATGTGGCAAACGATGGTTCGAGCTCGCCTCTCACTGAACCTCGCCCGGATCAACGAGGGCTCGGGCACGTCAATCGCCGCCCTTTCGTTGGCACGGGAGTCCCTTGAACTCGTTTCGGACCCGGCAATGATTGCGCGACGCGAAGCAAATCTCGATGGCGATGGCCCCGCGACCGGGACCGTTCTCGCGCTTGCGATCGTGGCGACCGCTCGGGGGCTGCTCGCCGAGGTCGTCGGGCGGATTGCGGTCTCATCGGTGAAGCGCGATGCCCGCAGTGATCACGTGGTCCGACCGGATGTTTCGCATAGCCGCCACTTGCGCTAGCTTCATGCGGGTGAGGGTCACGGCCGCCTCTTTGTTGCTTTGTTTTGTTGCCTTCTATTTATTGATGGTGGAGCGATCAGGACGCGAGGAGCGGTTTGTCAGGACGTGGCCGTCGGTCGCAAAGGCGGTGGTTCATCGTCAAGGCCGATTGCTGTCCGGGTGACTTCGACCACTTGCAGGTCGAGTGAGGCAGCTATGTCATCGGGTCGGCCGGCGCCCGTTGCATCGTGTCGCACCACTAACCATAGGTGCGCGACTGACCCCAATGAGTGCCCATCGTCTTCCATAGGTGAAGTCGCGTCCCACATCCACGATGCATTGATGATGAATGGCCGGATGTCGACGTTGCTGGACTTTCCCTCGCGTGTGCGCGTGACAAATGCACTGGGGCTGTCCAGAAGTGCTCTCAGCCGAGTGTCCAGTTCGTCGGGTGGTGGCATTGAAGTGGCTGGGGTCAACGGTGCAAGCCACTCAGCTGAAGGACGCAACGGTTCATCCTTGGTTGGTCCGTACGGGTTCGGCACCAGTTGCGCACCGGTCTGGGTGGATGTCGCCGTGACCCGTTCCTCCGGGAACGACCCGTCGTCGTTTGGAGTACGGTCCGACGCTAGGCCTGGTTCGCTTCCCCGCCGATCGTTCGCGGTTCCGGACCGTGGTGGTGAGGCAATAACCGCAGGGTCCGGTACGCGACGCGCCCACCTCGTGCCGGACTCGCTGGCCGGCGATGACTCGGTCTCCGTTGGATTGGACAGCGCAATGACGAAGGACGCCCACTTCATGACCGCAGTCATCGAAGGCGCCTCTAGGTCGACCAGACATGCATCGCAAATGTCGCAACCCGGGGGCAACTGTGTGCTGAGCGCCGTGGCGACGTTTTGTGGAGACATATGTTCCGAAAGGTGGATATCGACCCGTTCGCGAAGTCCAATAGCGCCAAGCGCAAGTGGTGCCGCAAATGCGATTCTTGGGCGAGGTGTGAAACCCTGCGTGTACGCGACTGGCAATCGGGCGCGGCGCACCGCCCGTTCCCAAACCCGCGCGAGGTCAAGATGCCCGATAAACCTGAGGGGCCCGAGTTTGGTGAACGTCAGCCGGACCCGCGCCACGGCCGGGCGCATTGTCCGTTCGGTGACCAGTCGTCCGGTCGGGATTCCGTCCGGGTGCTCTTCGATGGTCGGCAGGTCGATTGCGCGGGCAGGGTCTTCTGGGTTGGTGGTCATTGTTGAAGGTCATACCATGCCTGCGGATACCGTCACGCCGTAGGTGCCGGCACGTTTCTCTCTATGCGGCCCCGTTGGGAAGCGATCAAGGGGCGCATGGGGGAAGGTGGCGCCCGGCTTCGAAAGATCGAGATGGCGTGCCAGTTCTTTGGATCAGGGCGACCGTGGCACGTTTGATGGGCAGAAGGCGAGCACCTTGGCACGAATGCTGATCCGTCGCCGGTCGTTTCGGGAACAGGCGCCCGGCCCGCGGACACTTCTGATCGTCCTGCTGTCTGGGCTTCTGTTGCTTGGCGGTTGCGGCATCGGTGTTGCCGGTGGGGCAAGGCTCGCCTACACCGCGGTCATGCGTGACCTTCCAAAGGCAGCCGACCTGAAATCCCGGCCGATGGCGCAGGTCACGAGTCTTTATGACCGCACCGGGACTCAACTGCTTTACGAGTTCTATGAGGAACGCCGGTTCTGGGTCGACCTTCGGGATGTCAGTCCGGTCATGATCAAGGCCACCCTTGCGGCGGAGGATGTCAGCTTCTACACCCATCCCGGATTCGACGTCCGCGGGATCATCAGGGCAGTGGTGAACGATCTGACCCGGCGGCGAAGCGGAACACAGGGCGGATCAACGATCACGCAACAGCTGGTGAAGCGGCTCTTGCTCTCCAGTGAACAGACCTACATCCGCAAGGTGCGGGAGTTGGTGCTTGCGGTCGAGGTTGAAAAGGCCTACTCGAAAGATGAGGTACTTGAGCTCTACCTCAACCAGGTCTTTTACGGGAACCAGTCGTACGGAATCGAGGCAGCCGCGCTATCGTACTTCGACAAGCATGCCAGCGACCTCAACCTCGCCGAGGCGACCATCCTTGCCGGTCTGGTTCAAGCCCCTTCCGACTACGATCCCGTCATCAACCCCAAGGCGGCGCTAGACCGTCAGGATGACGTCCTCTCCGTGATGGTGCGGTACCAGATGGTGACGCAAGCGGAGGCCGATGCGGCTCGGCTCGAAGCGGAGGCATTTACCTACAAGCAGTTGCGAACCAATATCAAGGTTCCGCATTTCGCCTTCTATGCGCGCGAGCAGCTCTCACGGAGGGTCGACCCGGAGGCACTGCGCGGAGGATTGTCGGTGATCACGACGATCGATCTGGCGCAGCAACAGATGGCACAGGAGATCGTGACGAAGCGGGTCGCCGGACTGAAGTCTCAGCGGGTCAACAACGGAGCACTCGCGGCGATCAATCCGCGGACCGGCGAAATCCTCGCGATGGTCGGTAGTGTCGACTTCAACAATGCCGAAATTGACGGGCAGGTCAACGTTGCTACTTCCCTGCGGCAGCCGGGGTCATCCTTCAAGCCCCTGGCGTTCGCGGCGCTCTTCGCAACGCGGAAATTTCTTCCGGCGACGACGGTGATTGACGAGGCGATCACCCGACCCGACGCCAGTGCACCTTCGGGTATTTACCGTCCGGTCAATTACGATGGCAAATTTCACGGAACCGTCACCCTGAGGTCGGCACTCGCCAACTCGTACAACATCCCGGCATTGCTCGTGCAGGAGACGATCGGCACCAAGGAACTGGTCAGGGTTGCGCGGGCCCTGGGAATCGTGACCCCGCTGCCGGAGGTGGGGAGTCTGGTCCTTGGGGCTGGCTCGGTGCGCCTCCTCGACATGGTGGGGGCGTACGCTGCTTTCGCCAACGACGGGATCCGCGTCGATCCGACACCGTTTCTGAGGATCTCGAGCAAGTCTGGAACCGTGATCTGGGACGCCACCGAGGTGCGGGGGGAGCGGGTCTTGCCGTCGGAAGCGGCGTACATGGTCACGTCAATTCTGTCGGAAAACCGGGCACGATACCCGATGTTCGGTACGGTTCTCGACCTTGCGGGGGGGCGGACTGCGGCCGTGAAGACCGGGACAACAAACGACTACAAGGACTCGCTGACGATCGGGTACACCCCCAGCCTGGTTGTCGGTGTGTGGGTTGGGAATACCGACTCGAAACCGATGTTGCAGGTTGCGGGCAGCCTTGGTGCGGGCGGGATCTGGAAAGAGTTCATGGACACGTGGCTCAAGGGTCGGCCGCAAGAGACGTTCCCGATGCCTGCCACGGTCAGGACGGGAATGGTGTGTGGCGTGCCGGAGCTTCTTTACCTCGATGCGCCTCCACCACAGTGCGGGATTGCCGGCGCCGGGCCGGTTCGTACGCCCCGACCGACGCCTGACCTTCCTCCGGCGTGACCGCTCGGGCGTCCAGGGCCCTCGTCTTCAGGGATATCAGTGACAATACGACATGTCGCTCCCTTGACAACAAGGCACTCAAGTATTATGCTGTTCGCAGTACCAGCGTGGTCGTGACCGGCCACTGCCCGAGGTGAAAGATTGTCTGACTTGGTGACCCCGGAACGTGCCAAACCGCGGCGTCGCCGTGGGTCACGTGATCTTCCCGCATCGCTGCCGGTCCTGCCACTGATCAACACGGTCGTCTTCCCGAGAATGACGGTGCCGCTCCTTGTCGAAATGCCTGCCTCGATCAGCGCAGTCCTGTCGGCGAATAGTGACCGTCCGGTCGTGATGCTTGTCGCCCAGAGGCGCGAGGACTTGGGGTTGGTGAACCCTGATGACCTTTATCAGGTTGGCACGGTTGCCCAGGTGGTGCAGTCCATCCGAGTGCCGAGCGGTGGCCTGCAAGTGGTGGTGCAAGGTCTGACGCGCGCCAAGGTGACCATGTGCACAAGTGTCGACTATGCGACTGGCGAGCCGCGAGCCGCGGAATTACCCGTTGCCGAAAGTGCCGAACCGGCAAGCGCGCCTGGGGAAGCGGAAGGTGACAGAGGGTCTGATCGTGACGGGGCCGGTGACGAACCTGTGGCGCCCACAACCGGACCGGGACCGACATTCCTGAGAACGACCTACGAAGCGCTTTCCGAAGGCGATACCCGCACGCTTACCACCGAGGCGCTGATGCGGTCGGTGATGAACCAGCTCGAGCAACTCATCGAAAAGGGTCGTTCGGGCCATCCGGAAGTGCTCACGACGGCGCGCAGCACTGAGGAACCTGGCTGGTTGGCGGATATCGCGGCGTTTGCACCCGACCTGACGGTTGCGCAGCGCCAACAGCTTCTCGAGATTACCGATCCCACAGACCGCTTGCGCGCCGTTTCTGGGTTCCTTTCGCATCACCTGGACATCGTCGATCTCAAGAACAAGATCCAGGGCGAGATCCACAAGGGCATGGAGAAAACGCAGAGGGAATATTTCCTCCGCGAACAGATCAAGGCCATCCACCGGGAACTTGGTGATGGCGATCCCCAGCAAACGGAGATCGAGGGCCTGCGTCAGCGAGTTATCCAGGCCGGAATGCCTGAAGCAGTCCGCGAAAGAGCCACACGAGAGATCGACAGGTTGCCGATGATCCCGCCCGGGTCGCCCGAAACGGGGATCGTCCGCACCTATGTTGACTGGCTTGTGAGCCTGCCGTGGTCCAAGGAAACGGCAGACTCGCTCCATCTCCGCGATGCCGAGCAGATCCTTGATGAGGATCATTTCGGTCTCGAGAAGGTGAAGGAGCGGATCATAGAGTTCCTCGCCGTTCGACGGCTCTCAGGGAAGTTGCGTAGCCCGATCCTTTGCCTTGCGGGTCCTCCGGGTGTCGGGAAGACCAGTCTGGGACGGAGCATCGCGCGCGCCATGGGCCGGACGTTTGTCCGGATCAGCCTGGGAGGCGTCCGGGACGAGGCCGAGATCCGCGGGCATCGTCGGACATATGTTGGCGCGATGCCGGGGCGGATCCTTCGAGGGATGCGCGATGCGGGTGCCCGCAATCCGATCTTCATGCTTGATGAGATCGACAAGATTGGTCGCGACTTCAGGGGTGATCCGTCCAGCGCGTTACTCGAGGTGCTTGACCCGGAACAGAATGCCACCTTCTCAGATCATTACCTCGAGGCGCCCTTTGATCTGTCGCGCGTTCTTTTCATCACGACCGCGAACCTGCTGGACCCAATCCCGCCGGCGCTTCGGGACCGCATGGAGGTGATCTCCATTCCCGGATATACGGAAGAGGAGAAGGTCCAGATTGCAGCGCGCTTCGTGGTTCCGCGTCAGCTGGAGCAGCATGGTGTCACGACTTCGCACGTGCAGATCGATGATGAGGCGTTGCGTCTGATTATCAGGGGGCACACCCGTGAGGCGGGCGTGCGCAATCTTGATCGACAGATCGCGCAGGTTTGCCGCAAGGTGGCACGTACTGTCGCAGAGGCGGCTGATGATGAGGCAGCACAGGCCGTAAAGGTTCATGTGACCGCCGAAACCATTGACGGGTTCCTCGGGCCAGTCCGGTTCGAGACCGGTGAGGGCGCGCGTCGCGATGAAGCCGGGGTGGCGTATGGCCTTGCGGTGACCGAGACGGGGGGCGACCTCATTGAAGTTGAGGCGACGTGGATTCCGGGACGGACCGATGCCCAAGCGCCCCTGGTGTTGACCGGCCAGCTTGGGGACGTCATGCAGGAATCGGTGCGTGCGGCATTCAGTTACGTGCGTGGACGGGCCGCTGACTTCGGCGTCACGCCCAATTTCTTTGAGACGCATGGCGTGCACGTGCATGTGCCTGCCGGGGCGCAGCCAAAGGACGGACCGTCCGCCGGCATCACGATGACCACCGCGATTGCTTCGGCCCTTTCCGGTCGGGCTGTCCGGTCCGATGTTGCGATGACCGGGGAAGTCACATTGCGGGGCAAAGTACTGGCAATCGGTGGCGTCAAGCAGAAGGCGTTGGCGGCGCATCGCGCCGGGATGAAGGTGCTGATCTTGCCCGCTGAGAACCGCAAGGATCTGCCGGACATCCCGCCGGATATCCGGAAGGCGCTGCGAATCGTATGGGTCGAGGAGGTAGATGAAGTGTTGCGACTGGCATTGCGTCCGACACCGAAGGGTTCGGCACGCATTCCGGCCCCACCATCCACAACATAGGGAAGCCTGTCTGGGTTTCCGCAACCGCCCCGATGGGGCGTGAACACACAGGAATTGACGCGTGGTGCCAACCACCAACGCGTACGAACCCGATCACGTCGGAGGGAAAACAATCATGGCAAAGGTAGTAGGCATCGATCTCGGGACCACCAATTCGGTCATCGCGGTCATGGAGGCCGGTGACCCGGTCGTCATCCCCAATGCGGAAGGTGGGCGGCTGACGCCGTCCGTGGTCGCATTCACCAAAAGTGGCGAGCGGTTGGTCGGGCAGCTTGCCCGTCGGCAGTCGGTCCTGAACTCGGAGAACACGGTTGCATCGATCAAGCGGTTCATGGGAATGGGGTTGGCGCAACGTCAATCCGAGGCATCCAACACGGCGTACAAGATGGTTGCGGGTCCGAAGGGCGAAGCAAAGGTAAACCTGCCGAATGGCGGTAAGGATTTCTCGCCCGAGGAGGTTTCGGCCTTCATCTTGCAGAAGCTCAAGACCGACGCCGAGAAGTACCTCGGTGAGAAGGTCACGCAGGCCGTCATCACCGTCCCGGCGTACTTCAACGACGCACAGCGCCAGGCAACCAAGAATGCCGGACAGATTGCGGGTCTCGAGGTTCTGCGGATCATCAACGAGCCGACGGCTGCGGCCCTTGCGTACGGACTGGACAAGAAGAAGGCCGAGACCATCCTCGTATGGGACCTTGGTGGTGGAACCTTTGACGTGTCAATCCTCGAAGTGGGTGACGGTGTGTTCGAGGTCAAGAGCACCGCCGGCGACACGCACCTTGGCGGTGACGACTACGACCAGCGGATCCTGCAGTATGTCGCTGAGCAGTACCTGCGTGAGGAAGGGATTGACCTTCGCAAGGACAAGCAGGCCCTGCAACGCCTGATTGAGGCGTCAGAGAAGGCGAAGATCGAACTGTCCGGCGTAATGCAGACTGAGATCAACCTCCCCTTCATCACTGCCGACCAGAATGGCCCCAAGCATCTGGCTGTCACGCTGTCACGGGCGAAGTTCGAGGAGATTACCTCCGAGATCAGCGAGCGATGTGTTGCGCCATTCCGACAGGCACTCAATGATGCGCGGCTCGATGCGAGCAAGATCGACGAGGTCGTCCTGGTGGGCGGATCAACGCGCATGCCGGTCATCCAGCAGTTGGTGAAGCGCCTGACCGGCAAGGAGCCGAACCTCGGTGTCAACCCTGATGAGGTTGTGGCCGTGGGTGCTGCCATTCAGGCAGCGGTGCTGACCGGCGAGGTCAAGGACGTCGTTCTACTCGACGTCACGCCACTGTCACTTGGTGTCGAGACGCTTGGTGGCGTGATGCAGCGGATGATCGAGCGGAACACCACCATCCCGACGCGCAAGGCCGAGACCTTCTCGACCGCCGAGGACAGCCAGACCGCGGTGGATATCCATGTCCTGCAAGGCGAACGACCTCTGGCACGCGACAACATGACCCTCGGTAGGTTCCGCCTGGAGGGAATCCCGGCGGCGCCACGCGGGGTGCCTCAGGTTGAGGTCACGTTTGACATCGATGCGAACGGGATCCTGAACGTGTCGGCGAAGGATCTGGGAACCGGGCGTGAACAGCGGGTCACCATTACCGCAAGCACTCACCTCGACAAGTCCCAGGTGGATCGCATGGTGCGCGAGTCTGAGCAGTACGCTGCCGAGGATGCCAAGCGTCGCGAGGAGATCGAGACGCGGAATCGTGCCGACAGCCTCGTCTACCAGACTGAGAAGACGCTCAAGGACTATGGCGACAAGGTCAGCGAAGCCGAGCGTACCGAGATTGAGACTTCGGTAACGAGCCTGAAGGAAGCGCTGAAGGGTGAGGATGCTGACCGGATCAAGTCGCTGACCGAGGAGGTCGAGCGGGTCTCGTTCAAGTTGGCTGAGGCGATGTACAAGCAGACCGGCCCTGGTGGCGCCGACGATGCTGGCGGTGAACCGGGTGCGCCGAATGCTGCGAAGCCTGGTCCCGATGACGACATCGTGGACGCCGAATTCAAGGCCTCTGACGACAAGCGCAAGTAAGCAGTCCCGTGCATCGCCCGATCGTCCCACCCAGGCTTCGTCGACATGGCACAGGTCTGTCGGCGGTCCGGGGTGGGACATGTCCCCACTCGGTCGTAGAGCCGAAGTGCGGAAATTGGTGATCGGATGCATGCCGGCGATGGGAGCGTGACCGATGGAAGCAACAATTGACGGAACTGGTGGTGACGGGGCAGAGGTCGTCGTGCCTGCGACGCCTGAGGAACAGATCGCGCACTTGGAATCGGAACTCGCGGCGGCCAGGGAATTGGCGGCGAAGGCCGAGAAGGATGTCCTGTACGTCCGGGCGGACTTTGAAAACAGCCGGAAGCGCCTTCAGCAGTCGTATGCCGATCAGGCGCGCCGGCAGCAAAAGGGCCTGCTTGGCAAGATGCTGGCTGTTCTCGACAACCTCGACCGCGCTGTGGCGTACGGGGAGAGTTCGGTAGTGGATGCAGAACGCATGATGCAAGGGGTGAGGCTGACCCACTCGCTTCTTCGCGATGCCTTGGTTGCCGAGGGCGTCAAGGAGATTGCGGCCGCGGGCGAGATGTTTGATCCGGCGGTTCATGAGGCAATCGCAAGCGAAGTTGCACCCGACCGCCCAGATGGTCAGATCATCGCGGAACTTCAACGTGGATATCGGTTCGGCGACGAGCTTCTGCGGCCTTCACTAGTGCGGGTTGCGACACGGGAATGACAAGGCGTCGCGCCGGGACTTCAATGCGCGTCGCTTGGCCCGCCGAGGGTACGTGATCCGCACGCGGCGTGCTTTGGGCAACGGGACTGGTGTGTGCGACATGGTCGACGCACGCCTGGCGGGGAAGGCGCCTTGAGACCAGATGAGCAAGGATTACTACAAGGTTCTCGGGGTCCCGCGGACAGCGAGTGAACGCGACATCAAGTCGGCGTACCGGAAACTGGCGCGCCAGTACCACCCAGATGTGAACCCGGGCAATGCCCAGGCTGAGGAGCGGTTCAAGGAGATTGCCGAGGCTCACGATGTCCTGTCGGATCCGGAGAAGCGTCGTCGCTTTGACCAATTCGGATCCGGTGGCCCGCGGGCAGGTGCCGGTCCAGGGCGGGGAAGCGCGGTCAATTGGGCGGACGTATTGCGTCAATCCCAAGGGCAGCAACGCGGAGGTCGGCGGCGGGCGCCAGAGGCGGAACCGGACATGTCCGACCTTCTCAAGGACCTGTTCGGGCGGGCCGGGGCGGGTCGCGCTGGCGGTGGCGCGGGTCGTCCGCGCGTTGGCGAGAACCTTGAACAGGAACTCTCCGTGTCGCTCGAGGACGCGTTTCGGGGGGCAGTGCGGGAGTTTCAAGTGGAGGTTCCCGATGAGGCCGGCACTGCGGTTCGTGAACGCATCGAACTCAAGATCCCGATCGGGGTTCGCGAGGGCGTAAAACTGCGTGTCGCCGGCAAGGGCTATTTCGGGCCGGGAGGCGGCCCAAGAGGTGATCTTCTGTTCAAGGTCGTGATTGCGCCGCATGCCACTATCGAGAGGCGCGGTGACGACCTTCACACCGAGGTCCCGGTAGCAGTGTGGGATGCAATGCTGGGGGGCGAAGTCCGGTTGCAGACCTTGGGTGGATCGGGAACGTTTCGCTTGCCCGCCGAGACACAGAACGGACGCACCTTTCGCTTGACCGGGCAGGGGATGCCACGTATCGAGGGAGGCAAGGGAGACCTGTATGCCAAGGTCAAGGTCGTCCTGCCACAGGAACTTACACCCCGGGAGAAGGAACTGATCGAAGAACTCCGGCGAGGCCGCTCCGGACCGGACGGCAAGGTAGGCTGAGGAGGCGACGCGTCATGCCAATCCTTGATGATGAACCGTGTCTGACCATCGGCGTGGTCCACACGAAACTGGGCCTGCATCCGCAGACAATCCGGCACTGGGAGAAACTTGGCTTGGTGCGACCGCACAGAGTCCAGAATGGAACCCGGGTACGCATGTTCTCGGCAAAGGACCTTGAGCGGATCTCACTCATCAAGCGGTGGATGGATGAACTCGGCGTGAATCTCGCAGGGGTCGAGATCATGCTCCGCATGCACGAACAGATCGAGCAGCTTGCCGAGCAGTCTGCCCGCGAACGCCAGGCACTCGTTGATCAGTATGAGACCGAGATTCGTCGTCTCAAGGACATGTTGTTGCGCGTCCAGGCGGAGCGAAGGTAGGCCGCACGGTCCAGAGGGCGTACCCCTCCCACATTGAAATCCCATCGGCCAACACGGGCTAGCCAGTCGCATCGCCTCCGAGACATGCTTGGTTCGGAGGATTTGCACAAAATCCGCACGGTTTCACGTTGCCACCGGGATAGTGTGGGACCTGCAATCGAACGCCATACAATGGCGATTGACGGCACATGGCTGCCATGCCAGAACGCCCGTTCTGCGGACCGCGCCGAAGGCCGAAGATGAACACCCAGAGGTACACCCAGAAGGCGCGGGAGGCCCTCCTAGAGGCTGATCAATACGCCCGCCTCCGGCAAGCGCCGGAGGTCGAGGTCGAGGATCTGCTGATGGCGATGCTTGACCAGAAGGAAGGCATTGTTCCCCGCTTGCTTGGGCGTCTCAATGTGAACCCGGTGACCGTCGCAGAGAGCCTGGACGAGGCGCTGTTCAATGCGCCACGGGTAACCGGGTCGGCGCAGATTGGCACGGGTCCGCGCCTCTACCGTGCTATTCAGAATGGGTACCTTGAGGCAAACCGACTTTCAGACCAGTTCGTCAGTACGGAACACTTTCTTTTGGCAATTCTCAGGGAGGACCGTTCCGGTATTGCGCCGACGGTGCTCGTGCGGTGCGGCGTCACTCTCGATCGGGTGCTTGAGGTACTGACATCGTTGCGTGGTGGCAGGCGTGTGATCGATGAAAGCCCCGAGACCAAGTACGAAGCCCTCCTCTTGTATGGAACCGATCTGACCGCTGAGGCTTCGCTCGGACGGCTTGACCCGGTGATCGGGCGGGATGAAGAGATTCGAAGGGTGATCCAGGTCCTCGCACGGCGAACCAAGAACAACCCGGTGCTGATAGGTGAACCGGGCGTGGGGAAGACAGCGATTGGCGAAGGGCTCGCGCAACGGATTGTTCGCGGAGATGTGCCGGAAACCCTGCGGAACCGGAAGGTCATCGCGATCGACCTTGGTCGTCTTGTGGCTGGGACCAAGTTTCGGGGCGAATTCGAGGAACGATTGAAGGCAGTTCTTTCAGACATTCAAGGATCGGCCGGTGAGGTCATCCCATTCATTGATGAATTACACATGATTGTAGGCGCCGGTGGTGCTGACGGGGCGATCGATGCCGCGAATCTCCTGAAGCCGCTGCTCGCGCGTGGTGCGCTGCATTGCATTGGCGCGACGACCCTGGACGAGTACCGCAAGCATGTTGAAAAGGATGCGGCGCTTGAGCGGCGGTTCCAACCGATCACGGTGCAGGAACCCACCGTTCCGGACACGGTGAGCGTCCTCCGTGGACTTCGGGAGCGGTTCGAGACGCACCATCGGATCCGAATCCGCGATGCGGCCCTCGTAGCGGCGGCGACGATGGCGCAACGGTACATTCCTGATCGATTTCTCCCTGACAAGGCCATAGACCTTGTTGATGAGGCTTCGTCCAGGCTCCGGATGGAAGCAGAATCGCTTCCGGCCGAACTTGATGCGCGCCGGCGTCGGATTCAGCAACTCGAGATCGAACGGGTCTCCCTCGTCAAGGAAGATGACCCGGATTCGCGCGCCAGGCTGGTCAGGATCGAGGACGAACTCTCCCAGATCCGCCTCGAGGCAGGCGCCCTTGACGAACAGTGGTCGGAAGAGCGGGATGCGGTTGCCCGCCGCGGGGAATTGCGCCAACGGATTGATGACGCGAGGCTGGCCCTTGAACGCGCCAAGCGAGACCAGAACTGGGAAGAGGCCGCCAAGTACGAGAACGGCGTGATTCCCGAGCGGGAAAAGGAACTTGCGCGAGTAGACGCGTCCCTGGCGGGAGGTGCTGGCACGCGCCTCTTCCGGGAAATCCTTGAGGCATCGGATATCGCCTCGGTCGTGGCCGCATGGACAGGGATTCCGGTGACCCGGTTGGTTCAAACGGAGATCGAGAAGCTGCTGACGCTTGAGGCGACGTTGCGCCGGCGAGTGGTTGGGCAGGAACGTGCGATTGGGGTGGTCGCCGATGCGGTGAGGCGAAGTCGTGCCGGTCTGGCCGATCCGCGCCGGCCGATGGGTTCTTTCCTTTTCCTTGGACCGACAGGTGTTGGCAAGACCCTGCTTGCCCGGGCGCTTGCAGAGGCGCTGTTTGACAATGAGGATGCGCTGACGCGGATTGACATGTCCGAGTACACGGAAAAGTCGGCGGTGTCGCGCCTTGTTGGCGCCCCACCCGGCTACATCGGGCATGACCAGGGCGGGCAACTCACCGAGTCATTGCGTCGGCGGCCGTATCAGGTGGTCCTATTTGATGAACTGGAGAAGGCGCACCCTGAGGTGATCAACGTCCTGCTTCAACTTATCGAGGACGGTCGCCTGACAGACAGTCAGGGCCGAACGGTCGACGCCCGGCAATCGTTGATCGTGTTGACCTCGAACATTGGTGCCGAGGCTGTCACCGCATCCGGAGTTGGCGACCAGGATGGTCCGGAATCGGAGTTTGCGGTGGATTGGGAGGCTGTCGAGAGCCTCGTCCGGAACCACCTTCGCGAATTCTTCCGGCCTGAGTTCATCAACCGAATTGACGATATTGTCGTCTTCCGCCCTCTGACCAGGGCGACGCTCCGTCGGATTGTGTCGCTTGAAATTGGCCGGGTGCAGGAACGGTTGGACCCGCGCCAGATCGTCCTCGAAGTCACTGGGGATGCGGTCGAATACCTTGCAGGAGCCGGAGATGACCGGGCCTATGGGGCAAGACCGCTCAGACGGGTCATTCAGCGCGAGGTGGAGAATGTCCTTGCGCGTCGCATCCTGGAAGGTCTGATCGTGGACGGAGATACCGTCGGCATCGATGCGTCTGCTGGGGAGCTGCGGGTAGGGCGTCGTTCGGGTGGGCGTGGGTCAGCAATGACTTCTGGAGGCACTTTCCGGGGTTAGGCACGACACGGTGGGCTGCCTCGGTGGCCGCAGATCGTCTCGCGCGTACCGGCGTGCCTGGTGTGAAGATCGCCCGGCCGGACGGTCCACCGTTACCCCTCAGGTACACTGGCCTCGGTTATCAGGAGAGGGTACTGGGCGCTTCATGGCAGGAACCGGCGCGATTTCCCTTTGGAATCACTATCGAGAACTGCTATGGGATGGTCGACGGTGGGTAATTGCCGCGGTCGCCCTGTTCATCGGCGGAACCGTTTCCGGGTATAGCGCTGCAATATCGCAACCCCAGATGGTGATTGAGGCGATGACGCCTCTGATCCAGGCAGTTGCGCAGGTCGGCGCACAGGTCGTCGCTGCGTCGGATCCTCTTACGCGCACGTGGGTCATCTTCCGGATGAATGCCGCTGCCGTTACCCAGTTTGTGGCCTTGGGGGTCGCGGGCGGGCTTGTGCCGGCGATAAATACGTTCGCGAATGGCGCAATGATCGGCGTCGTGGCGGCCATCGGTGGAAACCTGGCTGGTGGTCGGGTCAGTCCCGGTGTGATGGTGGCCGGTATCGCGCCTCACGCTGTCTTCGAATTGCCTGCCCTTTGGCTTGCTTCGGCGTGGGGAATGAAGCTTGGGGTGTCGTGGTTGTTGCCTGGTGCAAGCGGTCGCCGCATGCTCGAGTGGCGGGAGACGGCGTCGGAAGCGGCGTACGTACTTGTCCTCGCGGCTGGGCTGCTAGTGATCGCGGCGGCAATCGAAGGAAATCTCAGTCTCGCGCTGGTACAGTGGCTTCAAGAGTAACGGTATACTGGTGGTTCAGTTGCCAGATTAAGGTGCGTTATGCCGAAAGCCAGAAAGACCGATCGCAAGCGCTTCGAACGTCAGGAGAAGCGCCGTGTTCGCAATCGTGCCGTCCGTTCGATCGTGAAGACCTACGTCACGAGGGCGCGTCAGTCGATTGTGGCCGCGACTCCTGTCGCTGAGACTGCCGAGGCAGTCCTTCACGCTGTGCGTCAACTCGACATCGCTGCCCGCAAGGGTGTGATCCACAAGAACAATGCGGCGCGCCGAAAGAGTCGGCTAATGCGCCGGCTGAACGCGCTTACCCCAGCCTGACACTACGCTTCGCAATGCTTGTGAGCAGATGGCCCCCCAGTGATGGTGGGCCATTGTCGTTTTACTGGCTTCCGATTTCTACCCGCGACGCTGAGCCTGCAACTGCATGGCCTGCACAGCTCGCGCTGAGAGTTCCACCACAAGGAGCTCGATCGCTAGGCGCGGTGCCTGCCTCCCGGTCTTGAGTGAGAGGTCGGCTTCAAGGGTCCGCCGATGCAAATAGATCAGCGCACGTTCACCAAGGCGTGATGCGCGCTCACGGACCATTTTCACCGCGAACGGTTGCATTCGCAGCTCGCGGGCAATCGTTGCATCCGGCTGGCCCCGCTGCTCAAGTTCCTGGACTGACAGGTGCTGTGTAATCGCTGATCGTAGCGACGAGATCACTTGTTCCGGGCGCATGTCTGATGCGTCGAGAAGCTGCGCAAGCCTCGTGGCCGCCTTTGATCTCTGACCGTCGAGGATTGCCTGGGAAAGTTCCCAAATCTTGGCGGTGGCAGTTGTTTGCGGGCTCAGAAGTTCCACGTCGCGCGCTTCCACGGCGCGTCCTGGCCCCGCGTACGTGACAAGTTTCCGAACCTCGTTGCTTGCAAGACGCATGTCGGTGCCGACGTAACTCGCAAGCAGTCTGGCAGCGTCGGCGGTGATTGCCCCGGATGACGGTGCCCCTGGGCCGGCGAATTCTTGCGCTCGGGTGCGTAACCACCGCTCGAGCCCGGCTCCCTCGGGGATCGGAAAGTTGCGCGTGACCATTCCTGGGCGGGTGAACGCGGTTCCCAGGGCAGTGGCCGAAGCCGGTGCCTCATCCTCGACAAAGAGCACCAGGGTTGCGCCCGGAATCTCTGGGAGGTAGTCGGCGAGTGCCTGTTCCGGGGTTTTGGCTGGAGCGGTAGGTGCAGACGCCCCACGTTTTCCTTTCGCTGGCCGGGCCACCACTTGCCCAGAAGAAGGTTCATCATCGGCCGTGCCGTTGGTTGATCGTCGGGCCGCTGCTCGTGCCTCCCTGGCGCCAAGCGAGGCGGCGACACCGCGGCATATGACGACACGGCACTCAGCGAGGAACGGCATTGCCTCACACGCAAAGCGAAAAGCTTCAGGCGTGTAGGACGTGGCGTCGAACCGGGACGTGTTGACGTCTGCGAAGTCGGACGGCAGGCGTACCCCGGCAACGAGTTCGCGCACTGCGTCCTCGCGGGAAACTTCGTCGGGCCCACAAAGGAGGTGTACCGTCATTGGCGTGGTGGGTGCGGATGCGTGTACCGTGCGCCGCGGGCGTGTCGGGAAACGCACACTCCCCGAAGGACAGGATACGTGACTGACCAGACTGTGGATTTGCTTGCCCGGCTTGTCTCGATCGACAGTGCGAACTCTTCGATGGGTGGTCCGGGAGAGGCCGACCTCGCGGCAGAAATCGCGTCTTTTGGTCATTCCCATGGGCTCGTCGTGGCGACCGACGAGGTTCTTCCTGACCGATCAAATGTGTCCCTGACGTTGCCCGGGACCACGGGGACGCACGCGGGTAGACGGCTCTTGTTCGATCTCCACCTCGACACGGTCCCGCATATTGGCATCCCAAATGCGACGGTACCCCGCATTGACGGAGATCGCATGTGGGGACGAGGCACGTGCGACACGAAGGGCGCGTTGGCCGCCGCACTCGTGGCAGTCGGGCGATTGGCGCGTGAGGTGGCGGAACGTGACGGCGAAGTGATGCTGCTGTTCACGGTTGATGAGGAATACCTCAAGCGCGGGGTTGCCCATGCAGTGGCGGGCGGATTGAACGCGACGGCCGCGATTGTTGGCGAACCAACGTCGTTGCGTCCGATCGTTGCGCACAAGGGGGCAGTACGCTTCCGGATCGTCACTCACGGTCGTGCCGCGCATACGTCAAAGCCCGAGAATGGTGATAACGCGATTCACCAGATGGTGGAAGTGATCGATTGGTTGCGGGAGCGTGGCGAACCGGCGCTATCCATGCGTGGCCATCCCAGGTTGACACCGCCGACATTCACGATCGGTACGATTTCCGGTGGGGTTGGCGTCAATATCGTGCCGGACCGGTGTGTGATTGACATCGACCGTCGGACGTTGCCGACCGAGGATCCGGCTGCGGTTCTAGCGGAAATTGACGGGTGGCTGGCCGACCTGATGCGGGCACGCCCGGGAGTGAAAGCCACCCGCGAAGACCCGTACATTTCGGAACGTGGTCTGGACGGCCCCGTGGATGGTTCACTTGTGGTTGCCGTGCAATCGGCCGTCGCCAAGGTGACCGGCGGTTCGGTTGATGCGACTCCGGACGGTGTGCCATACGGCACCGACGCGACGCACCTGTGGGGTCTCGCGGGGATCCCGACGGTGGTCATCGGCCCTGGAGACATCGCCCAGGCGCACACGATTGACGAATGGGTCGACCTGAATGACGTTCGGCAGTGCACCGAAGTCTATTACGAGGTGATGCGTTCATTCGTACAGGGTGAGTGGTCCTGACCATTTCTGAGAGGTTCCGGCATCACGCGACTGGCGGGGATGCCGGGACCGTCTCCAAGAGATGCGCGCTAGTGATGTCGGCATCGCTGGTCAGTTCGGCGAGTGCTCCAAGCACGACGTCGCGCGCTTGCATGATGCGCGAACGGAGTGCCGGATCAAGGTCGGCAGGGAGTTCATCCTCATCGAGGATGTCAATGCGTCCTGACGGGGTCGCAAGGATGTCCACGGCCAAGTCGTGCCATTCGAGGGTAGATCCGTCGAACGAGGTCACGTCCCCGATGTTGAAGTACCACGCTGACGTTGTCCCGTCACGTTCTATCCAGTGATAGAGGTTGTATGGACGGTCGAACCAGAAGTACCCGACCGTGAGATTGCCGGCCTGAAGCGGTATCCCGTGAAGGTTGTAGTCCCGCGTCATTCGGTAGTAGACGACGATGCATTCTTCGGTTCGCAATGCGACATCGCATGCAAATGACTGCGTGTGTCCCGGTTTCGCGAGTGACGTCTTGATCTCGGTAATGCGGTCAGGTGTCGCCACAATTTGGTCCTGCGCAAAGCCGGATCATCCCTGACGCGGGATGATCCGGATGGGGGCGTCCCCGGTTGCCCCTACTTGAGGTTCAGTTTGGAAAGAACCGGTGGGTTCCAGACTGCGCGCGGACGGTGTCCGGTGAGGACTGCGACAACCTCATGGGACGGGCGTCTGCGACGCTCGGCACCGGCGAGGTCGCTCGCTGACGCGGTGTGCGGCGTGATGACCACATTGCTCATCTTGAGAAGCGGGTTATCCGATGGGGTCGGCTCCTCTTCGGTGACGTCCAGGCCGGCGCCGAGGATCATGCCGTGATTGAGGGCATCAATCAGCGCGGCCTCGTCAACGACCGGCCCTCGACAGGTGTTGATGAGCAGTGCCGAAGGCTTCATGAGACGGAACTGGGGCGCGCCGATCAGGTGGTGGGTCGCATCCATTAAGGGAACATGCAATGAAACGAAGTCGCTGTCCTGTAGGACCTGGCCGAGGGTTGCCTGCCTGACACCGGATTCGAGGAAGACTTCCTTTGGTGTGAACGGGTCATAGGCGATGACCTTGAGGTCGAACCCGTGTGCCCGCTTGGCGACGGCGCGCCCGATGTTCCCAAACCCAACCAGACCGAGGGTCTGGCCATATACGTGATGACTGATCGGCCCCATGGGGTGCTGGCGATTTGGGTCACTCCACCCGCCATCGACGACATAGTTGTGCAAGGGCACGATGTGGCGGACGCAGGCGAGAAGAAGTGCGTACGTGTGGTCGGCGACTTCATTCACGAACACATCGGGAACGTTGCAAACAACGATGCCCTTCTCAGTGGCGATGTCGATGCCGTGAATTGTGTCCATTCCGATCGAACTGCGGGCGATGACCCGGCACTTCGTCAGCGACGCCATGACCGCAGCACTCAGGCCCCATGATGGGATGATTGCGTCGGCGTCATGGACGGCGGCGATGACTTCCTCGTCTGTCCGCGCCTTTGACACGATCACGTCGCATCCGGCGCGCTCTAGGATGTCGCGTTCGCCAACCTCGCCAAACTGTCCCCACGGGGACAGAACAACCACCTTCGGCCGTGCCCCGTGCGCATAGGCTCCGCCGGCTACGCCACTGTGTGAGGATCCGCTGCTCATTCCTTCTCCTTGGTCGGACAGATCTTGGGGATCGGAAACCGGTCGCGTGGCCACCTCTTGTCATCACGGTGACAGTGCCCGGAGGCACGCGATCCACCTGTGCAACACCGTCCCGCGCTCGATGTGCCGCGGGTCAGTGTATCGCGGTAGTGGACGAGAGGCGCTCAAGTTCTGACTTGAGTTCCTGAAGGAACGCGCACGCTTCCTGCCCGTCAAGCACGCGGTGATCAAAGGTCAGGCAGAGGTTGGCCATCGGCCGGATTGCGATTGCGTCGTTTCCGACGACGACTGGACGGCGGGTAATTGCCTCAAGGGTGAGGATCGCCGATGTCCCCTCGGGAAGGATTGGCTGAGATGTCACCGAACCAAGCGCGCCAGTGTTGTTGATGGTCATGGTCGTTCCGGCGTAGGCCGATGAACCAAGCGTATTCTCACGTGCACCATCAACGATGCGGCGCATCTCGCCCACAAGGCCGCTAACCGAGAGCCTTCCGGCGTCCGGTACGCATGGTACGAGCAAGCCACCGCCGGGACGGGCAACGGCGACCCCCAAGTTGATTCGACGATGCACCGTAACCCGTCCCCCTCCGGCACCGCGCGCGTCGGGGCCGTCAGGCCCGTCATTCCACGTTGCATTCAGGAGGGGGTGGCGTGAGAGGACCCCGACCACGGTATGGGCGAAGAGGGCGAATACGGATACGTCGACACCGTGCCGACTACGAAACCCTTCACGTTGAGCCTGACGCCATGCGAGAAGGCCGGACACGTCCACTTCGACGAGCGTCCACGCTTGGGGAATGGTCCGAACTGAGCGCACGAGATGCGCGGCGATTGCCTGCCGTAGCGCAGATGGTGGCAGTACGTAATGATCGTCGGGTGCGTCCTGGGAGGGATTTGGCACGTGTGAAGAATGGGCGACGTCAACAATGCCGGGGACACGCCCGGCTTGGGCGGCGGGCGCGTCTGCCAGTGTGGTTGCTTGCGACCTTGAACTGATGAACGAAAGGATGTCGTCTTTCGTCACTCGCCCACCCGGACCCGTGGCGGGCACGTGGCGCAAGTCGATGCCGTTTTCCTGCGCAAGTCGGCGCACAAGGGGAGACGTCCGTGTGAGTGTATCGGCAGGTTCCTCAACAACCTGTTCCGATGAGGCCGGTGAACCGGAGGGTAACCCTGCGGACCCCGTAGAACTATGTCCGACTGACGGGACCACCGTGACTATCCTCGTACCCGTCGCCACGGTCACGCCTGGTGGAACGAGCAACGACCCAAGGCGCCCGGTGACCGGTGACGTTACCTCGGCACTCACCTTGTCGGTGACGACTTCGGCAATAGGTTCACCGGCGGCAACGGCGTCACCCGGGGACTTCAACCACTTGACCAGTGTGCCCTCGGTGGCTTGTTCACCCAAGGAGGGCATGGCCACGGAAATCGCAAGTGTGTGATCTCCGTCTGCGGATGCGGGTTTCGTCGTCATGCGGATACCGTCTGGGCTGTCGGCGTCGGGTCAGTCGTCAGCGTGAGACAGGCGATGCAGGGCCCCGCCGAGGGTCAACGCGAACGCATCTCCGTCGTCGTCAAAGGAAGGGGCGAGTGCAATGGACACAACCGTCGGGGTGTGCAAGCCTTCGGACATGCCATGCCAGGTGAGACCCTCGTCATCAGAACGGTAAATGCCGTCCGTGGTGGACGCGTAGACCGACCGGTTCCAAACTGTTCCCGGCGAAACGGTCAGAGAGAGGACACCGGAATTCGGCTTTCCGACACGTTCGGCAATCCACAACTGCCGTCCTCCCCACATTGGCCGTTGGACCAAGGTTCCCACCCCGACGAAGAACCCATTGCGTACCGTTTCGCGGTCTCCGCGGTAGTCATGCGGGAATGCGGTGGTCACCCATCGGGCGCTGGTGATCTGATCGATGACCGGATTCCATCGTGCCCCCCCATCGGTGCTTCGCCAGACGGTGATCGTCGACTGTGGCGTATCGGCCCGGAACTGCTGGCGCGCACCTGGTGCACGGTCACGGTCACGGCGGGTCGCGCCGGTCGTCGAGTACGTCGAGACCAGCAGGGTGTTGTCCTGGAGGAAGTTCGGGGAAATGCTTACGGCGACGATCTCGTCATCATCAGCCGGCGAGGCAACATCACCCCACGTATCTCCGCCGTCCTTGGAGACATAGATTGCGCGCGCTGACCCAAGGATGACGGCAACGCCGCCGACAGTGTTTCGGGAGTACGCCACCATTCGTGGGTCTTCGAGCCCCTCGGGTCCGGAAGTTTCCCAAGACGCGCCACGGTCGTTTGACCGGAACATCCCCTCAGCGAGAACCGCGAGGATGGTGCCGTCCGATGCGTAATCGGGTGAAATCGCCAGAGACAGGATCTGGGTGCCCGGGAGCCCGTTATTGGCCGGTTCCCATGTTTCGCCCTCGTCGGTTGACTTGACAATGCCGTCCTCGATGCCCGAGGCGAAGAGTGTGTGATCGTCGCCAAAGGCCGGCGAGATGAGCACGCCTGACATCGACCGAGCGATCAGGCCGGTTGAAGAGGGTTCCCACGCATTGCCAGAGTCAGTTGAGCGGAAGATGCCCGACTGGTGAAGACCGACAACCACGGCCTTTGCCGACTGATCGGTGCATATGGCCATGATGGCCTGATTGTTCAGTGCGCCACCATCGACCGCGGACCACGTGCGCCCGCCGTCGGTTGACCGGAAGAGGCCGTCTCCGGCGGAACCGGCGTAGACCGTCTTGTCGCTGGCGAAAGATGGGCTGATCCAGATTGCGTTGATTGACTGGTTGGTGAGACCGTCCGATGCGGCCTTCCACGAGACCCCGCGGTCGGTCGATCGGAAGATGCCGGCATCTTCGGTCGCCAGGAGCGCGATGCCGTCCTCTCCAAAAGCCGGCGAAAGCGAGATCGCCTGGACTGCTTCCGTTTCGAGGCCGCGGTCTACCACGCGCCATGCACGGCCCCCGTTCGTCGACCGGTGGAGGCCGGTGCTTGTCAGTGCGAACGCAATGTCATCAGTTTCAAATGACGGTGAGGTGGCAACAGCCAGAACACCCAGGTCTCCGAGACCGAAGTTCGAGCTTGAGAAGGTGCGCCCACCATTGGATGAGCGGAAAATGCCTCCGGTCGCCGTGCCTGCAAGGACGATAGTTTCGCCGGAACCTTCGGTTGAGAGGGTGATGGCGGTGACGGCGGTTGGGCCCTGCCAGAAATCAATCGGCTGCCAAGTCATGCCGCCGTTCGTGCTGCGCATCACGCCACTGCCAAGGGTTCCGGCGAAAAGGGTGTGGTCCCTGGCGAACTGGGGTGAGGCAACCAGGGTCTGAATGTACGGACTGGTCAGGCCGAAGTTGCGGGCTTCCCACGTAGCACCGTGATCTGTGGATAGGAAGCAGCCTGCCGTCGTTCCCGCGTAGAGATGTTCGCCCGCCGGTGTTGTCACGGCAATGAGGGCGAGGACTGTGCCACCCCAACCGCAGACTGGGCCGACCAGTTCCCACTTTGGAGACGCCGAGACCGACGGTGTCGGGTTCCCGCCGGTCACCCGGGAGAACGGGAAGGCGATGATCTTGTCCGAATCTGATGCACTCATTAGATCAATGCTCATTGATGTGTCTCAGGGAGCAGATTTGGGAACCCTGAGCAAGGATGGAAGGCAGTTCTTGCGCTAGTGTACGGGCGCTTCCAGATGACTGATTTGGTTGGTAGTGACCCGAACGACAAGCAGCCCAATCGGGTCGGATCAGGGGTTGACGGCAGGACTGGATTTGTCTGTCAAGATGAGGGCCTCGGTAGTGAGTGCCATGCAGCCGGCACTCACGGCGAACTCCAGCGCACCGCGTACAACCTTCAGCGGATCGAGGATTCCCGCCTCGGTCATGTCGGCAATCCTGTCGCCAACCGCATCATATCCGTGCCCCGGAGGTGACATTCGGAGGCGGGCCAGGATGGAGCGGTGGTCACGGGCCGAGTTCCGGATGATCCACTCCGTCGGTGCTTCCAAAGCACCAATGAGGACCTTGACGCCGATCGCCTCATCCCGGTTGAGGGTATCCGCAAATTCCCGCAGTCTGGGGACACATGCGAGATATGCGGCACCTCCGCCAGGCACAACCCCCTCTTCGGCAGCTGCGCGGGCGGCGACAATCGCCTCCTCGCCTCGCTGCTTGCGGGTTTCGCGCTCTCGCTCGCTCGGAGCACCCACTTTCAGGACGCCGACACCGCCGGACAGCTTGCCCATGCGTTCGCGCATCTTGTCACGTTCGAAGTCGCCCTCGGCAGTTGGAAGGAGGCGCTTGATCTCGGCTATCCGCTCGCGGACGGCGTTCGGGGCCCCCGACCCTCCAATGATGCTGAAGAAGTCCCGGTTGCACCAGACGCGTCGTGCCCGGCCAATGTTGACCGACGCGGCGCTCTCCATCTGGTCACCGGCGTCCTCGGCAATCAGGCGGCCGCCGGAAAGGATGGCGATGTCTTCCAGGATGCGCACCCGGCGGTCACCGGCCCCGGGTGCCTTGATGCCGATGCACCTGAGGACGTCACGTTCATGGTTTGTCGCGAGGAGGCCCAGGGCTGAACCGGAGATTTCGTTGGCGAACAGGACCAGACCGCCGAATGATTCGCCTGCCTGCTTTCGCGCGATGATGGTTTCAAGCAGGGGAAGAAGCTGTTCGGCGCGGTCGATGTTCAGATCAGTTGCAACGACAAGCGGGTTTTCGATGATCGCTTCCATACGGTCAAGGTCGGTGCAGAAGTGAGCCGAGACATACCCGCTATCCCACTGCAAACCCTCGATGTATTCGCGGTCGGTCTTCATTGTCGTGCTCTCCTCGACGAGGAGCACTCCGTCAGTGCCGATGATCTCGAGCATTTCCGCGACGTAGCGGCCAATTTCCCGATCGCCACCCGCCGCCGCGATTGACAGGGCCTCGATTTGCTCAGGCGATTCCATGGGGACGGCTTGGTCTTTCAGCGAAGCGATCGCCACCGCCAGACCCTTCTCGATGCCCCGCCGGATCATCATGACGTTGGTGCCGGCGGCGGCCTGTTTGTTGGCACCGTGAAGGAGCGCCTGAGCGATCGTTGCCGCCGTTGCCGCCCCATTGCCGACTTTTTCGCGTACCTGCCAAGCCATCTGTCGGATGAGCATTGCGCCCATGTTTTCGTATGGGTCAGGCAACTCGATGATCCGGCGGGCAATTGTGCCGGCATCCGTCAGCAACTCCGGGGTGCGGGTTGAGATCACAGGTGCCATGACCACGGCGCGTGCCATTGGTCCGAGGGTCACGCGCAACACGCTTGCCATGATGTCAACGCCTCGGGCGAGGGCGACACGTGCACGAGGCTTGAGCAGGACATCGCGGTAGAACTTCTCTGCCATCGACGAAAATGTTCTCCCCTTCGCGGTGCATCGGCGCAGGCACCTATTTGGAGTTCCCACAAGCCCCCGGGAACTGGCTACCGTGCCCCAACCCTAGATGTGACCGATTCTACGTGTTCTGGCACTTGTGGCAACCGGGTCGGAGTGTTCGGGGGAAAACCACGATGGACAGTGTGCATCCGAGTGCGATGCTTCTGCGTATACACAAAAAGCGGTTCCTGAGAGTGAGGAAATCCGTGGGTGGCAAGGCGCGAGGGGGTGCCGACGCCACGATGACCATGGTGACGGAAGCGGAATCACGCTCCTGCGCCAATTACCGGGATGTGGCAAAGAGGCCACAGAAGGGCAGTCAGACCATGTCCGCACGAACCACTACCACCAAGTCACCAAGGCGCGCAGTGACCAACCGAGCGATCCCGGCGACATCGGTCACTTTGGAAAGGCGCGCCCGTCCCGCGGTCCTTCCGCATGAACTCGAGGTGATTGACGCGCTGCGCTCACGCCTTGTCGCAGATCTCGAGCAATTGACCGCGGCAGCGACAGACAAGGATCCGACGGGTTCGGACTTTGACAGCATGGTGACGGCTGCCCAGTCGTCGATGCGGTTCGAAACCGACGACATCCTGCGTTCGCGCATCGAGCGTCGCCTTCTGGAAGTGCGGAAGGTTGAAGCCAGGCTCCGGGATGGTTCCTATGGTGTCTGTGACACGTGCGGAGAAGATATCGATCCGGAGAGGCTTGAGGCGATCCCGGATACCACTCACTGCATGCCGTGCCAGGTGGCATCGGAGCGCAAGGCGGGGGTTACCTCCGGGTGGCACCGGGCGGCGTAACGGCCGTTCTCCCTTCGTGCCGGCTTCCCGGTCAGGCAGTTGACCGGGAAGCCGTAGGACCACCGCCTGAAGGTTGTGGGACCGGAAAGCCGGGAGGGGGTGCTAGGCCGATAGACGTTCCGCATCACCACCGAACAGCGAGTTCATCAATGCACTGCCGATGACCGCACTGAGGACGCCGAACAATGCGAGGCCAGCGAACATTGTCAGGCCGGCAGTGATGCGACCTCCGACGGTCACTGGCTGGACATCGGCCGACATCTTTGGTTCGCCGTGGTCGCCGAGGACTGGACTGCCGTCATCGCCGATAATCGGTGCTTTGGCAACCATGTCGCCGTACCCGGTCGTGGTCATTGTCACGACGCCCCACCACATTCCCGCAGGAATGCTGGTGAAGGCTGACCCTGGGACGTCCTTTTCGGAGTAATACCCCAGAGTTCCGCTGATCGTGACCGCACACGTCACCGCAATCGCGTAGATCTGGAGGTCGACGACGAAGGAGTTCTTCTTGACACCGGTCTCAACCCGCGAGGCACGGTGCGCAAGTGCAATCTTGATCAGTTTGAGGACCCGCAACACGCGCAGGACCCGGAGCGCCCGGAGTGCCTTCAGACCAGTCACGTCGATCAATCCCATGTATGAAGGCAGGATTGAAAGAAGGTCGACAAGGCCGCCGAAACTCAACAGGTACTCCCGTTTCGAAGGCGCGGTCGCGATGTTGTAGAGATATTCGATCGTGAATATCCCGACGAAAACAAACTCTCCGTAGTAGAAGAAGCTCGGAGCGGACTCATATATTTCCGGCACGGTCTCAATGACGAGCATGACGACGGAGATGACCGCCGCAACCGCTATGGCCAGATCACGCAAGGGTACCGGCGGCGCGGCGACCCGCGAAACGGTGGCCGCAGATGCTGTGTCACTTTCGTCAGCTTCGGTTTCAGCGACAGCGTCCTCCGGTTCGCGGCCGAACAGTGTCGTGAGAACTGCACGGCCGATCACACTGGTGAGGATGCCGAACAGTGCAAGCCCGGAAAACATCGTCCCTACCGCGATCAGACGCCCGAGAAGCGTTGACGGGACCATGTCTCCGTACCCAGTGGTCGTGATGGTGACTATGCTCCACCACATTGCCTGGGGAATCGAGTTGAACGTGGTTGCCGTCGCCTCGGCGGTCTCGTCGACCTCCGCAAAGTACGCGAGGGTTGCCGAGATCGTCAGGACGGTAAAGAGCGCCATGAAATAGATAAGGGCATCATTGAACAGGGATGGCTTGCCTCGTGATGCCAAGTTTGCACTTGCCCGTGCCTGATCGGCCGCCAGCTTCATTAACTTGAGCATCCGCAGGACCCGGAGCACCCGCAAGGTGCGCACCACCCGGAGACCTGCATTCGGTAGAAATGCCAATAGCGCCGGGAGGATTGCCAACAGATCGACAATTCCCCAGAAACTGGTCGCGTACTTGAGGCGGTTTTCAGCGACCCAGAGGTGAAGCAGGTACTCGGCACTGAAGACCAGGACAAGAGTGGACTCTACGACATTGATCGTGAGCTGCGTGGCCGCATCGGGTTGCATCGATTCGGCGACGAGCGCCCCGATTGAGAGGCTGATCATCAGGAACGTCATGCGAGACGTAAACGCAAACGCAGGGGAGCCAGGCTGATGGAATGCCTGCCACACGAGGTCTCGGAACCCATGCGCGTTTGCATTGCTCGCCAATGTGCCTGATGATCGCGCCATGCCGTTTTATCCCTCAGTCAGTCATTCGGGCCTTCGCATCACGTTTCGGTGCGCGTTCGTGGTCCGGTGTGTCGTGGATGGTGTCTAAGGGTTCTTTGCTCCGAGCCCAAGCCGTGCCACTACCGAAGCAATGATTGCGTGTTCCTCGGCCCCGAGGGCGCCGAGTGGTGGCCGGACTGGTCCCGCGGGCAATCCGCAGAGTTCCATTGCCGCCTTGACGCTTGACACTTCAAAGCCCCGGCGACGTGCGCGAATTGCGTAGAACTCGGCGACCTTGTCGTCGAAGATCCGCCTCGTCGCGGCAAAGTCTCCGCGATGGGCGGTGTCATAAAGCTCCTGGCTGACCCAGGGCATGAAGTTGGCAACACTCGAGGTAAAGCCCTCGGCGCCGGCCGCGAAGTAGGTGTGCACCATGTCGTCGCCGACCCCACCAACCCATACCAACCGGTCGCCAAGACGTGCACGAATGCGCGCCCAGAGGCGCAGGTCAGCCGAACCGTCCTTGAAGGCAACGACATTTGGCGCGGAGTTAGCCAGCTTCTCGACCATCTCGGGGGTGAAGACTGCCCAGTCGCGCGCGTAAGGCAGCACCCCGATGTGGACCGACTGCGCAATACCCGCATAGAAGGCAAGCAGGCCATCCTCAGGTGACGGACCGTACGCCGGTGGGAGCATGAGAATCCCGCTTGCGCCCGCCTTTTCCGCGGTTGCGGCAAGTTGTTGCGATTCGCGTTGCTTCCCGCCCACTCCGCAGATGACCGCGGCGCGACCGGCGGCCGCTTCGATGACGGTGCGGTGAACGGCCTCGGTTTCCTCGGTTGTGAGGGAATACAGTTCACCGGTCCCACCGGCAGCGACCAAGGTCACGATGCCGTGCCGGATCATCCAGTCAACGTTGTGCCGGAGACCGTCGAGGTTCAGGTCAAGGTTGGAATGGAACGGCGTGATCGGAAAGGCGGTCACGCCTCTCAGATGGGTTCGCAAGGTGTCAAGGCTCGCCATGATCGCGCGGTTCTCACTTCCGGTTCGAGTATCAGATCAGGAATGCATGTGCAGTAGTCGACGCAACAAGTACGTTCACCGAGCACGTGAATTGCCCGTCATAGGATACAGACCCGGTGGGTCCCGGGGGCAAGAACAGTGGGGAGGTACCGTCTAGCCGCGCCGGCCGAATATGTCACGAAGGCCGATGTGCGGAGCGATGCGTCCACGCAGACGTGCCTGCCAAACGATCAGGAACAGTACGAGAGGCAGAAGAAGATGAGGCGCCCAGGTGTTTTCGGTGACCTGAAGGACCTCCGCTGTGACTGCCACCGGTTGGCGCACGATACCTAGCAGGACAAGCCAGGCGAAAGCTGCGAGGCCCGCCCCGAGGTATCCGTTCACAAAGGAGGCAACACTGCCCAAAAGGGTCAGCGTGAAGGCAATCAGAATGATGTTCTCAGTTTCCATTGGCAGGTGTGACGATAGCGTCGTCCGCATCCCGCGTCAAGAAGCACGGTGATGGCAAATCATGTTGCGGTCACGCACTCAAGCGCCTCCAGGGTTGCCTGCGCGTCAAGCCATCGCTCCTCGGCTGCCCTCAACTGCTCACTGATGACGACATGGCGGGCGCCGAGTTCGACGAGCTTCACCCCGTCCCCGGAACGCGATGACGCGTCGATTTCCTGATCAAGGATCTGGAGGTCTGTCTCGAGTTTCGCAAGTTCACGACCAAGTTTCTCGGAGCGTTCGCGTGCGGCCCGAACTTCCCTGGGGTTAGCCGTTGGTCTGGCGGCCGGTGTTGGCCGGGATTGTGCTTGTGCGGGTTTTCTGGCCGGTTCGGGCACGCTGGACGTGTTTTCGAGGCCATTGCGGTCGTCCAGCTTGGCGGGGCGCTTCCCGACGTCGTGTCGCGCGGCGCGGACTTCTGACCACGTTCCGCGGTGGAGAGTGAGCTTTCCGTCCGCGACTTCCCAGATCTGGGACGAGAGGCCATCGATGAAGAAGCGGTCGTGGGACACGAAAATGATGGTCCCGTCGAACTGGTCAAGAACTCCTTCGAGTGCCTCTCGCGAATAGATATCGAGGTGGTTCGTCGGTTCGTCAAGGATCAGGACATTGGCGGTTGAGAGGGCGAGTTTTGCCAGCGCGAGTCGGCTTCGTTCACCACCCGAGAGTGCGCGGACGGCCTTGAAGACGTCATCGCCCGTGAAGAGGAAGCGTCCGAGATAGGTGCGTGCCTCGGTTTCACTCATGGCATGACCGTCGGTGACCTCGGTCATCACGGTGCCCTTGGGATCAAGTTGCTCGTGAGCCTGCGCGTAGTAGGCGATCTGCACTCCGTAGCCAATGTGCACTCGGCCGCGAACGGGAACGAGTTCTCCCATGATGACCCGAAGGAGGGTCGTCTTCCCGGCTCCGTTTGGGCCGACAATCGCCACACGTTCTCCCCGGGCTACCTCGATATCGGGTAGGTGGACCAACGGGGTCAAGGCACGCGACTGTGCATTTGATTCGTGAACGAACGGCATGCCCGGTGTCTGGCCGAGCAATCCGTTCCCAACGGGTGCTTCGGGGGCGATGCCAAGGTTCTCGAACGCGAGGACGGTGTCTCCCGCACGGAGGGTTGCCCGGATCGCAAGGTTCATCTGCCCCTGCGTACGTGGGGGGCCGACGCGACCAAGTCGGTCCAGTTGCTTTTGGCGACCGCGTGCCTGACGAGCCTTGACCCCGGCGCGATATCGCCGGATGAACGCCTCGGTGCGGGCGATGTGCGCCTGCTGGGTCGCGAAGTCGCGTTGCTTTCGCGCTTCGCGTTCGGCCCGCTGCCTGGCGAATTGGGTGTAGTTTCCGGTGTATGTCTCAAAGTTGCCGTCGGCGATTTCCCACGTCCGGGTTGCCACGGCGTCAAGGAAGTAGCGGTCGTGGGAAACGACCACGACGGCCGCGTTGACTCCGGTCAGGAAGCCCTCGAGCCATTCGGTTGCGTCAACGTCGAGATGGTTCGTGGGTTCGTCGAGGAGGAGGAGGTCGCTTCCACTCAGCAGCAGTCGGGCAAGGGCTGCCCGGGTTCGCTGACCGCCGCTGAACGTCGTCACCTCCCGTTCGAGGTGGGCTTCCGGGATACCAAGACCGGCAATCGTCTCATGGACCCGGTGTTGGTACGCATACCCGTCAGCGGCCTCGAAAGCCAAAGACACGTCGGAGTGTCGGGTAAGCAGTTCGTCAATCGTCACACCGGGCGGTGGTGATGCCAACGCGTCCTCAAGATTGCGGAGTTCGGCTTCCAGTTGGCGCACGTGGGCAAATGCCCCGTCCAGGTACGTTTGCAGGGTCATCCCTTCGGCAAACGTGACTTCCTGAGGCAGGTATCCGACACGGTCCCGAGGTGGCAACGAAAGGGCACCGCGGTCGACGGGTTCAACCCGGGCGAGCAACCGGAGGAGGGTCGATTTGCCCGCTCCGTTCACGCCCACAAGCGCAATGCGCTCACGGGTGTGAATCTCGAACCCGACGTCGGCGAAGATGTCCTGGGCCCCATAGGCACGCGCGAGATTTGAAGCGGATACGAGGGACATGTAGCGAGAGTGTACGGGGATATTCCGGATTGTCTCCCGGGCCCTACTGCGTGCGAGTTGGTTTGGGTGGGTTCAAAGGGGCGGAAAGTTCAGTGGGGTCGACTTGGCAACGCGGGCAAACGTGCGTGCCACGCGCGGAGACACGGAGACGGATGATGTCGGTGCCGCAGACGGGGCACGGCTTGCCGTTCCGTCGGAAGACGAGCAATTTCGCCTGGTTTGATCCACTCTCACCGAGTGCATCGCGGTAGTCGGAGAGAGTGGTTCCGCGGTTCTCGATCCCTTGGGCAAGTGCGTCGTGGATCGCTTGGCAAAGTTTTCCGATCTCGTCGGCCCCGAGACTTCCTGCGGACCTCAGTGGGTGGATGCACGCCCGGAACAGTGCCTCATCGACGTAGATGTTCCCGAGGCCGGCCACCGATTTCTGGTCAAGAAGGAGCGACTTGATTGGTGCGCGCCGACCGGAGAACCGGGCCGCTAGGCTGGCCGATGTCATGAAGTCTGGGTTTGGAACTTGCTCGAACCGGGGCCCCCCACCCTCGCCATCATTTCCGGGTTCAAGGTGGGATGTTCGTGAATCGTCAATCACTGGTTCCGGCCCAAGGCGCCGAAGGAAATGACGTAGCCCGTCGACACCGATCGCGAGAGCGAGACGCCCGAACTTCCGCTGATCGATGAAATGGAGTTCGCGTCCGTCCTTGAGGTGCAGGACGGCACGCAGGTGACGGTCGCGGTCGGCGCCTCCATCCATCATGGTGAAGCGACCGGTCATCCGGAGATGGACCCCCAACCATCGTGAATGGTCGAGAGCGATCAAGAGGTACTTGCCACGTCGGGAAATGCCGGTGCAAAGTGAACCTGCCAACGAGGCCTCGAAGTCGGATGCGCTGCCGTTTGCGACGCAACCTGGCCACACCAACTCGGCGCGAGCGAATGCCGATCCGACCAACATGGGGGCAAGCGTTCGGCAGATTGTCTCGACTTCAGGCAATTCAGGCATCAGGGTCGATCACGTCAAGGCGCGCAGTTTGCAAACTGGGTGGATCGGGCGGGTCCGGGTGCATTGTCCATGCAGGGACCTGCCGGGGCAACTGCACCGTGCAACCGGTGGCGACGTTCAGGAATCCAATGAGGTCGGACGTCGCACAGGTTGGCTCCACAAAGATTGCGGTTGTGGGAACGGGCGCGTGGGGCGTGGTCGTGGCCTCACAGATGGCATCTCAGGGGCGTGCGGTCACGCTCGTCGCGCGAACCCGTGACGAAGCCGCGTTACTCAGTTCGACGAGACAATCTCCCCGCGTTCCGGGAGTAGCCTTGCCTGACACCCTCCGTGTCTCTGCCAATCTCCAGAGCGTCATCTCTGAGGCGTCCATCGTCGTCATGGTGGTGCCAGCCCAGTCGATGCGTCTCAATTTCGGCTTGGTTTCCCCACACCTTCTGCCGGGAGCGGTGGTGGTCAGTGCGACCAAGGGATTGGAGATTGCGACGGGATTGCGTATGACCGAGGTCATTGCGTCATTCACCGGAACTGATCACCCGATCTGTGCCTTCTCCGGTCCCAACTTGGCAGCCGAGATCGCGGCAGGCAAACCGGCCTCATCCGTCGTGGCATGCGCGGATGACCACGTTGGCCAATTGGTGCAGGCAATCCTCACGACACCGAGTTGGCGGATCTACCGGCACCACGATGTGATTGGCGTGGAACTCGGTGGCGCACTCAAGAATGTGATCGCACTTGCGATAGGCATAGCGGAAGGTCTTGAGGCAGGCGAGAACGCGAAAGCCGCGCTGGTTACCCGGGGTCTCGCGGAGATGTCCCGACTGGGGCAGGCGCTAGGGGGAGAGGCGCTGACCTTTGCGGGCTTGGCTGGACTCGGCGACTTGGTCGCGACGTGTTCCAGCCCACTGAGCCGAAATCGCACCTTTGGCCTTCGCTTGGCACGTGGCGAGCGCCTGGCAGACCTGATCGAAACGTCCGGGTCGGTCGCGGAAGGTGTGCCGACGACGCGCGCTGCCCTTCACGTGGCGTCGCGAATGGGGGTTGAATTGCCGATCACCGCGCTGCTTGGTGAAGTTATTGACGGAACACTGGATCCTCGTGAGGCAGGTGCCCGGTTGCTTGGTCGCAGGGCCGGTCGGGAGCGTGTCGACGACTCCGCACGGGCCAGTCTTTCCCCAAGCGGGTGATCCAGTGCCATCGGGTCTGGACGATGGTCCATGGCCAGGCGTCCAAGACCATCGGCCGACAGGGATACTTACCGACAGCTTTATGGAACTGGTTACGCCCATCGACGACCGCCTCAAGGACTTGGCGCAGGCTTTCCACGCGCATGGTCATCGTCTCTTTGTGGTTGGCGGCCCTGTTCGGGACTGGATCATCGGGCGGCGGATCAAGGACGTTGACCTCACGACCGACGCGACGCCGGATCAGATCCGACGATTGGTCGGGGCGTCGCGTCCGTCGGCGGTCTACGACGTTGGCGCACGGTTTGGCACGATCGGCGTGGTCTACACGGTGCCTGACCCAACCGGTGGGACGACCGATGTGACCTGGGGTGTGGAAATAACAACCTTCAGGACCGAACAGTACCCGGATGGCACACGGAAGCCGACCGTCCAGTTTGGAACGTCACTCGACGAAGATCTTGCCCGACGCGACTTCACCATAAATGCGATCGCGGTCAATCTGCTCACGGGCGAACTCCATGATCCTTGCGGGGGCAGGGAAGACATCGCATCAAAGGTGGTGCGAGCGGTGGGTGACGCGGATGCCCGATTTACTGACGATCCGCTCAGGTTGCTGCGCGGCGTGCGGTTTGTCTGCGAACTCGGGTTCACCCTTGCGGAACCGACCCGTGATGCGATGGCCGCTGGCGCCAAGGGGCTGGAGCGGATCAGTCGGGAGCGCATCGCGGCCGAAATGGGGCGGATCCTGGTTTCAACCCGACCGGCAATGGGGTTGCGCCTTGCGACTGATCTTGGATTGATGGAGTACATCATCCCGGATGTCCTGCCGATGCGTGGAATGAGCCAACGGCCGGTCCACCACAAGGATGTGTTTGAACACACGATGGGCGTCGTTGAGAACATTCCCGCCGAAGCCGGTCTGCGTTGGGCGGCCCTTCTCCACGACATTGGCAAGCCACCCACAAAGTCCGTGAACCAGGGTGCGGTGCATTTCTTTGGCCACGAAGAGGTGGGTGCACGCATGGCGAACCGCATCATGCGGAGCCTCAACCTGGATTTGGCTCTGGTCGCACGGGTTACGAACCTCGTGCGAATGCATTTGAGGATCAATGCGTATGAACCTACCTGGACCGACTCCGCGGTCCGGCGGCTGATCCGCGAGGTTGGGGATGAACTTGACGATCTGATCGCGCTTTCCCGCGCAGATGTCACCAGCTATCGTGCCGAGAAGGTCCAGGCCGTCCACGACCGCGTCGACGACTTCGCACGTCGCTGCCGGGAACTCCAAGCTGCGCAGGATGTGGCACGTCTTCAAAGCCCGCTGGATGGAGATGCGTTGATGCAACTTTTCGGCCGTGGGCCTGGCGCATGGATAAGGCCGGTCAAGGACTATCTGCTAGGTCTGGTGATTGACGGCGAATTGGCCGAAGATGACCGTGAACGTGCGACGGAACTGGCTCGGGCGTTCCTTGCCACGGGAGGTTCAATGTGACGGGCACGTCAAGGGTCTTGAGCGCGAAACCTGGATTGGCGTCGAGGATGCTGTCCGGGGGTGCGATCGAGGCGGTGATGACCGATCCGGTCTTCCGGTCGATTTTCATCATTCTCATCATCCAGGGCGTGGCGTTTGGATCGCAGATGCCGTTCATGCCACTTTGGGCAACCGAACGCCTCGGAGTTGGTCCTGTTGAGGTAGGAACGATTTCCTTGGTGACATCACTGGCAACGACCGCGTTTGGTTTGGGCTACGGTGTGGTCACCGACCGGACCCGGAGGCGCGTGCCGTGGCTGGTCGTCGCGTTCGGAATTGCGATCCCTTTGCGCATCGCGATTGCCTGGACCGAAAGTTTTGTTGTCGGCACCTTGCTTTACGCGGCCATCAGCATTGCAATGTTCACCTTGTTCTTCGCAATCCTTGGCGACTGGTTGCGACATCGGAATGACGAACGCGGGGCCGAGATTTCCAACATCGTTCGTCTGGGTTTCACGATCGGGTGGTTGATCGGTTCATTTGGCGCTGGACGCGTGGTTGCCTTGTATGGCTTCGACGGGTTGTTTCTCACGACCGCCGTGCTGCAAGTTCTCTCGTTCGCGGTGCTCGTATTGGGTGTGCGCGATGCCCCGTTCGTGAACATTGCCCCGGTTGCGGAAGTTGGTGGGGTGGTGGCCAAATCGGTCTGGCGCGATCTCATGCAGGCACCGATGGCGTGGTACCTGCTCACCACGGTGTGTACCGGCGCCGCATCCGTGGCCCGGATGACCATGTTGCCGCTGTACCTCCGGAATGTCGTCAAGGTTGATACCGACTCGGTAGGCATCGTCTTCGGGATTGAGCCAGTCTATGAGATACCGATCTCGTTGTTGGCGGCGACCATCGTGCGTCGTTACGGGGTTGTGCCGGTCCTTTACATTGGAATCGCCGCGGGTGTCTTCTACTTCGGTGCGATCGCGTTTACATCGACCTTCGCACCATTCCTCGCCATTGAGATCCTCTACGCGATTGTTGTCACCGCAACGTTCGGTTTCGGAATCGTGCACGTTCAGAGCCTGCTTCCCAAGCGAGGAGGCACGGCCATTGCGGTGTACAACGCGGCGTCGACCGTCGGCCCGGTCGTGGCTGCACCAGCACTTGGATACGTAGCCGAGAACATCGGCTGGTCACCGGTCTTTGTCATCGCGTCGGTGCTCATGGCGGTTGCGTGCGGAACGTTCATGATGAGCGATCGCGCGGGTCGGCGGGCAGGTTTGCTACGATGACTACGGGATCGAATACCCGACGTTAGGCTAGCGCGCACCACGGGCTGAGCAGCTGGCATGACTGGAGACTTGGACAATGATTAACGGCGTCGTGATCAGCGAGACCATGCAGTTGGTCTGCGTGTTGCTTGTCCTCTTCTTCACGATCGGTGGGATCTACTTCATGCAGAAGTTCACGGGCGTCTAGTACATCGCGCACCTCGGACGGGAGGTCCATCCCTCCCTTTGAGCGTTGGTGAGCAAAGAAGAGCGTGGGAGAGGGTTCCCTCTCCCACGCTCTTTATTCCCGTGTGGCTGTTGGGACAGTTTCGGTGTAACGGTCGCTACTTCGCGAAGAGCGCCATGCTCGCGTCGTACGCAAGGTTCACGAATGGGGCCGGATACAGGCCCAACGCGAATGTCCCGGCTAGTGCAAGGGTGATCCCGATACCAAGTTCGATCGAGATCGGATCGATCGGAAAGCGCAGCTCCGGTTCCATGCCATCGGTAAGTCGTCGGCGCCACCAGGGGCCGAGGGATACCGGCGCCACATCGTCATGCGAGTCCGCACCATGGCTGCCATGCGACGATCCGTGGTTGTCCGGAGCGTGTCCGGATCCGTGAGCGACTGCGGCTCCGACGAGTACCGGTTCTTCGTGATGGACTGATGCTGCCTTGATTGCTGCCACAGCGGAAGCGTTCATGGCCGTCACGCCCGCCGGCGACTCCGAGTACATCACACGGATGACTTGCAGGTAGTAGTACAGGGAAATCGTGCTGTTCAGGACAGCGATCCCGACCAACCACAGGAGGTCTGCGCGGGCGACTGGTGCGAACAGGAAGAGCTTGGTCATGAAACCCGAAAAGATTGGCATGCCAGCAAGGCTGAACAGTGCAGACATGATGGCGAATGCTGCAAATGGTGACCGTCGTGACAAGCCTGCCAGGTCTGAGATGTTCTCTTTCCCATCGGCAACGACCTGGAACGCGATGATTCCACCGAACGCGGCGAGCGTGGTGAACAGGTAACCGATGAGCTGCAGGATCACACCCCGGGAGGCTTGTTCGGCGATATCACCGGCAGCGAAGAACGCAGCCACGCCGATCAGTGCGTAGCCAGCCTGGGCAATGCTCGAATACGCCATGAGACGCTTGATGTTCGTTTGCCGGAGGGCGACGACATTGCCAAGTGTCATTGTGAGGATCGCCAGGAAGGCGATCACGTCGGACACAGGGCCTCGCAACGGCCACAGGGCCATAACCACGAAACGCATGGTGAGGGCGAAACCTGCAGCTTTCGAGGCAACGGAAAGGAACGCGGTGATTGGTGTAGGTGCCCCCTCATAGACATCCGGTGAGTACATGTGGAATGGAACCGCAGCGACCTTGAACGCCAGGCCGGCGGTGATCATGATCAGCGCGATTTGCGCGACGGCGCTCGTGGCGACCGAGGTCCCTAACGCTGCCCGGATATCGGTGAACATCGTGGATCCGACGGCGCCGAACAGGAGGCTCACTCCGTAAAGGAGGATTGCCGAACTGAACGACCCGAGGATGATGTACTTCAATCCCGCCTCATTGCTCTTTAAGTTGGTCTTGGCGTAGGACACCAAGACGTAGCTTGAAAAGCTGAGGAGTTCCAATGCGATGTACGCGGTCAGCAGTTCCTGCGCCTGCGCCATAAGGCCCATGCCCAGAACTCCGGCCACGAGGAATGCGTAAAACTCGCCAGGTTGTGTGAAGAACCGCTCGGCGTAATCGAATGACAGGAAGACGACGCCGATGCCGGCGGCCATGAAGATGATGTTGAACAGGTTCGAGTAGTCGTCGACGCGCAGAACTCCTGCGAAAGAGCTGCGGACGCCCCACAAAGATGCCTGGGCGCCGATGCCGACGGCGAGACCCATGATCGCGACCCAGCCGATGAATCGGTGCCCTCGGCCGTAGACCATGAGGTCAAGGGAGAGACAGACAAAGATCAGGCCGGTAACGATGAACTGTGGGGCGAGCAGGACGTAGTCAAGCGTCGCAGGATCAAAGTTGGGCATCGGAATACCTCTTGGTGCCGGCTCCTATCGAGATCAACGTACCCCTCCCACCCGCTCGATTACCGGTGCCGCGGAGGCGTTGATCATGTCGAGGAACGGTGTTGGATAGACGCCGACGATGATCAGGGTCAAGACGAGGAAGGCGCCAACAAACCACTCGTTTGGAAGCAGGTCATGCAGTGATGCCCAGCGCGGGCTCAGTGGGCCAAAGAATGCACGCGACACCAGCCGGAGCATGTAAGTGGCGGCGAGGGCCACAGTTGCAACACAAAGGATGCCTACGACCGGGTACGTCTGGAAGGCACCGAGGAAGATGAGCAGTTCGGGAATGAACCCCGACAATCCAGGCAGGCCAAGTGAGGCCAGACAGGCTATCGCAAAGAACCCGGTGTACCAGGGCATGTTTCGGGCCAGACCGCCGAAGATGCCTACTTCGCGGGTATGGGCTTGGTCGTACATGGCACCGATCATCGCGAAGAAGAGAGCAGTCATGAGGCCATGGCTGACCATTTGCAAGACCGCGCCGTTCAGTCCGACCAGTGACATCGTCGAGATGCCCACAATCACGTATCCCATGTGGCTTACCGACGAATGGGCAATGACGAACTTGAAGTCACGTTGCGCGATCGCCATGACGCCACCATAGACAGCGCCTATTGTCCCAAGGGTCACAAAGACCGGAGACCACACCATCGCACCTTCGGGCAGGAGCCAGACGCCAACACGGATGCAGCCGTAGGCACCGAGCTTCATCAGCACCCCGGCTGCCACCATCGAGACTGCGGTCGGCGCGGCGCCGTGACCATCGGGAGACCAGGTGTGAAGTGGCCACATTGCGGCGAGGAACCCAAAGCCGATAAAGATCACCGGGAAGAAGACGGTCTGGAAGCCCGGTGTGAGGAGGGTGTGCGCCTGGGAAGCGAGGTACTCCAAGTCGAATGACTTCGCTCCGGCTTGCACGTAGATGGCGATCATGCCGACCCAGATGAAGAGGCTTCCGGCCACGTGCATGAGAGTGAGCTTGAGCGCGGCGTAGTTCTTGCGGGTGCTTCCCCAGATCACGATCAGCGGGTACATCGGAAGGCCGGCGATGTCGTAGGTGAGGAAGAGGATGAACAGGTCCAGGGACGCGAAGACCCCGAAGACCCCTGCCACGGACACCAGGAAGAGCGCGTAGAACTCCTTGGGGCGGTCGGCAATCTTGAATGAGACAACCGTGCCGGTCAAGAGAACCACGGCATTGAGAATGATGAGCGGGGCCGAGATCCCATCCACCCCAAGGCTGATCGTGATCCCGTAATCCGGAAGCCACTGGTAGGCCTCACGGAACTGGAAACCGGCCTGGTGCCAGTCGTACCCCACGAAGACCACAAGGGACAACACGAACGAGATGACGCTCGCAACGAGCGCGACCGCACGGGTGAGCCCCGGTCGCTCACTCGGGATAAGCATGATGATGAGCGCCGCAATGAACGGCGCGAGGGTCATCGTCGACAGGTAGCCCACAGAGCTTGTCCTTACAGGTGGCGAATGATGGTTTCAGGTTGTGTTGGTGACAGACAACGGGAAGGGGGCGCCTACCAGAGAGCGAACCGCATGTCCGGAATTCCGCCAGAGATGACCACACCGATGGCCATGATCCCGATGATGAAGCCGAACGCATAGTGATAGATGTAGCCGGAGGTCGTGAGGCGCAAACGTGCCCCAGCGCCCTGTAGGAACGGTCCGCACCAGTCCACGATCCG
>Ga0214917_10000664_pt1 | contig 44784 bp, 59 predicted proteins | sample LL_1208_BB_MetaG_FD_177983 | JGI IMG/M metagenome (GOLD analysis project Ga0214917, IMG submission 177983) | Freshwater microbial communities from Lake Lanier, Atlanta, Georgia, United States - LL_1208_BB | ecosystem: Environmental > Aquatic > Freshwater > Lake | place: USA: Georgia | collected... | reverse complement strand
AGATCATGGTAGGTGATGGACCCATGCGAGTACGTTACCAAGCAGAGTATAAGGATGTGGAGTTTGTAGGATTCAAGACTGGAGTTGCTCTAGCAGAATATTTTGCCAATGCTGATGTGTTTGTATTCCCTTCACGTTGGGAAACATTTGGCCTAGTTATGATAGAAGCCATGGCCTGTGCTACTCCTGTGGCAGCATATCCTGTAAGTGGTCCATTAGATGTAATAGATGAGGGTGTCACAGGATGTATGCATATAGATCTCAATCAAGCCATTACCCGTGCTTTGGCCTTGGATAGACATAGTGTATATAAAGGTAGCCTACGTTGGACTTGGGAAGAAGCCTGGAACATATTTAAAGAAAACCTAGTCGAGGCCAAATAAAAAGGGGCACAAGGGCCCCGTATTATTATTGTGTCCGCTATGCGGTGTTATCGTTTATTTGTACCTTGATTTACAAAGTCATACATCTTTTGTGCAGTCTGTAGAATCTGCTCCAAACCTGGAACCTGCGGCATCCCTACCGTAGTGACGAACTGGCCAGTTTTCTCATCGCGAGCAGTGCTCATTTCCCATCCTTGAAACTTGGCACTGTATTCAAATTCGGCCATTTGTTTGGCCATACCTAGTATTTCTGTACGGATTTCGTATCCGTTCTTATTAAACTTGACTTCAGGCATTGTTACTTTTTGTGTTAAACCGTTAAAATCAGACATTATATTCTCCTCTGTGTGTATGTCTATTTAGGATTTTTTAGCGTAGGCTTCTCTGTTAGCCTCTGCCCAGGCATCCCAGCCTGCTTTGAAAAAGTCTATCCCAAAAGGATTATACATTTTTTCAATCTTTGTGTTCAGCATTTCGTGGCCTACAACGGTAGCAATACCTCCGGCTACGGTCAATGCTGTTTTTAAAAATTTTGATTGTGCGTCAATATAGATATGACAGTTATTTTTTATATCGTCATTACGAACACATTTTTCAACCCACTGCTTTTTGGCATTCTGTACAGTGTCAATGAATAATTCTGGTTGATTGAACATAGATCTCCTCCCTGTGTATGTGTATTATATATGTTTATTTAATAATGTCAATAGTTTTTTTATAATTAGGGCGAGTAAAATCCCATTCCTCGCCCAAAACAGGATCGTCTTTTATTAATCTTTTGTCCAAATAAACTATTAATGTTGCTAGAGTCATAATTAAAAAGGATAAGATCATATTATTTCCCCATTAGTTTAGCAGCATTTTGCCAACGACCTCTACGAGTGAGATGACTGGCCAATAAGGCTTGGCATAATACTTCACGCATCATTGTAATGAATTTCATTGCCACGCTCCTTTACTGTGGTTACTCAAATATCTACGGGCACGTGCCTGACCACTCTTTTCGAGGGCAAGAAAAATAGCCATTATAATAGATTTAATCATTTTAAATGTTCCTTGTGAGAATTATAATTAAACTCTTTGATATAGTGTTCAAGAGTAGCAGCATCGGTAATGCTTTTGGTTTTAAGATATTTCTCCAAACGATCTTGGTAAGAGTCATTTGGAAACATCTCTGCTAATCGCTCAAGGATATTGAGCATCATAGTTGATAGTGTCATATATAGGTCCTCTCAGTATATGTGTGTAACTATTTATGCGGCAGAGCAGCATAAATTGTATTATATACTTATTATTTAATATGTCAAGCTCACTATAAATAAATGGTGAGAGGAAGGTATGAAGAAAAGTACTAGAAGTATATTAGAAGAACTTAATGAGATTAGTCTTATAAGAAATAAGGATCATCTCATAGAAAGCAAGGGTATTAATCTAATAGCCAGTACTATCAACCTTCTCAAACTAATCAAAGAAAACTATGATATTGAAACTGCTACTGAATTAGAGCGTAGGTTTATCAACGCTATACGCAGCGGAGATAGCGACAAGTTCAAACGTGGTATGACTAAAGTACACGAAAGTCGTAGACCTAGAACTTAATCAACCAAAATTTACCCTAACTGTTTAGAATTCTCCAAAACCGATAAATAATCATACAAGTCCCGTGGAGTAGACGGGCAAAGGCAACGAGGAGAATATTATGCCAGAAATGAAAATGTGGGCCGAGTCAGGATTTCCAGGAACACCCGGCCTAGTAACAGGTAGACAAAATGGTATTGGTCATGTCTTAGATAAACTATACGACCATTTACAAATTCGTGCATGGAGAATTGAAAAACCAGCAGGTGGTGCATTTACCACAGGTATTGGTGGACAAGCTGAAAAACTTGCACAAGAATTTGGTACAACAGGTGCATTGATTGAGTTTGATGCAGACACAATGATCTTCATTGGTGATAGCCATGCATTAGATGCTAATGTAGTTGCTCGTCGTGCTGATCGTGCTCTAGGAGGCACAGGTGAGTTAGTAAACTACGTAAATGATGGTTATAGCAGTGGTAGTGGTAGTGCAGTGGCAGGCTCCCTAGCAGCTCCAGCAACTACAGCACTAGTTGAAGTAAGTTCAATTGCTATGACAGAAGGATTATTTGGTCTAGTATCAACCTAATATAATTTCTCAATCGGGATGGGAAAACTAGGGCTCTTCGGAGCCCTTTTTATTGACTTTTACACATATATAACTTTTGACCATCACTTAATAAATATTTTAAGACAATGGAGCCGAGCCATGCCTACAACAGAGGAAAGATTAGGTGTAGTTGAAACAAAGGTAGCACACCTAAATGAAAAAGTAGATGATATCAAAGAAGATGTCAAAGAAACCAAACAGAGTATTGCCAGCAATCATCTAGCTATGATGAAGAAGTTAGATGATATGGAACTAAAGTACGAGCAAAATCGTGACATCTTCTATGACAAATTAGATCGTCGTAAAGAAGAACAGGATAAGGCTCAGAGCGAACTTAAGAAAAAGATTAACGATCTACAAGACTTTAAAATGAAGTGGGTCTATATAATATCCGGTGTGGCCATTGCCATAGGTTGGGTAGCAGCACATGGTGATGCCGTTATTACGATGCTAAAATAATCTACGTAGTAAATAGTGGATGCAATATAGACTCCACACCCTAGTAGATATCACTCAAAGTAAACAATATCGCAATGAACCTGGCAAAGAACAGGCTCGAGGACAGCAACAAAACTTTGACACCTTGATCAATACCATAGGCATGAGAGGTAATGTTCAGTATGATGAATCACCTAGACTAATAAAAGATCTACCACAGAACTTTGGCCTATCCGGTAAGACTCCACAAAATATATGGATATTTGATTGGCGTGTGGAAATGGATTATACCTTTTCTCAAAATGGAGATCCGTGTGCTCTATTAAAGAAGGACTTTGTACTTGTACCATATATATCTAATCTTACAGAAACTATAGATTGCAAACCAAATATGTGGGTACCCAATGTAAATATTAGTTTTGAAATGATCAGCTAATATAAAAAGACTAATAAATCACATAAGTAATATAGTAGGCTAAAGGAATCGGCCTGGAGATAAATCATGAAGATATATGAAGTTACAGGACTAGGGCAACCACAAAAAATGAAAGTGGTTCAGGCTGCTCCTAATAAAGTAGTGCTACAAAATCCACAAAATCAAGCACAGACTACTATAGATCCTACAAAATTAGGACCTGCTGGCATACAACAAGGACAAGGTGGTGTTACCATAAACACAGCAGCTAATCCAAATCAACCGCCACCGACACCACAACTACAAACAGGTGACGAAGTAGATGTAGTAGGTGGAGTAGATGCTCCCAGTCAGCCAGGTAGTCCTCTAACACCTAACCCACAACAGAATCAAGGTCAAGAACAATCAGCAGCAGAAGATCTAAACGATGTAGAAGAAATGCAAGCTCCAGTTGACGATAGCTATTACCCAACAGGCTATAATGATGATCAAAGAGAAAAGGCAATGATGCGTAAGGCCTTTCAGCAAGTTGTTCAAAAACAAACTTATTTTGAAGAACAGGATAAAATTATAAAATTAGCTAGATTAGTCAGTAATGTACAGGTAAAGAATAATAATAAACAAGGTGCTGACATTATAGATATTAAAAAATTAGCAGGTCTATGAAGATAAACGAATTAGTTCGTAGTTTTGAAATATGGACTACCAATGAGGAACGTGCCTTATTAAGTAGATTACTTAGACCCACTTTGCTAAGTACATTAGCCGAACGTGATAAAGTAGTGGCTGAAAATTTAATTAGAAAAAGTCTACTGATCAAGATAGGTGATAAGAATCCAAAGGTAGTGGCCAATGTCGATAGATAAAGCAGTAGATAAATTCGATAAATTATTGAATCACATTACAGATATTATGCCATTAGCAGTGTTAAAGGATGGCAGCATTGGCTATGCCAATTATATCGTAAAGAAGAACAAATTTGGTAAATGGGACCTTATACAATACAGTAAGCGTCATAGATCCACTATAGATACATTTTATCAAAAAACCTGTGCTTTGATATCAGCTAAATTACACAAAAATAATAACATTATGGGTATGGCCAAAACCAAGGATTTAGATTTAAGGTATTGGAACAATTATTCCGATACTATAATTTTTGACAAATTATATAATCAAACTGATGATAAGGCTAAAAAAGATACATACTTATGGCGTTACGAAGTATGCAAACTACGTGCAGATAATTATAAACAACAAATCAGTCAGCAGTTTATACAATCATTTAAATAAATACAATATAGATTTAGGAACTCGGTATGAACATTAAGGATCTAGCAAAACCTATTACTAGCCGTAAATTAAACGAAAGTTTGGCTAAAAACTTTGGCTACAAATTAAACTTGGAAAAGTTTACTATGGAGCAGCTAATGGATGCTCGTAACAAACTACGCACAGCTCAAAGCCAATTTGAAAGTAGCAATAGTTATGATAGTGTATTAGAAGATCATAAGTATCAAAAGAACAAAATGTTCCTTGATGTAATTAATCAAGAAATAGCCGAGCGTGAAATGAAGGAAGAGCAAGAGGATAATAAAAAGGACAAGAAGAAAAAGACTAAGAATATTAGAGAGTTCTTCAGTGCTCTACGCAGACTACGTAGTCATAACTTTCCTCAACAATGGGCAGATAATGCACGCCAACGTCTAATGTTAGAGCGTGACGCAGGTGAAGAGATCATGAGTGAATTAATTATTCGTTATGATCTAGATGAAACCTCAGCTAAAGGTGTATTAAGAGACTTATTACTTACAGAAGGCGAAGAAGAAAAGGCAGAATTGATCATGGCTGCTAAGGACATGGTTGATCGTATCACAGGCTGGCTAGAAGATATAGCTTCAATGAAGTCAGAAGCTATGTTAGATTTATTAGACTCTATAAGAGATGAAATGGGCACAGATGTCAGTACTAGTTTTGAACAAACAGTTCGTCCAGCATTGGATGAGATTTACCTATCACTAGAAAAGAATCGTCAACTATTAGCACAGGCAGTCAGCGTACTAACAGGCACAAGTGCTCCAGGAGCAATAGGTGGAGTAATGGGTGGTATGGGACCTCCAGAAATGGGTGGAGCTGATAGTATGGAAGCAGAATTAGGTGGCGGAGCTGAAGGTGGTGCAGCAGGTAGAGATATGAGAGAAACTGCTGAATATAGCCGTAGACTTGCTGCTATACTTACAAAAAAAAAGTAACCGAAACAGAAGATAAACTATTCAATCTATTAGTGGCCAAACGTAATGCTGCTGATAGTGCAGGCAATCCAGAAGTTATCAATTGGCAGGCATTAGGAAATATAACACAGAATATGCTAGGGCAACGTATAGACAGCCCTAGCAAGTTTGGTCCACGCTTTGAAGCAAACCCAGCTTTTGATCAAATATGTAGCTTTGATCCGCAAGGTGTAAAACTTAAGACAAGAGCCAGTGAAAATCCACAACAATCAGGTGGTGATCCTAATAAAGGCAACCTTACAAAAAGTATGGCAAAGAGCGCACTCAACCGAAGACGTTGACAAAATAATTAAAAATAGTATAATGCTTAGATGACATTACTAATACAAAAATACCAATACAAGAATCTAACTAGAGAAGAATCATCAGGCAAAAGGTTGTATGCTTGTCCAGATGGTAGTAGAGTACCCAGTGTTACAACCATACTAGATAAGACTAAACCAGAAGAGGCTAAACAGGCCTTAAAGGAATGGCGTAATCGTGTGGGTCACGCACAAGCACAGGCTATCACTACAGAAGCCGCTGCCCGTGGTACTAGGATGCACACTTTCCTCGAACGATATATTAAAGGGGAAGGCATCAAAGATAGTGTAAGCAATCCATATGCCCAACAAAGTTTGTTAATGGCCAAAAAGGTCATTGATGAAGGCTTTGGTGGTATTGATGAGATCTGGGGTAACGAAGTTCCATTATACTATCCAGAACTTTATGCCGGTACTACAGACTGTGTAGGTATGCACGATGGCGAACCTAGTATCTTAGACTTTAAACAGACCAATAAGCCTAAAAAATTAGAATGGATTGAGGATTACTACCTACAGATCACTGCCTATGCCCTAGCGCATAACGCTGTATATGGTACAAATATACGCAAAGGAGTGATTATGATGTGTGTTAGACCCCCAGAAACCAGCCCTGGACAGTGGGGAGAGCCTGTATATCAACAATTTGTACTAGAAAGTAAGGATTTTGACCATTGGAGTCATCGTTGGTTTGATAGGGTAGAACAATACTACGAGATCCTATGATAAATACCCGATAAGGGGAAAAGGCCATGGCAGTAGTTCAAATCAGTAAAATCCAAATACGTCGCGATGTTAAGGATGCAAGTGCAGATAGTAGTTTACCAATTAAGCTAAGTGATGGTGAATTCGCATGGTGTAGAGATACCAAGCAATTATATATAGGATCTGCTATTGTTGGTGCTCCTGGCCAATTAGAAAACGTAGAAATATTAACACAATATAGTGATATTTTTAGCCTAGGCAGATATCAATACAAGTCTAATGGTGTATATAGAAGCTTTGTTAAAAGATTAGAAGATCGTGTCAGTGTAAATGATTTTGGCTTACTTGAAGGTGATATAGCTGATAACACCAGCAGAAATAATACATTAATCACTAGTGCAATACAAAAACTTTTTCTTAACACTAGCCTAGATGCAAAAAGTGTACTAGAGTTTGGTCCAGGAATATATGTTTTTAACGAAACTATTCAAATACCAAGTTATACAAAAATACGTGGTGCTGGTAAAGGTAACACTGTAATAAAGTTTCTAGGATCAGGTACTGTATTTGAATTTATAGAAGATCCAAATAGCAGTAATATAGAAATTACCAATCAATGCAGATATGTTAAAATTGAAGATCTAACAATAGAGATTCCTAGACCCAATCCTGTGACTACAGTTTATACTCAAAATGAATCAATTGCTCTAAGTTTATATGGAGCAAGGAACTGTGAATTCCGTAATATTGAAATTAAAGGTCCTTTACTCAGAGGCAGTATATTAGTTGATAGCATAGCCAGTAAGGCTATTAGTGTTGATAAATTAAGATTTAAAACGGTAGGGCTAAATCAAGTTCCTAAACTGTTAGGTAATTTTACTTATAGTAATACAAATATTTTTGACAACATTACTATTAGAGACTTTCAATATGGTCTTTATAGTGATAGACCAATGAACAAAAATACTATTGTTAACTGTAGTTTATATGGTTTGGTCGAAGGTATTCATCTAGGAGTTAATTCTCAGAGTTTAGGACCTAATGATAACATTATAAGGTCATGTACATTTGATGATATTCAAAAACATGCAGTAAAAGTGGAAAGAGGTACAGGTAATATATGCAGTGGTAATCAGTTCTTAAATGTAGGTAATAATTTTGGTGGAGCTCCTAACAGTACATTTGGTCAAGTTGAATTTGATACTCCAGGAAATATTAATTTAGACTATATCAGTTATAGACATAATGATTTAAGTTTTTTCGGCCCTAACAGTCTAAATACCAGACCATATGTCAGTGAGTTTACTGGTTATGGCTACAATGTTAGTAGTACAGCTTATGTAAAAACCATTGATTATAGCGAAAACCCAGTAGATTTTATTCGTTTTCCCTTACCTATAAGTGTTACTCCTGGTATAGGACCTGAGTCAATGAGTATTGAAATTGACTATCTATATCAAAGTAGAACTTTTGATCCTAATGCCAATAATCCAGCACTGTTTAATCAATCAAGAAGAATTAGAAAAGGCACAATTACAGTGCTAGTTGATTTTAGAACTAATACTGCAAATATTCCTTTTATTAATCTAGTTGATGATTATGATTATATTGGTTATGGTATAACTTCTCCTGCAACAGTTACTAATGAGGATATAAATTTAATCTTCAGAGTTAAAAATGTGATAAATTCAATACAGAACCAACGTCAAATCATATTAACATATCAACACTCACAGATAGACTTCAACAGACGTCCATATGAAACTGGTAAATTTACCTATACCTATAGAGTTTTGACCTAATATTCTGTATAATAAAAAAAGAAGCAGTCAAACTATGGAACAAATCACAGTTGTAAAAAGAAATGGTGAACGAGAATCCTTAGACCTGGCCAAGTGGCAGGCCCAGGTTTATCGTATATGTAACGGCATTGCTGATGTTAGCCAAAGCATGATAGAAATACGTAGTAATCCTCACTTCTATGATGGTATCAGCACTCGAGAAATTGATGAGATAACTCTCCGTGCCATTGTGGATCTTATTGATGTAGAATCAAACCCAGATATTGGCAATACTAACTATCAATATGTAGCAGGTCGCCAGCGTTATCATATGCTGCGTAAAGATGTATATGGTAGCAGTAAAATACCTCACCTATATGACATAGTCAAACGTAATGTAGCGGTAGGACTTTACACCAAAGAACTATTAGAATGGTATAGTGAAGCTGATTGGAATCGTATGAATGACATAGTTGATCATGAAAAGGATTTCCACTATAGCTATGCTGCTATTGAACAACTTATTGAAAAATACCTAGTTAAAAATCGTAGTACCAAAGAAACCTACGAAACACCTCAGGTTCGATATATAGTGGCCGCTGCCACTATCTTTCACAAAGAGGAACCAAATAATGCTCGTATGCGTTATATAAAGGAATATTACAATGCGGCTTCAGACGGCTTATTCACTCTCGCTACTCCTGTTCTTGCTGGGCTTGGTACTCCCACTAAGCAGTTCAGTAGTTGTGTACTCATACGCAGCGATGATGATCTTGACAGCATTTTTGCTAGTGGCGAAATGATGGCTAAATATGCCAGCAAACGAGCAGGCATAGGATTAGAAGTAGGACGAGTAAGGCCTTTAGGCAGTCCTATTAGAGGTGGTGAGATCATGCATACAGGTATGCTGCCCTTCCTCAAGAAATGGTTTGGTGATCTGCGTAGTTGCAGTCAAGGAGGCATACGTAATGCTAGCGCTACAGTGTTTTATCCTATATGGCATTATCAGTTTGATGATCTTATTGTACTTAAAAACAATCAAGGAACCGAAGAAACCCGCGTCCGTCATCTCGATTATGGGGTTGTCCTTAGTAGTTTCTTCTGGAGAAGATTCAGAGAACAAGGAAACATAACATTCTTTGATCCTAACGAACTGCCTGATCTTTATGAAGCATTTTATAAAGACACAGCTCTGTTTGAAGAATTATATGTAAAATATGAAAACACATTAGGACTGAGGAAAAAGACAATCAGTGCTGAGGAAGTATTCAAGGGAGGTATTCTAAAAGAGCGTACGGATACTGGTCGCATATATCTTGTGTTTATAGATAATGTAATGAACCAAGGACCGTTTGATCCAGACTACCATACCATATATCAAAGTAATCTATGCTGTGAGATCCTCCTCCCTACGAAATCATTTAAGAGATTGGACGACGAAAAAGGTCGCATTGCTCTATGCACCTTGGGGTCAATCAACTGGGGAATGTTCAAGCATCCTGAGGATCTGCGTCGTGCTTGCCGTATACTTCAGCGTAGTCTGTGTAACATACTTGATTATCAAGATTATCTAAGCATACAGAGTAAGTTAAGCAACACAGAAATACAGCCATTAGGTATTGGTGTCACTAACCTAGCCTACTGGCATGCAAAACGTAGTCTTAAGTACGGCGAGAAAGATGCATTACAGGAAGTTAAGAGTTGGATGGAACATCAAGCATACTACTTGACAGAAGCAACTATTGGACTGGCCAAAGAGCGTGGTAAGTGTAAGGACAGTGATAAGACCTATTATGGTCAGGGCATATTCCCTTGGGAACGTAGAGCCAAGGGTGTGAATGAATTAGCAGACTTTACTTCTGAACTTGACTGGGAAGTATTAAGAGAACAGGCCAAACAATATGGTGTGCGTAATGCTACATTGATGGCTATTGCTCCTGTGGAAAGTAGCAGTGTGGTTATCAATAGTACTAATGGTATTGAACTACCTATGAGTTTGATCAGTACTAAAGAAAGTAAAGCAGGTAGTTTCACACAAGTGGTTCCAGAGTATCATAAACTTAAGAACAAATATCAATTGATGTGGGAACAAACAGACTGCGTGGGTTATATCAAAACTGCTGCTGTACTTGCTGCCTATGTAGATCAAAGTATAAGCACAAATACATTTTATAATCCAGCACATTATGCAGATCGTCGTGTACCCACAACATTGATAGCAAAGAATTTGATGCAGGCTCACAAGTGGGGTATTAAAACATTCTACTATAGCCTAATCAATAAGCAGGGTTCAAGGATGGATCCCGTACAGACTAATGGACATCACATTGAGCCCAAGTTAGAACTAACAGAAATAAATTTTGAAGAGGATTGCGATTCCTGTATATTATGAGCAAACAACAATACAACCTACAGACACGTACAGACTACCTACATCGTAAGATGTTCCTTGATCCACAAGGACCAGTAACCATACAGAGATTTGAGGAAGTCAAATACAATAAAATAGCCGACTATGAAAAAACAGCACGTGGTTTCTTTTGGGTACCAGAAGAGATTAGTCTAGTCAAAGACGCTCAAGACTTTAAAGATGCTAGTGAAGCAGTAAAGCACATATTCACCAGTAACCTACTGCGTCAAACAGCATTGGATAGCCTACAAGGACGTGGTCCTAGTCAAATCTTTACACCAATAGTATCATTACCAGAACTAGAAGCATTAGTCTATAATTGGACATTCTTCGAGACTAATATTCATAGTCGCAGTTATAGTCATATTATTCGTAACATCTACAATGTACCCAAAGATGTATTCAATACCATACACGATACCTCAGAGATAGTAGATATGGCATCAAGTGTAGGTAAGTATTACGAGGCTCTACACCAACTAAATTGCTTCAAAGAAATAGGTACCGATGTGGCTGAAAGTCATCATATCAAGCATATTTGGTTAGCGCTCAATGCCAGTTACGCATTAGAAGCATTCCGCTTTATGGTAAGCTTTGCCACAAGCCTAGCCATGGTAGAGAATAAAATCTTTATTGGTAATGGCAATATTATCAGCCTAATCCTACAGGATGAACTATTACACAAAGGATGGACGGCTTGGCTTATTAATCAAGTGGTCAAGGAAGATCCAAGGTTCGCCAAGGCTAAACAAGAGTGTGAGCAAGAAGTATATGCCTTATATATGGATGTTATCCGTGAGGAAAAAGCCTGGGCAGACTATTTGTTTAAGAAAGGCCCTGTGATAGGTCTCAATGCCAATATATTAAAAGATTTTGTAGACTATACAGCCAGTTCTGCTCTTAAGGATATAGGGTTAAAATACGTTACTAATATAAAAACCAATCCAATCCCATGGTTCAACAAACATAGTGATACCAGTAAGAAACAAACAGCACTACAGGAAAACGAATCAACTAACTATGTTATAGGCGTTATGAGTGACGCTATTAACTATGATGAACTACCAACAATGTGAGGAAAACATGAAAGCAATCGTATGGAGTAAGTACCATTGTCCATATTGTGATATGGCCAAGGCTTTACTAGAACAAAAGGGCATAGCTTTTGAAGAGCGTAAAATAGGTGACGGCTACACCAAGGAAGAACTATTAGAATCAGTGCCAACAGCACGTACAGTCCCTCAAATCTTTATCAATGATGAACTCATTGGTGGGTATAATGAACTTACCAAATATTTAAAAGAGGTAGCATTATGATTTTAGATTTAGAAAAAATTAAAGATGAAGTATTAAATTATAATGAAGAATACTACTCGCAACTTAAACAAGATGTTTTAGCCCTTGTACTATATAAATATAAAAAGAATGGATTTTTTGTAGAATTTGGTGCTTGTGATGGAATAAAACTTAGTAATACTCTTTTATTAGAAAAAAAGTATCAATGGAATGGAATACTTGCCGAACCTTGTGTATCATATAATATCTTATTAGAAAAAAATAGATCTTCTATAATAGATAAACGTGCAGTTTTTGGCACTAGCCATCAACTTTTAAATTTTAAAGAAGTTATTGAACCCAGTTTATCAGGAATAGAATCTTTTTTTGCTAGAGATAAACACTCAAAGGTTAGAAAAAAAGGAATAACTTATCAAGTAACAACTGTTTCTCTATTTGATTTATTAGAACAGAACAATAGTCCAGAAGTAATAGATTATCTATCAGTTGATACTGAAGGAAGTGAATTCGATATTCTAAAAAATTTTAATTTTAATTCGAAATATCAAATTAAATTAATAACTATTGAACATAACTTTATTAAGGACAACCGTGAAAGACTTAAAAATCTTTTAGAAGAGAATCAATATATTAGAATATTACCAAAAATTTCTAAATGGGATGACTGGTATATCAGAGGATTTTAATTTATGAAAAAAGTACTCGTAATCGTTCCAACTAGAAATAGAAATCATAAAACCAAAGAATTCGCAGAAGAGGTGGGTATAATGAACTTACCAAATATTTAAAAGGGGCAGCATAATGTTATTAGAAAAAGCAAAGTCTAAGGAAGGTGATATTATCAGTTTGAAGCTGATTAGTGGCGAAGAAATTATTGGTAAATATATCAGTGAGGACATTGCAGATATTGTAATTAAGAACCCAATTATGCTTGCTATGACTCAAAAAGGACCGGCAATGACTCCTATGATGATCACAGTAGAATTAGACAATGAATTTAATATTTCTAAATCTGCGATTATACTCAAAGGTAATACAGTAAAAGAAATAGCTGATCAATTCATATTTCAAACTACAGGGATACAGCCTGTGAGTGCCGGAAATATCATAACCTAAGGGTAAAACTATGGCAACGTTTGTAGCGACAAAAGCAATATTAGCAATACAAGCTAGCACCCTAGCAGTAGAAGCAACAGAGGCAGGGTTGTCTGCTCTAGCTACTGCTTTGACCGACCTCTCCAATGAAATTACTGTTGCAAATGCAAATATCCCAGGACAAGAATTCTTTGGTGGTGGCACCTCTAATTATTCATTTGGTGTCGCTGGCGGAGGCGCAGGTAATGGTATAGATTATGATAGTGTAGCACTAGTATGGGCACAAACTATAAATTCTGCTGCACAAGTAATCCGAACAAGAATTGCCAATGATATAAAAAACGACATTGAAGAAATACGTGTTGATATAGACACAATTGCTGCCAAACAAACCATAATTGCTGACAAACAAACTTTAATGGAACAATGGCTTAACAGGTTAAAAGAAATGGGCGAGAATGATGGTATACATTTTAAAAATCCTTGGGAATATTTGAATATCTATTCAACATTACTATTTTATCAAAATGAAAATTTTAACTTTGATGATGCCCTTAATAAGATTATTCCTAATTTATCTAAAATTAAAACCAAAGTAGAAGAAGCTCTTAAGCATAGAAACGCATTGATAACAACTAACGATTCACCATAATGGCCAGAGGAATAACTAGAGATACAGGTAAGGATATGACCGGGGGGAGAAATATACAAGGTTCTCCCAATGTTTTTGCCAATAATAGACCCGTAGTAAGATTATTTGATAAAGTACAACCACATGGACCTGGTACCCATGGTGGACCTAGAATGGCTTCAGGTAGTCCAAATGTCTTTACCAATAATAAAAAAACATGTAGAAGAGGTGACGTAGCTACCTGCGGACATAGGGCTATTGGTAGTAGCGATACCTTTGTCAATTAAATTGACTGTACAGAAATAAACTAGAAAAAACAGATACATCTTTGAGTCATATAAGAGGGTAGTAATAGCTGCCTGTTACTAATCTATCCAAACTGTTCTAAATAAATACAAATAGAGCGGTTTGAAGCGAACCTTCAGACCTATCGCTGGAGAAAATAATGGCGAAAAGGATTCAATTAAGACGAGATTTACGAGCAAACTGGCAAGCTATAAATCCAGTTTTGGCCCAAGGTGAAATTGGTATAGATTTAGATTCTACTAATTTTAAAATAGGGGATGGCATCAAGCGTTGGAACGAGCTTACTTACACAGTAGCTTTAGGCAAACTTAATAGTGAGCTTTCAGATAATACCTTTCTGGTAATAGGGCCTCAAGGTAGACTTAATTCTATTGTATTCAATAACGATAATATAGAAACTGTTGTGGTTGATCCTGAGTTAGTTACAGTATCAGTAAAAACTCTTTTTAATAAAAATATACCTAGTACTGATCCACAAACAGGCACAGTGATAATAGTAGGTGGATTAGGTGTCACCGGTAACGTTAATATTACTGGAACTATCAAAGCAGACAGCATAGATGTAGAAGAAGATATAATAGCAAATTTACAGGGTAATGTAACAGGTAATGTTTTTGGTGACTTGTATGGTGATGTTTATAGTAATAATGGTAATGTAAAAATAGTTGAAAATAGTTTAGATGGACTAAGTGCTGAATTTAAAGGCAAACTAATTGGAACCGTGTACCAAACATCTGGCACCAGTGAAATGAGCAATGTGGTGGTTACTGGTGGTAAAATTAATAACACTATAATTGGCGATGTTAATCCTAGTACAATTGGTGGTACCATTATTACAGCGTCAAACAAATTTGTAGGCAAGCTAGAGGGAACTGGTGTTGTTAATCTTTTTGCTGCTAACGGCACTACAAAAATATTAGACAAAGGTACAGGTGGACCAACTAATGTTCCAACATATAAACCAGCTATATTTTATGGGGATGTAGAAGGCACTGTAAGAGGTAGATTTGCAGGTGATATCTATGCAGAAGATGGTGTAACTAAGATACTAGAAAATGGAACCGGCGGAAGCTCAACAGCACCTACTTATAGAAAGCCAGAATTTATAGGTAATGTCACAGGTAACATTGACAGCGATGGTCTTAGTATATTAGATCAAGTTGATATAAACGGTGGTAATATTGACGCAACCGTTATAGGGGCTACTCAACCAAGAACCATTACAGGTACTATAATTGAAGCTACTGAAAGATTCATAGGTGAATTTGAAGGTATTACTATTGGTCCCAGTACTGGTGATATCTTCGCAGCCAATGGTGTAAAAATATTAGAAAATGGCACTGATGGTAACGATGCAAAGATATATGCAGATGTTATATTGTATAGGCCTAATCCTGCCAATCCTTCTCAAATTATTGAAACTGTAATATTGGATAGAGGCACTGATGGTACTAATGCAGTATATACAGGTCAAGTTACAGGCAATGTAACTGGTAATCTAACAGGTGATGTTACTGCGGAAAATATAATTACAGATTTTTTAACAGTTAATGATACAGCTGATATTGTAGATTTAAATGTCACAGGACCAGCAGATTTTAATAATCTAATAAGAGTAATTGATCCTAATGATAGTTCAGTTAATACTAGTTCTACTAGTGCTAGTACAGGAGCAGTAGTAGTTGAGGGTGGTGTAGGCATTGGTGAAAACCTCAATGTAGGGGGCAACCTAAGCGTAACAGGTACAAGCTTATTCACAGGAGATGTTACTGCTGGTGATGTTACAGCAGATGACGTTACAGTTACGACACTACATACAACCAGTGATGTAGATATTGATGGTGACCTAAACGTAGATGGTCAGGCCACATTAGGCAGTTTGTTACTAGACGATATCACTGTTAATAACATTGTTGTTAATAACGATGTCTTGATCAAAGAAAATCTCACTGTAGATGGATTGACTACTTTAGATAGTGTAGATATAAACAGTGGTAATATTGATAATACAAAGATTGGTGAAAGCTTTCCTAGCACTATTAAATCCACACTGATTAATACAGATGGTATCAATGTTAATAACTATGGCGAACTGAGACTGAAAGAACTCACAGCCAATGGTACTAACTATGTAGGACTGAGAGCACCTACTGGAACTAATCCAGATAACTTCGTTAATAGTTACACACTGACATTCCCAAGATCATTAGGCGTAGATGGGTCTATTCTCACATTGAACCGTAAAGGTGATAAACTAGAGTTTTCCAGTCCTGATCTATTTGGTGGTGGTCAGGTCAGTGTCAGTGCAGATTATGGTAACGATAATTTTGATGGCATCAACAAACCAGTTAAAACTATTAAACGTGCTCTACAAATAGCCAGTGGTTTGGTCTATAAGCAACGTAATGAATTCAATGATCAAACCTGTTTTAGGGATGTTGGCTTAATCATAGATGCTATTGGATATGATCTTATCTATGGTAGTAACTGGCAAAGCGTAAAGGCTGGCTTTACATATAGCAATGCTACAGCCAGTGCTGTATTGATATCACAAAAAGAAATAACACTACGAGCCTTAAACTATCTAGCCCTTAAGGTCATTGCTACACAAAGCGGTCAAGAAGCTCTTGATGTTACTGCCAGCATACAAACAGTTACAAACATATTTGCCAATACTACAGCTGGTAACATATTAAGGATCGGTACTGCTCCAGTGCCCGCAGTTACCATGCCAACTCCTGCTGGGTTGTCATCTGGATTTGTTGATGCTAAAGACTTATTGATCAACAATATTTCATATATTGCTACACAGGTCATTAACTTTACAAATAATACTTTTGTTGGGTTCAATTATGATGCAGCCACAGAAGCCAAATGCGAACGTGACTTAGGATTGATCATAGATGGTGCTATTTATGATATAGCATTAGGCACTAATTTAAATACTAGACAAAATCAGTTTGCTTATATTAGACAGCAGGCTACAAATGCACAGTACGCAGACCAGTTAGAACAAACTAAAGCATCTCTAGTAAAGTTGTATAGAGAAACAGAACAATATACTAGCAGTAGCTCCTTCTTCCTAAGCTATAAAAATAAAATACAGGATATAATAGATCTTCTCAACGGAGCAACACCAGATCCTGTGGTATTTACAAATCCCACAGGCATAGCAGCCGATCAGTTAAGTGCCAAAAATCAACTACAACAAAATAAGAACTTTATCAAATTAGAAATCATAGAGTGGATCAAATTTACATATCCTGCTTTTACAACTGACTTTATCACCTGTGCTCGTGATGTTGAGTTTATAGTTGATGCTGTTACTTATGATATACTCTATGGCGGAAACACAGCCACATATAGAGCTGCTGACTCCTACTTATTAGGTAGTGTGCTACAGCTGGGTGTGGGTGAAAAAACACAAACACTGGCAGCATATACTAGACTAAAAAATATTATAGATAATATTGTACGTGCTGTTCCCATAGTTAAGACTAGTACTAATACTCTAACACAGGATACTGCAACATATCCTGCAACCAATACAGCCACTGCCACAGAATGTAAAAACTTAGTTGATATAATCATCAATGTGATCACAACTGAAAGTACTGCGTCATTAAATAATCTACAACTACCAGATGTTAGTGTGGCAGATCCAACTACACAGTTAAATGTAGAGTTAGTGACAGAAAGTAAATCAGCTATAATCACAGCAGTTAGTGATTTCATAAGTTTAGAGTTTAGTAACTTTACCTACGATACGGCTAAGTGCTCTCGTGATGTTGAATACATAATATATAGTGTTGCCTATGATCTCATGTACGGTGGTAACAGTCAAACTGTAGATGCTGCTAAAAAATATTTTGCCTATGGAGCAGGCTTACCTATCTTCAATGATAGAGCAGCCAGTGCTATAACATATGAACATTTAAAAACAGTTATCATACCTGAGGTATTGGACAATACCTCATTCGTCTATGGAGCAGGACTAACGGCCAGTAGCACAGCTAAAACTACGGTAGATCAACTATTAACATCTTTAGTAACCATTGTGGATCAAGGCCCAGGTCAAGCACCTGCAATAGTATTGCCTAATGCAACAAGAATATCCCCAATAAAGAGTGATGCTCGCAGTAACCTATTGGCACAAAAAGCTCTGATCCAAACTGAGACAGTGGCTTTTGTAGCAGACTATATTCCTAATGAAAAACGACTAGTTATAGCAGTAGCCAGCGGTGATTACTATGAAGATAATCCTATTATCATACCAGACAATGTCAGTGTAGTAGGTGCTGGACTACGTGCCTGTAATATCAGACCAAGGAACGCTGGCAAGGACATGCTGCGTGTGCGTAATGGTTGTTATTTCACAGAGATAACTTTTAGAGACGCTTTAGATAGCAATAAGGTTCCTAGCTTTACATTTGACTATGCCGTGGCCTTTGATGATCCTGCTGATCCTGAATGTAGTCGTGTTGGTTATGGTAGATTACCTAACAACAAGCCTGTAATCAGTATAAGCCCTTATGTACAAAACTGCTCTATTATCAGTTTCTTAGGCGGTAATGGCGTATTAGTAGATGGTAGTAAGGTACGCACACCTAACATACCAGCTAATCAGATTGAAGCAGAGAATCCAGTAGAAGGTCCTGCTCCACAACAAGGTAAGTCAATGGTGGGTAATGCATTTACCATGTTGAGCTTTGGTGGTACAGGCTATCGTGTGATCAATGATGCTTATGCACAGATTGTAAGTTGTTTCCAAATCTTTTGTTTAAATGGTAGTTATGTACAAAGTGGTGGATATTTAAGTATTACCAATAGTGCTACTAACTTTGGACAGTTTGCATTGAGGGCTAATGGATATAGTCCAAATGCTTTTGATTTTAATAAAGGTATAGTAGTTGGCACAGGTACCGCTGGAGCACAACAAACTCTTACCGCTATTGGTTTTGGTGATTTACCTGTACAGCACTATGTAATAAGATTTAGAAATCCTGTTTATAGAAACACTTATACAACAATATTAAACAACAAAGAAGAATTAAGAGACGCTTTGATCATATGGATTGATGATCAAATAGCCAACAATACACAACCATATTATACAGGGTTTACCTATAATGATGATACCTGTAAACGAGACACAATATTAATTCTTGAAGCAGTGGCCTACGATGTGCTCACTGGTGGTAACAGTAAGAGTGTGGAGGCAGGTTTAGCCTATGCTACAGCTACTTCGGCAGCAGTGATAGCACAGAAAACGCAGAACATAGCAGCATTTGAAAGACTTAAGGCACAGACTATACTATTAGTACATCCAGATGCACAGGGCCGTGTAGGTGATTTATTTGATATTATTATAGATATTACTACTAGTATTATCAATGTTCCTGAAATCATTGACTACAGTAATATAGGTGACGTGACCAACAGTTATAAACAGGCCAATGATAGTGTGACATTTACACCTGCAAATAATGTAATTATTCCCTTGACCTCACCTGCACAGACAGAACCTGTAATCAATACAGTTACAGGGCTTATAACAATACCTAATCATGGTTTCCAAAATACCAATCGTATAGTCTATAGTAGAAATGGCAACAGTGTAATCACAGGTTTATATGATGAACAAACTTATGTGGTTAAGACGGTGAATCTAAACCAGTTTGAATTATATTTGGATGACAGTTTTGAAATCAAGGTCAAGTTCTCGGCCCCACTACCCGCAGGTGATCATTTATTCCTCAAGAACATTAAAGAATTCTTTATTGATGATCTCACTGAATCACACGTAGTCTATCAAAAACTACAGATACAGCCTCCTCCTGTTGGCAAGGAATATACATTTGTTCCTGGAAGAGTCATAGAAGGTACCACAGATGGATCGCAACCAAATAGAGCTTATGTATATAGTTGGGATCCAACCACACGTAATCTAGTAGTCAGCGTTGAAAAAGTTCTTATAGGTATTTCTTTTATTAGAAATAACTTTACATTGAATTCTGTTATTCAATATGATCACAGTGCTACCCCTATATTAAACATTGATGTAACTGATGTTAATAACGTAGATAATCTATACACAGCTACATTTAAAATATTGGCCACAACCAGCGGTAATGAACTTATCAACTTAGAAACCTTACCAGAAAAACAAATATGGTTACATAGACCCAGTATTTGTAATAGCAGTAGTCATACTTGGGAATATGCAGGTAGTGGTATAGATTATAACGCACTACCACAAAACGGTGGTAGAACTAGAGTAGAATATGAACAGGTCAGTGAATTACCAGGGCGTGTATATAGTTCAGGAACCAATGAATTAGGTGACTTTAAAGTTGGTGACTTTATTAAGGCAGAAAACAAAACTGGTAATGTACAATTTACTAATACAGTGAGTATTGCTGCATTGGATGCTTTGAAATTGGCCGTAGGTAACATTACTATTGAAGAATTCAGTGCTGACATTGACCTAGGTGATAATGAAGTAGGCGGTCCAAGCCATAAAAGATTAAGTACACAGGCTGCTGTTCGTGGATTCTTAGAGAATAGATTGGGTGACTTTATTGACAAAGCACTGACTACAACCACAGTACCAGGAGGTATTCCACAGCTTAACGCCTTGGGCAAACTAAATGCTGATCAGATACCACCATTAAGAAACTTCCTTGTATATAGAAGTAGTGGTTATCGCAGTAGATTGAATCTTGTTAATACTATACCACCTACTAGTATTTTAAACGGTGATTTAGCCATTGAAACATATAGTAGCGTACAGCTTACTCTTAATGGAACCATTGTGGCTGCTGATGGTGATCTAATCCTACAAGCAGGATCAGGCGCCACAGGTAGGGTAGTAGGAGCGACTAACGGCACTACATTGATCGTTGGTAGCTTAACTAAAACATTCAATGCTAACTTCAATACTACAGGATTATTAAGTAAAAATGGATCCGCAACAGGCAGAACACCCACAGTAGTAGGTGGTGTGATTCCTGATCAGAATACAAATTATATTTTAAGTGAATTAGATGCTAAACAAATCCTATTACTTGATACTACACAAACCTACAACTTTACAGGAGTTACCAGTGTAACCGGCAGTAACAGTAAAGCACAGGGTAATATAGAATCTCTAGTATTAGGTGTAATTAATGCTGTTGATAATTCAAATGATCCTACTAATGGACTAGCAGGCGGAGGTGGATATACACAACCTGTATCTGGGATATATCCTGATGTTCCACTTACAGGTGGATCAGGCACAGGTGCTAGAGCTGATATTTTCCTTAGTGGTGGAGTAGTAGTTAATGTAGCACTTACAGCAGGTGGTAGTGGATATACTACCACAGATCGCCTCAGTGCCAGTAATGCGAGCCTAGGAGGACGCACAGGTGGTTCAGCATTTAGCGTAAAAGTTAGTCAAATACAAAATAGATTATTCGTAGATGTTGTTGGTGCATTGAAGTTTAATGCTAGTCTAATAGCTCCAGAATTCACAGAAGACTCTGTAGTAGTTACACAGACTACAGGTGCTATGGATTCTTCTGTAGTGGCTTCATTCAATGCAGCTAGTACTGGTTCAGGTGGTGCAGTGAATACAGCATTGAGTCGTATCACTATTATAGGGCATCCATTTGATGATGGCGATCCTGTGGTATATAATGCAGGATTTGGAACACCATTAGGTGGTATTATTAATAATTCTGTATATTACATCAAACGAGTCGATGCTGATACTATTGAACTATATACTAACTACAGTCTAAGCAGCAAACTAACCATACAGAACTCAGGAGCTGGCAGTCAAACATTTACTCTGCAAGTAATCAATATCACTAAGGATACAGTTTATATTCCAGATCATGGATTTGCCACAGGGGATGCTGTGAAGATTATAGCAGCAGATCCACCTTATGGTATATTGACACAGAGTATTTTCTTCGTAGGATCAATCACACAAAACACATTTACTATACACGAAAATAGAGCTGATTCAGTGGCCAGTACTCTAGGACTTACTATTGGTGCGTTTAACTTTACCAACACAGGTACAGGCACTGCCAGTTTTAGAAAACAAAGTATTAGAATTATAGGTGTAGTAGATAATGCTTCAATACTACCAGAAAACTGGAGTAGTCTAAGTGCCAACAATATTGATACTAATAATATTGTAAGCGGCATAATGAGTACCAGTAGATTGGCTATAGGACTAGCCAATTCCAACACATTCCTCAGAGGTGACAATCAATGGGCCAAGGCTGTACAAAAGATCAAACGACAAAATACAGATAGTGCTATTAGTATCACAGGTTCCTATTATGACCCAGGATCTGGTGGTCTCAATGAATATTACAACGAAGTAACCATTGGTATTGACATAGTAAGTGGCGCACAGGAAAGTACATCTACACCAGGATACACAAATATAGGTGTATCCAAGTTTAATAAAAGTCAATTTGATGTTGGATCAGGACCAGCACAGGGTACAGTAACAATTAAAAGTGGGGTAGTAGATGCAGGAACATTAGATGGATATGATAGTACATACTACCTAAACCCAGTAAATCTATCACAACCAGTCCCAGTTAGTAGAGGGGGTACTAATTATAGCGCATATACAGTGGGTGACATGCTCTATGCTAACGGTGCAACAAACTTACAAAAACTTCCTATAGGAACTGCCAATAGAGTTTTAACTAGTACTGGCTCTGCTCCACAATGGAGTAATAGTTTAATCATTGATGGATTAACAGTATTAGGTAATGTTGATATTACAGGTGCTGCCAGTACGTTAAATGCCTATGATATTAAGATGGACGATAATAATATTGAATTAGGTTCTGTAGAACCAATAAGTAATCGTTCAGGTAATATTAACTTCACTGCTGTTGGATCACTGACCTCAACTATAACTGCCAACACTGGTGGTATGATTCCTGGTATGACCTTAAGCAGAGTATCAGGAGGACAGCTAGGATCTAATCCTAGAGTGGTCAGTATTGACGGTCCAAATCTATTTACATTTACAGCAGATACTCCACCTGATCAAATATCACCAAACGGTACTGCTGTAGTGTTTAGCACAGGTGGAGCTACTAATGCAACTGCTAATGGTGGCGGTATCACAGTAAAAGGTACTACTGACAAGTCATTTAGTTGGAAACAGACAACTAGTAGTTGGACCAGTAGCGAGAATATGGATCTCGTCACTGGAAAAACTTATAAAATTAATGGTGTTGATGTATTGAGCAGCACAACATTAGGATCGGGGGTAGTCAATAGTAGCTTAACCAAGGTAGGAACTATCGCAACTGGTACATGGCAAGCAACTATTATTAGTCCAACATACGGTGGTACTGGTGTTAATAACGGTACCAAAACTATAACATTAGGTGGTAATCTAACAACCAGCGGAGCCTTTGCTAGTACATTTACTATGACTGCTGCAACTACGGTTACCTTCCCAACAACAGGAACATTGGCTACATTGGCTGGTACAGAAGCATTGACCAACAAAACTGTAAATGGAATGACTATTACAAATAGCACCGGTACATTTACATTAGCCAATACTAAAACATTAACTGCTAGCAATACAATGACATTCCAAGCTACTGATGGTAGTACCATAAACTTTACAACTGGTGGACAGGTCATATATAAGGCTAGCCCTGTAATAGATGATCCTACGTTAAATTTGACCTATGCTGGAACTGGAGCATTGACCAGTGTCACAATACAAAGTGCATTAACTACCTCATTCAAGAGTAGAATAACCAGTCCAGCACTGCATACCTATAGTTGGATGACCAATTTAAACTGGAATGGTACTGCATTTGTTAAGGATACATTAGCTAGAAGTCATTGGCGTATTGAAAAGTTTGTTGATGTAACAGATACAGGTAGCTACGTAACAATTAGCTATGGTGGTCCAACTTTACTGACCAGTACTGATAGACTTAAAGTCTTAGGAACAGGTCGTATTGAAATGCCTGCTAATATTACCAGCACTAATACTACAACTGGAACATTGGTAGTGACAGGTGGTGCAGGTATTAGTGAAAATGTTAATATTGGGGGAGCGTTAAGTGTAGGTGGTAATACTATAATCACAGGTAACCTCACAGTAAATGGCTCAACTACAACAGTCAATAGTAATACAGTTAATATTGGTGATAATATAATAGTATTAAATGCTGATGAAACAGGAACACCAAGTCAAAATTCAGGTATTGAAGTTGAAAGAGGTACTAGTACTAATGTAAGTTTACTATGGGATGAGAGTGTAGATAAATGGACATTTGGTGCAGGATCTACTGTTATTGCAGGAACTTTTGAAGGCAATATAACAGGAAGCGTATCAGGAAATGCAACCAGTGCTGATAAATGGAGCACAGCTAGAACTGTAACTTTTGCTGGCGGAGATATAACAGGTAACTTTACTATAGATGGCAGTGCCAACGTTAGCAACGTAGCATTAACAGTATCAGCAAATAGTGTAGCACTAGGAACAGATACAACTGGTAATTATATTGCTACAATTAGTGCTGGAACTCCTGGTAGTGCTACATTAAGCGGCACTGTAAATTCTGGATTAACTTTTACTAATATAAGTCCAGGAGAAAGCAATGCTGTATTCATAGCACATGCTGATACTAGCAGTGTAAGCAATTTAGCCAGTGATAATAGTGGTACTACATTTATACAAGATATAAGTCTTAACTTCGATGACTTTGGACACGTAACCGGTGCTAGTGTAGGCACAGCTAATGTTGGTAATGCTACATTAACTATGAACACCTCTGGCAACGGTATTAGTGGTAGTACTACATTTACAGCCAATAGCTCTACAGCAGCCACATTTACTGTTGCCAGTAATGCTACCAGTGCTAATACTGCTAGCACCACTGTTTTCAGAGATGGCAATGGCGACTTCAGTGCGAGAATTATTACAGCTAATTTAGTAGGCTATGCTACTGGGGCTAGTTTTAGCAATGATAGTGAAAATCAGGATAATTTAACAACTAGAGTAACTTCAGGATTTTGGGAGTCCAGTTCAGCAACTACAGCTGAAGGTTGGCCTATAAACACGAATAGTTGGTGTCATCTAATGAGTACTACACATAGTAATGATGCTAACTATTTTGCTATGCAGTTGGCTGCTGATTTTTATAGTCAGGATCTTTTCTATAGATCAACAGCAGGAAGTGGAACTACTGCATGGTCAAAAATATTACATAGTAATAATTATACTAATTATGTAGGTAATGCAACTATCAATATTGCCACAGGCGGTGGTTTAACTGGTAGTGGATCATTTACTACCAATCAAGGAACTAATGCTACAATAACTTTAGGCACAAATGCTACCAGTGCAAATACTGCCAATGCCATTGTTGCTCGTGATGCTAATGGTGATTTCTATGGCCGTTATATTAACTCTAACTATTTTAATAGTAGTGATGATGTAAGCACTGGCACTATAACTTATATAATGGCCAAGTTCGGTGATAACTATTATCGATCTGCAACGGCTGCTAAAGTGGCTGCATTTATCAGTGGTCAATCAATGAACATAAATGGTACTGCTACCAATGCATTGTATCAATCGCCATCAGGCACAGCAAGTAACGCAAATACACAGTTTACGGATACTCCAGCTCATAGAACCAGTTGGATTGAATGTAATGGTAGCACAAATGCTCCCAATGCGGGTTGGCATTTCTTAGAAACAATGCGTCATAGTAATGGATCTAACTATTGGGGCACACAATATGCACACGGTTGGGAAGATAATGCAAACCGTATGTGGAAACGTAATATTTCTGCTGGTACATTTGGTGGTTGGGTTGAATTTATTACTTCGGCGAATATTGGTAGTCAATCAGTAACCAATGCCACTACAGCAGGTGGTTTGGCAGTTCATGGAGGTCGTAATAACGAGGCTGATAAAATAGTAAGGACTGACAGTAATGGTTATATTCAAGCAGGTTGGATCAATACTACATCTGGTGATTTAGGTAATACTTTCCCAGATCGTATTTACATGAGCTATGATGGATATCTTAGATATAGTTCTATTAATACAGCTAAGGCTCATTTGGGATTGACGGCCAAATATGGAACTTCTAGACCTGCCATCACTTCAAATTCGGGTTATTGGGTAGGCTCCATGGGTTGGGGGCAAGAAGATCTTAATACCGTATTTAACTGGGGATCAGGATTTTTTGATACTTGGAGTGGCCCTGCAAATCAACCCCCAGGTACAACCCATTGGCAAGGTCATCAGGCACTACACTTTACAGATGGAACCACTCGTTATGGTTATCAAATGGCTGTAGGTGCAGGTGATCCTAGTTCGTGCTGGATAAGAGGTGTGTGGGGTTCAGGTGCATTCACAGGTTGGTATCGTATGCTCAATACAGCCAACACGCCAAATATTAGGGTCAGCGATGCCAGACCAGGAACCACTAGATTATATAGACGTGATGACGACAGTGGTTATAGTGTTCAAACATATTGGACTGGAACATATTGGAGATTATATGGTTATGATGCAAATAATGCTGGCCATGCAGATGTACACGTAGGATACGCAGACAGTGCAGGTTCTTCTACCAATGCAACCAATGCAACCAATGTGACTGGTACTGCTGGTATCTTAGGTTATTCTACTGCCAGTGTTGGTGTTGGTTATGGCGGTGTAGGCGGTCCACAGGTTATGGGATCTACTACAAACGCAGCGCAACTAAGTTTCCATCGTGCTGGTGCATATGCAGTCAATATGGGCTTAGATACCGACAATGTGTTTAAAATTGGTGGCTGGTCGGATGGAGCAAATGTATTTCGATTTCAAGTAAATTCTGCAGGATTAGCAACTTGTACTGCCACATCAGCACGTTATGCTGACTTGGCAGAAAACTATGTAGCTGATGCTGACTATGCTGAAGGCACTGTACTAATGTTAGGTGGCGTGTATGAAGTTACATTGGCCATTGAAGAAACAAGAAAGGTCATAGGCGTAATAAGTAAGAATCCAGCTCATTTGATGAACGCTGAATTAGAAGCTGAACATACTGCTACTATAGCACTACAGGGTCGAGTACCAGTTAAGGTAAAAGGTAAGATCTCCAAGGGTGATATGTTAGTCAGTGCAGGCGATGGTTATGCTAAAGCACATGATGATCCAAGAATGGGTATGGTCATAGGTAAAGCACTGGAAGATTTTGATGGCGAAGAGGGCATGATTGAAGTTGTAATAGGTCGTATGTAAAATTTTAGCGAAATTCTGTATGATGTGTAAATACACAAAATATTAGAGGAAACATATGTACGACAAACCCGCTGTAAATTGTTCAGTTTATACTGGTGTCAAAGAGCTACTTGAATTAAGAATACGCTACTTATACGACAGATTTGATCTGTTTATTATTGCTGAAGCAGATTATACCTTATCCGGTGAGTCCAAAGAATTCACATTAGAAAATGACATAGCCGAGCTAGGACTACCAACAGATAAAATACAAATCGTACAAATAAGTAAGTATGACTTACCAAAATTTGGTCAAACTATGGAAGAACGACATGACGGCTTATTTGATTGTATGCGTAAACATATACCACAAAAAAGCATTGTGTTCGTAAATTACGAAGATGAAATTCCCAACTATGGTTTTGTTGATTACTATAGAAGCATAGCAGTTAATAGCCCTTTACATAATATCAGATTACCCTTAGCACACTTAAGCGGACATAGTCATTGGCAACTACAAGCAGAAAGTGGAGAAATGGTACAGAATAGACAGGGCTATGTTTGCCGTAGTGAACATTTTACAATATATAGTTTGAGCGACTTTCGTAGAGAAAAAACTAGAGATGGTAAATGGACTTGGGTAGATTTCCCTGGAATGTACTTACAAGATAATAATCAAATACAGGATGCAGGGTGGAAATTCCAATGGATGGGATCACGTGAAGATAAGTGGAAGATATACAAAGATAGCCACTTTTACAGTGAACATAGCACACTAGGCCATGAGCTACGTAAACAACATATAGAAAATTGGGTCCCTGCTGATAATCAACAGGATCCTGTAGCTGTACGTGGACATCATCTACTTCCCTACGATCCCGCTAAACTTCCTGCTATAATAAACGAAACTCCAAAGTTTAAAAACTTCTTTTTACCAGAATTACCGGGTGTTCCACAGCCTCTTGTTTTTAGCTATGGACAGATGGGTGCTATTACCATGGGAGCCAAAAAGAAACCTAGGTTATGGATTGTAGAGGATTTTTATGATGATCCAGATAGTGTACGTGAATTTGCTATGAACCAAAAATTCTATGATGATCCTGGGTTTATTGGAAAACGCACCAGAGAGCAGTTTTTCTTTCCTGGAATGAAAGAAAAGTTTGAACAAATTATGGGTATGCGTATCACAAACTGGGAAGGTCACGGAATGAATGGTCGTTTCCAACATAATGTAAGTGGTGAAGCTATAACCTGGCATACTGATTTTCAAAGATTCGCGGGCCTAATTTATCTTACACCAAATGCTCCCTTCAGTGCAGGAACAAGAATGGCAGCATACAAACAAAATCGTGTGCGTCATTGTAGTGATCCACGTATTATGGACTGTTTTAATCAAATCACTTTCTTAGATGGTACACTATATGAGGATGTGGACGTAGTGGGTAATGTGTATAATAGATTGGTAATCTACGATGGTGGGTTGATTCATGCTGCCAAAGAGTATTTTGGATATAATATTGATAACTGTAGATTATGGCATATGTTCTTTTTCGACGCTGAGTAATCGTTTTCATTGACGAAAGTATAGGATACTGCTAAATTAATAGTAAGGAGAATTATATGGATCAAAACAGATTTGACGATTTCAAAAAACTAGTAGATGGTATGCAGGGTGATTTTGATAAATTCTATGTAAAAGGCAATGGTGCCGCAGGTACTAGAGTACGTAAGCATTTACAGGAATTGGCAAAATTATGTAAAGAAGTACGTAATGATGTCACCGCAGTAAAAAATGCTAGAAAAGAGGCGGATAAGTCAACGAAATCCTAGGTAAATACGTTTATATACTTACAAGGAGTAAGTTATGAAAACATTAATAGCCGCAGTAACATTAGCATTTGGTTCAGTAGCACTAGCAGGTCCATATCATCATGGATATAGGTATCATAACAGGTATTGGCAGAGTCCCCCTGCCCATTATTGGGTAGCACCTTTGATCATTGGTGGTGTAGTTGGTGCTGCTATAGCCAGTAATCGAGCGGAAGCACAACCTACTATAATCATGCAGAATCAACCAGCCCCTACTGTGATATACAATATTGACAGTGTGCCGAATCTAGTATGTCCAGCAGGTACGCAACTTACCGAAGAAAGGGGTTGGTATAAGGATCAAATGGGAAGGGCAATTTATGGTACAATCTACGGGTGCAAGTAAGTCTATACCAACAGATATAGTAACACCAGAAGAGGATGAGGCCTGGAGCCTTTTCCTCCAAAAGTTTGAAAATCTAAAATTTCCACCCATACAAAAACAAACAACAAACATAGAAGAGGAGATTTACGACTATGGCTTATTCTGAAAAAGTGTTAGATCATTATGAACTTACACACTGGAGCGCCAAGATAATAAATACTGTATGAAAAAATATGGTATTATAAGAAATTGTTTATTTTGTTCATCTACTTTTGAAACTAGGCCTAGATTTTTAGAATATTGTTCTCAAAAATGTAAAAATCCTTTAAACAGAGGTGAATATGATCCATGGAATAAAGGGAAAATATTGACTGAAGAACAAAAGGCAAAACAAAATAGAGAAGGATTAAAAAAAGGGTGGGGTTGGAACAAAGGTGTTCCTAACGAAGCACAAAGTATAAAATGGAAAGAAAATAACCCTAATAAAGACGGGCGTTTAAATAATATACGTCCTAAAAATTATATAGATGATGAATTCACATCTTATAAAAGAGAGTGTAGAAAAGTAACCTATCGTTCCTGGTATGCTATGAAGCAAGAAGGTTTGATACCTAATAATACAGGTAAAAGGAAAGATCAGTATCAATTAGATCATATTATTCCTTTTAAACAAGGTTTTGAGTTAGGAATAGATCCAAAAATATTAGGAAGTAGGAAAAATTTAAGATGGGTCCTAGGAGAAGAAAATAGGAAAAAATGGGATAATTTTCAATCAGAAGAAGTAGTTAAAAGTATAATAGGAGAATAATATGGCTTACAGTGAAAAAGTGTTAGATCATTATGAAAATCCCCGTAATGTAGGCTCATTCAATAAAGATGAAGAAAATGTTGGAGTTGGATTAGTGGGAGCACCATCGTGCGGAGATGTTTTAAAATTAAGTATAAAGGTAGATAATGAAACAGGAATTATCACAGATGCGAAATTCAAGACGTACGGGTGTGGTTCGGCGATTGCAAGCAGTTCGTTGGTTACAGAATGGGTCAAAGGAAAAACTATTGACCAAGCATCCACGATACGTAATACCCATATAGCTGAAGAATTGGCTCTCCCGCCAGTCAAGATCCACTGTTCGATCCTAGCAGAGGATGCTATTAAAGCCGCAATAAAAGATTATCAATTAAAGCATAATCCTGTCAACTAAAACTAGGATTAAGGCGTTAATATTAATGTAGCAGTAAATATGCTACTATTTTAAAGAGGAAATTTGAATGAAAACATTGATCGCACTTATCACTGCTGCTTTTGCAGTAACCGCTTTCGCTACTGATGCTAAGAAAGAAGAAAAGAAGGCTGATACTAAGCCTGCTGCCGCTGCTCCTGCCGCTGCTCCTGCCGCTGCTCCTGCCGCTGCTCCTGCCGCTAAGCCTGAAGCAAAAAAAGAGGAAAAGAAAGCAGAAGCAAAGAAGTAATATTAGTCCGACGTTTTGCCCCCACCACAGTTAATCGTGATTTAGAGGATGTCAAATACATAGTTTTTGATGACAGCATAGCACGTAATTTACAACGTCTACGCATAGTCACTGAAGATGAAGTCGAATTATCACTGGTTATAAGATTAAAATTGTGGTTGGCAAGACAACGGGCACTGCGTAAGTTCGATGAAGTTTACGCATAACAAAGGACCTTCGGGTCCTTTTTTACTGATAAATAATATTATGATCACACTAACAGAAACTGCCGCAGAACGTGTCAAAGCCAACTTGGCTAAACGTGGTAAGGGCTTGGGCATACGTGTAGGAGTAAAAACTACAGGATGTAGTGGACTGGCCTATGTGCTAGAATATGTGGATAACCCAACATTGACTAGAGATCAGTTTGTCTATGATAGTTACGGTGTCAAAGTTTATGTAGACGGTAAAAGCCTTGTGTATGTTGATGGGTTAGAAATGGATTGGGTCAAGCAAGGGCTCAATGAAGGCTTTGAATTTCGCAATCCTAACGAAAAAAATCGTTGTGGATGCGGAGAAAGTTTTAACATATAATGGATAGAATAATTGGTCAAAGAAAATTCATAATCACATTGATAGCCATTGTAGGTAATCAATTATTATCTTGGTTTGGTAAAATAGATGCTGGAGTATATAGTGTAGTAGCCTGTGCTGCTATAGGTGCTTATATTGCAGGCAATGTATATCAAAATATTAATAATAAAGATAAATGAAACCTTGGACGAGATTAGACACTAAAATTTGGCTAGCTCATGTGGAAAATCGTATTGAAGATATGGACTACTATCTCAATCAAACCATAAACTACTGCGAAGCCAACAATATAATCAATAATGAAACTGTATTTACTCTAAGTTTTCTTACCATATTATGGGTATCATATATGCGAGAAGAGCCCATAACACGCAGAGAGATTTTTGAGTTACTTTGTATCAAAGATTGGGAGAATTTACCCGATGCTCCAGTAGAATTAGGGGAAAAGCTAGCAGATTTTGATCTCAAAGACATCTTAGATGTGGTAAGTAAACAAATGCCAGCGTTATAACCGCTTTTAGTTGACATTTCTTTACAGTTCTACTACAATAAATAAAATACTATAGGAGGTACCATGTACAAGTACAAACTTTGGATTCGTATTAATGAATATCAAACAGCACATACCATAGTCTATGCGGAAAATGACTATGCTGCCAAAATGCTGGGTGAAGCACAATATGGTGTGGGCAATGTATTGAACTATACAAGGGAAGACCAATGAGTATGCATCTTGAAGGACCGTGGCTCAGTACTACAGGCAAGCGTAAGGGTAAACAAAAATTTCGTAACGCTGATGAGGCACGTAAGGCAAGGGAACTTGAAGAGGATTGGAAAGCCCTCCAAAAGAAGTGGGGCATAGAACAGGAACAGCGTAAGCAAACTCGTGCTATGAAAACGCCCACATATCAGCCACCCAAACTGACATATCGTGGAATGGATGCCCCACGTATCCCCAGCCTCAATAACGGTGTAGACAGTGCCAGTGCCACTAAGGCAGAGGCTAAGGTTTATACCGGCACTAAGATTAAAGGAATAGGGACCATGCATAAGAGTAATGCTGTGCCAATCTTCAGCGATGATGAAGCACGAGATATTGCTCATATGCGTAGATAGCCTTTAATTATCCAGCGTAAAGGAGAAAAAAATGATACGCATTGTTAAAATGCTACTAGTTCTAATTGCCTTGATAGGTTTAGGATGGGTAGGTTATAAAGTAGTAATGTTTAAACTGGATGAAAACAAAGAGATCAATATCAAAATGAGTTCTTTGAAACACACTCCAGTTGAAAGTATGACTAGACAACTTGAGTGTCTTGCTCGTAATGTTTACCATGAAGCAGGTAGTGAGCCATTTGAAGGCAAAGTGGCGGTAGCACAGGTCACATTGAATAGAGCCAATAGTGGCATATTTCCATCAGACCTATGTAAAGTAGTTTACCAAAAAAACTTAGTCTATGAGAAAATGCTTTGTCAATTTAGTTGGTATTGTACCAAACCTGTTAGAAATAAACCAATCCATGCAGAAGCCTATATAGAAAGCGAAAAAGTGGCTAGAATGGTTCTATTGGAAGGTTTTAAATTACCCAGTTTGACCGAAGCCATGTACTTTCATGCCAAATATGTAAATCCAGGATGGAAGCGTGAAAAAGTAGCAGTAATTGGGCAACACATTTTTTACAAATAGGAACATAAATGGAAAAACTTAAACCACTTATCAATATCAAAGAACTATTTGATAATTTAGTTGAAAATATCGGTCATTTGAGTGCTGAAACATTGGCATGGATTGCTGTGGTATTAATACATATGGCTACCGTGCCTACACTAATTGCGGTGCTAACTGGACTAACAGAAAAGATGCCACCAGTGGATTTAGTTGGTTTGGTTTGGTTGGGGTTATTAATGTTCTTTCTACGCAGTGTTATTGCTAGGGACTTGCTCAATATCATTACTATTGGGTTTGGTTTCTTTGTTCAAGCAACACTTATGGGATTGATCATTTTTAAATAACCAAAATCAATGACAACATTTAAGAATGGTAGTACAATAAGAACTGTAGTAAATTTTTTCATAACTCACACAGAGAGGATAAAATGGTCAAGTTTGTAGCAGGTTTTATTTTAGGCATTGTAGTAGCCACAATTGGTTTCAGCGGTGTAGCCAGTATTGGTGACAAGGGCGTGGATAAGATTAAGGAAGTTTCACGTGAGGCCGCCAAATGAAAAAGTTATTGTTAATCCCGGCATTTGCTGTTTTAACTGCTTGTTCAGGTATGGAGAAAGTTCCTGAACGTAGTTCATATGCACAGCCAGATTGGTATGGTAAATGCGTTCAAGAAGGTCGTGAAGGTTGGTTTTGGATGGCCAAGGATTATGTATATGCCTGTGGTGCTGGTGAGAGCATTTTTGCTCAGGCCGCAGAAGAACAGATGTATGCTATTGCTCTTAACAACTTTGCCAAACGTATTAATGGCCGTGTTAACAGCGAAACCAGCATTGAAATGACTGATAAGAAGCGTACTACTCGAACCAATATTGGTTATAAGGTTAGTGAAACTACTGTAGTAGATCATGTTCAGGCAGAACAAGGCAGATTTACTATGGGAGGCAAGCATTATACTTTCGTACGCTTAAAAATGCGTAAAGAAGTATTTGATAGGCTTATTCAAGAAAATAGAGACCGATGAAAAGCTACAAACTAGGCCTAGCAGTATTGGGCCTAGTAGTATTGGCAGGGTGTGCTAGTTCTCCTCCAAAGACTGCTAGGCAATACTGTTATACAAGTCAGGATATCACTGTTAAAAACGGAGAAAAAGTTGATAGTCAAACTCAAGTCCGTTGTAACGATGATCCAATTGAGACTATTCCTATTAAAAAAATGGGAGTAAGTCCTAAATGTTTCGAACATCCATATAGACAACAATTGCCCAATGGGCGTATTATCGAAGGAATAAACTATGCTTGCCAAAAACGTGATGGTACTTGGGAAATTATTGACGGCCGCGGCATTAATCGTTAGTACACAGGTCAATGCACAAGTAAGTATTCGTGTCCCAGAAAGTATATGGAGTATTAAAAACAGTCTTGTTAGAATGCTTGACGGACTAAATGAACACGATCGTAGAAAGCATCAACAGGCAATGTATACTGCTCTTGGTAACTTGGACAATGGTGAGGTCATACGTTGGTATAGTGACGACAGTTATAATCACGGTATTGTTGAAATTGTTATGACCAGTAGATTAAGTGGGAAGTTATGCCGTAGAGTATACAGTGAAGTACGCACCGAACGTAGTCGTAAAGCTGATGAACATTGGGCTTGTCTAGATGAAAGTACAAACATGTGGGAGTTCTTCAAATAAATACTATATGGTTCTAGCATTTTTAACATTTTTTACAGGGATAGCAATTTCAACAATTGCTATCTATTATTCGGTTCTCGGCCTAGCTAGTATATTCAGTGCGGCCGCTCTCAGTGTCATTATAATGGGCACTGTATTAGAAATTAGTAAACTGGTCACAGCATGGTGGCTTAAGGCTAATTGGTATCGAACGCCTTGGACTCTAAAAGGGTATCTCACTATAGCAGTTATTACACTCATGCTTATTACCAGTATGGGTATCTTTGGATATCTCAGTAAAGCACACAGTGATCAAAGCCTTGTCAGCGGTGACGTACAAGCCAAGTTGAGCCTTATTGACGAAAAAATCAAAATTGCCAGAGGTAACATAGATAGTGCTCGTACACAATTAAAACAATTAGATGCGGCTGTGGATCAGGTCATGAGTCGTAGTACATCAGAACAAGGTGCTGCCAGATCAGATCAAATCCGTCGTAGTCAAGCTAATGATCGCAAGAGATTATTAGGTGAAATAGAAAAAGAACAGAACATAATTCAAAAGCTCAATGAAGAAACTGCTCCTATACGTGCCGAAGTACGTAAAGTAGAAGCTGAAGTTGGTCCTATCAAATATATCGCTGCTCTAATCTACGGTGATAATCCAGATGCCAATCTATTAGAGAAGGCTGTTGTTTGGGTAATTCTAACCATTGTGTTTGTATTTGATCCATTGGCAGTGTTGTTATTATTGGCCAGCCAAATGAGTTTCCAATGGGCCTTTGCCGAACGTAAGGGTGACACTAGTTTATTTGCTAAAATAAAAGAAGAAATGCGTCCTAAAGGTCCTGAAGAAACACCAAAGGAAGAACCCAAATACGAACCTGATGATGGACCGTTAACAGACAAGCAAATTGAACAAATACAGGAAACGGCTCCAAAGCCTGTTGAGCCAATAGTTAAACAAACACATCTTGAAACTCCTGGCAATTATTTCAAATGGAAACCTATGGAAGTGGAGCCCGTAAAGGAAGAGCCAAAACCAGAGATCGTATCAGCACCTTACCAAGTTCCAGAGCCAGCACCTACAATACCAATTCCTATAATTGTTGAAGAAGTCAAGCAAGAATCTGTAGTAGAAAAGCCACTTGTAGTACTAAGCCCTGAGCCAGTAGCTGTTAAGGTTGAAAAACCTGAAGAGGATAATTTAGAACTCGAAAAAAAAAAGTAGCAACTGATGAGGATGATCGTGTAATTTTAATTGAAGATGAAAAAACTAGATATATAAATCAATTAAAGTTATTAGAAAAGGAACGTATGAAATCTTGGAAAGATAGTAACCCAAATGATACGATCAAGCAACAATTAAAGTTAAAGAAGATGGGATTGATTGATCGTTTACCATGGCAAGTAGATGAATTAGAACGTATAAGAGTACAAGAAAATGAATCTAGGCAAGATTAATGTAATTACTCCACCAGATAAATTGTTTAACCAAAATCCTAGTATTTTGTTGGTTAAACCAACAAATGAAGTTAAGGAAGCCTTTCAAAAATATATATGTCAAATCATTGAAGAACTCAATGTATTTGTATATGACGAAAACGAAATGGATTTAGATTGGTTATTAAGCGTACATAATTATGCTGATGTTTGTATTATTGATGTTGACAATTGTGATGTAATTACACGAAGCTTTGTCACTTTTATGATAGCTCAAACAGATACTTACTATATAACAAAGGATGAAATAACTCCTTATGGTTTGATAAGTAAAAATAGAATTTATGATTTGGATAGTATTCCATTTTTCAAACAAGTACAAAACCCAGAAGAAGGTGAAGATGAATAATTTTAACGGTCGCAAAGTAGTATTAAGAGAAGATGAAGATGTTAATAGAGCACTACGCAAATTCAAAAAGAAAGTAGATGACAGTGGTATTTTAGATGACCTACGTAAAAAAGAATTTTTTGAAAAGCCCACAACAGAACGCAAGCGTAAACATGGTGCCGCAGTCAATAGATATAAGAAAAAATTAGAAAAAGAAAGACTACCAACTAAGCTTTACTAATTCCTAAAGATATAGTATAATCACTATTATGACAAAACATTTAATGGTAGATTTAGAAACCTTAGCCACTACACCCAACGCAGCAATATTAAGCCTCGGTGCAGTAACCTTTAATCCTAATAGTGATCAAATATATGATGAACTTTATTATAAAGTAGAACTGGAAAGCTTGGATGGGCTGGACAGTTATATTGATGATGGAACTATTGAATGGTGGAGCAAACAAGATCCAAAAGCTCAAGAAGAAGCATTTGATCCTAATAATAGAATCGACATACGTACAGTAATGGACGATTTTTATAAGTTCTGTATGGGATCCAGTAAGTTTTGGAGTCATGGTAGCACTTTTGATATTATTATTTTAGAACACTACTATAGACAAATTGGAAAACCGTATCCATGGAAATTTTGGGAAGTTAGAGATACCCGTACATTATTTGACTTGGGAATGGACCCTGAAATGCCTCAGGCTAATAAACATCATGCTCTTGAAGATGCCCGTAGACAGGCCATAGGTGTACAAAATATGTTTAGGAAATTGGGTAGAAAATTTGATTGATGTATAAATAAGAATGGTGCTTAACCAAGACCATTAATTCTTGCTTAATTTAAGGAGATAACAATATGAGTAAGGTAATCGGTATCGATCTCGGTACTACTAACAGTTGTGTCGCTATAATTGAAAGCGGCAATTCCCGTGTAATAGAAAACAGCGAAGGAGCACGTACTACTCCTAGTATTGTAGCCTACACTAATGAAGAAATTCTTGTAGGTGCCAGTGCCAAACGTCAAGCTGTTACAAACCCAAAAAATACAATCTATGCAGCCAAACGTCTAATTGGGCGTAAGTATAAAGAAGAGGCTGTACAAAAAGACTTAGACCTAATGCCCTATGATATCATTGAAAATTCAAGTGGTGATGCTTGGGTGAGGGCACAGGGTAAGGAACTAGCACCTCCTCAGATCAGTGCAGAAGTACTGCGTAAAATGAAAAAGACTGCTGAAGATTATTTAGGCTATGAAGTTACTCAAGCTGTTATTACTGTTCCGGCCTATTTTAATGATAGTCAGCGTCAAGCTACTAAAGATGCTGGTCGTATTGCTGGCCTTGAAGTTCTTCGTATCATTAATGAACCTACTGCTGCCGCGTTGGCTTACGGCGTCGATAAAACAGATAAGCAGGATCGTAAGGTAGCAGTATATGACCTAGGTGGTGGTACTTTTGATATCAGTATTATTGAAATTGCCAATGTAGGCAACGACAAGCAAATTGAAGTACTAAGCACTAATGGTGATACGTTCCTAGGCGGTGAAGACTTTGATCAACGTATTATGGATTATCTTGTAGATCAGTTTAAACTAGATCAAGGATTGGATCTTACCAAAGATGTATTAGCTCTACAAAGACTAAAAGAGGCTGCTGAAAAGGCTAAAATTGAGTTGAGTAGTAGTCAACAGACTGATGTAAATTTACCATATATAACAGCCGATACATCAGGACCTAAACATTTAAACATAAAGATTACAAAGGCCAAATTAGAAAGTCTAGTAGAAGATCTAATTCAGCGTAGTATTGATCCGTGTCGCACTGCAATGAAAGATGCAGGAGTTACTCCAGCTGACATTGATGAAATCATCCTAGTTGGTGGTATGACACGTATGCCTAAAGTACAGGAAGCAGTTGAGAAATTATTTGGTAAAGCTCCACGTAAGGATGTAAATCCAGATGAAGCAGTGGCAGTTGGTGCAGCTATACAAGGTGCTGTTCTCAGTGGTGAGCGTAATGATGTATTACTATTAGACGTAACACCATTAAGTTTGGGTATTGAAACATTGGGCGGTGTAATGACCAAAATCATCCAAAAGAATACTACTATCCCAACCAAGGCTAGTCAAACATTTAGTACAGCAGAGGATAATCAACCTGCTGTTACTATTAAGGTATTTCAAGGTGAACGTGAGTTTGTAAAGGATAATAAACTACTAGGGGAATTTAACCTAGAAGGTATTATGCCACAGCCCAGAGGTATGCCACAAATTGAAGTAACTTTTGATGTGGATGCTAATGGCATTATGAAAATCAGTGCCAAAGATAAGACCACAGGCAAAGAGAATAAAATTACTATTAAATCAGATGGAGGACTAAGTAAGGATCAAATTGAAAAGATGATTCGTGAAGCTGAGGCCAATGCTGAGGAAGATCGTAAGCAACGTGAAATTGTAGATATGCGTAACACTGTAGATAGTCAAATTCACAATGTGCGTAAGGATCTAAAAGAAGTTGAAGATAAGTTAAGTGCCAGTGAAAAAGAAATGATAGAAAAAAGTATTGAATCTGTTATAACAGAAACTGCCACAGGCACAAAAGAATCAATCACTCAAAAGTTGAGTGACTTGATGGCTGCTATTCAACCTATCTATAAGGCTAAGGAAGCACAAAGTCAACAAAAGGACAAAGATATTACTGATGTTGATTTTAAAGAGGTAAAGGATGCAGCCTAATATGTTGACACTTAAATGTTTAAGTGCTAACATAAATAACCTAGTGGTGCTCAGGTGAGGCCACTATTTTAATCTTGCTTAACAAGGAGAAATAAAATGACACAATTAGCTAGAATGGATACAGCGGCTCTAAACAGAGCATTGATTGGTTTTGATCGTATTTTTAACACTATGGAACGTAGTTGGGGGAACAGTATGGCCAATAATAACTATCCTCCCTATAACCTAGAACGCAAGGGTGATATCTATACTATTACGCTGGCAGTTGCAGGTTTTAGTAGAGATGAAATTGATGTAAGTATAGATCAGGATCAGTTGATTATTACTGGTGAAAAGAAAGCTGTAGAAACCAGTGAGGAAATAGAATATCTTCACAGAGGATTAGCATATCGTAGTTTTGAGAGAACATTTGCTCTTTCAGAACATATGGAAGTAAAAAATGCTGATCTCAAAAATGGTTTGCTTACTGTAGTGATTGAACGAATTGTTCCTGAGGCCCTGCTGCCAAGGAAGATTCAAATTAACCAAGCCTAACTAACAGGGGGAGGTAACTCCCCCACTTATAATGGAGTTTAATATGATTGTCGATACAGTGTCTACAACAGAAGTCACTACTGATATACAACTCAATGAAAAAGTTAAAATTGAGGTAAAAGAACCAAAAAAATGGCATGTAATTTTTTTAAATGATGATCATACTCCAATGGAATTTGTGATCAGTATCCTAATTGAAATCTTTAAACATACTCCAGAAACTGCACAACATATTACACTCCAAATTCATGAGTCTGGAAGTGGTATCGCAGGTACATATAGTTTTGAGATCGCGGAAATTAAGGCAGTAGAAACTACTAATTTGGCAAGGGCTAATGGATTTCCGTTACAAATCAAACTGGAGGAAGAATGAGTTTAAGAGAAATAACCAAAGACCTACACCATGAGGCAGAAACAACTAAATTTGCCAAAATGTTACTAAGTGGCAAAATCAAGAAAGAAGACTACAGAAACTATCTGTATAATCTACTGGCGATCTATGATCCCATAGAATGGTATTGCCAACGCCAAGGTTTCCTTGTGAGCATGCCAAATCTACCACGCCTCAAGGCAATCTATGCTGACTTCCAAGAACTAGATGATGGTAGTTATTGTTATCTAACTCCAGCGACTTTGGAGTATCAGGCATACCTAAATAAATTGGGCAATGATGAATTCCGCAAGCACCTTATCAAGGCACATCTATATTGTCGCCATATGGGCGATCTTTTCGGAGGCCAGATCATTAAAAAACAAGTGGCACATATCAGCCAAGGCAAGTTCTATGATTTCGAGAACGCTGATGCTATGAAGACAGCTATTCGCATCACACTAACAGACGACCTAGGTGATGAGGCTCGTGTGGCCTTCGAATGGGCCATTAAGATGATGAGGGATTTATACAATGGAGAGTAAGGTTTGGGATAGTCTAATCAATGTACAGCATTTATTAGAAGATAATTTCACTCGTACTGGCACAGAAGTATTTGAAGAAGGCATGGATAGATTTAACCAACCAGGTTGGGTCAACCGTGTTTGGACTAGCAAAAACTATCGTCGTGCTCACGTAGATGTAGTAGATGCCAGAGAGAAAAAAGGTTTGTGGATGATGCATTGTTGCGTATTCCCACATACACATAACCCAGCCCCCATATTTGGTTTTGATGTAATAGCCGGTAAGAATAAAATCACCGGCTGTTTTTATGACTTCAGCCCAACTACTAGACGAGATCATCCTATGTTAGAGTGGTTTGAGCACGAAGTTAATAAGATGGAGTGGCGCAAGGAAAGAGCACTCCCAGATTGGGCACAGCGTATATTCAGTAAGAGTATGGTGGCTGCTGGAAATGTACAGGACGAACACGAACTAGATCAAATTTTTGCTATGGCTCGTAGTGGAGTAGAGCACTATCTGGCTAATGTGGGTGAAACTAATGGACAGGGCGATAGTAGAGAGGCACAGAATTTCTACGCACACAACCAAAAAATGAATCCTCACACGCCTAAGGTGATGACCAGTTTGGGGCTAAACGAGGAAGATGTAAGGGTTTTCATCCAGGAGTGTTTGTTCCCAGAGTTAAGGTAAATACTTAACTATGCGATTTAGAGAGTTTAGAACGATTCCAGAGTCCTCGAGAGGTATACTATTTAGGAATCCTGGAGATCCCTTTCACAGCACACAAGACCCTAATAAAAAATTAGAATTTGTCAAGGCTGAAACATTTCCTACTCCTAAAGGACAATATCCGAATCCCATTATTTTTCAAAAAAACGTAGATCAAGTCAATCAAACATATCCTAATATACAATGGATCAATACTCCCACCAAAGGAGTACTAGCATTTGCTGTAGTGACCATGCGAGATCCAGAAACAAATGAAGAAGTTTATTTTGGCAAGTATTTCAAAGAAATTCTTCATAACATGGGAGGTAAATGGAAGAATGAACTTCCAGGCTATCAACTAGCAATAAAATCCAGTCAAAAGGCTAGATCAGGCCTAAAACCATCAGACCTATTAGACTTATCTCAACCATTTGAAAGTCCAGAGCAACTTATAGGCAGTTTAAAATTAACAGATCCTTCACTGGTGAATGGTATGAACATGTTGTTGGAAGGTAAATTACCAGTATTTGCTGTAGATAAAGCAATGGAGCCTGCGATCAGAGATGACTTAGGTGAAATAATAGCACCTATAGCCTTATGGCAGGGATTAATTGGTGGGGATGCAGAAAAAGCAAGAGCATTTTTACTACAAGATGCACCCTGGAATAGTTGTAGAATAGCCTTTAGTATAGGTAAAAATGCTGGTCTTGTGGATAGTTATATGGTACCTGCTGAAGGTGCTAGAATAGGTATTAGCAGTAAGGGCAATGACGGAGCTAAAGCCAGTTCTAAAAATATATTAGATGGTATTGAACTATTACGTAGAACTGGGCAAGAGGCTGTTTTAGAACAATTCCCTGAAACAGTTCATATAATGGAAGTAATAGGACAACAGAGTATGATCATGGGTCCTATTGTATTAGGGCAGGAATTTGGGTTCTTATCTGAAGATGATACGAGATTCATACTAACAGCTATTAAAAATGGCATAACACAAGTGCCCAAAGGTAAACAGTACGCTAATATCCAAAAATTAATGAATAACATGACTGTTACTGATTTTCTTTCAGGATATAATATAGGAAATCACGCACTAGCGGGATTGGCCAAAATGGTATGTAACCATGTGAATACTGAAATACCAAACTTCAGTAAAGCCTGTTTAACGTTTTTAAATAGCAGTCCTTTATTACAGATACATCTTTACACACAAGCTACAAATAACGGAGTGGAGGTTAAAAGGTTTCAAACCATATGGCCTCCTCAATTCACTGGTAACCTTAAGCTAGAGGCTGGTAAAAACTATTTTTCTACTAAAGTTATTGGCAAACTTGCTTTTGGATACAAAAAATGATCAATAACTTATTAGATGTACAAGTCAAATATTTTCTACTATTTTGGTACTTACCCTATTTCCTTATGGGTGATATAGACTCTTGGCAAAAGATGGGTATTACCATGAATGGTATCAAACCCATGTGTAAAAAATAACTACTTGCCCTGCACTAGATCAGCAGAAAATACATTACCTACACCCACATCAATAACACAGGCTTTGGTTTGTCCACTCTGTAACACAGTCCAAGTATTATTTTCTTTGCTGATCCAAAGACTTAATAAACTTTTTGGATCTTCCACATTACCATACCATACAGGATTTTCACCTACACGTTGTAGTTCGGCAAATATGGCCTTGGCATCACCACAACTTATAGGCTTGTTAGTGGTATTAAGGGGAATGTTTTGTTGAGCCAATACTACAGTGGGTAGTAAGAAGAGGCCCGCTAGTAGTAATTTCATATTGACTCCTAAGGCCCCCATTTACAACAAAGGGGTAGCGAGTCCCTTGCTGAGGCTCGGGGGTGAGCCACATAACCCTAACGGTCCTAGGGCATGTTATTCGTATTTATTGTCTATTGGATAGAACCTGGTAATACTTCGCCATAGTTCGCTGTTTGGGCTACAACTATCTGTACAATTCAAATGTAAATATGTGCCAGATATCCTTTCTTCAAAAGCCTTGAGTACTTTGGGACTGTAGATATAGACAAATTTGGCCTGTAAATGAATAGCACGATGTACAGCAGTATAATCTACCGTAGTCTCATAGGTTTGTTGTGCTTGGACATTGGGTTCTAGGCTAAAGTCTCTTTTATAAGTATCACCGTGTAGCCAAGTTATGGGCTCATCAGGCAGAACTACATCACGAGCACGATCGGCCAAACGTGTTACAGTATATCCATCCATTCGTAGTTGACTTTCTGTGATAGGCCCTATACAATATATGTGTTTGTTGCGTAGGGTTCCCTCATAGTAGTAGACAGCATTGGAGTGTGTAATAAATACGCTATCAGTTTGTATAGGACAAACACTTAATATGCTGTTTACTGTCAAACAGGGAATCCAAATAGAGTATTCATTTGGTAGTTTAGGTTCATTAATCTGTGTAAAAATCTGTATGACCATGTTATGTATTTAAGAAGATTAAATAAATTTGTAGCAAAAGGGGGGAATATAATTCCTTCGGCTGAGTACAGAAGCATCTTCAAACAAGCTCTGCGAAGTAGTACAAATAGTAGAATACAAAACGCTCTACTCTACAAATGAAATAAAAGTGCATTATGAATATACGTAAAGTTGCTGATCGAGCAGGTATAGAATTAACTGAAGAAATAGAATTTTTTGCTGAATTATTAGCAGAAGAATGTGCTGAGATAGCAGAGAGTGCGTGGGAAGTAAATCTCCCAGCAGGACCTATTATACGTAGGCACTATAATTTAATTAAAAAGGAAGGATCATGATTGAAGCTATAGGGTTTTATTTTACCCTAATTACAGGTATTTGTATTTTTGGTACTGTAATAGATTACTTGGGCAGAAAATAAAGAATTGTTGTATGAAGCCGAGAGAAAAGTGTCCTGGACGCAAGGGTAGGACACCGCAAAGACCACAACACAAAAGTATTACATTTAAGCCCAGATTTCCT
>Ga0214917_10000663_pt1 | contig 44788 bp, 34 predicted proteins | sample LL_1208_BB_MetaG_FD_177983 | JGI IMG/M metagenome (GOLD analysis project Ga0214917, IMG submission 177983) | Freshwater microbial communities from Lake Lanier, Atlanta, Georgia, United States - LL_1208_BB | ecosystem: Environmental > Aquatic > Freshwater > Lake | place: USA: Georgia | collected... | reverse complement strand
CGTGCATTGTGGCTATACGGCGCATGCAGATAGGAATGCTGCTGATGTGATTAAAAAACGAGCAATCACCTTCATCTTGCACTCTGGAACGGAGTTATCAGCCAAAGGGGTTTTGGTTCCACCAAGGTCTCAGGTTGATACAGGACGAGGAGAGCGCAGTAAGACGTCTTTGGGTCAAGCTCAAAGCGCAGTGCTCAATGAGACGTCAAAAAAGAAAGTTAAGCGTCAGCACACTGTTGCTGTCGCCTAATCGGAAGCCCGCTCATTCATGGCCGGGTAGTTCATAACATCACTGGCGGCCAAGCAGGATTTGAAGAATAAAAATGAAAAGATAGTATTTCCTAAGCATTACCATCGTGTTTGCTGATAAAGTAATTTTATTTGTTTATCTATATGATTACGCAAATAATCAACAAGAGGCCCAGCATGAACAACGTCATCTTTTTTATCTAGAAATAAACTTATTTTTTCAGCTGTTTTTTCAATCAATTTACATAAGCTAGAAAAACTATATTGAATTTCTTTTGAAAATTTTTCCCATTGAATTCTAGTAAGTTCTTCTGTTTTATATGTTTTACCAATCTTCATGGCCATCTTTTGACTTAAATTTTCATAAAATTTTGTAGACACCAAATCATAAAAAGGAGTAAGGCACACATGATCGGGTTTATGTAAAATAGAGAAGTTTTTACCATGTGCATCCATATTGCCTATGAGTACATTAAAAACAACAAGCTCTGTAAATTTGAGTTTTTCTACTGCTGGCAAATATAGCTTATTAATAAGTTCATAACATTGATTAAATCCTGGGCCTCCTTCATTTTGATATTTGTAACGACCTGATATGGCTAGTGCCTGACAAAAATCTTCTTGATGCACCCTCGAAATACGTCCTTCTTCAATAACTCGGTCATAACGGGTTACAAGAAGAAATGGTTTTTTAAAATCATTTCGTAAGATAACTTCTGGGACATTAATACCTATCTGTTTAGCAATTCTCATAATGAGATATTCATTTTCTGCTAAATCATTCAATACTGGATGTGTTGGTTTTAAAATATGAGTGGTGGGTATCCCTGGAGAAGGAATAATAACTTTATTGTCCCACAGGCATACGGCTGCTTTATCTTGAAAACCAGCCAAAGAAAGTCGTAAATTATTAATGCCAAGAAATAAAGGATTGAGCTTTAATTGATCAATCATCCGTTCTAATTCATGAGCATCAATTTCTTTGCCTGTAATTTCAAAAGTTAAGGATTCATCAATAACATCATCAGGATCATGAAAAGATAGAGCACCTGCACAATCTCCACCTATTGCTTTTAACATAGAGAAGGTATTGTTAGGACTTATTCCATATTTTTTTCCAATTATCATTTTGACTTCAGGGTGTTCAGGAAGATACCCTCCAAAAAAAGATTCGCACACAATATCTTTATACACTTCATTACAAAGAGGCATGCTTAAAGAGATTGGATGAAGTGCATCTTTTGAATAAAAAAATTCTTTTTTGCCTGTGGCTGTTTGCACTAATGTGCCGATAGGTTTTTGATTGAGGCGCACAACAAGATACTGCTTATTTGACATTATTAGGATCCTCTAAATGAATTTTTATGCCAAGGATTTGAGCAACATAAAAAGCTTTAGCAATTTGGCAACTAGGTTTACCTTTTTCAATTTCTCTGATAAACCTTACACCTGTATTTGAAACTGCAGCCAGCTGTGCTTGGGTCAACCGAGAAAATTTTCTTGCCTTTTTGACGTAGTTACCAAAATCTTGAACATTAAAAATTACCATGAATAAACCCGATAGGTGCTTTTTAACAGTCTAGTTCAGTTTTTTTTTTAAATCAACCCGAACGGGGTTTGATCTAACTGCATCAAAAAACTTGATCTTACCTTAATGCCTCACCTGTTTCTGATACAAAGCGTGCATTATAGCAACCTCATCTTAAATAGCGAAAGCATTTAGCCCTCATCGTCATGAGAATTTTGTTGTAAGCAAAAGAACTGCCTTTATCAGTTTTCTTTTTACGCTGAGGTTTACCGCATAAGCCTCTTATAACATTGCGATACGTCTGATACCAATGCGCTGCGGCATGACGAAGGACTTGGCTAGGACACTCAAAGAGCCACGGAGTCAATTCTTTATTTTTGTTAAGTTTGGTCTACAGGAGCATAAGTGCCAAGAGGGCAAGAGTTGAGGGCAAAGCGAGTCCTGTAACGTTCATCGTCACATTAAGCATTCCAGAGGGTACGTGCACAGCCCATCCATTGACTCAAGATGTTCTTTTGAGCAGATCTTGGGTAAGCTCGTAAACAGATTCCTTGCATAACGATGATCAACACTCTTGGCCACGATAAGGGTATGATACACTAACAATATCTGAAAAAAACGATCGAGAACAAGAGCTTAAAACAAAGAGCAGGGCATGCTTGACCTTCCCGTCAACAAAAAGGATTGCGCACATGTTTTGTTCATTTTAGTAAATATGATATCATTTCACGAAGTTAACGTTTGATCGGGAATGATTTTTTTAATCATTCGCTGCATATTGATAAATTGTATTGAAAAAGAAGAGACTGATGGACGTAGCGGATGTAAATTATTATGACGTCATTGTTATAGGCGCCGGTGCTGCAGGTTTAATGGCTTCGATTGAAAGCGCTAAACGCGGCTGCAAAACATTACTTATAGAACATACCAACAAGATTGCTGAAAAAATAAGGATTTCTGGTGGTGGTCGCTGTAATTTCACTAATATTAATGCTTCTAGTTCGAATTATATCTCTCACAATCCTCACTTTATAAAATCAGCATTAGCTGGATATAGTCAATATGATTTTATCAAACTATTAGAGTCTTATCATATTGAATACCATGAAAAAACACTAGGACAGCTTTTTTGCAATGGTTCTGCTAAACAAATCATTGCCATGCTTCTTGATCTTTGCAAAAAGTATTCTGTTGATATTAAAACAAATTGCAGCATTCACGACCTCATAAAAACAGATAGATTTTGGCTAAAAACAAATCATGGGGATCTCTGCTCTCAATCACTCGTGATTGCTACTGGAGGTCTTTCTATTCCCCAAATAGGAGCAACTGATTTTGGCTACACAATAGCTAGACAATTTGGTTTAAATATTATTGAGCCAAGGCCGGCTCTTGTACCCCTGGTGGTGCCAGAAGCATCACTACAGACCTGTATTGATTTAAGTGGTGTATCGAATGCTTCTATTGTGACTTATAAAGATAGAAGCTTTATGGAAAATATTCTCTTTACCCATAAAGGATTCAGTGGGCCTGCAATCTTACAAATTTCATCTTATTTAGAAACATTTAACAATAAAACAATCTCAATTAACCTGCTTCCTGATTTTGATCTCTATAAAAATTTTATTAAGGATAAAAAGAGTAAACAAACACCGTTAAACTATTTAAAAAATCACTTAACAAACAGATTAGTAGAGAGTTTTGCACATCATGCGGATTTGAATAAAAGTATTACAGACTTGAGTCATGAAAAACTGATGAAAATCGCCGACTTATTTCATCAATTCAAAGTCATGATTGCTGGTAGTGAAGGCTATCGTAAAGCTGAAGTCACAGTGGGTGGTATTGATACAAATGAGCTATCATCCAAAACCATGGAATGCAAAAAAGTCCCTAACCTTTTCTTTATAGGGGAAGTCGTTGACGTGACAGGATGGTTAGGGGGCTATAATTTTCAGTGGGCTTGGTCTTCGGGATTTGCTGCCGGTCAATATTGCTAATGAAAAGTTTTGTCGACAAAACCTCATGATCGCCCTGTTTATCGAAAACTCACTATTGAGCCGCTCCTAGTGACTTAATCAAACCTACTCACAGATCTTCTTAAAAAGAAGACTTCTGTGAGTAACATTCATTAAACACGTTGCCCGAGCCGTATTGGCAACGATTAGAGCTCATCGTCTCAGATAAGCGTATCAATAAGAAAATAAGCCTTGACTTATAAAAAGGAATCTCATCCTGCTCTCCAGTGACTTCGGGTCGTTCCCGATAGTCATGCGGTTGATAAGGTGCTGCATGCACCTCTTGATAACTCTTCTTCACTTGTGCCCAAGAGTGTCACACGTGTTTACCGGCGATCTTTACAAGCCGAGGCAAAGCGACATGACCTCCTTTATCGTTAGGAATATGACCCCAACAATAAGGCAATCGTTCTGAAGAGTTGAATAAGCGACGCGCAATAACCATGGCCGCCGCTTGATGGACAGATAATGCTGCATATTGATGCCTAAGCGAAAGCATTGAGCCCTCATCGTCATAAGAATTTTGTTGTCAGCAAAAGAAGAGAGGGCTCGTGCCGCTTTACTGGAGCTCTCACTTACGTCTTGTTTCTTTTTGGTAAAATCGAGGTATTCTGCAACGATAGGTTTCCCTTGAGCTAAGGCGTAGAGGAGGTGATGAAGGGCACAGGGGCTGAGCTCACCGTGATAAAAACCAGCCATCCTTTGTTATCGTGAACAAATCGATAGGTGATAGCTTGCCCATGCTCTTTATAAAGATCTCCATGCACTGCACGAGAACTTCTACCTTGCATATCTTCTGTTAACGCTCCTAGGATAGCATCTTTGCCATAATGCAGTTGAACGCGTTCAAAGATCATGTATTTACCATGCTGAGCAGCAAGAGCATCAGGTACCCGTAAGCGTAAGTTTAAGGTATGATCGTCATTCACTGTAGCCACACAGCTTTGATTCCCCATCGTTTCATCTTTACTGCCGATGAGGCAAAACTGTGAGGCGCGAGCAGCTTGCCAATATTGCTTCCACTCTTGATGAGAAGCATAGCCATTCTCTTGGAGATGAAATTGCTTGCGAAATAAAGCTTTACTGCCAAAACAGAGACTGACCTTCCCGCCTTCGATTTGAGTTTTCAGTTGGTCATGTTGATGCTGTTGTCGGATGAAGGCACGCTTTTTCTGATGCAGTTGAAAAGCTGGGTTCTTATAACGCTTAGGCTGCTGCTCCAAGGAAGAGATGGCTTTACCCAGTTTCTTTATCTTGCCTTCAATCGTTTTCAGGTTCTCTGCTCTTAACGCTTCAATTGCTTTGATTTTACCGTCTAAGCCTATCCGTAAGGCATTAAAATGGCCCGCTGTAATCTGAAAATCTTTAAGATACGCTGATTTAAGCGTATTCATGGGGATGCCTGCTGCAAGATCAGCAAATCAGCGATGTTCTACTTGATTGAGTAAAGAAGCAGTTGCTTCCATAAATGAAGCTTGAGCTTCATTTAAATGTAAACGCGTTTGATAGGTAAACGTGAGCTACTCAAGCTGCTTTGCGGTGGCCATGTGAGCGTCTTGCATACATCTTGGCGGTAAAAAACGTAGGAGTCTATCTTGATGCGTAAGAACAAGTCTCGAAAACGCTCGTGTACAGATAAGCTTGATAAGCTGATTAAGACCTTTTTTATGGAAATTTATGCCAGAGCCCAGGTCTGAAATCACTCAATACGTCTAGACTTTCCGGTCACAGTATTCACTTAAGCGTTGTTCTTAAAGGATTAAATCTTCTTTTTGGTCGGATGAGGAGACGCGAGCATAACCGATAGTTTTTTCTTGAAGAGGAGTTGATGTCTCTTGTTGATGATTACGGATTTGAGTTTGAAGACGGGTTAAGGAGTAACGACGATGTCTACCGTGTGTTCTGAAATCAGCACAACATTTACCTTCGCTTTCCCATCGGCGCAGCGTTGAAACAGCAACACCAATACAGTTTGCTGCCTCTCCTATACTTAAACACACCTCAATCCATTGAGCCAAATTTTTTCACAATTCTGGCTGGAGTATTTCGCGAGGTTTCGGTTAAACAAAAAATTTATAGCCAGCCCGATCGTTTAAAGTGCCAGTACAAGAATGAACAAGTAGATACGATAATGCCCACTGCTAATGGGTAACCTAAATCCCACTGTAACTCTGGCATCTGTTCAAAGTTCATCCCCCAGATTCCAGCAAAGACACTTGCTACCCCGAATATAGCCATCCAAGACGCTAGGCGTTTTTGAATATTATTTTGCTCAATAGCAATAGCAGATAAGCTCACTTGAATCCCTGTGCCGATACCATCTCGAATACTCTCGATAACAGAGCTAATGCGAGTTAAGTGGTCTAAGATGTCTCGAAAATATTCAGTGCGATTTGCACAAAGAGGCGGCACTCGACCGCTAGATAATTTGCCAACCGCTTCGATGAGCGGAAAGACGGCATGTTTTACCACCATCACTTTTCTTTTAAGCTCAAAAAGTCTTTCAATGTTAGACTGGGTATAGCGCCCGTCAAAAATAGTTTCCTCAATGTTTTCTAGATCAAGCCCAAGCCTTTCAACAATTGGAAAGTAACGGTCTACAACGGCGTCAATGAGGGCATAGAGAACAAAACCTGAGCCTTGGCTGAGTAGTGCAGGCTCTTGCTCACAGCGCTTTCTAACTCCTGATAATGTCACATCGGATCGAGTGCGAACAGATAGAACATAATCAGATGCCGCAAAAATATTTAATTCACCAACCGAAATATCATTGTCGTACTTTAATATCTGAATCACTGCAAATAGGCTAGTACCATACTCTTCAATCTTAGGTCTTTGATGACCTAAGAGCGCATCTTCTACAGCCAAATGATGAAGATCAAACTCTTCCTTCATCTTCGCAATCTCATCTACGGTTGGATCGAGCAAAGCAACCCAAACAAAAGAATCTTTATTGGCAATATGATCGCTAATCTGCTCAATCTCAATATCAGCGATTTTTCTGCCATTTTTATAAGAGGCGCAATTAATTAGCATGTGTAGCTGTCATAAAAATAGTCATTAAGTAATATTAACTATAGCCTAGGCTGCGTGTATATTTCTAACGAAATCTAATCAATGTTAAAGTGACACTCCCACCACTAAATTGCTAGGGCAATTCTAATGGGGGCTTCTTGCGACCCATCTTCAGCAACCTGAAGACCTCTCGCGCAAGCAGTTGCGCCGGCAACTCTCGCTTCAGGGAACTCTTGATGCAAATGCTGTGTCCCAGCATATCGGCTAATCCGATTGCTCGGATGTTTCGTCTCGCACTCACATCTCTAATGATGGCAGAAAAAGCCCTTAAAGAGGCTTTTTTCTCCCACTATCTATTCTTTTCTTCTCTTATGTTATGAGTTGGAACATGCGCGCGCATTGTGGCGGGAATTGAAAATGATCGCGCATGAGCGCTCATAAATAAATCAAGGCATCTTATGTTATTGTTCAAAATAACATTATAGATTAACAAGTTGGCGGAGTCTGCGGGAATTGAAACCAGAAAAATTCTCGAGTGCTTTGATTTGTCGTGTTGAAGTGGCGGAGGCGGCGAGAATTGAAGACTAGGCACCACAATATTTAGAGTTAGAAGTATGCATTTTTCTAGGTTATCTCTAATTATAACCCTGCATCATTCATCATTTTTAAGCATTTGTTTCACTCGCATTTCACTCGCAAATTGCATCTACTCGACAAAATAGTTTAGCTGTACAACAGGTGTTTTCATGATCGACCAGCAAGCAACTGACTTATAAGGCACTAAAGTCACCTACCGTTAAAACATTATTATTTTTGTTTGGATTAGATTAAGCCATATTAGGCAAGGAGAATTCCTTGAAAATAACTTTATAATTCTTGAGACACTGAATCTATTTGGATTCAGTGTCTGATTAACATATTGATCTATATTTTTTATAGGCCATATCTTCATTTCATGAAGCAGCTAGATATCCTCTCAAATGGGCCGCCAGCTTATAGGGTTGCTCGGCATAATGCTGCTTAAAAGCTACGATATCTACATTTATCATGAGACGATAGGTACATAGAGCAGAATAAATAGGCCATAATTTCTTAGCTAACATAAAAGCTGCTAATAATTGGTCTTTTGCCATGAAGTTTAACCAGTTCTCAAAACAGACATCCTGAAGTTGGTTATAAAGCGGATCAAACTCTGTTACGCCATGATGGATAGAGGCCTGATAAAAAAAAGTATGTAATGAAAAAAATGGATGGGCAATCACAATTTCACCCAGATCAATAAAACTCAACTTTTTAGTTTTAGGATCAATCAAAATATTATTTGTGTTAAAATCATATTGAACCAATGTTGATGGGATTTCATACTGAGCCAATGAGCTACATTGTGCTAAAAATTGGGGACTTAATTGACGCAGCCTGTCCAATTCGTTGTCTGTCAGGCTCTCTTCTTTTAGAAAATCTTCCTGATTCATCAAGTGATCATAGAGTTCAGGCAATTTATCTAAACGCCAATCTGGGACATCCAGTTCAAAAAAAGAGCACTCATGATGTTCTGTGGAACGTTGAACAGATGTATATTGTTTAATAGATTCGTACAATAAAGCTGGATTAAAAGTTGTTTTTAGATATTGACGTAATGATTGCCCACCACTCTCCATCAAAAAACAATGCTGTTTTTCGTTGCTTGCTATCACCACAGGCACGCTGGCATGAAATTGCTCTCGTAATAGTTGGATAATTTGCGCTTCTAAGCTTATAGTTGCAGGCATCTGCTTCAAATAAACATCACCTTTAGTTGTTGAGCATCGAATAAGAGTTGACCACGGTGTTTCCAGCAAGACCTGCGGCGAATCTTTCAAAAAGTATCCTTTAGCTGCCAAACAATTGATTGCCCATTCCAATACAGCTGCATGATTATGCACTTTCAGTCCAAATTTTTAGTCTGTATATACCAACTATAAAAGTTTGCGTTTAATTATGAAATATTTTTTGGATTATTTTGTGCGAAGAAATAAAGAGAATTCTGCATATTAAATTAGCAAAATTCTTATACGATATTTTTTTGATAAGTATTGTCAGTTTAGACAGTTATGCTGATAAACATAAATTAAAATTTAAAAAGAGTAAAAGCATCAAACTGACAAAACCACACTAAGAGGTTTGTTTGTGATCAAGTATTTTTAAGATAATTTCAGAAATCCATTCTTTTTCAGAAGGATTCATGGATTTAAGCACATGCTCTGCCTTTTCCCAATTCGAGTTAAACTCTTTGCCTTCTATTGATTCTTTTTCTAATTCAAAAAATATATCTGCCAAGGATACTTCTAAAGCCTCGGCTATTCCTAAAAGGGTTTCTATTTTAGTGCCCCCTCCATTACCACTTTCAATTCGTTGGATAGTCATTTGAGAACTTTCCGAAAGATTGCCCAGGATAACTTGAGACATAGGTTTTTTTTTGCGAATTTTATTTATAATTCGGCCTAAATCTTCTATTAATTCCTTTTTTTTCATTATCTAAGACATCCAAATTAGTAATTTTTTAGAAACGATTACGACTTTGACAACGCTATCGCAAATGTTTAATTATAAGCATCGTAAATCACAAATGATTATTTATAAGCATTTGTGATGGCACTTGATCAGCAATAATCATGATTACGTTCGAGTTTAATCATTTTTGACAAAGGAGGTCAAAATATGCAGTCAATCATATTGCCAGAAAAGACAGCTCCATTAGCTCAATGGGCTGCTTTCTACGCTTCACTTAATTTCCCAATTATACCTCTCTATGAAGCAACTACAAAGGGCCAATGTAGTTGTCTTAAAAAAGATTGCTCTAGCGTAGGGAAACACCCTAGACTAAAAAATGGGTTAAAAGATGCCAGTACAAATATTGAGACAATTCAATTGTGGTGGAAAAAATGGCCTAAAGCAAACATAGGTATTATTACTGGAAAGGCTTCAAGAAAAATTGTTATTGATATTGATCCCAAAAATGGAGGTCTAATATCTCTTGAACATTGGCAATCTCAATATGGAAACTTGTTAGGATGGAAAGTTCGTAGCGGTGGCAACGGGCTACATTTTTATTTTAATATTCCAGCCAACCTCTCGCTAAAAAATAAAGTCAATCTCTTACCCGGCATCGATGTTCGAGGTGATGGAGGTTATATCGTAGCGCCACCAAGTAGCCACCAAAGTGGAAATCTGTATCAGTGGGAATCAGCTACGTTAGATCATCAAGAACTCCCTAACTGGTTGATAGAAGAAATAGAAAAAAAGCCAATTACTCAAAAATTAAATTCAAATATCACAGTGATAGGAGAAGGGAATAGAAATAATTTTCTTGCTAGTATTGCTGGGACATTAAAAAAACATCAATTTGATCTTAACTCTATTGGAAAATTTTTATGTTATTTCAATCAAGAAGCTTGTGATCCCTCCCTGACCGCAGAAGAAGTGCTCAGCGTAGCTAAAAGCATTTCGCAATACCATGCTGAAGAAGAACCCTGGGATGAAATGATTGAGCTTCCAGTCACTTCTTATGAAATTCCTTTGATGGATGACTCGTTTATTCCTATTTCATTACAAGACTGGATTATTGATGTATCTCAAAGAATGCAGGTTCCATTTGAATTTATTCTTGTTCCCGCCATTGTGGGCATCAGCGCCATCATCGGAAGAAAAATTAGAATTTATCCTAAAAAGAATGATGATTGGATGGTTGTTCCAAATTTATGGGGGGCTATTGTAGCTCGGCCTGGGTCATTTAAATCTCCTGCTATCGCTGCAGCGTTGCGTCCTATAGAGTCTCTTGTGGAGCTAGAGAATCAATGCTTCTCTAAAAAAATTAAAAATTGGGAAATCGATAAAACAATCAATGAAGCCACTCTTGATGCTATTAAAGATCAGCTTATTAAGTCCATTAAAAAAAATAATCTTGAAGAATCTGAAGTGTTAAAGGAACGTTTACAAAATATTAGAGGTCAATTGGATAGTAATATCCCTATTTGTAAGCGCTTAAAGACTAATGACGCTACTGTAGAGAAATTAATTCAACTTTTGTTAGAAAATCCAAATGGTCTTTTAGTAATAAGAGATGAGCTTGCAGGCTGGTTAATTTCTCTTAATAAATATGGGCGAGAAGGTGATCGAGAATTTTATCTTGAAGCTTGGAACGGTTATGGATCTTATACTCTTGACCGAATAGAGGAAGGGGGACCGTTCATGTTCCATCTCTGTGCTTATCTCTTTTTGGTGGCATCCAACCAGATAAGCTAGAGAAACTCATAACCAGTGCCCTCGATACTAATGATGACGGACTTTTGCAAAGATTTCAATTGGTAATATTTCCTGAAATAAAAGGGAAATGGAAAAATCATGATGTTGCTCCAAATGTCAAAGCACAAAAAAAAGTTGAATACTTAATCCATAAGCTTTATTCCTTTGAGTCTCCAGATAACGAAAAGCCAATAGGCCTTAGATTTGATGATGAATCTCAAGAAATTTTTAATAATTGGCGAGAAAAACTTGAAGAGTTATTGCGGTCAAATATCATTACCAATTCTCATTATGAAGCCCATCTATCGAAATATCGCTCTTTAGTTCCCTCTCTGGCCCTGATTTTTCAGTTACTTCATAACGAGGATAATATTTTTTGCCCAACCGCGATTCAAAAAGATGCAATCCTTTTAGCGATTAAATGGGCTGAATACTTGTCCTTACATGCTAAAAAGATCTATCGAGTTCATGACTACCCTTTTCATCACTCTGTCCAAGCTTTTAAAGCAAAGTTAGCAGCTAAAAAAATAACCGATGGTGACACCATCCGCTCTTATTAGCCGCCATTGCTGGGAACATCTCACCACTTCAGAGCAAGTCGAAAATGCAGTTTCTTTTCTTTGCCAGCATCATTGGATCAAGGTTAAAGAAGTTAATACAGGTTTTAGACCCTCTCGTATTATCAAAATTAATCCCTCTCTTTTTAGATGTTTATAAGGATAAGCGCTATGGAAAGCACTCAATCAACTTTTTTCAACGATCTTTTAACGATGAATGAACTATTAACTCTTCTTAGAAATCAATATAGCAAACATACAGTGTATCGATGGATCCAAAAAGAAGACATGCCTCATATCAAAATAAAAGGGAAACTCTGGTTTTCAAAAAAAGCTGTATGTTTATGGATTCAAAGAGGATGCAACTAATGGCTATTTATAAAGAAAGGGATACTTGGCGAGCAGAAATTTACATAGATGGAAAAAGAACCAAAAGCAAAAGTGGATTTAAAAACAAAAGAGAAGCCAAAAAATGGCATGATATTCAGTTAGGTCTGTATCTGTATAGCACTTTTAATAAAGAAAATGACACGGTTTATACAAATCTCACCTTTCAACATCTTATCTTGCGATTTGAAGAAATACATCTGCCAACTATTCGAGCCACGACGGCAATGAGATATAAAATTGATTTGACCTATAGAATCAAGCCATTTTTTATAAATTATAAACTGGAAATGATAAACCAATGTCTTATTGAAGACTTTAAGATTCAAATCCTAAATGAATTATCTCCCAAATCCGTTAATAACTGCCTTGGTCTTCTCAAAACTATTTTAAAGAAAGGTGTAGAATGGGATATGTTAAAAGAAAATCCTGCCAAAAATGTAAGAATGCAAAAAATATCAGATAAAAAATATACTTGGTGGGAGGACAGAAATCATATTACTCAATTTTTAAGTTTAGCTAAAGAAGATGCTTATTATTTAGCCTATCGATTAGCGTTAGACTTAGGAATGAGGCTAGGAGAGATTGTAGGGCTATCTAAAAGCGATATTAACTTAGATCAATGTCAGATCCATATTCATCGTCAATGGTCTGAAAAAGAGGGTTGTTACGCTCCTACAAAGCATGGTAAAGAAAGATTTATTCGTTTTTCCAAATCATCAGATCTTTACGAGCTTTTACAAAAAGCAGTTGCTGAACATCCTAAAAATGAAATTATTTTTGTTAATAAAAATGGAAATCGTGTAAGCGCAAGAAAGCTTTCTGGTTATTATTTTCAAAACCTCATTAGAAAAAGTGCTGTACCTAAGATCCGTTTTCATGATTTAAGACATACATTTGCTTCGTGGTTTATGATAAAAACAGCCAATATTTGGGATTTAAAAAGTATTTTAGGACACTCAGATATCCAGACTACTCAAAAATATGCTCATCTGTCTGTTCATTACAATTTGACCCCGAATTTTAACTGGGATCATGATACAGAACTGTAGCCTTTTTATTAAGTTGAGGGATGGCAATAAGCTATCCCTTCAACACTTTTTTGAGTTTCACTCGCATTTCACTCGCATAAAAATGTCTTTTATGCGTAAAAGACTTTAAATACAAGCACTTGAATATGGTGGAGGCGGCGGGAATTGAACCCGCGTCCGAAAATTATCCGCCCAAGCATCTACATGTTTAGTTCTTTAATCACATTCGCCGAAAACTTCTCTTAAAGAACCAAGAAAAGAATTCAACTATTCTGATTTATTCCCACTTAAGCCACCAGACAATACTTAAGTCGACCCGTAATCAACGACTGCGAGCTAGCAAGCCACAGGAAACTTGCTAGTCACAGAAAAGGCAAAAGCAGACTAAGCTGCTACTGCTACTTTTTTAGCTAACTTTTTAGAGTTTGCATTTATTGTTTTTGCAGAAAGATTTACGAGGTCACTGCAATGCTCGACATGCAACTTGGGGTTCAATATCCTCGTCGAATCCGATCGCCCCCAGTCAATCTTATACTAACATATCATGCTTTTTTTTGCACGTTTTTACTTTTTATTGGAAAAGTAAAACTGAAAAATCTTTTATTTAACAAATAATAATGTTTTTTACTTCATACGAATAGTTTTTGTTTTGTATTTATCAATTTTACTTTTTTTGATAATATTATCTTTCAATGTCATTCAACATAAGATCTTTAAGAATGCCCCCTATCGACTCTGATGTTTCAAAAAAAATTCTTAGTAGTTTCCCGAGTTATTTCACTCTTCTGAGCATTGGTGTTGGCGTTTTACTTGTAGATACCGTTCTTACTAAAGCGTCTGCTATCATTTCATCATTATTATTTTCAAAGAAAAATAATTTCATTAATGATCAATTGAGTAATGATTCTAGCTGTTGCACAACAATCATCCCTTTTTCAACAAAACATGATCTTCCTACTGAAGCGATAACGCAAGAAGAGTCTCCCAACAAGCAGGTATTCAACAAATTAAAGTTATAGAAAAAGCCGGATGTTCCGGCTTTTTTTATCATGCATTATTGCTAAAACCTAAAATCTCGCTTGATAAGGATTTAGATCGATCCATGCGATAAAAACAATCGCTTAATATGTATCGATATAATATATTGACTAAATGAGGGTGTCTTTGTTGGATTTCTGCTAATCTATCCATCCGTAATTCTAAAATGACTGATTTAGACTTAGTAATCGCAGTAGATCGCGCGACTGCATCTAAAAACACTTCCCCCTCTCCCACAAAATTTCCTGCCAACACAATTTGTGAAAATAATTGTCCTCCAGAACTAATATCTCCGGTAAACATTAAATTAACTTCACCCTCCATTAAAAAGAAAATGGACTGTATCGTTGACTTTTCTAGATATAGCATATTGTAAGGATTTAATGTTCTAATATCAGCAAACTCTTTTAAGATCTCTTGATCTTCTTTATTAGGTAAAATTTTATCTAACGGATTGGCTTTTGCATGATCAGCTGATGTAAAAGCAGCTATGATTCTATTTTCATTCCATAATAAACACTCATCAAGATAATTAAATATATGTAGGTTTTTTTCATTTAATGCATTTTTTTCTAGATTAGGATAGCAAACACATAAAATCACATTAAAGCGATTGAGCACTTGATAAATAGTTTTTATATTGTAAATAATATCAGTATCAGTTCCTTGAACGGCTTTAAAATCAATAATGACTGCATCAATAGGATTATTTTCTGCAATACGATCTTTGATTAATTTTAAGAGCTGCATTTTGAGATTATAGGCATTTCCAAAAAAAACATAGCCCTGAAGCAACCAAACAATTGTTTTGTGACCATAGGTCCCCAACAGCATATTATCAATTAAATCTCGTTGAGTATTACTTTGAATCATATCCAGAGAAAATTTAGCTTTAACAATTTTACAGCGCATATATTCAATAGCAAAAATCACAAAATGTAAGATTCCTGTATAAAACGTTCCTGGCATCAGGCCGGTATTAAGAACAAAAACCATCCCAATTAACATGATAATCTTTTCTTTTAAATGAAGAGTAAGAAGAGGCAATAATAAAATACGCCATGTTGTTAAAAATAATACTTTGACAAAAATAGCTAAGATTACAAACTTAGGTATAAAAAGATAAAAATATGGGGATACAGTACATAATAACAATGGAAGACAGAATCCCATAATCGAAAAAAATTTGCTTTGAGTGCCATTTTTTGTAGCAGCAGCAATATCAGCCCCAGCATAACGTGTGATAAAGCCCGCTCCAATCAAAGAACTAAAAAGATAGGTTTTAGCGATACCTAACAACTCATTATCAGCATCGATCTCCTTATTCATCTCGACTTCCATACTAGTAACTTCTAACAAGCGAGAAAATACTGCTCCCGAAATCACAAACAATAAGCTATATAAAACAGATAAAGTTAACTGAAAATCATACTCACCAATAATGTATTGTAAATTCTGTATGAACGTCTTATTAACATTAAAAAACTCAAAAACGCTTAAAAAAGATCCCGGATTATTATTAAAAGAAAAGAAAATATTGTAATAATCTTTTATATCTTGAAATGAAAGTCCAAGAGAAAATGCAATACAGAAAAAAACTACGACAGTTAAAAAAATAATTTCCAACTGTTGTTCAAATTTTTTTGCATTGAGTTCCATATAAACTAAATAGCTGCCTAAAAAAACTCCCAAGAGTAATGTAATCAATGAAATTCTTAAATTCATTTGCAACATCTCAGGGTCGTCGATATAGGTGGCGTTATAGTAAATATTACTTAATTGAAAAATACAACTAAACGAACCCAACAGCACAACAGAAAGAGCGGGGTTAAAAATAGTCCGAGGCAAATAACGAACTAAAAAAGTTAATTTATATTTTACCAATAGGTATAAAGCCACTCCGGCAACAAAGCAGGATAAATTTATACTTCCAATAAAGTAGAAAAAATAATCTTCAGTGGCGATTAAAGAATTTCCAAATATTTTATTACCTAATGAGGCAAGGATCAGTGTTGCGATAATAGAAAGATCTGAAAATATTATTTTTTCTTTACTATAATAACCCATCAGAATACATGAAGTCATAATAGAGATAAAAATCCTTGAAAGCTCATGAGGAAGATGGAAGACGTATTGGGAAAAAAGTATAATAATCAATGAAATGGATATCAAAGAAACACTAACTCCAGAGATCATCCCTTGCAAAAAATCTGCTTTTATCTGCTGATAATCTTTTTTAAAATCCGCTAATGTGAACATAGGCTCTAAAAAAATAAATCACTATTCTAAATGATAGATCATTATAGTTTTTTAGAGACATCTCCTCATAGAATAATCAACGTCATGTTCGAGAGAGTTGTCTTTGACCAGCCTGGAATAACAAGATAAACCTCTATGTAGGCTTGCGCTTTAATTCTACTTGATCGAAAAATCACGAAATACTAGTATCTTAAAACTGAGCCAGGGAACATGATCCAATAAACTGATCTCAACGTGATGTTGGATAAAAAAGGATCCAGTGGACGACGAGCGAAATGCAAGATTAATGAATCTGTGATAGAGGCAAGAGCCTGGCTGCATCTTTATTGAGAAGAGATTGAGCAGTAGCTGAGGCCTGGCTACCCACTTGTGTTTGGACAAATTCTAGATGGCGAATTCAGCAACGTTCGTTACACTAAAGATTAAGAACTCTTAAAAACGATACATGATGCTTACTCTTGAAAATCTATCATATAGTTATCCAGATAGTACTCTTATTTTAGATAACATTAACTTGCACATCCTTGCTGGCGATCGAGTGATGATTATGGGTCCTTCAGGCTGTGGGAAAACAACATTACTCAGACTGATGAGTGGTCTGCTTGTTATGCAAGAAGGCTCTCTCAAGCTCAATATCAGGGAACTGCATCAAAAATCTTTCGTTTTCCAAGATCATCAATTAGTAGATTATTTAACTGTTTTAGAAAATATCTTGCTACCCACTTGGTGCGTAGACGGGAAATTTCCAATACATCTGAAAGAGGCGGCTGACCAACTGTTATATGATTTTGGTCTGGCAGATAAAGGCAAAGCTTATCCCTGTCAACTTTCAGGCGGACAGCAACAGCGCGTTGGCATTATCAGAGCTCTGTTAGCTAAACCAGAAATTATTTTTGCAGATGAGCCTACAGGTCATCTTGATGAAGAGATGACCAGAATAACAATAAATCTTCTAGCTCATTACTGCAAAAGCAATTTATGTACATTAGTTTTAGTATCACATGATCCCAGCCTAATTCCGTATGTTGATAAAGTCTATATCCTGAAAAATAAAAAACTTATTAAAAAGGATGTTGTATGAAAGTTTATAATGACTATCAACGACTTATTTTTATTTTCTTTACATTAACTAGCATGATATTGGTTGGCTTAGTGACACTGCAAGAGGGGAGTGAGCGCTGGATTAACCAACAACGCCTTCATGATTGTGGGGCACAAGCACGATTAAGCTTCTCAACACCTCTGAGCGAACATGAAAATCAGTTGATACGCAATCACTTTGCGCGAAATGAGATTAGTGAACAAAAAACATTTGCTACAACAGCATTTCAAGGTGAACATGTTGTCATGCTGCAAGCTAAGGTTTTATACGATCCTTACCCTTTAACTCAAGCTCCATTATCTCTTAAACATAATACGTTGTTGATCAATAAAGCATTTGCTGAACGCTTAGCAGACAACTCTCCTCTTGTTTTAGGGAAAGACAGTTTTGATCAATGGGATGTTATTGAGCCTTCATTTTATTGGTCCATGATGGATGTTATTTGGCCGACTGTTTGGCTAACGCCTCAACAGCTTACACAGACTCAGCTGCTCGCTACAGGAAGTCGCTATCATACTGAATTTCACATCAATACTATGAGTATTCCTCGTGAACTCCAAGATTTCGTTGAGAAAGCGCACGGGCAATTTGAAACATATCTTGATCAAGAAAATATTTTAAATGATTTTATTCAGACTATGAACGGATATGTGAATTGGTTTGTTATTACCCTTATTATACTTCAATCATTAGGATTATGGCTCTTGATGACTAAAGAACAGGAAAAGCAAGAACCTCGGTTGTTTTACCATAGATGGTATAACTTAAGCTGGCCTTTTAAGCACTTGTTATTTAATCGATCGTTTATAATCCTGAGCGCGATGATAGGTGCTCTTATATTTTTAAGCGGGGGGGTAAGTTTTTATTGGAATATTCCTTTTTTTAAAACGCTGATGAGGACTTTATGTGGTCAATGGCTTTTGATCGTTAGCATTATAATGATGATGAGTACACCGTTTGGCTATCATAAGGATTATCGTATCTTGCATTGTATTTTTGCTCTTTTGATGGGTTTTTCTTGGAGTCTGACACTTAATGCTTCAATAGGAAGCTGGTTAAGCTGTATGATTTTTATTATTGCTGCTTTAATGTTAACCAGCAGTGTTTTATCTCTGACAGGAGTTATATTAAGAATTGGTGATTACTGGCCCTTGAGTTTATTAGGACGTTTTTGGCAAAGAAAAGCATTTTCTCACTGTTGGCCACAAGCCGTCTTAGTGATCACCTTAGTGTTCATGGTGCTAGCTGGACATCTCACAATAGCTTTAACACAATTTTTAAAAGAGCCCTTACTGGCCCATCGTGACAATTTTTTTGCGATTAATATTCCTTTAAATGCAACATTGCATTTAGACGCCGTCATTGGGCTTAAACAGTATCAACTGCTCAGACCCAAGCTAATCGGTATCGATAATGAATATATTAAGCAATCTCGCACAGATAAACGCGAAGGAAGAACAGGGGTATACCGCCCTCTCAACTGTATTATGAGTGATTCTATTCCTAATGATAACAAAATCGTGCAAGGCTCTTGGCCTGTAAAACCCCTTGACGTCACAAAACAACCTTATCCTTTATTAATTGAAGAAGGTTTTGCAAAAAAAATGGGTATCACTATTGGCTCCCTTCTTGAGTTTGATACAGCATTGGGTAGCATCACAGGCAAGGCTGTTGCCTTTCAAAAAGCCAATTGGCAATCGATGAAGCCAAATTTCTTTGTGATTTTTCCACAAGGCACTGTCAATCGCTATCTTGAGTCAACAATGATTGCTGGTTTTGCTCCATCCATTCAAAAGAAAGAGATCTTTTTGTCTTTAGCCCAAGAGTATCCATCAACCACTTTTTTTGATGTTGACGAAGTCAAGAAAATCGCTCAAAGAAATATTGAACCCATTATACAAGGATCGTTTTTGCTGCTCAGTGGATTTTTATTGATAGCAACATTGTTTAGTGCATTCGTGAAAGATATTTATCCGCTTAAACTGCTTCCTGCCGCATTAAGCTTTGCTCTTTTAGGAAAAAAATCAAATCTTTTAGAACAGCAAAGTCGGCAAAGTGAATATATTTTACTGACTCTTTTTATTCTTGCTTTATGCAAAGGAATTTTTACTTATGTCCATTGGTCATGGATAAGCCTTGCCGAGCTCAATTATAGTTGGCTGTCATTGATCATCAGTACACTATCAAGTTATCTCTTGCTGAGTTTCACTAAAAAATCTTCTCTACACTAAGGCAACGCAAGCTTATCATGAAACAGATAAGCTTGCTTGATTATTCAGCGATCAATTTCCTGCTATGAATTAAGCCTCTAAACATTCAATAACTGCTGAACAATTTCTTGAGTATTAGCCGATAAGCTTGGATTGCTTGTTAATGATTTTAAGACCAGCTCAAAACGTTCTCGATAAGAACGCTCCCATCGGCGCCATTGTTTAGGGATTTTAGCAATTTTTGCAGCAACTTGTGGATTGATTGAATCGATTTGAGTCACAATCAATTTCCACCATTCATACCCTGTTCCACTGATAGCGTGGAACCCTTTCAAGTTAGAAGAGCAAAACCCACCGACCAAGGCATACACTTTATTAGGATTTTTCAGATCGAAAGCTTTATGCTGCTGTGCAGGTAAAGCATCATCAATGATAACAGCATCAAGGGATGTTAAACGTAGCCATTGGCTAACAAGTAATGGATTGTCATGGTGTGCTTCATAAAATTGATCTAAGAATTCTTTTGCTTGATTGTGAGCATGAGGTGATTGTATTTGTGCCAAAATCATGGCTATTTTTGTACTCATCATCTGTTCATTAAGAAAGCTTGAGAAAATTTCTGCTTGAGGCTCAACCGTCGCAATAAAACGTAAACAGACTTTTTGTAATCGACGTAACTCAATAGCTTGAGGAGAAAAATCTTTTTGATCAATAAGATTTAAAATTTCAGTGCAATCAATATAAAAATCTTGAGCTAAGATTCGAACAATACGTTCAATAGCATCCTGATAAGCTAACGGATCAAGATTATCAACAGTTAAAAGCAGCGTATCAAAAGATGGCGGTGTTAATAATGCTGCCTTTAATCCATGAGATTTTTTATCGCTTTTAAAAATAGCTGTGAATAATTGTTTGTCCTTTTTGTACAAATGACCTTTTTGATCAATAAGCAAGTATTTCCAATGATCTTGCATTAAGAGCCAACAAGTGACCGAATCAGACTCGGCAAGAATTAATGTGGTTCGCTCTTCAGGACTATAATGAATGCGCATTTCAATTGGAGCTGCAAATTGATGATTAAACGTTGGAAGCGCTTTGTTGATGCGTTTTAAGCTCAAGTGTTTCTTATCAAAAGCAATGACTGATGGTTGCTCAAGACATTCTTGATCATTCCAAAACGCAATCGATAAGGGAATAAAAAAAACATACCCTAAGGGGTGTTCCTGAGAGATTTCTATTGTATCTTCTTTGATCTCTACATTCACAACAGGTGGATGAGGATAATCATACCAGTAAGAAAAGTGCTCTAAAGAAATTCCACTTGTTTCACTCATGATTCTAAGCCAATCTTCTATAGTAGCTGCTTTTCCATCAAATTCTGTTAAATAGCGCTGAACAGCTTTATAGTAATGCTCTTTACCTATCAGTGCGCTTAACATTCTAATAATTTCGGCGCCTTTTTCATAAACAGTTGCTGTATAAAAGTTATCGATCGCATGATATTCGACTGGTCGCACAGGATGCGCAAGAGGCGAACGATCTTCTGGAAACTGCACTGCTAATAATTGCATCACATCATCGATACGACTCATAGGAGAGTGTGTGACGTCAGCCATAAACTGTTGTTCTCTAAAAACAGTCAACCCTTCTTTGAGCGAAAGCTGAAACCAATCACGTAATGTGACTCTATTGCCTGTATAATTATGAAAATATTCATGCCCAACAACAGCTAAAATATTTTGATAATCTTCATCAGTAGCTGTATGCAAATCACCCAAAACATACTTAGCATTAAAGATATTAAGGCTTTTATTTTCCATTGCACCCATATTAAAATCATGAGTTGCTACAATATGGTAAACACCAAGATCGTATTCTAGCCCGTATGTGTCTTCATCCCACTTCATCGATTTTTTTAATGCCTCTATAGCAAACGCAGTGCGATCCTTTTCATACTTGTCTGTATAGATTTTAAGATCGACATAGCGACCACTTTTAGTTATAAAATGATCTTGAGTTAACGCTAAATCACCAGCTACTAACGCGAATAAATAAGATGGTTTAGGGAAAGGATCGTGCCATTGGACCTGATGACGATCATCACGTGTATCAGCGCCAACATAATTTCCATTTGAAAGTAAAATAGGGTAGCGCTTTTTATCAGCATTCAAGGTAATATGAAATGTGGCTAACACATCGGGTCTATCAGGATAAAACATGATCCTTCTAAAACCTTCGGCTTCACACTGTGTACATAACATCTGGCCTGAGGTATATAAACCAGATAATGTTGTATTAAGATGAGGATAAATTTTTACTCGTTGGTGAATGACGCCTGATAAGGGCTGATTTTGTAAGGTTAATCCCTTATCGTTAAGTGCATATTGATTGAGTGAGATCTCTTTCTGATTGACTTTTAAATTTAAAAGTTCAAGATCTTCACCATGTAAAAATAAGGTTGTTGAAGAGGACTCGTAATACAATTGAGCATCAACAATCACATGATCATCAAAGATATCAAAAGTAATAATATTATGTTTGATAATCAGTTCTGGAGCTTGGTAATTTTTGAGTAAAAAGGAAGATTGAGTTGTCATAATACACTCTGAAATTTAAATCTAACGTGAGTGTAATAGTTCGTGCAATAAAAAAATAGTCCTAGCGGCAACTCCCCCTCTCAATGGCTAAAACCATTGTCATGGGGATATCGAATTGAGAACCATGATCAGCAATCTGACCATCTTTATAACTGGCTGAATACCACTTAAAGACCAGTTGATGAGGCGACTCTTCTTATCCTCATCGACAGATCTTCTCGATCATCAACTGATTGATGTGTCTTGATTTTAGTTAAAATTAGCGGCTGATTGGGTTTATATTGAGTGAACTACCCGCCCATGAATGAGCGGGTAGTTCACGTAAGCAGAATTAGGATAGATTTGTTTAGACAACGTTGTTTTTTCACATTGTCGAGGTCCTTCAAGAAGAACAATTTTTTGCTCTAAATCATTTTTAATGCGCTCGCAGTTTTCACGAAGCATAAGAAATATTCTGCAACTGTTTTACGACCATTCTCGATACAATTGTAGAATGGACTTGACTATTCTACAATTGTATCGAGAATGGTCGGAATTTCTTAATATTCTTGAACAAAACACGTGTGCACGTTAACACAGCCTATGTATTTGACCGATTAGATAGAAAGGAAGCGTGATCAATTCAAATGAGTGCAAATCAGATGTTTCGATTGTTATTGTTGATGGTTGCTGCAAGCAAAATCTAATTGCTTTTTTAAATCCTCTTTCTTTCATAAAAATATGTAATGATTTTAAGGCGCCTGTACTACCTGATTTTACTTCTATAGGAATAATTGTACCTTTATGAGTAATCACAAAATCAACTTCAGCATTCGATGATTTAGCTTCTCGTAACCAATAATACAGCTGGGGCGACTCAAAAGAAGGGCGTAATTGTAACAGTTCTTGAGCAACAAATTGTTCGCAAAGCTGGCCAACATTGACTAAAGATGGTTGATGGTTATCAAAATTGTAGTCATCATAAGACAGTCCAAGAACACTGAGCGCCAGTCCAATATCTAAAAAGTAAGTTTTAAAATCTTTTTCTTTCACTTGAGCCCCTAATGGCAATCCTTGAGCACTCGTATTATAAACAGATTGTAGCAGTCTAGCTGAAATGAGATGTTCTAATGCCTCTTTAATAACTGTTGATTTTTCTTCACGATCGATATTTGAATATTTGAATTTTTCCCCAAGCATAAATGGGATTTTTTGGAAAATCGATCGTAATCGTTGTTGTTTTCTTCCAGAATGATATTTAGAAAAATCATCTTGATAAGATAAAACTAAAGATTGTTTAACTCGATTCACTTCTAATAGACTTTTTGTTTTTAAGTAAGTTGCTATTGATTGCGGCAATCCACCTATAAAAAAATAAAGTTTTATCGCATCAAGAAGCTGATTGTGCAAGATGCCCGGAATACCATGACCCATTAGACACGTAGTGTAGTTTTTTAAATATTGTCGTAGATTGTGTTTTCCTATAGCTGATAAAAATCCTTCGAATGTTAACGGCCCCAAAAAAAAATACTCTACTCGACCTACAGGGATACTGTAGCGATGATCATTTAACGTAAGATCTAATAAGGAACCAGCAGCAATAACAGCCAATGATGGAAGTTTTTCAAAAAAATATCTTAAACAGGCGATGATTGAGGGCGCTCGTTGAATTTCATCTAAAAATAAAATGCTTTTTGTTTGATTAATACTGATATTAAGAGATGCTTCTAATAAAGTCATAATGTAAAGAGGATCTTGGGATTGAAAAAAATCAACAAGCTGAGGATCTTTTTCAAAATCCAACTCAACAAGAGTATATCCAGATTTTTGGGCAAGCATTCTTACTAAAGTGGATTTTCCTACTTGCCTGGCTCCTCGCATGATTAAAGGTTGACGAATTGCACTATATAACCAATGCTCCAAGTCTTTTAATTCATCACGTTCAAATGATATTTGCTCCATAAATCTCCTAAAAAGAAAGCCTGTTTTATTCGTTTTAATCTAAAATACAATAATATATTAGATCAATAAAGTCTGGAATACAATGATATTTCAGAGGAATTGTTTCCATAGGAATTCTAATTGATTTAAAAATAAAGCTTTATTAGCGAGGTTGACATGAACTATCAGTCACCCATAACTCTGCACATGATTGAATCGACGTGTTAATCTTATTAGATCCTGATCCAGAGTCAGTCACAGCACCTGATATATAAACCGGGGCATTAGCTACAGCGGGGGTTGCGATACGAATTGTTCCAACACCAGAAATATTACCGCTAATAAGCTGAGGTGGTGATTCTTTCCAAGATCCATAAGGTGTAATATTGCTATCGCCAATGCCTGAAAAATCATTTTTCAAGAATAAGAGATGCCTAAGTACAATTAAGGCATTATGAGAAAGTATAACTAACCAACAAATTAAAATTTTATTGGTTAATCAACAAACAAGTTATTGCCAAGAAACAAAATCGAACCCGCCTAAGAATGGTCTTAATGCTTGAGGGATAGCACAACCTTCTGATGTTCCATGATTTTCTATTACGGCGATTAACGCGCGACCAACAGCTACGCCAGAACCATTCAGTGTATGTACAAACTCTGTTTTGTCTTTTTGCTGCTTACGATGTCTGGCTTTTAAGCGGCGTGCCTGAAACTCGTGGAAGTTGGAGCATGATGAAATTTCACGATAACGAGCTTGGCCGGGCAACCAGACTTCAAGATCGAACGTCTGAGCTGACGCAAATCCCATATCACCAGTACATAATTGCATGATTCTGTGCGGCAATTCTAATGAACTCAACAATCCTGAGACATGTTCCACCATGCTCTCTAACTCAACATGACTTTGCTGCGGTGTAGCAATATGAACAAGCTCGATTTTCTCAAACTGATGCTGACGAAACAACCCTTTAGTATCTTTACCGTAAGAGCCTGCTTCTGAACGAAAGCATGGTGTATGAGCCATCATTTTTAAAGGCAACTCATCTGTTTGTAAAATCGTATCAGCAACAAGATTGGTTAAAGGAACTTCAGCTGTCGGAATAAGATACAAACTACGTTCACCTTTTAAGCAAAATAAATCTGCTTCAAATTTAGGAAGCTGTCCTGTACCAACTAGAGCCGAAGCCTGAACCAAATACGGAACATAATATTCAATGTATCCGGCTTGAGCATGATAATCCAGCATGTACTGCGTAAGAGCTCGATGTAGTCGAGCCACTGGGCCTTTAAGTATGCTAAAACGAGAGCCTGATAATTGAGCAGCTTGCTCATTTAAAATCAACTTATAGGGCTCTAGTAAATCAATATGATCGATACCTGTCGATCGCTTAATCTCCCCCACTGTTTTGACAATCACGTTCTGATCTTCACTCTCCCCCATAGGTACATGTGCTGCAGGGATATTAGGTAGCTCTAAACTCAATGCTTCTAACTGCTGCTCTATTTGAGCAAGTTGATATTCAGCTGTCTCAAGCTCGGTTTTAAGGGTGACGACTTGCTCTTGCAATTCAGTGGTATCTTGTTGCGATGCCCTGAGGATACCAATTTGCTTAGAAAGCGTATTGCGTTGTTGCTGCGCACTTTCAGCACGATGATGCCAATGTTTGCGATCGTGCTCTAAAGCAACAAAACGCTCCGTGTTCAGCATAAAACCACGAGTTTTTAAGCGGTCAGCCACAAGAGTTAACTCTTGTCGTAATAATCTAGGGTCGATCATGTTCATTACGCGATAAAGCAAGTTAAAAAGGTCGTAATTCTTAGTTGCTTTTACTTCGCGCACTCCTTATTTTTATATCTTAAGTTATTTTAGAATAATAAATTTTTACTGTCTTTTACGCTAACAGGCTACGTTATCATTGGACATTAAATATCTCAAACATTATCACAAATAAAGCTCTTTAACAAACTCTTTGATATTAATATGTTGCTTATGATTAAAGACTGAAATCAAGCAAAGTATCATGATGAATGAGACACTGTAGGCGCAATCATAAACCATTCATTTGGTGCCTTGGTAGGTGGAAATGCTCTTGCAAAACGAACAACTATCGTACCATCTTGACTATGCCATCCAATCACGATATGTCCTTGGTTATTATTTTTGATGGTAAGAGTTGCTCGTGAAGTCTGATAATGAATTTTATCTCTACTCAATTGCTCGGGCAAAACATCTTGATAAAAAAAACTCTCAAAATCAGCCAAAAAAGGGCTAAATGCGCCTAAATCATCCAAGGTCCATTCTTGAACTTGCTCAGATTGATTATCTATCATCCACAAACCTTTTTTGTTAAACCAAAAACTATATTGGGTTTCATCATGAATTTGCCACCATTGCTCATATGGCTGAAAGGCTACCAAACCTTTATAAAGCATATCATCATGCTCTATTTGGATAGTATATAAATCTAATGGAGTAAAAAAACTTTCTAATGTGCGCGCTTGCGCAGTTGCACAAAGCAAAAACATAATTAAAGACTTCCACATAAGCCCCCTCCTTAACAATCCTTACTTTAATATCTTATAAAATCAACAGATAGGCTTAACCCACAAGAGGTCGCATGGCATGCAATCATTTAACTTTAAAGATCGTTTATGGTTTTAGAATTGATTTTTTATTAATAAACAAGTCAAGAGTCATACTAACATAAAATTAAACTCATTTTTATAAAAAGTTCCCGACTTAAGAATATCTCTCTCCGGAAAACAGCAGCTTTATTGTCACAGAGTATGACAAAAAACCAACGTGTTGTACGTCAAGACAATTGATTATATTGTTTTTATTGATTTTAGCATCCTTTCATGTTATTTTTCTTAAATCAACACTGCTTGATAATATTATTATCAAAACAAAATGTTCACCTCAACAAGCTTGTCATCGCCTGTGATGTGTGTCATTTTCTCCAATCATTATGCTTGTTGATTTGAGAATGCCATCAGCGCTATCTGGAATAAAAAATATGCTGATCCAGACAACAGTCTTGCGCATAATTTTTTTAGATTGATCGCTTACTCACAATAGATTCAACTTGTTTTGATTCATGATTTTTACACTTTATATAAAGGATTTCGTGCAACAATATGACCTATAGAGAAATTATAAGGTATTTGGACAAGGCTTTTTTAAAGATTAGGGCAACACAAAAGAGTGCTACCATAAGCAATGTGTTCCAATCAGTTGAAGACATAACTGCAACTATAGTCAAAAATACTCATCAACAGTACAAAGCGCTCATCAGGGTATTGAAAGACAATTCTACTACAACCAGTCTTGAACATTCACAAATCGCAGTAGAAACAAAAATATTACTGAATAATTTTAATAAAGCCCTGAGAAAAAGCCTTGATGAAAATACACTTCCAATCGCTGAAAATAAAGTGATTGTTGAGATGGTCATGAAAGCGCTGAAACTTCAACCTGCGCCACAATCACATATCATCATTGAGTTTTTTAATGGTATTTTTGAATTTATCCATCACTTGTTGTTGGGGCTGACTTTAAACAATCAAGAGTATAAAAAAACAGTCTTATTGAATGATATTAAGAAATCTATAAAAAAATCTTTAAATTACCATTTATCAGAAAACTTAGAATTTAATGTTGATGATCTTCAAGAAGATGACGCTTTCATCTTGGTAAACACTCCCCAGCAAATGAAAGATGAAATCATCTCGACTGCAAAAAGCTATCATCTTGCTGAATGCTTTGCTCATTTTTTAGCGTATCAAACAGCAAAATCTCGTTTATCGAACAGCCCTATTATTGAAATCAATATGCAAGGTAACCAGCCTCTAAAATTTGCATGGAATTTTTTTAATTGTCATCAATTATCCGGCGCTCTAAAAGCAACTGTCTTCATTCCTACACAAGATACTCAGCATGATAGCGCTTATGTTGCTTGGACTGGAACGATGGATCTGCCAACTCTTCTCGCTGATATGCAATGCAATCCTGGCGAAACAGATTATGATCAAGCAAAAGAGATCATCTCTGAGAACATCTTAGAGTGCTTGAAAATAGCTCATAAACGTAAGTTAAAACTAGAATTTGTCGGTCATAGTTTAGGTGGCTCATTCGCTCAATACAGTACAAATACTGCTCTCACTCTTTGTTTAAAATATGATTTACCTGTTGCTATTAAAATGACAGTTTTTAATTCTCCAGGAGTCAGCAAGACTGCTTATAAAGAAAGTATAGCGTTAGCGCATGAATTGAGTGCAAGAGGTTTTCCAGCAATTGAAGCATGTTTTGTTGTAAAAGATAAAGATATTGTTCAAAGGGCAGGTTTTTGTAAACTGTTTCAAGGAATAAATCCTGAACTCGTTAATATTTCTATGGCAAAGATCAATCCAACTCTACCTTCAAATCTGATTGCTGCTCATCGGTTCAAACTCAATTCTTATGCCCTTACTATAAATCCTAATACTGAGAGTACGGCTATTGTCACTATTGATCCTCAAGCTAATTTTTATATAGGGATACGCTGTAATGATGATGAAAAAACAAAAATTTGTTTAGCGGAGTCTCTTCGGAAACATAGTGCTGTTCTTCGATGGTTAACGTCAGTAGCTAGTTTTCCGGCAGTCATAGGACGTTTTTTCATCACTGCTCACCATCCTTCACGCTTACTACAAAAACCTTTAGCTCTTTCGACTGATGATTCACATGAAGATGGTTTTTGTAGAGTGGAGCAATCAGTATTACCTCAAACCCCTTTATTTTTCTCCAGCATAAGGGGTTCTGGGGGTATATGTAGCGCCAATCCTACTCCATAAAAGAGTTATTCTTCCTGTAAATAATCTCGAATAAGCTGCTCTACTTCAATTAAGTAGGCAGGTTCTTCTTGTTTCCAGCAGGCTAAAACACGCTCGCAATCTTCATCACTAACGTATGCACCATGTACCCGTTTTAAACCATGCTCCCCTGATTGCAATAAATAAGCATCTCCCATTCCTAAGAGATGTTCAGCACCTTGCTGATCGATAATCGTGCGCGAATCTATTTTTGAAGAAACAGCAAATGCTAAGCGTGTGGGAATATTGGCTTTAATAAGACCAGTAATCACATCAACTGAAGGCCGTTGTGTGGCTAAAATAAGATGAATACCGCAAGCACGTGCTTTTTGCGCTAATCGTGCTATAGGCTCTTCAATAGTTTTTTTCGTCATCAACATTAAATCAGCCAACTCATCCACAACAATCACTAAATATGGCATAGGAGGTAATGTATGATTTTTTTGCTGTAATTTATGATATTCACTGATATGGCGGACATGATTTTTTGCCAAAACTTGGTACCGACTTTCCATCATAGATACACACCATCTCAAAGCAGCTATAGCTTGATCAGGCTCAGTTAATACTGCACATGCTAAATGGCTTAATTTTTTATAACGCGCGAATTCTAAAATTTTAGGATCGATCAGCACAAGCTTTAATTGATCAGGCGAGCACTGTGTGATGAGTGTTAATAACATAGCATTCATACCAACTGATTTTCCCGATCCAGTAGAACCAGCAACAAGCATATGTGGTAATTTTGCAAGATCAACAATGACAGGATCACCTTGCGCGCACACACCTAATGCTAAAGGGAGCGTATGATGATGCTCTTTCTCTAATAGAGGCTTTAATGGAATAATCTCTCTCTGTACTGTTGGTATTTCTAAACCAATGGCAGATTTTCCTGGGATATTTTCAAGAACGTGCACATGACCAAGCTTTAAAGCTCTTGCAAGATCTTTAGCCAAAGAAACAATTTTCCCACTGCGCTCTCCTGCAGCAAGCTGCATTTCAAAACGGACAATAACTGGACCTGGGATAATAGCGGTAATTTTGCTATGAACACCATACTCACGCAACTTTTCAATCAGTTTTTGTCCTTGGGCTTGCCATAGTTGTTGCTGTTCAGTAACAGCTTGACGCGGAGGTGACACTGGTGTTGAAAGCATAGAGGCCGCTTCACGCTGAACTTCACGTTGCGTTGATGACCGCTGTTGTCGCTTCATAGCTGGTACTGAAGAAGAAAAACTAATCTGGCGTGTTACTAACTGCTCTAACCATTGAACTAAGGAGAATCTGAGTACCAACGATAATCCAGATAAACCTAAACACAACGCCCCAATCAAACTTCCTTGCTCACCTAAAATCCATCGTCCTGAAGAATGCAGTTTGAGTCCTAACCAACCTCCGCTAGCAATAGGAAGATTAACTTCTGGATGTAATGCGAAATACTCAACGCTAAAGCAGGTTGATAAAATTAAAAGACTCCATCCTAAAATCACTGTTGCTTGAAAGTTTTTTTTTAAATCCATCAGCACACTGTGAAGAAAAATTAAAGGAACGCCCCAAGCAAGAAGGCCTAATGATAAATATAAAATATCAGCAACATGAGAACCAACTAAGCCGGCTTTATTCATCACCATTTTCTGAGAGGATGATAAAACACTCCAAGCAGGATCATGCATAGAATAAGAAGCGAGTGCAACGATCATAAAGAGAGTCAGGAAAAATCCGCTTAGGAGTCTAATACTTCTCATTTCTTTATCCTATTGTCTTTATTAATCTAGTGCACTCGATAAGGCCGCTGTTTATTGTGCAACAATCCAATGACCATCACTCATTTGAACGATATCGATAATAACGATTTCTTTTTTTCCATCAATATTGATTTCTTGCTCTATTTGGCGGCAAGGACGTCCATCTTTGTCAACACCAATCTTAATTGTTTTAGCCGATCCATAATGCCCATTACTATCATTATTCCAAATAATTCTTTCGCCAACATGTGCGTGAGTCGCTTGCTGAACTGCTTTATCAGAAAGATGGCGATCTTTCTCATCCATTTTTGCACCGATGCTTGATCCAATAAGCGCCCCGCTTAATGTCCCAACAGCGACTGCAACAATTTTTCCATCTCCCTTACCAAACGCAGAGCCAATAAGTCCGCCCGTAATACCACCAATCACAGCACCATTAGTTTGATTATCGTTAGTACAGCCTGTTAATGCAATAAGGCTGGCTAATAAAAGTGTTGTTATTTCTTTTTTCATTTTAAACATTCCCATTATTTGTTACATTACTTAATGAAATGTTAGACAGTGTTCTTTTATTTTTCAAGTAATTATCTAGTTGATATGCATCATAATTTATAATAAAACAGGAATAGATCGGCTCTCTTTTAACTTGAGTGGTTATCATTTTATCTTCTATAATTTTCTTTATTATCCTTATAGAGTTCTGTTGAAATATTGCATGGATTATTTATCCCTTACTAAAAAATTCTTCTCACTCTTATTTCTTTTTTTACGTATAGGTTGTACTGCATTTGGAGGACCTCCGGCCCATTTAGGTTTTTTTAGAAATGAATTCGTTGTTGAAAAAAAATGGCTTTCCGAACAAAAATTCGCCGATCTTGTTGCTATCTGTCAATTCTTGCCAGGACCTACGACCACTCAATTAGCTATGATCATTGGTTTTTCTCGGTTAAGATATCTTGGTTCATTAGCTGCTTGGATTGGCTTTAGCACTCCGGGCTCTCTGGCATTGATGTTGATTGCTATAAGCTTAAAAGAAGGAAATGGCTTTATTACAATCAATCAATTATATGGTTTGTCTATTGTAGCTATTGTGATTGTTAGTCATGCTGTCTTGATGATGGCTAAACAATCTTGTACAGATTTTCCTAGCTTAGTCATTATGACCCTCAGTACTGGCTTACTCATTCATTTGACTGAAACATGGATGCAATTGCTTGTCATGATATCAAGTGGTCTCTTAGGCTATATTTTCATTCAATCACCAGCAAGGATAACGAATGATTTATTTCCATTAGAAATCACTAAAAAAAGCGGTTTTATCTTAATCACTCTTTTTATAGGATTGCTTTTTGGATTATCAATCTTAGCACATATGACTCAATATCATGATTTATTGTTAATAAATACATTTTATCGTGCTGGTGCCTTAGTTTTTGGAGGAGGCCATGCTGTTATCGCGTTTCTGAACACAACGGTTGTCAATTATCATTGGCTTGATCATCAAACTTTTATTACAGGGTACGCTACAGTACAAGCCATGCCTGGACCATTATTCTCCTTTGCTGGTTTTTTAGGTGCATCTATGAATCAAGCACCGAATGGATTCCCAGGAGGAATTATTTGCCTCATTTCTATTTTTCTTCCTGGATTTTTAATTGCTATTGGCATCTTGCCTTTCTGGACAGTCATCAAAGATCATCAAGCAGTACGCTCATCATTAGCTGGGATTCATGCTTCTGTTGTCGGGATGTTAGCAGCCACTCTGTATAGTCATTTTTATCTCAACAGTGTTCATGGACTCATTGATCTATTTTGGATCATAGTAACAACAATAGCTTTGCTCTACCTTAAAATAAAACCTTGGATGCTCGTTATTATCAGTATGATATTATCCTTATTGTTGCTCAGATAAAGAAATTTTAAAATGATTTAGCAACGCAAGAATGTGAATTTGAGTCCACTAGGTTTTTCTAAGCCGAATCTTTTTGAAAAAACAACATCATGCATCATCGTGTCATTACTTAATCCACGACGCAACCGATCAATCATCATCCTATTTATATATTGTTTAGTGTGGTTTAGACAGTCTCTGTTATCCATTTGTTCAGACTCTCTTTTTAAAGCTTCAATCCTGGGATGACAAACACGAATTTCTTTTTGGGGTTTCTCTTTTTCTAATGCTTTTGCCGGTGGAAAACTAGATTGCATAATTTTTTTCCTTTTTGATTTTTTGACGCGTTCCTTTCACTAGGTAAGAGTGAACGACCCATTCCTGCAAAAAGATGATCTTACCGATGAAGCAACGGTCATCATTCGCTGATGTTTCATCTTCTTTTTGAGCATTCATCACAGACAGCAGCTTTGGAGAGTCTCCACGGTTGCTTACGCCGCTCTGCCCGTTCTTTAACCCTGTCATTTGTTTTAGTTCACTTGATGACCATGATGAAAAAAATCCTGTTGCTTGAAAAAAGCAGGTAAAAAAATCCATAATGATTTTTAAAATTTTCTTTATTTACAGCTTTTTGATTTGATTATAGTAAACTATTGCAAGATAACGATGATTAAGCAATAACAATACTAACTTAATCTTGTTATTTTTTAGTCATCCTCCAGTGACTACAACGACTTTAAAAGATCGGTAAGTTTATTACGTTGATCCCGCAAGGATGCTGCCTGTTCAAAATCTAATTGCGTTGCCGCCTTTAACATCTGTGTTTCAACTTTTTGAATATAATGAGCAAGCTTTTTAGAATCTTTCAGAATGGCTGGATTGAAATCTTGTTCTACGACAGCTTCTTTAGATGATTTTTTTCCAACTTTAGCTGTTTTTCTCAAGCCTTCTAATATCTCTAAAACAGGTTTCACAATACTCTGAGGCGTAATGGCATGAAGAGTATTATACTCAATTTGTTTTTTACGCCGACGATCTGTTTCATCTATTGCGGTACGCATAGAATTTGTGATTCTATCTGCATACAAAATTGCTTTACCTTCTTGATGACGTGCTGCTCTACCAATTGTCTGTATTAATGAACGTGTTGATCGCAAAAATCCTTCTTTATCTGCATCAAAAATAGCTACTAAAGAAACCTCTGGAACATCCAATCCTTCTCGCAATAAATTGATACCAATTAAAACATCAATATCCCCTAATCTCAGCGCTCTAATCAATTCAACACGCTCAACAGTGTCAATATCAGAATGAAGATATCTTGCTTTAACACCACACTCAATTAAAAAGCTTGATAAATCTTCTGCCATTTTTTTTGTTAGGGTTGTAATCATGACGCGCTGCTTTAATGCGCAAGCACGCTGAATTTCGCTCAGAACATCACTCACTTGTATTGAAACGGGGCGTATTTCTACAACAGGATCAAGCAGTCCTGTCGGCCGAACAATTTGTTCAACAACGCCATCAGTATGCGCAAGCTCCCATGGACCAGGCGTTGCGGAAACAAACAAAGCTGTTTTCAAAAGAGCCTCAAACTCTAAAAACCGCAAGGGTCGATTATCTAAACATGAAGGCAAACGAAAGCCATACTCAACAAGGTTCTGTTTACGAGATCGATCGCCTTCGTACATCGCACCTAACTGAGGAATCATATTATGAGATTCATCTAAAATGACTAAATGATCTGCTGGCAAATAATGAAAAAGAGTTGGTGGTGGTGTTCCGGGTAAAACACCTGTCAGGTGTCGTGAATAGTTTTCTATTCCAGAGCAATGTCCCAGCTCTAAAAGCATCTCAAGATCATAATTTGTACGCTGCTCTAATCGTTGAGCTTCTAGTAGTTTGTTATTATTTTTGAGCTCATCTAAACGCTCTTGCAACTCTTTTTTAATCGTATCAAGTGCAACTAATATCTTTTCATGCGGAGTAACGTAATGATTTTTAGGATAAATTGTTAATCTTTGAACTGTATCTATTGTGCGTTGGGTGAGAGGATCGATATAACTTAATTTTTCAATTTCTGTATCAAACAGAGAAACTCTAATAGCTTCGTTTGCTGAGTCTGCTGGATAAATATCAATAGTGTCGCCGCGCACTCTAAAAGAGCCTCTTTTAAACTCAATATCATTGCGCGTATACTGCAAACTCGCTAAACGACGTAATAATACTGTGCGATTAATATGTTCGCCTACTTTAAGAGGTAATAACATTTGCAAATACGATTGTGGATCACCTAAGCCGTAAATTGCAGAAACGGTCGCTACAATAATAACATCTCGACGCTCCATTAATGCTTTAGTTGATGCTAATCGCATTTGCTCTATTTGCTCATTAATCGCAGAGTCTTTTTCTATGTAAAGATCTTTAGCAGGAACATAGGCTTCTGGTTGATAATAATCATAATACGAAACAAAATACTCCACAGCATTATGTGGAAAAAACTCTCTCATCTCACTATAAAGCTGTGCGGCTAATGTCTTATTTGGAGCCAAAATCATTGTCGGACGATTTAAGTTAGCAATCACATGCGCCATGGTAAAGGTCTTACCTGAGCCTGTTACCCCTAAAAGCGTTTGATATCGCTGATTTCTTAAAAAAGATTCAGTAATCTGCTTGATAGCTTCGGGTTGATCGCCATTGGGCTGGAAGGGACTAACAAGCTGAAAAGACGTGTGCTTCATGAGCATCCCGCTAAGAACCGCTCAGCATCTAAAGCCGCCATGCATCCACTCCCAGCAGAGGTAATAGCTTGACGATAATGCTGATCAAAAACATCACCGGCAGCAAAAACACCAGGAACATTTGTTGCTGTCGCCATTCCTTGTAAGCCAGAACGGACTACTAAATACCCTTGATTCATCTCCAACTGGTTTTCAAATAAACTTGTGTTAGGTTTATGTCCTATTGCAATAAAAACACCTTCAAGAGTGATGGTTGTTATCTCTTGAGTTATCTTATGTTTAACACGAATACCAGTGACTTGCTTTGAGTCTCCAAGGACTTCGTCAACTTCATGATTCCACATTATGGTGATTTTACCTGCAGCAACTTGTGCAAATAATCTATCTTGTAATATTTTTTCCGCACGTAATGTATCGCGGCGATGAATTAAAGTAACATGCGAAGCTATATGAGCTAAATAAAGTGCTTCTTCAACAGCAGTATTACCTCCACCTACAACACAAACAGGGGAGTTTCGATAAAAAAAGCCATCACAAGTGGCACATCCAGATACACCTTTACCAAGATAAAACTGCTCTGATTCTAATCCCAAGTATTGAGCACTTGCTCCCGTTGCAATAATAAGCGTACGAGTGTGATAAACAGATCCTGATTCTCCGACTAAGCTAAAAGGTTGTTTAGAAAGATCAACCGATTTTATATGATCATCAATAATTTGTGTCTCAAATTTAATAACGTGTTCTTCCATTCGTTTCATTAACGCAGGTCCAGTCAAATCGTGACCATCACCAGGCCAGTTCTCAACTTCTGTCGTTGTCATTAATTGGCCGCCTTTTTGACGGCCACAGATAATCACTGGATGTAAATTTGCTCGAGCTGCGTAAAGGGCTGCTGTATAACCCGCAGGGCCAGACCCTAAAATAATTAAATTATGAATCATGAACATGAATTTTATTTTATAGTGAAATCATTCTAAATGTTTCTTGATGAAAAGCAATCTTAATATAAGCAAAAAAATCCTTAAATTTACAATCTAACATGATGTAATATAAATAATTATCTGCATTCTATTGCTGTTGCAACTCTTCAAGATTGTTATGCAACTAGCTTATATTTATAACAATTCTTAGTTGATTTTATATAAATCCCGTGCTAACTTGGGGTAAAGCTTGAAATACGCATATATTCGGTGCATATTTACTGGCTTTTTAAGATATATTAGCTATAAGGTAATTAAGAGAATTACTTTTTTGATTTTCAATGCGCTAGTATTAGTATGCATTGTTTGCCTAAAAATACTCAAAGCATTGTGAGCTTAAGTTGATTTAGAACAAGCGATTAATGATGCTGGTATTTACTATTGATGCTGGTTCCTGTTCAAGATAAATGTACAGGAAAATCTTTTAAAGTCATGGTTATTCTATAGTTTTCTATTCAATAAACAGTTTACTTTGAAAATACAAGCCAGTTAAAACCGTTGGGTCTTTAGCCTGTCACTGATAGAAAAGTGATGAAGTTAACTTTTGAGGAGTAATCAATGCAAAAATTCCTAAAACTCAGTATTATTACTGGTGGAAAAAGCCAAAATAAGCCAATTAAAGAGCTACACGATTTAGTTTTTGAATTACAAAAAAACCCAGGTCTTCAAGACAATTTATTTGAACTTATGGGTCACCCAGAAATCGCTAATATGATCTCTGATCCGAAAAAAATGGGGCCTATTCTTGATTTATTAGATAAAATGGATCCTGATCTTCTTAGAGAATTACCAGATCATTATCAAGAAATGGTAATCAGAGGAATGATTTAGTATAAAAAACAATCAGTTAGTGTTTTTCTGCGATTGAAGTCGAATGATGCTAACTGATTAATTTTTTATTTGCTACATCACGATCATTGCAATAAATTAAAAATGGTTTTTATCTCTATCTTTTAAGATAATTTTTTGCAATAGTATGAGTAGTGTTCGTCACAAACCACTCACATTTATGCTGTCAAATAAAATTCAATCTATTCATCCTTCCTTAACATTAACGATTGCCCAAAAAGCATCTGACATGGTCGCAAAAGGTCTTGATGTCATATTGTTATCTTTAGGCGAACCGGATTTTACAACCCCTTTGACTGTAAAAGAAGCTGCTCATTTAGCGATTGAGAGTAACATGACTTATTATACTCCTGTTGATGGGACTGCTGCGCTTAAAGAAGCTATTTGCTTGAAATTGTCTCGTGATAATAATTTACAGTATCAACCTAATGAGATTATTGTCTCTAATGGTTGTAAGCAAGCGATTTTCAATACATTGTATTCACTTTTAAATCCAGGCGATGAAGTTATTATTGGTAGCCCTTACTGGGTATCGTATCCAGAAATGGTCACAGCATGTGATGGAACTCCTATTTTTGTTCAAACAACATTAGAAGATCGTTTTTTATTAACTGCAAAAAAACTAGCTCAGGCTATTACACCGAAAACCAAAATGGTTATCCTAAATAGTCCAGCGAACCCTTCTGGCCAAAATTACAACAAAGAAGAGCTGCAAGCAATAGCAGATTTATTAATCCACTATCCACAGATTTTCATTTGTAGCGATGATGTGTATGAGACGATTTTGTGGGAAGGCAAGTATTTTAATATATTAAATGTTGCTCCAGAACTCAAACCTAGAACTATCTTGGTGAATGGAGTATCAAAAAGTCATGCAATGACAGGCTGGCGTATAGGATATGCTGCTGCAGATAAAATATTAATTGCCGCCTTGAAAAAAATTCAATCTCAAACAACAAGTAATCCTTGCTCAATAAGTCAAGTCGCAGCAACTGCTGCTCTCAATCAACATTGCGCTGAAGAGCACTATATGCAACAAGAATACAAGCGTCGCCATGAGTTTCTGTTCCAAGGACTGCGCAGTATTCCATTTTTTACAATATTACCATCTCAAGGAACATTTTATCTCTGGGTTGATATCACTAAGGCGTTAGAACATTTAAATATCGCTAATGACTTTGTCTTTGCTGAGCAACTTCTTCATGAAGGACTTGTTAGTATTGTTCCAGGAAGTGGATTTGGCATGCCAGGGTTCATTCGTATTTCATTTACTGCTGATATCCCTATCCTTACTAAAGCTATTGAACGCATTAAAGCATTTATAGCCAAGAATACTTAAATCCCTCCGTTTTGAGAGCGATATTGATCGCTTTTTTAGAAGAAAGCGGGATAATCGGCCTTACAGGTTGCATGAGTTCGGCTATAACCCATTCAAAAAACAATGTCCATAACAATGATGATGGATGTGTTGAGACTGGGCATGCATGACTACTGACTTGAATAAAGTTTAACCACTGTTCAACGAAACGCTGACATAAAATAGGCTTTTCTTTCTCTTTGATTGCAATATGCTCTAAACATTTCCACCATAACGGTAACCGCTCCATGAAGGCTGTTGGCAGCTGTAAGAGAAAACTATGATTAATGAGTGCTTGATAAGCCTGAATGAAAACTTTTTCTTTAAAAGCAGTATTGTTTTTTTCTTGCATTGGGATGGCAAGTATAGACTCTATAAAACGCAACTTTTCATAGTAATGCGTTAGTGTATGATGTGTGACGTGTATTGAAGACTCAAAATCACTTTTACTCTTAAATAAAATTTTATCTGGCATTAATGTGTGTTTCAATGCCATCATTTGATAAAGATCGCTATGAAGGCTTTTATGTATTTTAAGTTGATGAAACTGTTGACGTCTTGCTTGATTCGTCACAATCTTTTCTAACAAAAAAGTGCAATATGCTCGCTGTAATGCTGCTGACCATTCAAAGTAATCTTGATATGAATGTAGGATATGAAAATCATTTGTTTTAGGCGCTTTCATTAAACCAGAACGATAAGCACTATAAATATCAGTGATCCAATCCTGTTGCACTTCACTGGTGGCCATTAATTCTTGTGTCAGAGTTGAGTTGAGGCGACCTAAATCATGCCATTGAGCACCATCATCGACAATAATACGTGGTCGCAAATAAGTCTCTATTGTATCTATATTCCATAAGTGCGGAGGGATATAACATTCATAATAATTCTTGAGCAATGTTGTCAGAAACTGTGTGATTGCCATTGGCCACTGATATTCACTTTCACAAAAAACAACAACGTCATCTAGTGGTCCTAAGTGTTGTCGATCTTTTTTATTCAGTTTGTGCAAAAGTTGCTGGAAAATAAATTTGCGATAATACGGATGAACCATTAACCAAGCTAATGCATGATAGCGTCTCCATAATCTCTCTGATAAAATCAATGTGAGGCCATCATGTTCATCTTGTTGATCGCAACAGTATGAACAAGTAATAATTTCTTCATCAATGCGTAGCTCATCAGGATAATCACTCAAAGTGACATCTAAAGGATACTTTAGAAAAAAATCAATACTAACGGGCGGAATTAATCGAGAGAACTGTTGTAAAGTAACACCATTACAAATTTCTTGAGGCCATAACTCCAATCCTATCTGAGCGAGTTCATGAGGCTGTTTTAATGCTGATGGTTGTCGATTTCTTTCTGCAAGTTGTCTTGCTTGCTGATATATTCCATGCCATTGTGGTAAATATCGAAAGCATTCTTCTTGATGCTCATTAAACCAAGCTTGTATAAAAAAGGTACGCGCTTGTTGATAATCTGTTAAGCGCAATAATGTTCTGCGACCATCAATAACGGGCAGCCCCCATAATGAGCCCCTGATCGAAACAAACACCTCTTGCTGTTCTGGCGCATAAAAAGGATCGCTATGTTTATAAACAATAGCATGAGCTGCATATTGTGTTAATATATGTGATTCTATTGGGCCTACCCATCTTAAAAAGACATCTTTAGTTTGCTCCACATTCATCGCCATGAGCCATAATGATTTATCTTTAATGCAGGCGGCACCTGGATGTATCTTGGCCTTAATATTACGAGGCCCTAAATATGTCGAGTCTTTTTGACGCATAAAGACTTTATCAAAAAGTCCTGCTAAAAGCGCCCGATGAATTAAGACAACGTCATGTTCTAAAGATTGCATCGTTATTGCTTCGGAGCGAATATGGAAGATATCTAAAATCTGATCAACGTTTTCATACCAACTTCGAATATGCATCGAATTAAGAAAAGCATCTTGGCAATAATCGTGAAACTTTCTATGACTGAGTTCTTTTTTCTTGCTTTCAATCACTATCCACAAATTTAAAATAGTCATAAAATCAGAACGACGATCAAGAAACTCGGCATGTTTTTTATCAGCGATTAAACGATGTTCTACGGGTCGCACGCGAGGATCATCGCCACTTAAAAATCCGATAATGATCGCAACAGGATATGCGCATTTTAATGCAACAGCCTTAATCATCATTAAAGAAAAACGTGGATCAAGAGGATAACCCGCTACACGCTTGCCTTGTGCGGTTAAACGCTGATGTTCATCAATAAGACCCAGCAACGTTAATACTTGAAGTGCTTCTTTTAAGCTACTCATTAATGGTGCTGTTATAAAGGGGAATTTTTCAACAGGACCAACATTTAATCCTAAAATCTTCAAAATGACTTGTGTTAATGATGACCGATGAATTTGTGGGGAAAGATGTGCAGGACGCTGCTGAAAATCTTCTTCCGTATAAAGATGGAAACAGTGTCCTGGAAAACTTCGTCCGCAACGCCCTCTTCGTTGCTTAATGCTCGATTGTGGTATGGGAACAACCGGATACATCATGACTTTTAAACCAGGATTAAAATCAGCAATTTTTTGTTCGCCTGTATCAATGACGACTCCGATATTTGGGATGGTCAAGGATGTTTCTGCAATATTTGTTGATAAAATTAGGCGTTTTTTAGATCCTGCCGTAAAAATCTTTTGTTGTTTTGCAACAGGTAACCTTGCATATAACTGTAATATTTCTAACTCTGGGTAAAGTTTGACAAGACGCTCTGTATACCACGCAATTTCAGCTTCTGTCGGACAAAACATTAAAATATCGCCGGGCAATGCGAGCGATTTTTTAATAGCCCAGCAGGCTCTCTCAATTTTAGATAAAGATTCATTATCTAAAAAAGAATCTTCTATAGGATAACTTCTTCCGGGAATATCTAAACAATAAGAGTTGGGGAACATGTTCTTAAAAGTATCTAGCTCTAGCGTTGCTGAAACAATAGCAACTTTCAAGTCTGGGCGTTGCTCTATAATTAACTTGAGATAGCCTAAAATAATATCAATATTGAGCGAACGTTCATGTGCTTCATCAATGATTAAACAAGTATAGCGTTGTAATAATCGATCGTTATGAATCTCCTGCAATAAAATACCATCAGTCATCACTTTGATATGCTGATTTTTTTGTGAATGATCTTGATGTCGAACTTGCCATCCAACGACTTCTCCAGGTCTTACTAATAACTCTTGAGCCAAGCGTGAGGCCAACGTACGAGTTGCTAAACGACGCGGCTGCGTAACACCTATACAACCATAACCTGCATAACCAAGCTCCAAAGCCATTTTGGGGAGTTGTGTGGATTTTCCAGAACCGGTTTCACTCTGAATAATAATCAACTGATGCTGATCCCAAGCTTTTTGAATCTCTTGACGATACGCCGAGATAGGCAGGTGTTCAGGATAATGGATGGTCCATTGTGCTGCTAATCGTTGATTAAAAAGTTCACGCGCTTCTTGTAATTTTTGTTGATCAGATGATTTTTTTAAACGGATACTATCGATTAACAAGAGCTCATTTTCAAGGGATAAAGAGCGTTTCATAAAGATTTTTGTCGTTTAGGATATTTTATTTTTGTCCGGGGAATTTTATACAAAGAAAATAGTATGTTGAGATATTTAGGTAAATCTAAAAATATTACGCCCAATAATAAGAGTAATTCAGTGAAATATGTTGGCTCTTTAAAGTAACAATCATTCAGTTGAGTAATAAAAAAACCAATAAACATCAAATTCACAATTCTATCGCGAGGATGAAGAGTTAATAAAGATTTACAATGCCGGCATTTAATAGAAGTCTGTTTCAGTAAAAGTTTTCTTGCAGACCAAGGCACAGTATGGGCGCAATCAGGGCATTGACGCTGAAATATATTAAAACTTGACCAATTCATAAGTTTTTACAAGAAAGACACTTTTTCTTTAGCAAAAGTTATTCTTGAGATCTCCTTTTATTTATCTGCACACTAAAAAAGGCCATTACTCGAATAAAATTCGATTACTGAATGCAGCAAGTCATTATTACAATAATCTTATATCCTTGCAAGTATTATATAACCGATTATTTGTCGAGTCTAAAGCCAGTCATTGATCGCGATCTTTATCCTGAACAAAAAGCTTGCGCAATCCTTTTCATTGACGAGAAGGTCAAGCACGCCCTGATCTTTGTTTAAGCTTTTGTTCTCGATCGTTTTTTTTAGATGTTGTTAGTGTATCATACCCTGATCGTGGCCAAGAGTGCTGATCATCGTTATGCAATGAATCTGTTTACGATCTTACCCGACATCTGCTCAAAAGAATATCTTGTTGTCAGCCAAAGGGGTTTTGGTTCCACCAAAGCCTCAGGTCGCGATACAGGACGAGGAGAGCGCAGTAAGACGTCTTTGGGTCAAGCTCAAAGCGCAGTGCTCAATGAGAGACGTCAAAAAAGAACGTTAAGCGCCAGCACAGAGTTGCTGTCGCTTTAATGGGAAGCCCTCTCATTCATGGGCAGGTAGTTCACTGTGTTAAGCTTAGGTGACAGTCCCACCACTAAATTGCTAAGTCAATTCTAGTGGGGGCTTCTTCTTTTTGCGACTCATCTTCATTAAAACCCAATACAACAAGTATTGACTTACAATAAAATATTAATTATCGTACTATTTAAATTATTGTTCAATTAGAGGTTAACTCACATGAAGCATCTTGCCATTAAAATTAATGCTGCCTTAATTGTTGCCGGATCGTTATACTTTGGCATTCCTGCTTTATTCAAAGCAACTATTGGTTTTTTCACAATAAGCAGTGGGCTTTTTATGCTGATGCAAGCAGTGGCTCCAAGCTTAATTGCTATCGCGCTCTGCTTTTCTGCATACACACTTATTCGTAATCAAGAAAACTTTCCTACTTGGAACTCAATCAAAGATAATATAACTGCTATCTATAATAAAAATGGTAATATCGGTCTTATTAAAGCATCACTGCAAGGTGTTTTTAATGAGTGGAAGCATTTCACCTCTGATTTATATGAACAATTTAAATTTAGCACATCAATAGTTGTTGAGTTTTTTAGTCATGATACCCGTTTTGAAGCCCATAATAGTGTACCTGCAGATATTAAACTGCTCAAACAAAATATTGGTGCCCCGATAGGCAGTGTTCTTCATTCAGCCAGTGAAAGGGCCTCAGATCTGTATAGAGGGGCAGGAATCATTTTTTCTGCTGCTCGCAAATCTGTAACAGAATTACTTTCTAATGACAATCAAGAAAGATCTGATGCACCGCCTGCTCCTGGCAAATAAATGATAGTCGCCTCCTTGAACGTTATCATCAAAGCCGCTTCATGCGGCTTTTTGCATACTATAGATCAACACTCTTAATCAAAAATACTTAAGAAAAACCAAATTAACATATTGATTTTAAATTAATTTAATGTTAATTTCTTTTTATATAAACTGTGTTCAAATAAATAGGAATCTTAAATATGTTGACTAAAGAAAATGGTATTAAACTTGTTGCTGCTGTTGCTGGTCTTTATGCTGGCTACTCAATGTTTGCTGCACTTGGATCTATTGCTCTCAGTGGGATTGGTTTTGTCTGCAGTGCCAGTGTAGCTCTTGCTGCTTATACAGCATTCAACCATGTTGCAGAACTTATTAACAGTGCTAACACTAAAAAAACCAGTGAGTTCGTTTATGATTATTACACATTGGCTCAAAAAGACGCTAGCGATATTTATAAACATGGCGAAAAATTCGTATCTGAGGCCAGCATAGCAGTAGAGCAAAATCATTCAGCTTTAATGCTAAGCTTGACTTCTCAAGGAAATGGTACTGAATGGCTCAATCAAATCAGATCTGCATTTAGATGTCTTTAAGCATAAACGCAAATAACTGTAAGAGAAAAGCCGCTTCATGCGGCTTTTTGCATATTATAGATCAACACTCTTAATCAAAAATACTTAAGAAAAACCAAATTAACATATTGATTTTAAATCAATTTAATGTTAATTTCTTTTTATATAAACTTTGTTCAAATAAATAGGAATCTTAAATATGTTGACTAAAGAAAATGGTATTAAACTTGTTGCTGCTGTTGCTGGTCTTTATGCTGGCTACTCAATGTTTGCTGCACTTGGATCTATTGCTCTCAGTGG
>Ga0214917_10000662_pt1 | contig 44815 bp, 39 predicted proteins | sample LL_1208_BB_MetaG_FD_177983 | JGI IMG/M metagenome (GOLD analysis project Ga0214917, IMG submission 177983) | Freshwater microbial communities from Lake Lanier, Atlanta, Georgia, United States - LL_1208_BB | ecosystem: Environmental > Aquatic > Freshwater > Lake | place: USA: Georgia | collected... | reverse complement strand
CCCTCTTCCCTTCGCTCGCGCTCAGGGCTTTCGCCTTTTAAAATGCTCCACTGGAGCGCTTTGGTTTCTTGATGTTTCTGTCAGGGTTCAACTGATCGCATCAGCAATGGCTTTGCCGCACGTTTCTGTATTGGCTGTGCCGCCGAGATCGCGCGTACGAAGCGAGGGATTTACCAGAACAAATTCGATCGCACGAACGATTGAGGCTGCGGCCTCCGTCTCGCCGAGATGGTCGAGCATCATGGCAGCAGACCATATCTGTCCTATCGGATTGGCGATGCCTTGACCTGCAATATCAGGGGCCGAGCCATGCACGGGCTCAAACAAAGACGGGTATTTCCGATCAGGATTGATGTTGCCCGAAGGTGCAATGCCGATAGTCCCGGTGCAGGCCGGGCCGAGGTCGGACAGGATGTCGCCGAACAGGTTTGACGCAACGACCACATCGAAGCGATCGGGATTCAGTACGAAATGGGCTGTAAGAATATCGATGTGATATTGATCGACTGTGACGCTGGGGAACGATCGAGCCATTTCTGCAACGCGCTCGTCCCAATAGGGCATGGAGATTGAGATGCCGTTTGATTTCGTCGCCGAGGTCAGTTTTCTACGCGGACGCTTCTGGGCAAGTTCGAATGCGTATTTGAGAATTCGATCGACGCCAATCCGCGTCATGACTGTTTCTTGAAGGACGAATTCCCGCTCGGTGCCCGCAAACATGCGCCCACCCACCGATGAATATTCGCCTTCCGTATTCTCACGCACGACGAAGAAATCAATGTCACCCGGTTTTCGATTGGCGAGCGGAGAAGGGACGCCGGGCATCAATTTTACGGGTCTCAGATTGACGTATTGATCGAACTCCCGACGCATCATCAAAAGCGAGCCCCACAGCGAGATGTGGTCTGGAACCTTTGATGGCATTCCAACGGCGCCGAAGAAAATGGCATCGTGTTCGCCGATCTGCGCCTTCCAATCCTCTGGCATCATACGGCCATGCTTTTCGTAATAATCGCAATTAGCGAAATCGAAATGATCGAGATCGACTGAAAACTTGAATTTGCGCGCGGCAGCTTCGAGCGCGCGGATACCCTCTGGCATAACTTCCTGACCGATGCCGTCCCCCGGAATGACGGCGAGGCGATATGTATTGGAGCGGGCCATTTTCTGTCTCACTTCGGCGTATTCGGGGGCGGATCATGTCGGGCTGCATGGGACTTGTCGAGCCCTATCGGGTGCGCGAGCTGAAGCCATGTTGCAATCGGAATGATCGTGACGATGATGGTCTAATCGAGGAGATGGGGTGTTCCGTCGCTCGTTGCTTTTCGGAGGGTCAATTGGTTCAGAATTTCGATATCGGCATCATCGGTCTCGGCCAGATGGGGCTGGCCATGGCACAGACATTGGCTCGCGCTGGGCAAACTGTGCTCGGTACCGATGTTGATGCTGACCGACGGGCCCTCTTCATGCCCCATGTCGAGCAGGCTTCGGATGTTGCGTCACATTGCGCCGTGATCATTCTCTCGCTGCCTAACAGCGCCATTGTAGAGCATGTTGTAGGCTCCATACTGCCGCATTGCCGACCCGGTACGCTGATCATCGACACGTCGACATCCGACCCTGATTCGACACGAAAGCTTGCGCAGACAGCTCGCGAAAGCGGCGTGATGTTTGTCGATGCACCGGTTTCGGGGGGTGCAGCGGGTGCCGCTGCCGGCACACTTTTTATCATGGCGGGTGGGGATGCCCCAGCACTTCAACAAGCGAAACGCTATTTCGACATTCTGGGTCGTGAAACAGTTATATGTGGCGGCCCCGGTTGCGGCAACGTGGTCAAAATTCTCAATAATGCCCTGTGTGCCGCTCATCTCGCTTTAGCCGGTGAAGCTCTGGCTGCAGGTGAGAAGGCCGGTCTCAATCGAGAGACGCTCGCCGCCGCCCTCGCCAAGGGCTCTGGGCGCAGCGCGGTATTCGAAGTCAATATACCAAGATGGGTCTTGCCGGAAACATTCGATTCAGGCTTCACCATGGGCTTAATGCGCAAGGACGTGCGCCTGTTCGATGATTTTGCCAAAGCGCAAAATGTCTCAACAAGAATGCTTCAGGCGGCGTCGGATTTGTGGAGTGAGAGCTATGCAAAGCTCGCCGACGCGGAAGATTTCAACCAGATGATTCTCTTTTCAGGACAGCGCTCATGAGCGAGAGGTTGCGTATCGAAAGTTTCATTGGCGGAGCCCATATTGATGGCGCGGGCGATGTCTTCACTTTGATCAACCCAGCTGATGAAACGGAAATTGCCTCCTATCGCGAAGCCGGCGAGGCATTGGCGCGCGACGCACATCAAGCTGCGCTCAAAGGCGGTGCCGTCTGGCGGCACATGAATGCGTCTGCGCGTGGTGTCATTCTGATCGAGATCAGCCGGCTCGTCCGTCGTGATTTAGAGATCTTGGCACAGGCAGAAGCGCGCGTTGCGGGTAAGCCCATTCGCGATTGTCGCGGCGAGGTCGCAAAAGTTGCCGACATGTTCGCGTATTATGCTGGATGGGCGGATAAAATCGAAGGGCGTGTCATCCCTGTTCCGACATCGCATCTGAATGTCGTCGAGCGTGAGCCTCTCGGAACGATCGTCCAGATGACGCCTTGGAATGCGCCCATCTTCACGGCAGGTTGGCAAATTGCGCCTGCACTCGCGGCAGGCAATGCTGTCATTCTGAAGCCGTCCGAGTGGACGCCTGTGACGTCGCTTATGCTGGCCAAACTCGCACAAGAAGCGGGTTTGCCCGATGGTGCTTTGAACATTGTCGTGGGTGGCCCACGCACTGGCGCCGCGCTCGTCAATACGCCCTTGTGCGGCAAAGCGGTCTTCATCGGTTCGGTTGGCACAGGCCGGAAAGTTGCTGCGTTGGCAGGCAGTGCAGGGCGTCCTGCACTGCTCGAACTTGGAGGCAAATCGGCAAATGTGATTTTTGCGGATTGCGACTTAGCCCGCGCCGTTAAAGCTGCGCAGGGTGCCATCTTTGCCGCGGCTGGACAAAGCTGCACTGCCGGCTCGCGCCTTCTTGTCGAACGATCTATCCATGACAAGGTGGTAGCAGCTCTCGTGGGTGCTGCACGTCAGTTGCGTGTTGGCGACCCGCTCGATGATGCGACAGAGGTTGGACCGTTGCACAGTCTGCGCCAATGGGATCGCATCTCCGGTATGATCGCGCGTTCAAAAGACCAAGGTGCAACTCTAGCTGCAGGTGGTGACAAGCCAGCAGGTGCAACACCAGGTTATTATTTGGCACCCACCATTCTCGCCGACGCAAAGCCCGGGATGGAAATCTTCGATGAAGAAATCTTCGGGCCTGTTCTGGCTGTAACGCCTTTCGATTCGGAAGAGGAAGCAATTAGCCTGGCCAATGCAGGCGAATTCGATCTTGCTGGTGCGGTGTGGAGCGGACAGGGGACACGCGCGATCCGCGTCGCACGGGCGTTGCGTGCTGGATCGGTCTGGGTCAATGGTTATCGGACTTTATCCGTGCAATCGCCTTTCGGTGGCATGCGTGGATCTGGTTTTGGTCGGTCGTCAGGTTACGAGGTTTTGCTAGAATACACGCAGCCAAAAAGTATCTGGATCGAAACGGACGATCACGCACCGATTGCCTTCGGTTACGATGTGTTGAAATGACCAGTTGTCTAGCGCGGGGCGGCTGTTGTCCCACGGATGATCAGATCGACGTTGATGAGGACGCGCTCGACCGGTTTTGACGGGCGCGCGATTCTTGCCAGCAACATTTCCGCTGCACGTTGACCGATTCTGTCCTCGTGATTGCGGATGGTGGTGAGGCCGGGAAACCATTGTTCCGCTTCGCTGATATCATCGCAGCCGATGATTGAGAGATCGCGTCCGGCCTCGAGCCCCTTGTGCCGCATACCCATCAGCGCGCCGAATGCCGTCAGATCGTTGAAGCAGAGTACAGCTGTCGGTGGATGCTGCCGGTCTAGGAGGGTTTGAATCCCGCGAAAGCCTGTCTCGCGCGTACCGAAGCCATCAATGATGAGGTCCTCATCAACGGACAGTCCGAGCGAGGCCATGGTTCGGCGGTAGGTGCCGTGTCGCGTTCGGCCAGTGGATACTGTCTTTGCACCACCAACCATCGCGATCCGGCGATGCCCCAATTCATAGAGGTGACGTAAGGCGAGCTCCACTCCCATAACATCATGCGCACCGACATAATCGAGCTCAGCATCTACTTCGCGCATGACCTGAACGAGCGGGATCCCGCCGAGCTTCAAATTCTGAAGGTGGTACGAATCGGACCCGCCAGCCGCGCAGATAAGCATGCCATCGGGCCGATACTCCCGCAGCGTCTCGAAAACACGCTGTTGGCGTTCGATGCTCTCACTGTAACGGCGCCCATTTCCACGCGTGTTTTCGGCATAGGTCCCAAGGACAATCGAAAGACCTGCATTACGGATCGTATGCTCGACCGAGGCCATTAACCCCATGAAAAACGGATTGGTGAAGTCATGGAAGACAACGCCGAGCATATGCGTGCGGGATGTGCGCAGGCTGGCTGCAGAGCGGTTGTAAACATAGCCTAACTCGCGTGCGAGGGTCTGAACCTTCTCACGTGTCGCTTGGGCAACCAGTGCCGAGCCACGCAAGGCAAGTGATACCGTCGCAGTCGACACTGAAAGTCGATCTGCCAAGACCTGTAAGGTAACGCGACCCTGCTCAACAGTGGAGCCGGCTGCGGTTCCGGCAAGCGACATTGAATTTCACCCTCAGAAGCAACCAAAGATAAGTGTCAGGAAAACTTGTCACATGGCAAGCCTCTGTATCCAGCTTTTTCTAACCGAATTTGGACCAAACGCGTAGTAACGAAAAGCGCCTCGCCTGCATGTTGCAATGCAAAAACGGGAGAGACTTTGACAATCATTCTTCTTGTGCTTTGCTGCAAGCCAACAGCCGTTAGAGCTGTCAACTGTCGGGAGAGGAATTTTGAAATGCTAAGACGTGATATCTTGAAGATGATTGGCGGATCGATGGCCGTTGTTGCTGCTCCGTCAGTTCTTCGGGCGCAAACGGCAATCACTTTGAACGGTGCGTCGCAATTCAACGATGACCACGCTTTCACGCGCGCTCTGACACGATTCGGCGAGCTTGTTAACAAGTATTATGGCAAGCAGCCCGTTAACTTCGTGATTCATAAGAATTCAAGCTTGGGCCTCGAAAAGCAGTATTTCGAGTATATGTCGCAGGGCAAGGCTGTTGATTTCGCGATTGTGTCGCCAGCCCACATGTCGACTTTTGCAAAATCCGCGCCCTTTATCGATGCGCCTTTTGTGTTCCGCGATGTCGCACACATGAACAAGGTCATCGAGCTTGATCTGCTCAAGCCTATCAACGATGAAGTCACGGCTAAAGCCGGCGTGATGATGATCGGTCAGGCTGGCGGCGGAACGCGCAACATTTTCGCGAACAAGCCCATCAAGAATCTTGATGAAATCAAGGCACTGAAAGTTCGTGTGCAGGGTGCGCCGATCTGGTCGCGTACTTTCGCGGCTGTTGGTATGTCGCCGACCGTGATCGCCTATAATGAAGTCTACAATGGCATTCAGAATGGCGTCATTCAGGCTGGCGAAAACGAAGCCGCCGGTGTCGAGGCTATGAAGTTCTACGAAGTGGCACCCAATCTCAGCATGACGCAGCATGCCGTTTCGATCCGTCCGATCTGCTTCTCCGTTAAGACATTGCAGGCCTTACCTAAGGATCTGCAGGACGCGGTGATGAAGGCTGGTAAAGAAGCCGGTGATTATGGTCGCCAGCTCGAATCGAGCGAAGACAGTCAGAAGCTCGACAAGCTTCAGAGCGAAGGTAGGCTTAAAAAGATCACCTTCGAAGACCGGCCGCAGATGAAAAAATTGGTCGACCCCGTGATGGAAGCGTATGCCAAGGAAATTGGCGCCGAAGAGATCTACAAAAAGATCAACGTAGCCTAACGGTCATTCCAAAATGCCTTCGAGCCGCAGCCCTATGGCTGCGGTTCTTTCATAGCAGGACTGTCTCAATGCCAAGCAACACTACGTCCCCGCGCTCAGCCCTCGGCGCGTTTTCGTTTTATTATGGGAAGTTATTGGATGCTCTTTTAGCGCTTTCTGTTCTCGTTCTTGTTTTTCCAGTTTCTCTGCAAATCTTTTCCCGCTTCACGAGCATCATTCCGCATTATATCTGGACTGAAGAGATGGCGCGGTTCCTCTTCATCTGGACGATCATGATCGGTGCCATGGTTGGTGTGCGCGATAATGTCCATTTCGATGTCGATCTTTGGCCGGATATGGGCCGCCGCGGCAATGCATTGCTCAATCTCAGTGGCCGCATTGGTGTTCTGGTTCTCGCGTACATTTTCGTCTATGCCGGGATCGAATTTACCCGCTTTGCTTGGCATCGCACTTCGGAATTGGCGGAATTGCCGTTGTGGCTCATCCATATAGCATGGCCACTCACTGGGCTGACATGGATGCTTTATGCCGGCCAACAAGCCTATTCCGATCTCCGTATCATTCTCGGTGCCAAGTCATGATGTCTACCGTCCTGTCGCCGGGCCAAGCGGCGATTATTCTCTTTGGCCTGTTCTTCCTCTTCATGTTCCTGCGCGTACCTGTCGCCTTTGCCTTGGCGCTCGCATGCGTTCCCATTCTGATCATCGAGCCGCGTCTCGATACGATGACGTTGATGTCAGAAACCTTCAACGCCTATAACTCGTTCATTCTGTTGGCGGTTCCGTTCTTTCTTTTGACTGCCAATTTGATGAATGTCGGTGGCATCACCGACCGCCTGATGACATTGTCGCGAACGATGGTCGGGCATTGGCCCGGCGGCCTTGCGCAAATCAATGTCGTGCTTTCGATCTTTTTTGCCGGTATCTCTGGGTCTTCCACAGCCGATGCGGCAAGCCAATCGAAGCTTTTTATCGATGCGCAGCGCAAAGAAGGCTATGACGATTCTTTCTCCGTTGCGATTACAGCGGTGTCTGCCGTTCTTGCCGTGATTATTCCCCCATCGATTCTCATGATCGTTTGGGGCGGCATTCTCAACGTGTCGATCGGCGCGCTTTTCTTGGCAGGTGTTGTACCCGGTCTTCTGATCGGCGTGGCACAAATGGGCACGGTCCACGCCTATGCTAAGATGCGCAACTACCCCACCTATCCACGCGCGAGCTGGATGGAATTGTTTGTTTCGCTCGCTAAATCGATTCCCGCATTGATGACGCCCGGCATCATCATTGGTGGAAAAGTTTTTGGGTGGTTTACGGCGACTGAATCGGCTGCCATTGCCGTTCTCTATGCCGGCTTCCTGTCTATTTTCTACTATAAGGAGATGACAAAGCGTCAATTCTACGACGCTTTGCTCGATACCGGAAAACTGGCCGGCGTGGCCTTGTTCTGTGTTGGAACGGCAAGCTGCTTCGGTTGGTTGCTGGCCTATTACCAGATCCCGAAGGTCATCCTCTCCAGCGTCTCTTCATGGCATATGGGCTTTGCGGCGACAGGTTTTTTCATCGCCTTCGTCTTCCTTGTGGTCGGCTGCTTCCTCGACGCGATTCCGGCGATCATCATCGTGGCAACCATTCTCGAGCCCCTGTCGAAATCGGTTGGAATGGATCCTGTCCATTTCGCCATGATCGGCATCGTGTCTCTCGCGTTCGGCCTTGTAACGCCGCCTTATGGCATGTGTCTAATGATAGCGTGCTCGGTTGCAGGTATCCGAATAAAAGATGCCATCAAGGATACGCTGATCATGCTGATCCCGATGTTGCTCGTTTTGGCGCTCGTGATCGTCTGGCCTTCCGTATCTCTTTGGCTGCCATCCATCATCTCACCCGAGTTTCTCAAGTGATCGATGCTTCGCGCGATCTTCTCGGATAAAAAAACAAGAAAGGATTTCCCCATGATCGAAGATCTTAAAGGTAAAGTTGTCCTGATTACGGGCGGCTCAACCGGGATCGGTGCCGCGACGGCAGAAGCGTTTGCTGCCAATGGTGCCAAGGTGGTGGTGCATTACAATGCCAGCGAAGCCGAAGCCAAAGCACTCGCCGACACCATCAAAGCGAAGGGTGGCGACGTGGCTCTGGTTCATGGCGACGTGATGGATCGCTCCCAGCCCAAGCAGATTGTCGCCAAGGCGTTGGCGGCTTTCGGGCGTATCGATGTGCTGGTCAACAATGCCGGTGGCATGTTGGGGCGCAAGCCTCTGCCGGAGATCACCGATGATCAGTATGACCGCGTGATGGATCTCAATGCGTGGTCGGTGGTTGCCTTCATGCGCGAAGTCCATCCAATTATGAAGAAACAGGGTGGTGGCAACATCATCAACACCACATCGATCGCAGCGCGCAATGGCGGCGGCGGCGGTGCCGTGCTCTACGCAGCGTCGAAGGGATTCGTTTCGACATTCACGCGTGGCATGGCGAAGGAATTGTGGGCTGATAAAATTCGCGTCAATGCCGTGGCACCGGGTGTCATCACCACGCCATTCCACGAGCGTTACTCCAATGCGCAGCAATTGGAAGCCATGCGTCTTACGGTTCCGATGGGCTATTTGGCCGAAGCAAAAGAATGCGCCGGCGCTTTCCTGTTCCTCGCTTCTGATCAATTGTCCGGCTATATGATTGGGCAAGTGATCGAGGTGAATGGCGGCCAGTTGATGCCGTAATCGAGCGATGAAAGTTAAAACGGCGGCCTTGTGCCGCCGTTTCTTTTTTGGGGATGGGCCATCGTGACCTTAACTGAATTTGTCTTGCGCGCCGTTCTGATTGGCGTGGGAACAACACTCATCTTCGATCTTTGGGTTCGCTTTGCGGCGCGCTTTCTCGGCGGGCCGCAGGTCAATTGGGCCATGCCGGGCCGCTGGTTCGCCTATGTCTTGCGGGGACGTTTCACGCACAAAACCATCGCGCAATCGCAAGCCATTCAGCGTGAATTGGCAATCGGTTGGGCGTTCCATTATGCCGTCGGGATTGTGTTTGCTGCGGCAGCCATGGTGCTCGGTGGACCGGGTTGGGTCCAAGCGCCGACCCTAGCCCCTGCCATGTTCGTCGGTGTCGTAACCGTTTTATGCGGCTGGCTCATTCTGGCTCCCGGCATGGGCTTCGGCATTGCAGGCAGCGCTTTCGCCGATGCCAATCGGCGGCGTGTGTTTCAACTGCTCTCGCACATAGTGTTCGGCTTTGGACTTTATGCGTGTGCCATGCTGTTTCGCGGCTTCAAATTCTAAAAACTTTCCGCCGGTCTCATAAGGAATCGTCGTCATGGATTATCGTTCGTTGGGCCGTTCCGGTCTCAAAGTCTCTCCCATTTGCCTCGGTACCATGATGTTTGGTGGACAAACTGACGTCGCCACATCCACGCGTATCATCGGCAAGGCTGCGGAGGCTGGTATCAACTTTATCGATACGGCCGATGTCTATAATGAGGGCCGCTCGGAGGAGATCGTCGGGGAGGCCATTCGCACCAAGCGGGCGCACTGGATTCTGGCAACCAAGGTCGCCAATCCGATGGGCCCGGGGCCGAATGAACGTGGTCTCTCGCGTCGCCGGATCATGGAAGAAGTCGAACACAGCCTGAGGCGGCTCGGAACGGACTTCATCGACATTTATTATCTGCATAAAGAAGATTATACGACGCCGCTTGAGGAAACTGTGCATGCGATGGGCGATCTCGTGCGTGCCGGAAAGATCCGATATTTTGGCGTCTCAAACCATCGTGCATGGCGCGTGGCTGAAATCTGCCGCATCTGCGATAATCTTGGTATCGATCGTCCGGTGGTTAGTCAGCCTTATTACAACGCGCTTAACCGTATGCCGGAAGTTGAACATCTTCCGGCATGCGGTTACTTCGGGCTTGGGGTTGTGCCTTATAGCCCGATCGCGCGCGGGGTGCTGACAGGAAAATACGATCCCAGCCTGCCGCCGCCAGCGGGCACGCGTGCCGGCCGGCAGGATGCGCGTATGATGCAAAGCGAGTGGCGGCCTGAATCTCTTGAGATTGCGCAGGAGGTGAAACGTTACGCAGCGGCCAAGGGTACCAAGGCGCAGACACTGGCTGTGAACTGGGTGCTCAACAATCGCTTCATCACAAGTGTCATTGCTGGGCCGCGTACGGAAGAGCAATGGGACGATTATATCGAAGCGCTTGGCTACACCTTCACTGCGGAAGACGAAAAGCTGTTCGATCATTTGGTCGCGCCGGGTCATCCTTCGACGCCGGGTTACAACGATCCCGCTTATCCGCTCGAAGGGCGCCCCGTTCGCACCTGATTATTTTGTGCGTGGATCAAGCGCGTCACGCAGGCCATCGCCAAACAGGTTGAAGCTGAGGACTGTGACAAAAATCGCCAGTCCCGGCCACACGGCCATCCAAGGCGCATTGGTGAGAAAACGCTGCGCTGCATTGAGCATAGAACCCCATGAGGGGGCGGGCGGCTGTTGGCCGAGGCCAAGGAAAGAAAGGCTCGCTTCAGCGATGATTGCCGTCGCTATTGTGAGCGTCGCCTGAACCAGAAGGGCGGGCATGACATTCGGCAGGATATGGCGCAGCGCGATGCGCCAGCCCGGATTGCCGACCGCGCGCGCTGCCTCGATATAATCTTCCTTGACCACCGACAGAGTCTGTCCGCGCGTGAGGCGAATGAAGAGCGGCGTCGCGGTCACACCAATTGCGATCATCGCATTGCCGAGGCTTGGTCCAAGGAATGCTGCGAGCGCAATCGCAAGTATGAGAAAAGGAACGGCTAGCATCGCATCGGTGATGCGGCCGAGAATGGCATCGACCTTGCCGCCCAGATAGCCTGCCAGCAGGCCCAGAGGCACGCCAATCGTAATGGCGATGCCGACTGAAATCACACCCGCCGAAAGCGAGGCGCGCGTTCCAAAGATGATGCGCGATAAGATATCGCGTCCCACTTCGTCTGTGCCAAACCAATGCGCGAGCGATGGCGCCTTACGCACTGCGCTCCAGCTTTGTTTGGTTGGGTCATAAGGCGCAATCAAAGGAGCGAAGATCGCGATCAGGATTAGCGCGACGATCACAAACAGAGCAAGAAGCGCACTCTTGCGTTGCTTCAAGCGGCGCCATGCGCGACGGGCCGGACTTTCAATCGCAAGCGGAGCCGGCGTTTCCATTGAGACGGCACTCATCCGCGCAACCTCGGATTCACGAGGACATAGCCAATATCGGCAAGAAGATTCAGCAACACATAGGTCGTCGCCGTAACCAGCACCACGCCCTGAACGACGGCGTAATCGCGATTGAAAACGGAATCGACGATCAATTTGCCAAAGCCCGGAATGGTAAAGATCTGTTCGGTCAGAACGGCTCCTGAAAGCAGCGTGCCAAACTCAAGTGCGCCGAGTGTAATGACAGGTGTCAGCGCATTGCGCATGGCATGCTTGATGACAACTTTTGTTTCAAGAAGGCCCTTGGCGCGCGCTGTGCGGACATAATCGGAATCAAGCGCCTGCAGCATAGCGCTGCGCGTATGGCGCATCAGTACACCAGCGATTGCATTGCCAAGTACGAAGGCGGGGAGGATAGTGGTTTTCATCGAACCCCAGAAATCCTCGAACGGGCTGACATAGCCGGACGCAGGCAACCAGCCGAGATTCACGGCGAAAAGAAAGATCAGCATGATGCCGAGCCAGAAATTCGGCGTCGAGATACCGATCAGGCCGATCACATTCACAATGTAATCAAGTTTACTGCCGCGCTTAACGGCAGAGACAACCCCGGCTGTCACGCCGATCAGAAGCGCGATGATCATGGCCATCGAAGCGAGCTGTAATGTGACGGGCAGTTTGGCGAGCACAAGATCGGATACCGATGCCTTGAGGCGCATGGATTCGCCTAAGTTCCCAGTGAGCACGCCCTTTAGCCAATAAACATATTGAACAGGGATCGGTTGGTCGAGGCGATATTGCTTGCGGATCTGTTCGATTACTTCAGGATCTTTTTCTTCACCCGCCATCACAAGCGCAGGGTCTCCCGGCAGTAATTGCTGCAGCGAGAAGATCAGCACCGACACCACGAAAAGTGTCGGGATCAATTGCAATATGCGTTTGGCGATCAGCGAAAACATCGATCCGTCCGTTGGGAGGATGGGAGGCGGACGCGCCGCCTCCCTATTGGCTTATTTATATTTGAGGCCCACAACACGGACGAGGCCATCCGGACGTTGTGTAAAGCCTTCGAGGCGGTCCGTATGCGCGATCAGCACTTTGCGGTGATAGAGATAGAGGATACCGCCACGGCCATCGAGCAGTTTGGCCGCTGCCTTCTCATAAACCGGCTTGCGCTTCTCCATGCCGGACAACGCGCGCGTTTCGCTCAACAACGCGTCCACATCCGCTTCGCAGAAGCCCGAATAGTTGAGCGGCTGCTTGCAGGCGGCAAAGGAATAGATGTTACCGTCAGGATCGGTGCGGCCAGACCACGAAATTAGATAAGCCTGATAATTGCCCTGTTCAGCCTGTTGCAGCGACGTGGCGAATTCGGTGATGCGGATCTTCATGTCGAAGCCCGCTTCGGCCGCCATCGATTGAATGACTTCCGCCACCTGACGCGTTTCAGGATTGTTAGGCACCATGAAGTCGATAGTGAGTGGCGTTTTCACGCCAGCATCGGCCATCAACTTTTTCGCCTTGGCCACATCGCGTCCCTTGACCGGGAAATTCTTCATGTACCAAGGATTCTCAGGGTTGACCCATTGATTGCCAGGCACGAATTCGCCGTTGAAGACAACATCGTTGAGAGCCTTGCGATCAATAGACAGGTCCAATGCTTCACGCACGCGCGGATCGAGGCCCAATCCCGCTTTGCCTGCATCGCTCTTGGCAATGTTCATCGTCAGGCCTTGGTAGCCAAGTTCAAGGGCCGTCGCGAGCTTGATGTTCCTAGTGGCCTTGATGTCCTTGATGTCCGTTGCCAGAGCGCGCTCGATGAGATCGAGCTGACCAGATTTCAGGTTGGCAAGGCGTACGGTTGAATCCGTGATCGGCAGATAGACGATCCGATCGATGAACACATTCGCCTTGTCCCAATAATCGGCAAATTTTTCGACGACGATGCGATCTTGCTGCACGCGTTCGACGAATTTATACGGGCCCGCACAAACCGGCTTCAGGCCAAACTTGTCACCGCCTTCCTTGGCTGCTTTGGGGGAGACCATCATGCCGGCGCGATCGGTGAGCTGTGCGATCAACGGCGAGAAGGGATTTTTCAGAACGAGCTTCACCGTCAGCGGGTCGATGATTTCAACCCTGTCAACGGCGCTCAGTTCCGGCTTGCGGAACGAGCCTTGAAAATTCATGTGACGCTCGAGCGAGAATTTGACCGCTTCAGCATCCATCGCTTCGCCATCGTGGAACTTCACACCGGGGCGGAGCTTGATCGTCACTTCTTTGCCGTCAGCTGAAGCCTCTTGGGATAGAGCAAGCTGCGGAATGATGTTCAGCTTATCGTCAATGTCGAACAGCTTGTCGCAAATCGACGAGAAGACGATACGGCCAACATAGGTCCGTCCGAGTGTGGGATCGAGCACGTCCGGATCTTCAGCCAAGCCAATGCGGAGCGTCGACGGTGTTTGGGCAAAAGCAGTTCCGCTCATCAGAGCGGCTGCAAAGAGCCCCGCCATCAGTTTAAAACGCATGATGTGTCCCCTTGTTCGTGATGTTTAGTTTGTAGTTTCTGATCTTGATGGACGCACGAAAGCGGCCATCAGCTTCTTCAAAACCGGTGCAGTTGTATGCTCCCGCATCGGTGAATCGTATTCAGGTAGCTCGATGTGGCGGATACAGGCGCTGCGATGGCCTTCGCCGCCGCATGCTTCTAGTGGCGGTCGACCCGTGCGGCAGGCGTCCATCGCAAGCGGGCATCGTGTCTGAAAATGGCAGCCGGGAGGTGGCGAGATCGGGCTTGGCACATCGCCTTGCAGAAGCGGGCGGCTCTCTCGCCTGGATACTGGCAATGGCACCGCATTGATTAGCGCACGCGTATAGGGATGACGCGGATTTGTAAAAATCGCTTCCGCAGGGCCTTCCTCAACCACACGGCCCAAATACATCACCGCCACACGATCCGCGACTGAGCGCACAACCGAAAGATCATGGCTGATGAACAAAAGTGATAGGCCGAGCTTTGCTTTAAGATCGGCTAGCAGGTTTAGAATTTGCGCACGGATCGACACATCCAACGCTGAAACGGGCTCATCGCAAATAATCAGATCCGGCTCAACGGCAAGTGCGCGCGCAATTGCGATGCGTTGGCGTTGCCCGCCTGAAAATTCGTGTGGGAAACGTTTTGCGTCCTGCGGCTTCAACCCCACTTGGGTGAGCAGTGCACCAACCCGCGCATCGCGTTCGCGCGCAGGTACGACATCATGCAGCATTAAGGGTTCGTCTAAAATGTCGCCGACCGTCATGCGTGGGTTGAGTGAGGCAAACGGATCCTGAAAGATCAATTGTGCCTTACGGCGAAACGAACGCAGTGCACTGGGTGACAGCGCAGTAATTTCTTCGCCATCAAATCGAATCTCGCCTTCGCTCGGGTCGATCAGGCGCAGCACAACACGCGCAAGTGTCGATTTTCCGCACCCCGACTCGCCGACGATGGCAAGCGTTTCGCCCCGCTTCAGCGTGAGGTCGACGCCATCTAATGCACGCAATGTCTGTTGCGGCGTACCCAAAAGAGAGCGTTTTACGACGAAGCTCTTACCGATGTGCCGCAGATCGAGAAGCGTGGCGCTCATGCGACAAGCCTTTCAAGCGGCGCGCGGCGGCAGCGCGTAAAATGACCTGGCGCCACTTCGGCGAGAGGCGGTACAGCCTCAAGGCAAGCCTGCTCGGCGAAGGGACAACGCGAGGCAAAGCGGCATCCTTTTGGCGGGCGCGTCATATCCGGCACCAAGCCCTCTACGGCGGCCAAGCGCTCGCGGCTACCATCGAGGCGGGGAAGCGAACCAAGCAATCCGATCGTGTAGGGGTGTTGCGGCTGTTCAAACAATTGTGTGCAAGGTGCACGTTCCACGACTTGGCCGGCATACATCACGGCCACGTCGTCGCACATTTCTGCAACTACACCGAGATCATGCGTTATGAGAATGATCGCGGTGCCGGATTCGTCCTTGAGGCGGCGCATCAATTCGAGAATTTGTGCTTGAATGGTGACGTCGAGCGCGGTCGTCGGTTCATCTGCGATCAAGAGATCCGGCGTGCAGGCCAGTGCCATGGCGATCATCACGCGCTGGCGCATCCCGCCCGACAATTTGTGCGGATATTCGTCATACCGCTCTTCGGCACTGGGAATGCGCACGCGCTTCAACATATCGATGGTCTGGCGGCGGGCTTCTTCCTTTGTGACGTTTCGGTGCCGCAGGATTGCTTCAGCGATTTGATCCCCAATCGTGTATGATGGGTTGAGTGACGTCATCGGTTCTTGAAAGATCATCGCGATACGATCGCCACGCAAATCGCGCAAGGTGCGATCCGGAATTGTGGCGAGGTCGTTTCCTTCAAAACGGATATGGCCGGTGATGTCAGCGGCGCCCTTCGGCAAGAGGCCCATAATGGCGAGCGATGTTACACTCTTGCCGCAACCGGACTCGCCGACAATGCCCAGCGTTCGGCCCCGTTGTACCTTCAGATCGATACCGTCGACCGCATGCATCGCCATCCCATCGGGACGATGGAATGCAACACGCAAATCCTCAATCGTGAGGAGCGGCTCGGACATCAGCCTTTCTTCTCCTCAGCGGCAATGGATTCAGCGATGCGCCGCTCGATCTCAGCGCGGTCGGTGATACCGAACGGGTTTGCGCGCGATGGCATGAATTTTCGATAATGCATGTAACGTCCGCGCGAGACCTCTTCGAGCCGTGCGAGTTCAGCGAGAGGATCGGTATGGTCATCCACACGGATGTCGATGAGCGGATACTCTTCTTCATCGTGGATCAAGAGCGCAGCGGATTGCTTGCCGCGTTTATCGCCGCCCGCTTTTTCGCCCGCTTTTAGCGCCGTCAATAGACGTTGAGCGAAGGGTAGATCTTTGTTTTCGCCGAATACACGCGCTGTGTCGTCGATAACGGCAGGGCCGGCAAGCATGTTGCCCGCGACGGAGAAGGTCTTGTGGATTGTGTGGCCACACCATTCAACGCAACCATCGCCCGTATAGGCGGCAATGTTGCCCCAGCGGTCCTGCACATGCACCTGGCGTTGCGAGCGGCCTTCGTCACCCTCGGTGATGATCCGTACAACGTCTGCCGCTTTAGCGCCTGCACGCAGCAATTCGAGACCGCGATAGCCGTAATAGGGATTGACGAAACTCTGCGTCGCGATAGCGCCAATGCCCGTCGCGATGAAGGGTACGCGCGCACCAACGGCAAAAGCGCATGTTGAAACGGCGACGCCAAAATGGCCTGTCTTCTCGTCGCGCGCGACAATCGACCAAGTCATGACATGTTCTCCTTAGCGGCCAATCGCATAGCCTTGCATGCCGCGGGGATTGGCGGCTGCCTTGCGATGCACCCCTTCGCGCTTGGCGGCGACGAGGCGGCCTTCTGACCAATCCTCGCCAATTTCAACGATATGGCCGCGGCGGCGCAGTTCTTCGATTGTTTCCTTCGGCATCCGGCCTTCCACAACGAGAACACCGGGGCGGGAATTGCGCGGCCAGAACGAACCGGGGAAATGTTCGGAATGCCATGCCGGCGCATCGATCGATTCCTGCATGTTCATGTTGCAATGGACATGACTTAGCAAAAATTGTGGAATCCACTGATCCTGTTGGTCGCCGCCGGGCGTACCCCAAGCAAGCCACGGAATGCCATCGCGATCCGCCATCGTCGGTGACAATGTCGAGCGTGGCCGCTTGCCGGGCGCAAGGGCCGCGGGATGAGTGTCGTCGAGCCAGAACATCTGCATGCGACTGCCGAGGCAGAAGCCGAGTTCTGGAATAATCGGTGAGGATTGTAACCAACCGCCGGATGGCGTTGCCGCGATCATGTTGCCGTCGCGATCCACGACATCGATATGGACCGTGTCGCCGCGCGATTCACCCATGCGGCCGACAGTCGGTTCGCCTGCTCCCGTTGCGCCGACAGCGGTACGTTGACCCGATGCCACTCGTGCATCGACCTTTCCGCCTGCGCCTGGAATCGTCCCGGGCCGCAATTCATGCGAAGCGCTTTCGCCGATCAATCTGCGCCGGTCGGCGTTGTAGGCGTCCGATAGCAATGTTTCGATGGGAACATTGACGAAATCGGGATCGCCATAAAACGCTTCACGGTCGGCGAAGGCCAGTTTCGATGCTTCAACGACAAGATGAATGAAATCGGGACCCGCGGGGTCGAGACCGTCGAGCTGAAAGCCCTTCAACAGAGCAAATTGCTGGAGCGCTGCGAGACCTTGGCCCCATGGGCCGGTCTTATAGATGCGATAGCGGCCATAATCATAATGGATCGGCGCTTCGACATGGGCCTGCCATGTTGCCATGTCATGCCCGGTTAGAACGCCCCGATGTTTCCGGCCGGAGACGTCCATCAATTCCTGTGTACGGCAGAATTTGTCGATCGCCTCAGCAACAAAACCTTGCGACCAAATCTTCCGTGCCCTTTCGATCTCGGCTTCGCGACCGCCGCCGCCTGCCTCCGCCTCGCGCAGAATGCGATCATACATGTCTGCCATGGCCGGGTTACGAAAGAGCGTTCCGGGTTCAGGCACTTGGCCGTTTGGTAGATAGACTGCGGCTGAGGTCGGCCATTCATCTTCGAAGAGTTTTTGGACCGTTTTGATCGTTGCGCAAATCCGCTCAACGAGCGGATAGCCATGGCGTGCATAATGGATGGCAGCCTCCATCACATCGCGCGGGCGCATGGTGCCATAATCACGCAAAAGCAGCATGTAGGCATCGAAGGTGCCCGGGATGCAGCCCGCCAACAAACCAGTCCCTGGGATGAGATCGAGCCCCAGCGATTTGAAATGAGCGATGGTGGCATCCGCCGGAGCGGGACCCTGACCACAGATCACGTCCGTCTTGCCACGTTTCACATCGTGAACAAGAATTGGAACATCACCGCCCGGGCCGTTCAGATGCGGTTCAACCACCTGCAGTGTGAAGGCTGCGGCCGCACCGGCATCAAAGGCGTTGCCACCCCTTTCGAGAATGCCCATCGCAACGGCCGATGCAATCCAATGTGTGGTTGCGACGGCGCCAAAGGTGCCATCGATTTCCGGGCGCGTGGTGAAACGATTGGGCGAAATGAAACTCATCTAGTCGGCACTCCCTTGGAGAAGGGAGATTAGGACTCCTGCTGCGGAAATCTAGAGATTGGGTATGCCAGTTCAGGCTATTTTTGAAGCGGTTGATGCATGTTCTTGAGGCTCTGTGCCTGCTTGAGTGCTGTCAATTGCCGATGACACCTGCAAAGGCTCAGGCAATTGTGGTGCCTGCAATACTAAGTTTGGTGCAGATGCGAATTTCAGACCTAACGCTGGGAATTCCAAGAGCATGCGTTTGATTGCGAGGCGCTGAATAAAGGTTGGATTCACCGGCTTCACGGTGAATTTAAACCGCATGATGATTGCATTGTCTTCAATATCGGCCACTCCCTGCAATTTGAGAGGAGCGATGAACTGATCCTTTAATTCTGGATCTTCCACCAATTCCTGACCGAGCTTCTTCGTGGTCTTACGTAATGTATCGACATCAATGTCGCGGGCGAAGCGCAGATTGAATTTAACGGTCGACCAGTCGCGGCTGAAATTGGTGATTTGGCCGAGCTGGCCAAATGGGATCGTATGGATCTGGCCGTTTTGGTGGCGCAGCTTGAGCGAGCGTAAGGTGAAGCCCTCGACTGTTCCCTTGACTGATTTGCAATCGATATACTCGCCTACGCGGAAGGCATCATCGGCAAGAAAGAAAATGCCCGATACGATGTCTTTCACCAAAGTCTGGCTGCCGAAAGAAATGGCAAGACCAATCACAGATGCGCCCGCGATCAATGGCGTCGTATTGATTCCAAGACTCGACAGCACCATCAGAAGGCTTGTGACAATAATGCCTACTGCCATGGCAACGCGGAAGGGTGGCATAAGCGTTTGCAATCGTGTTGCTCCCGTCGATGCTGCGAGCGAGTCCTCCTGCGAGCTGTCAGCGACGTTGTGCGTGCTATAACGAGAGCTCACAAATGAAACGATCTCCCATGCGAAGAAGGACCCGATTAGAATAAAAGCGACGGTACTCCATGAATCAATTATGTTGTTCCATTCGTCGGCCTTCAGAAGGCTTAGCCCACTCACCGCCCAGATATTGGCGATGGCAAAAATGGCTGCAATGATCGCGAAGACCTGAATGGCGCGGAGGATGAAAGGGCGCATTTGGCTCGCAAGCGATTGTTCATCCAAGGGTCGGCGTGCAATGAACACCATAACCGTTTCGAAAAAAATGAACGCTATCACAACGTTGACAGTAATCGCGCTGGCCGTTGCAATTCCTGCGTTCGCAGTTACAGCACCAAATAACCGCATCAGAGCTGAAAATAATAAGAGCGGGATAGCCAGTGCAAACCAATGGCGAGCCAATATCCGATTGAACGGGGCGCTGCCGCGTTCGGTGTTTACGAGGCCCGAAAACCATTGCGAAAGCGGCGTATAAAGCTGATAGAGGAAGCCTATGTAAGTTGCGGTTACGATTGCTGTCGTGACCATCAAGGCCGCTGCTAGTACGGCTGGTGCAGCAAACAGGCTTGCGTAAAATTTTGTTCCTGAGACAATCGCGCTGGTAAGCACGATCCAATATGCGATTTTCGTCGCTGCTGCATCATCGACCGGCGCTAGGCGTGCAGAAGCCAACTTGGGGCGAAAGATGATTTCTGTCAGGACAGCAAAGATACGCCAGCGTATCCATGCATCAAGCGCTGCGCCCATGACTGTCGATTGAAAACTTCCATTGCTGAACCAGACAGCAATAATCACATGCGTGACGCCGATGACGGCGGCTAAGCGCAATGCTTCGATCAAAGTTAATCCAAGTAGCGCACGCAAACCATGTTTATCTGGAATTCTGACGGCGAGTTCATGTCTTTTGCGTGCTGACACCTTGCGGACCAGCCATTCCAAAAGCGCAGTGATCAATAAGGCAGCGATCAGCGCCAATATGAATTCTACGAAGTTCAATCCGCCTTGCGCCGACCGATCGAGGCGTGCGGGCATGCGTTCAAGTGCGAAGACCATGCCTGGAATTCCGGCGACCACGGCTGGGGCGCGTTCGACAATACTTGCTAAGGCGCGGCCTAGAGAATTGTGTTCGTTCGGCGAAAACGCTGCGTGATGCGTCTCGGCTGTGGGCGTCGTTTGTTCCTGTATCGCCTTCGTCACGGCATCGGTGACGGATTTCACCAGCGTGTCGAATTGCTCCTGCGTCATACCGACGGGGGCCGTCGTCTTTGGCTGTGCTTTGAGATCGTCAACCTCGGCGCGCACGGAAAAGGCACCGAGAAATATGAAGAGCAGGGCCAGCCAAAAGCGATGCATGAGCTAAGTGTCCGCATTTCAGAAAAACGTGATCAAAACTAGCACAAGCATTCAGGTACAGCCTATGCCCCGGGCTTGATCCGTATCGTCCAACAGGTGCTCTCGCCAGGCGCAAGGCGGGTTATGCTCGGTTTTGAGGCCAAATCGCCGGTGAAGCCAGCTGGGTCGGGCAGTCCTGCCCATGGTTCGATGCAGAGATAATCGGCCTCGTTAGGGCCGGGCCATCGCCACAAGACGAGGCTTGGCGTATCGAAATCGATCTGAAGGCCTGGGCGACCGGGTACGCCGAACCAGATGGAGCGGCTAATGATCCGGTCGAAGATGACTGATCCGGCGCGAAACAGGTTGTCATCAAGCGTCAACATGCGGTCGCGCACAGGGGAGGGCATGGTTTCTCCTCCCATCAGTCCATCCCCATCGGGTAAGGCGATTGGATGGGGTTCGTCTGTTTCGAAACGCAGGCAGTGGGTAGCCTTAGGCCCTGCGCTGGGGAGCGGCCAGACAAAGCCTGGATGGAAACCCGCTGCCACGGGCATAGGCCTCTTTCCGCCGTTGTGGCATTTGATGACCTGCTCCAGAACGCCCGACTGTATTGAAAAACAAACATCAAGCTCGAACGCGAATGGGTATAGCGCCCGCGTCCCAGGGCTGTCCGAAAGGGTGAAAATCGCGCTTTCGCTGCTGTGTGCTTTCAGAGCGAATAGACTCGTCGGCGCGAAGCCATGGATGGGCTGGTCGGGATAAGCGGTTCCGTCCACCCTGATCGTTCGGCCTGCCGTTCGGCCGCAATGGGGGAAGAGGACAGGCGCTTGGCGCGGCCAGGACGTCGCATCGCCCTGCCAGAGCCATTCCTCTCCCATGTAGCGCAAAGATATGAGCTCCGCGCCGATTGGGCTGATGGTCGCACTCAGATCCCCTGATCCGAGTGTGATGTTGTGCGTAAAGGCCAAGGAATCCATTCCCGATCAACAACATGGAGCGGGCACGCTGCAAGTCCTGTCTCCGGCATCGGTGCCCTTTTGGGGAATCTGGTGCAAAAAAACCCAAAATGAGCTTGATAAATGAACGTTCATTCACTATAAAAGGCCAATGCGCAAACATAATGAAACACTGCATGTGGACAGGCGGCATCAGATCCTAGATGCGGCGCAGATTTGCTTTGCTCGGTCTGGCTTCCACCAGACCACGATGCAGGATGTCGCCGCCGAAGCTGGGATGAGCCCAGCCAATATCTATCGCTATTTCACCTCCAAGGACGCGATGATCGCCGGCATGACTGAGCGGGACCGTGCGCGCATCCTGCAAGACTTCGCCGGTATCCACGATGCGCCAGACATGTTGTCGGCGCTTGAAGGTCTAGCACGCAAACATCTGATCGATGAGCCGTGCGGCGGTGCCGTTATGGCACTCGAAATCTGGTCTGAAGCGGCGCGTAACCCAGACGTTGGCGCGATGATCCGCGGCATCGAGTGTGCCGTGCATGAAGGGCTTTGCGACGTGCTGTTGAAATTGAAGCAGCAGGGAGGCGTCGCAGCCGGTGTCGATCTCGATACGGTTGCGCGGCTCATTGGCACATTGGTCGACGGATTGTTCAAGCGCCGTGCGCTCGAACCTGATTTCGACGGCGAATGGGCCGTGCAGACCGTCCTCGCCACAACACGCGCCGCACTCGCCGGCCAAATCACCATCAACTTCACCAAGGCTACGGCGCGCGACGGGGTCGTCCGCGCGGTGCATGCCTGAGGAGCCGTATCATGTTTTCAAGCCGCATCATCGCGCTCATTCTCATTCTCGGCGCTGGGCTGTGGATCGGCTCAGGCCATTTCGGTTCCAAAACCGATGCCAATGCTGCGGCACAAAAGGCGCCGCCCGAGCAGAAGCTATTTCGTGTGGCTGTCGCGAAAGCGGAAACGGTTGAGCGTTCACGCAAACTCAATGTCTCAGGCCGCACGGAAGCGGATCGCCGCACCACAGCCGTTGCGCGCACAAACGGCATCCTGACCGATCTCAAGGTCCGACGTGGCTCGGACGTGAAAGAGGGCGATGTGCTCGCTATTCTTTCGGATGAAGCGCGCGAAGCCAATGTTTTGCAAGCACAGGCGCGGGTCGAACAACGCAAGCGCGAATTCGAAGCGCGCCGATCCTTGATTGAAACCGGCAATTTGCCGAAGCTGAATGCTGCGCAGCTTGAAGCCGATTTGAAAGGCGCGGAAGCCGCTCTCGCCGCAGCCGTCGCCGAACGCGACCGCGGCGTCGTGACAGCACCGATCTCGGGCGTCGTCAATGAAGTTCCTGTCGTTGTCGGCCAAGCGCTACAGCCCGGCGCAGCCGTGGCCGAAGTGCTCGCACTTGATCCCATGCTGGCCGTCGTCGAGATTTCCGAAAGGCGGCTTGGCAGCGTGCATGATGGCGACCGTGCCGAAGTAAAACTTGTCACAGGTCAATCCTACAAAGGCTATGTACGCTTCGTCTCGAACCGCGCCAGCCCGCAGACGCGCACCTATCGCGTCGATGTCGGATTGCCGAACCCCGATCGCAAGATTCCCGATGGCGTGACAGCGGAAGTTTCATTGTGGCTTGCTGCTGTTCCGGCAACGCGTGTGCCGCGCTCCGTGCTCACATTCTCTGCCGAAGGCAAGCTTGGCGTACGCGCAGTCAATGAAAATGATGTGGTCATCTTCATTCCTGTCGAACTCGTCGAGGATGAAACGCAATATCTTTGGGTCTCTGGAATTCCGAATGGTACGCGCTTGATCGTTCAGGGCCAGGATTTCGTGAAAGAAGGCCAGAAGGTCGAACCCGTTCCGGCGACACAATCCTGAGGCGTGTCATGAACCCCGTCGATTACGCTGTCTCTCACGCACGCCTCACGCTTGCACTTCTCTTGTTCCTGCTTGTGGCAGGCTTCTCTGCCTATCTGACGATCCCGAAAGAATCGGAACCCGATGTGAAGGTTCCGATCGTCTATGTTCAAATGAGCCAGCGCGGCATCAGCCCGGAAGATTCCGAGCGCCTCTTGCTGCGCCCGATGGAGACGCAACTTAAGAGCGTTAACAACGTCAAGGAAATGCGTTCAACGGCATTTGAAGGCGGCGGCTATGTGCTGCTTGAGTTCGAAGCCGGTTTCGATGCAGCCAAAGCAATCGCCGATGTGCGTGCCAAGGTCGACGATGCCAAACGCGACCTACCGCGCGATGCCGACCAACCGACGGTTCGCGAAGTCAACCTGTCGCTTTATCCGGTTCTCGTTGTCGGGTTGCGCGGCAATGTGCCTGAGCGCACGCTATTGCGTGTCGCGCGCTCGGCGAAGAATGCGCTCGAGCAGGTACCGGGCGTGCTCTCAGCCGAATTGCGCGGTACGCGCGATGAAGTGGTCGAAATCATTGCTGAGCCAAGCCAATTGCGCGCCTATGGTGTCTCATTGGCCGAGCTTGCGGCTGGCACATCGGCCGGTAATAGTCTTGTGACGGCAGGTGCGATGGAAGGCGGATCGGGCCGTTTTGCCGTCAAGGTGCCGGCGCTAATCGAAAAACCGGAAGACGTGTTGAAACTGCCGCTGACGGCTTCTTCTGGTGCAAGTGTGCAACTCGGCGACGTTGCCGAAGTGCGGCCTACATTCAAGGATGCGACCTCGATCACACGCTTCAACGGGCAACCGGGCGTCGCTATCGAAGTGTCGAAGCGCACCGGTGCCAACCTCATCGAGACGGTCGATGCGGTTAAATACGTCATTGCCGAATTGCAGAAAACATGGCCATCGAGCATCGAAGTCTCGTTCACGCAGGACAAGTCGAAGACGATCCGTGACATGCTGCATGAATTGCAGAACAGCGTGATTACGGCGGTCCTGCTTGTCTTCGTCATCATGTTGGTGACGCTTGGCGGTCGCGCATCCATCTTTATCGGCATCGCGATTCCTGCATCTTTTCTGACCGGCATTCTAGCGCTGCAACTTGCCGGCCTGACCGTCAATATCGTTGTTTTGTTCTCGCTGATCCTTGCAGTCGGGATGCTCGTCGACGACGCAATCATCGTCTCAGAATATGCCGAGCGACGGATGGCCGAAGGTATGCCAGCGCGCGAAGCCTATACGCTCGCGGCCAAGCGCATGGCAGGCCCCGTGATCTCGTCCACGTTGACGCGTATTGCGGCCTTCTCGCCGCTTTTGTTCTGGCCGGGCATTGTCGGTCAGTTCATGAAATATATGCCGTTGACGCTGATCGCGACGCTCTCAGCATCCTTGGTCGTCGCACTGTTCTTCACGCCGACGCTCGGTGCGCTTCTCGGTCGTGCGCCAGACGTGCATGATGATCGCGCCAAGATGAACGGGCCTTACATGAGGCTGGTTATGTTGTCGCTGAAGCGGCCGCTTGCGACAATCGGGGCAACTATTGCGCTGCTCTTCGTCGTCATTTTTGGTTATGGCAAGCTCGGTAACGGTGTCGAATTCTTCCCCAATGTTGAGCCCGATTTTGGCGTCGTACAAATCCGTGCGCGTGGCAATCTTTCGCTCGTTGAAAAGGACGCACTCGTCCGCAAGGTCGAGGAGCGCATTTTGCCGATGACTGAATTGCGCACGGTCTATGCGCGATCTGGTGAGGGCCAAAAGGGATCCGATGAAGTTACCGAAGATAATATCGGGACTATCCAGTTCGAATTCATTGATTGGCAGCAGCGGCGTCCGGCCCACGAAATCATGGACGATATCCGCCGCCGGACAGCTGACATTGCAGGTGTCAATATCGAGGTGACCGCACCACGCGCGGGGCCACCGACTGGCAAGCCAATCCAAGTACAGTTAACTGCGCTCGATCCTGACTTGCTCGATCCAGCGGCGCGCAAAGTCGCAGCCTATCTCGAAAAGAAACCAGAAATCCGCGATCTGGATGACGGTCAGCAATTACCGGGCATCGACTGGACCATACGCGTCGATAAGGCAGAAGCCGCAAAGTATGGCGCCAGCGCGCTCACTGTTGGTAATGCGGTGCAGCTTATCACGAATGGTCTAAAGATTACGGAATATCGCCCGAACGATACCGACAAGTCGGTCGACATTATTCTGCGCTTTCCTAAAAATCGCCGCACACTCGATGAAATCGAAGAGTTACGGATGAATACGCCCGTAGGCTATGTGCCGGTTGGCAATTTCGTCACCCGCGAGGCGACGCGCCGCGTCGGCACGATCAATCGTGCTGGTGGACAGCGCATCGTGACCGTCTCCTCCAATCTGGCCGAAGGCGTGCAATCGGCGGCGGTGCAGCAAGACATTATGCGGGATCTGCGCGCGATGGATCTGGGTCCTGGCGTCACCTTCCGCATGAAGGGTGAGGATGAGGAGCGCGCCAAGGCGGGGGCTTTCCTTTCGAAGGCGTTCGGCACCGCAATCTTCCTGATCTTCGCGATCCTTCTTGCGCAGTTCAACAAATTCACCTCCGTCCTGCTCGTGCTTTCGGCGGTGATCTTGTCAACGATCGGTGTTTTGCTCGGCCTCATAATCATGGGACAAGCGTTTGGTGTCGTGATGACCGGTATCGGCATCATCGCCAATGCTGGCGTGATCGTGAACAATAACATCGTACTGATCGATACTTACGATAGACTTCGGCGCGAAGGCTGGAAGGCTTACGATGCGGTGATCGAAACTTGCCGCGAGCGCGCAAGGCCCGTGGCGCTGACTGCGGTCACAGCCATTCTCGGCGTTCTCGCAATTGCCTTTGGCGTGAACATCGACTTTGTCAACCGCTCTGTGGCGGTGGGTGCTCCGTCAACGCAATGGTGGGTCCATCTGTCAACGGCGATCGTGTTCGGCCTCGGTTTCGCAACGCTGCTGACATTGATCGTGACACCGGCGGCACTTCTGGTCATTGCCCGAATTGGCGAATGGCGTCCGGGTTGGCTTAAAGTCGCGCGACGGAAATGGCCCTTCGGTTCACGTGCGGCGACCCATCCGGCAGAATGAAGTTAGGGCGGCGATTGACTTCGCCGTCCGCTTTCTATTCCCTCCCGCTTCGCAGCGGGGAGTAAATGAGATGACGATGCGCGAGCGGGATGCCCAATTGGAACGCGTGATGCGGGCAGGGCCCGTCATTCCGGTGCTCACGATCGAGGATGCTGCGCAAGCGGTGCCTTTAGCGCGCGCGCTTGTTGAGGGCGGGCTACCAGCCATCGAAATAACTTTGCGAACAAAACCTGCCTTAGCTGCGATCGAGGCCGTCGCACGCGACGTGCCAGGCGCATTGGTGGGGGCTGGTACCGTTCTCAATCGAGAACAATTACGCGATGCACAGCGCGCGGGCGCAATCTTCGCTGTGAGTCCGGGTGCAACGCCGGCGCTTCTTGAGGCCGCCGATGTCGCGGGTATGAGTCTTCTACCCGGGATCGCCACGGCGAGCGAGGCGATGGTCGCACAAGAAGCCGGTTACAAGATGCTCAAATTTTTTCCAGCGGAAGCATCAGGTGGCGTTGCCTTCCTGAAGTCGGTTTACGGACCGCTGCCCGATCTGCGTTTTTGTCCAACAGGCGGCATCGATGCAGCGAAGGCGAAGGATTATCTCGCCCTGCCAAATGTACTGTGCGTTGGCGGCTCATGGGTCGTACCGAATACCGCGTTGAAGGCAGATGATTTCGCCACGATCACGAAACTTGCACGTGAAGCCTGCGCGGCGGCAGGCCGCTAATCATTTCAAGAACGGGCCAGCAAACATATCAGGCGCGCTCGTATTGTGGCGCGAGGGAACGACGCGCCCGAGACGGAAGCTCGTGGCCTCGCCGCTCTTGAATTGCATCACGGGTGCTTCGCGCCAGCCTTTTGCGCCGGGAGATTTCCATTCCACGCGAGCGGAATCAGCGTTGCTCTCCGTCACATACATCGAACGGAAGGTGAGGAAGGGCTTGCCCTGCACAGCGCTCGCGAGTGACACATCGATTTTCGCGGCCTGCTCAGTCGGTGTCGCAACGGTCAGCGTGGCGCTGCCGCCTTTCTCGAATTGCAGCGTGAAGCGGCGCAACTGCGGATCGTAAGCGATCTCCTTGAGCGGCACGAAAGGCCGTTCCGTCTGCTCAATGGGGCCGACGAGGAAGGATGTCCCATAAGCAACCTGATCAAGCCGTGCAGGCGGTAAGGGGCGGGCGCGCCAATAGCCGTCAAGGGGATAGAGCACGAGATATTCGTAAGGACCTTTTGGGGTTTTGATGAAGAGTTGTACGAGTTGTAATTGATGTGTGACCGTGTCGCGCACTTTGAGCGGCACTTCAGCGCGACGCCAAAAACCGGTGACGCGATAGCCGACGAGGATCGATTGCTCATCCTCATGTAGGGTAACCCGCAGGCGCTCGCTGCCCGGTTGCGGTGGTTCATCCTTGGTGATGCAATCGGTGAAGTCGGGCGCGGTTGAATCAACGACAATGGTGCCGATGGCGGCAGGTTGCCTCGCTTCCAAAGTGAACCGTTTCGCTGCACCACGGACGTCGATCTGAACATTATCGTCTTCGGCGCATAGCGTCGGATGCGATTTGTTGCTGAGCTTCACCGCCAACGGTTCGGCCAATGCCGGACCGTAGGCAATGATAGCGAGAGCGGCGGCAGCGGCGAAGCGTTTCATTGTTGCGGCTTCACCGTCGTCAGGAATTCGTCCATGCGCTTCAAAGCGCGGCGGATGTTTTCAGCCGAATTGGCATAAGAGAGGCGGATATAGCCTTCGCCATAGACGCCGAAATCGGGGCCTCCGATTGTTGCGACGCCGGTTTCTTCCAAAAGTGCGGCGGCAAGTTTCTTAGCTTTCCAGCCTGTCTTACTGACATTCGGAAAGGCATAGAACGCTCCTTTCGGCACGGCGCAGGTCACATTCGGCAGCGCATTCAGGCCTTCGACAACAATCTTTCGGCGCGCGTCGAATTCCGCGACCATTGTGTGCACCTCATCCTGCGGACCGGTGAGTGCCGCCAGCCCGGCATATTGCGCCGATGCGTTAACGCAGGAGAATGAGTTGACGGCCAGTTTGCGTGCGGCGTCGTACAGCATTTTCGGCCACACCGAGTAGCCCATACGCCAGCCGGTCATGGCGTAGGTCTTCGACCAACCATCGAGCAGGATCAACCGGTCGCGAATGTCTGGATAGGCAAGCAATGTTTGATGGGCGAGGCCGTCATAGGTCATCTGCGCATAGATTTCGTCCGACATGATGGCCACATCGGGGAATTTCGCGAGGCCTGCGACGAGCTTGTCGATCTCGGCTTTTGGCGTGACGCCGCCCGTTGGATTGGCGGGCGAATTCACAATGAGAAGGCGAGTTTTCGGCGTGATGAGCGCCAGCGTTTCATCCGCTGAAAAAGCAAAGCCATTTGCTTCGCGGATCGGTACCGGCACTGGCGTTGCGCCAGTGAACTCGATCATGGAACGGTAAATGGGGAATCCCGGATCGGGATACATGATTTCGACGCCCGGCTCGCCGAACATCAAAATCGCCATGAACATGGTGACCTTGCCGCCCGGCATGATCATCACGAGTTCAGGGTCGACATTGACGTTGAAGCGCTTGTGCAGATCGGCAGCAACAGCCTCCCGCAAGGGAAGGATGCCAGTGGCGGGCGTATAGCCATGATGGCCGTCGCGCAGCGCCTTGATGGCGGCTTCCACAATGTGCTCAGGGGTCCGGAAATCGGGCTGTCCGATGCCCAGATTGATGATGTCCTTGCCCTGACGCTGCAATTCTGTGGCACGCGCAAGCACGGCGAAGGCGTTTTCCTCACCGATGCGGTTGAAAGACTGAACAAGATGCAACGTCATCGGCGGCTCCCCGGTGGGCGCCCCTCAGTCGGGGCGCCTCGTGTTCCATTAATCTCGAATTGCGTTTGAACAGCAAAGCAGCCGGGACGGCAAGAGCGTGGTCGGTCCGGGCTCGATCGGCCCCTATGCCTGCCGCGCGCGGCTCCCTTGCAGGTAGCCCTTTTTGGTTTGGCCTTATTGATTTGGCCGCGCTTTGCGGCAATGCTCCACTCAATCAAATCGGTTCAGGTTACTGAACTGCACAAAACGTCGAGGGAGAATGACATGGCGGGTAATGGGAAAAAGCCGGCTTCGGCCGGGCGGAAGGCCAATGGCGTTTCGGCTAAGGCGGCTCCGGCTAAACGCAAGCGGATCACGCCGGCGCAGCTGCGCTCCAAGCTTTGGTTCGACAATCCCGAAAATCCCGGCATGACGGCACTTTATCTTGAGCGCTATCTCAATTTCGGTCTGACGCGCGAAGAGTTAATGTCGGGCAAGCCGATCATCGGGATTGCGCAGACGGGCTCGGACCTCTCGCCTTGCAATCGTCACCATCTTGAACTCGCCAAGCGCGTGCGCGAAGGCATTACGGCGGCGGGCGGCGTCTGCTTTGAATTCCCAGTCCACCCTATTCAGGAAACAGGCAAGCGCCCCACGGCCTCGCTCGACCGCAATCTCGCTTATCTCGGTCTCGTAGAAATTCTCTATGGCTATCCGCTCGACGGCGTGGTGCTGACGACCGGTTGCGATAAGACGACACCGGCCGTGATCATGGCGGCAGCAACTGTCAACATCCCGTCGATCGTGCTTTCGGGCGGGCCGATGCTCAATGGCTATTGGCATGGCGAGCGCACCGGCTCGGGGACGATCGTGTGGAAGAGCCGCGAGAAGCTGGCAGCCGGCGACATCGATTATGACGAGTTCATCGACATCGTTGCGTCGTCGGCACCATCGGTCGGCCATTGCAACACGATGGGCACCGCCTCGACGATGAATTCACTCGCCGAAGCGCTCGGCATGTCTTTGCCCGGTTGCGCGGCCATTCCAGCCCCTTACCGCGAGCGCGGCCAGATCGCGTATGAAACTGGCAAGCGTATCGTCGAGATGGTGTGGGAAGATCTGAAGCCGTCGGACATTCTGACGCGCGAAGCTTTTGAAAACTGCATCGTCGTCAATTCGGCGATCGGCGGATCGACTAATGCACCGATCCATATTAACGCGATTGCACGCCATATCGGCGTGCCGCTCGTGGTGGAAGATTGGCAGAAGGTTGGGCACAAAGTGCCGTTGATCGTCAATCTGCAGCCGGCAGGCGAATATCTTGGTGAGGATTATCACCATGCGGGTGGTGTACCCGCTGTTGTCCATGAACTCATGAAGAAGAAGCTCATTCATGAGAATGCTCTGACGGTAAACGGCAAATCCATCGGTCAGAACTGCAAGACCTCGAAATCGATCGATCCGAAAGTCATTTTGCCCATCGACAAGCCGATGAAGAAGGATGCTGGCTTCCTCGTGCTGAAGGGTAACCTGTTCGACAATGCGGTGATGAAGACGAGTGTTATCTCTGATGATTTCCGCAACCGCTATCTCTCGAACCCGAAAGATCCGGAAGCGTTCGAGGGGCGTGCGGTGGTGTTCGATGGGCCGGAAGATTATCACGCGCGCATCGACGATCCGAAGTTGAAGATCGATGAAAACACGATGCTGTTCATGCGCGGCACGGGCCCTATCGGCTATCCGGGCGCTGCAGAAGTCGTCAACATGCAGCCCCCGGCAGCGCTGATCAAAAAAGGCATTCTCGCTTTGCCTTGCATCGGCGACGGTCGCCAATCGGGCACGTCCGGATCGCCCTCCATTCTCAACGCGTCGCCTGAGGCGGCAGCCGGTGGCGGGCTTGCTATTCTGAAAACGGGCGACCGCGTGCGCATCGACCTCAAGAAAGGCACAGCAGACATCCTCATTTCGAAGGATGAATATGCCAAGCGCATGGCCGCCCTCGAGAAGGCAGGCGGCTATAAATATCCGGCTAGCCAAACGCCGTGGCAGGAAATCCAGCGCAGCATGGTTGATCAGCTGGGCAGCGGCATGGTTCTGAAACCGGCGGTGAAGTATCAGCGCGTCGCTCAGACCAAGGGCGTTCCGCGCGACAATCACTGATGCCGCTCACCTCCGCGATACATCCCGATTCCGGCCTACCGGTCGGAATCATTCTCGATCCGGTTCAAGCCCAACGTCCCTCGCGCATCACGCTCGAGGGACGCTTTGCGCGTCTTGAGCCGCTCGATCCGATGCGGCACGGACGTGAACTTTACGACGCGACGCACGGTCCGGAGCGCGAAGCGATTTGGGCCTATATTGGTGATGGACCGTTTTCGGATTTCGAGAGCTTCCGCGTTTCGCTTGAAGCCAAAGCGAAATCAGAGGATCCGCTTTTCTTCGCCATCGTTGACAAGTCGGATGGCAAAGCAAAAGGATATTCGACGCTGATGCGGATCGATGTGCCCAACCGCGTGATTGAAGTCGGCAATATCGTTTATGGCAGCGCGATGCAGAAAACGCCGCTTGCCACAGAAGTGCAATATCTACTCATGCGATATGCCTTCGACACTTTGGGCTTTCGCCGGTACGAGTGGAAATGCAATGCGCTGAACGCGCCCTCGCGCAAGGCAGCTGACCGGTATGGGTTTACTTATGAGGGCCTGTTCCGGCAGCACATGATCATCAAGGGGCGCAATCGCGATACGACTTGGTATTCCATCGTCGATGGCGAATGGCCGCGCATCAAGGCCGGTTTCGAAGCTTGGCTTGCGCCCGATAATTTCACGCCCGATGGGCAGCAGAAAAAAAGCCTCGCCTCCTTGCGCGGCTAAACCACAGTAGAGAGGATCAAATGGCCAAGAGATTGCAAGGAAAAGTCGCTGTCGTGACAGCGGCAGGGCAGGGAATCGGGCGTGCGATTGCAGAAGCTTTCGTGGCCGAAGGCGCGACGGTCTATGCGACCGATCTCGACGTGTCCAAACTCGAAGGCATCGCTAAAGCGAAGAAGCGCAAGCTCGATGTTCTGTCCGAGAAGCAGGTTGCGAATTTCGTCGAGAAAGTCGGTCCCATCGACATTCTCGTAAATGCCGCAGGCTTCGTGCATCACGGCACAATTCTCGATTGTGACGACAAGGCGTGGGAATTCTCCTTCGACCTCAATGTGAAGTCGATGCACCGCATGACTAAAGCGTTCCTGCCCGGCATGCTGGCTAAGGGTCATGGGACGATCGTGAACATTGCATCTGGTGCAGGCTCGGTGCGCGGCATTCCGAACCGTTATGTCTATGGCGCGACGAAGGCGGCTGTGATCGGTCTCACGAAGGCGGTGGCGGCGGATTTCATCAAGAAGGGGATTCGCGCCAACGCCATCTGCCCCGGCACGGTCCAATCGCCTTCGCTTGATGAGCGTATCAAGGAATTGGCCAAAAATCAGGGCATTACCGAGCAGGCTGCGCGTCAGGCCTTCATTGATCGTCAGCCTATGGGGCGCCTTGGTACGCCTGAGGAAGTGGCCGCATTGGCCGTCTATCTCGCGTCTGATGAGGCGAGCTACACGACCGGCCACATCTTCATGGTCGATGGCGGTTTCGCGTTGTAATCAAACGGTTGGGAGATAGCACCGTGAACATTCTCATCATCGGGGCGGCCGGCATGGTCGGCCGCAAGCTTATCGAAAAGCTCGCCAAAGAAGGTACACTTGGCGGAAAAAAGATTGATCATGCCATCCTGCATGACGTGATCATGCCGGAAGCACCTGCCCATGCACCGTTCAAGACGGAATGCCTCGCATCGGATTTCTCGCAACCGGGGGAAGCCGAAAAGCTCGTCGTGTCGAAGCCAGATGTGATTTTTCATCTGGCTGCGATTGTGTCGGGTGAAGCCGAGCAGGATTTCGATAAGGGCTATCGCATCAATCTCGATGGCACGCGTTATCTGTTCGAAGCCGTGCGCCAGATCGGCGGTAGCTACAAGCCGCGCCTCGTCTTTACATCATCAATCGCCGTGTTTGGGGCGCCTTTCCCCGATGCGATCTACGACGAATTCTTTACCACGCCGCTGACATCCTATGGCACGCAGAAGGCCATCGGCGAATTGCTGCTGAACGATTATTCGCGCCGCGGCTTTTTTGATGGTGTTGCGCTTCGCTTCCCGACTATTTGCGTGCGTCCTGGCAAGCCGAACAAGGCCGCGTCAGGCTTCTTCTCGAACATCATTCGCGAGCCGCTTGCGGGCCATGAAGCAGTTCTGCCGGTGCCGGAAGATGTCATGCATTGGCACGCTTCGCCGCGCGCGGCGGTCGGTTTTCTCATTCATGCCGCGACGATGGATACGGCCAAACTTGGCAATCGCCGCACGGTGACTTTGCCGGGCCTTGCCTGCACTATCGCCGAACAGATCGATGCGTTGCGCCGCGTTGCGGGTGACAAGGTGGTGGCCCGTATCAAGCGCGAGCCCGACGCCACGATCATGAAGATTGTCGAAGGTTGGCCGCGTAACTTCAATGCCAAACGCGCGCAGGATCTCGGCTTTCAAGCGGAGAAAACGTTCGACGATATCATCCGTGTTCACATCGAAGATGAGCTTGGCGGCAAGATCGCCTGAGTATCTGCGATCGGATACAAGAAAAGGGCCGCTTCGCAGCGGCCCTTTTTGTTGGTGGTGTGCGCGGCCTTACTTTTTGAAAGGCGTTTCTGCAACCGGGGTGATAGGGCCTTTGCCCGAGAACCATGAGCGCAGATTGTCGACGACGAGTTGGCCCATCAGATTGCGGGTGTGATGCGAGGCCGAGCCGACATGCGGCAGAAGCACCACGCGATCAACTGGTAAGAATTCGGCCGGGACATGCGGCTCGTTCTCGAACACGTCGAGACCGGCGGCGTAGATCGTGCCGTCCTGTAAGGCTTTGATGAGTGCCTTTTCATCCACCGCGCTACCGCGGCCGATATTGATGAAGGTGCCCTGCGGGCCGAGCGCCTTAAACACATCGGCGTTGATGAGGTGGAGCGTATCCGGTCCGCCGGGTGCTACGGAGATCAGGATGTCGACCGCTTGGGCAAGCCCGACCAGCGTTGCGTGATAGGTGTAAGAAACGTCCTTCATCTGGCTGCGATTGTGATACGCAATCTCGACGCCGAAACCTTCGAGCCGCTTCGCAATCGCCTTGCCGATCCGGCCAAGGCCAACAATGCCGATCTTCTTGCCGCGCAGGGTGTTGTGCGTCAGCGGGTAGGGGCCTTTGCCGGTCCAATGGCCCGCGCGGAGCCATTGCTCGGATTGTGGCAATTCGCGCACCGTCATCAGCAACAGGCCGAGGCAGGTATCGGCAACTTCGTCTGTCAACACGTCGGGCGTGTTGGTGACGATGATGTTGTGCTGGCCGGCCCATTTAGCATCGATCGAATCATAGCCGACGCCGAAATTCGCGACGATCTCGAGCTTCGGGAAACGGGCGAGCATGGCTGCATCGCAGGCCAGGTGCCCAGCAACAGCGATCCCGCGCACGTCGGGGGCCCATTCGGCGAGAGCCTTGTCGCGGTCTGGGCCAGGCGCGGGCAGCTTCAACAGCGTGAATGTTTCTGCCAATTCGTCTGCCACCAGCGGCATCATGGATGCTGGCGTTAGGATTTTGATGGATTTCACCGGTTTCCTCCGCCCATACCGTAAGGGCATGGGTCAATAAAAGCTTTTCAATCGGTTTAAGCGGCCAAAACCATGAGGGTCCTTGATTTCCACCGCTGGGATGCAATGATGCATATGGAAAGAAGCCGGGCAATGGCCATAGGCGCATGCCTGTGTTTTTGCTCGGCCAACAAGTCCCTGATGGGGTCCAACGAAGAATAGGCCGTTCGAGCGGCTTTGGGAGGAGAGAGAATGGCGTCCGTCGAGATCCGCGACGTGCGGAAAGCCTATGGCGCAACCCCGGTCATCCATGGGGTGAACATCGAAATCGAAGACGGTGAATTCGTCATTCTGGTCGGTCCATCCGGCTGCGGAAAATCGACTTTGCTGCGCATGATCGCTGGGCTGGAAAACATTACGGCCGGCCAAATTCTGATTGGCGAAAGGGTCGTCAACGACATGCCGCCGAAAGAGCGCGACATCGCGATGGTGTTCCAGAACTATGCGCTCTATCCCCACATGACCGTTGCAGACAACATGTCCTTTTCGCTCAAGCTGCGCAAAGCACCGCAATCGGAAATCGATTCGCGTGTGAAGAAAGCGGCGGGCATTCTCGGCCTCGAAAAGCTGCTTGATCGTTATCCGCGTCAGCTCTCAGGTGGTCAGCGTCAGCGCGTTGCCATGGGCCGCGCCATCGTGCGCGATCCGCAAGTGTTCCTGTTCGATGAGCCTTTGTCGAACCTTGACGCGAAACTGCGCGTGCAGATGCGTACCGAAATCAAGGAATTGCATCAGCGACTGAAGACGACGACCGTTTACGTCACGCACGATCAGATCGAAGCGATGACGATGGCCGATAAAATCGTCGTCATGCATGATGGTATTGTCGAACAGATGGGCGCGCCGCTTGATCTCTACGATCGTCCGAACAATCTGTTCGTTGCGGGCTTCATCGGTTCGCCAGCGATGAACTTCATCAAGGGCACGGTGACCGGAAATAGTGTGAAAACCGACGCCGGTCTCACGCTGCCGCTTGCCTCGGCTCCGGCTGGTTCCGAAGGGCGTCGCGTCGTTTATGGCATTCGCCCCGAGCACATCCATCTGACGAATGACAGCTTGAAGGCAGAAGTCGTCGTCGTGGAGCCGACCGGTTCGGAAACGCAGGTCGTCGTGAAAGTAGGCGGGCAGGAACTCGTCTGCGTGTTTCGCGAGCGCGTGACTTCGAAGCCCGGCGAAATGATCGGCATTGCGTCGGATCTTGGCCTCGTCCATCTCTTCGATGAGGCGTCCGGCCAGCGGATCTGACGCTTACGATTTTGCTTCCCAGCAAGATGAACGCCGCCCACAGGTCAGCCCCGGGCGGCGTTTTTCATAGCAGCCATCTCTAACCGCAAATTGCCTCGCGGCCTTTTGTGGGCGAAGACATTAGCAGAAGGGCCGCAGAGCCCAGTGAGAAGGAGGAGAGACAATGAGCACGGAAACAATCGGCTTTATTGGCGTGGGGCTCATGGGCCATGGCATGGCCAAGAACATTGTTGAGAAGGGCTATCCGCTCACAGTGATGGGGCATCGCAATCGCGCACCCGTCGAAGATCTTCTCAAGCGCGGCGCAAAAGAAGCCAAGTCGGCCAAGGAAATAGGTGCTGCGTCCAGCATCGTTTTTCTGTGCGTCACGGGTTCGCGCAAAGTTGAAGCGGTGGTGCGCGGTGCTGACGGTCTTGTTGCTGGGCTGAAACCCGGTTCAATCATCGTCGATTGCTCTACATCCGATCCGACCAGCACGATGGCTTTGGCGGAAGAATTGAATGGGCACGGCATTACGCTTGTCGATGCACCGCTCTCGCGCACGCCGAAGGAAGCGTGGGAAGGCATGCTCGACACAATGGTTGGAGCCACTCCTGAAGTCTTCGCGCGTCTCAAGCCGGTGCTCGAGACATGGGCGGGCCGCGTCATCCATATCGGCAATACGGGCGACGGCCATCGGATGAAGCTTCTGAATAACTTCATCTCGATGGGATATGCGGCGCTTTATGCCGAGGCGCTGACGTTGGCTGAGAAGGTCGGTATCACGCCGGCACGGTTCGACAGTGTCGTGCGCGGAGGCCGGATGGATTCGCCCTTCTATCAGACCTTTATGCGCTACACGCTGGAGGGCGATCGTGACGCGCATAAATTCACGCTGCAAAACGCCTATAAGGATATGCGCTATCTCGAAAGCATGGCCGATGCCGCTGGCGTTGCCAATCCGATGGGCAATGCCGTGAAGAACGCCTTCGGCCTCGCGGTGGCGGCTGGCAAGGGGCAGGATTATGTTCCGATGCTGGCGGAGAATGTGGCGGCGGCCAATGGAGTCAAGCTAACCCGGAAATGATCCTGGCTTGATTTACGTCAAAGAAGCTGAGGTTCGGCTGGCCGACAAAGGCGCATGAACCGGACCTCAGCCCTGATCTTGGCCGAACGCGCCGTGCCGCGCTATACGAGCTACCCGACCGCTCCGCATTTCGCCGATACGGTCAATGGTGAGGTCGTCCGCCATTGGATGGCAGCCCTCAACCCCGATGCCTCTCTCTCGGTCTATCTGCATATCCCCTATTGCCGGGAGATGTGTGCCTATTGCGGTTGCGCAACCAAGGCGACCAAAAGGGATGCGCCAGTAGAAGGCTACGTTACCACGCTCATTCAGGAGATTAGGCAAGCGGGCGCTAGGACGCTTGCGAAATCGGTGCGCGCCATCCACTGGGGCGGCGGCACACCGAGCCTTGTCGGGCCGGAGCGCTTCGCGCGCATCATGGCGGCACTTGGTGACGCCTTCGATCTTTCCAACGTCGCGGAACATGCGGTCGAGCTTGATCCGCGCGTTGTCACCGAAGAATTCATTGCTTCTATGGCGGCGCATGGCGTTAATCGTGCGAGCCTTGGCGTGCAGGATCTCAACGATCATGTGCAGCTGGCGATGGGGCGTGTGCAGCCCTTCGCGATGGTGGCCGATTGCGTCGCCCATCTTCGCGCACATGGTATCGCGGCGATCAATTTCGACCTGATGTATGGATTGCCGCAACAGCGTGTCGCCGATGTCGAAAAAAGCGCGAAGCTTTCATTGTCGTTGAAGCCGTCACGGATTGCGAGCTTCGGCTATGCGCATGTACCGTGGATGCGGCCACACCAAAAGATGATAGACGCCGCATCTCTGCCCGGAGCCGCTGAGCGTCTCGCACAAGCCGAGACGGCCAAGCGTGTTTTTATCGCTGCCGGTTATTGGCCAATCGGGCTCGATCATTTCGCATTGCCTGACGATCCGCTTGCAATCGCCGCGAGCAAACGCACGATGCGACGCAATTTTCAGGGCTATGTCACCGATGATGCCGATGCGCTAATCGGTTTTGGCGCGACGTCCATCGGGCGGCTGCCGGGCGGTTATGTTCAGAATTATCCCGATGTGGGCCATTGGCGTCGTGCGGTGGAGAAGGGTGAGTTGCCGGTTGCGCGCGGGCTCGCGTTTTCCGCCGACGATCATGCCCGTGGGGCTGTCATCGAGCGGCTGATGTGCGATTTCTCGATCGATTTTGGTGCACTGGCATTCGCATATTTTGGGTATGAAAGTTATTTCGATGATGCCATCAACGCGCTCGACGCGCTTGCCGCGCAAGGCGTGCTCACGCGCAAGGACCGTGTGGTTACAATGGCACCCAATGGACGGAGCTTCGTTCGGCTCGCAGCAGCGTGCTTCGATGCTTATCTTGCGCAGGATAAGGCGCGTCATTCGATGGCGGTCTGATCAAATTGCGCGGCGCTGCTCTTGCCAGAGCAAATAAAGGCCCGATGCAATCACGACGGCGCTGCCCAAGAGCGTAATTTTATCCGGCATGTCACCGAAGGCGAAATAGCCGATCAGGATCATCCAGATGAGCTGCGTATACATGAAGGGGATCAGCGTGGATGCAGGCGCGCGCTGATGCGCCAGTATCAAAAGAAAATGTCCGACCGAGGCAAAGGCGCCAACCGCCGCCATACCGACAATGATCGTCCAATCCGGCGGTACGACCCATACAAAGGGCATCATCAGGCTGACAAGACCGAAACCGACAAGGCCGGAGAAGACGAGCGTTGTCTCAGTTGGGTCATGCGCCGCGAGAAGGCGTGTCAGGATCGTGTAAAGTGCATAACCGACACAGCCAATCAGAGTGAGCAAGGCGGCAGGATTGAAGCCGCTCATGCCGGGACGCACCACGACGAGTATGCCGCCAAACCCCACGAGAATGGCAATAAGCCGCGCCGCGCCGACGCGTTCGCCCAGAATCGGCACGGCCAACAAGGCAACCATCAATGGGACGACGAAGCTGATCGAGATCGTCTCAGCAAGCTGTAGATAGCGCAGCGCAATGAAGTTCATTGCGGTTGAGAAAAAGAGCAGGAACGAGCGGAGTAATTGCAGTTTGAGCCTTGACGTCCTGTAGGCGCGCGGATGCGTCACTGGATTGAGAATGGCGCAGACGATTAAAACATTCGACGCATAGCGCGCCCATACAGTCTGCAGACTAGGCATGGATTGGTTGAGCCATTTCGCTGTGCCATCGAGAAAAGAAAAGCACAGCACGGCCCCGCACATCAGCAAGATGCCAATGAGGCGGTTGCGGCGCGTATCGTCTTTGAAACGAGGCAGAGGGCGGTCGTTCATTGTTGTTATGCTAGAGGTGGAAGAGATTTCATGGAATCCTGCTTTCCGCGGAGCACCTGTGCATAGAGGGAAGGGGTGAACCCGACTTGGCGCTCAGTCGGCCATCGCCCTTTGCTCGCTCCACCGTGCCAAGACAATGCGCGAGGCAAGACCCGTTAGCGCGTAGATAATCACGCCGGTGAGCGCGATTAGCGCCAGTGCTGCAAACAGGCGTGGCATATTGAGCCGATAACTGGCTTCGACAATGCGATAGGCCAATCCAGCTTGATCGCCCACGGTGCCTGCCACAAATTCGGCGACAACGGCGCCGATCAGGGCGAGACCGCCGGCTGTCCGCAGACCGGCCATCATGAATGGCAAAGCGGAGGGCGCTTCCAACCGCCAGAGACGTTGGGTGGCATTGGCACCGTAGACGGCAAAGAGATCGCTGAGCGCCGGATCGACAGCACGCAGTCCTGCCAGTGTTCCCGTCAACATCGGAAAAAACGCGACGAGAAAAGCAGCGACATAAAGTGTCGCTTGCGCGCCAATATAAATAATCAGCAAGGGAGCGATGGCAACGAGCGGCGTCACCTGCAAAATCACGGCGATAGGCGAAATGGCATTTTCAAGAAGTCGCGAACGGCTGGCGATTAGGCCAATACCAACGCCGCCGATGATCGCGAGTGCGAGGCCTGCAAGTGTCACCTGTAGGGTTGCAGCAAAAGCCGGTCCGAGCACAGACCAATCATTCACCAGCGTATCGAACACGAGCGATGGTGCCGGCAGCTTCCACTCAGGAATAGCAAGGTCGCGCACCGCAGCTTCCCATGCCGCAACCAGCATGATCACGATCGCAATCGAAACACGTGCGTTTCTCATGCTGCGCCCACCAGATTGCCGTCGTCCATTGCGCGCCCGAGGGCAGCGGAAATCCGCGCCGTTTCCTCCGTGAAGCGCTTTTCATATCGCAAGGCAGGTGTCTGCTCGCATGACCATGGCATTTTGAACTCTGCCATCACATGGCCGGGGCGGTGCGATAGGACCGCGACGCGATCGGACAGATAGGCTGCTTCGGCGACGGAATGAGTGACGAACATAAGCGATGTACCGCGTGCGCGAACAAGTTTCAGCATTTCGTCATTGAGCGCATGGCGTGTCATCTCATCGAGTGCGGCAAAGGGTTCGTCCATCAGGATCAAGGACGGGTTGGTGATGAGGGCGCGCGCCAGAGCAACCCGCATCTTCATGCCGCCGGATAATTCATGCGGTGCGGCGCACGCAAAATCGCCGAGTTCGAGCTTGGCGAGCATGGCGTTGGCGTGTTGGTGTGCCTCTTTGCTTGGCAACCCTTGCAAGATCAGCGGGAGTGCCACATTGGCTTCGGCGCTTGCCCAAGGCATCAAGGTCGCATCTTGGAAAACATAACCGATGCGGCCTTTTTCGTTCAGCGCATGGTTGCGTTCGATGGTCCCCGTATCAGGGTTCGCGAGTCCCGCAATCATCCGCAAGATCGTCGTCTTGCCGCAACCGGACGGGCCGATCAGCGATAGGATTTCGCCCTGTTGCATGCGGAAGGAAATGTCGCGCAAGACGACACGTTCGGCAAAGGACTTGCCGACCCTGACAAGGCGAAGAAGCGCGCGTTCCGCCATGTCATCGCGCCTTGAGCGCAACGCCCCGGTTGACATAGTCGAAGGAGAACACTGTCCGCCAATCGGTACTAGGCTTGACGAGGCCGGCTTTCACCATCGCGTCGAAAAACTTCTGCACGCGTTCAGGGTTCATCGCGCCGATCCCTTTGATGCGTGTGTCATTATTCTCGACAAGGCCATAGGCTTTCATCGCGCGGATGGCGTGCTCGATCAACTCGGGTGTGATGTCGGGATTGAGTTTCCTAATCAGAGCATTGGCCGCTTTGTTGTCGCCGTGGAGATAATTCGCCCAACCTTCAATTGAGGCATTGACGAAGCGCGAAACAAGGTCGGATTGCTTGCCGATCATGTCGCGTCGCGTCTCAATTGTTGTCGCGTAGCTGTCGAACCCATAATCCGCTAGCAAGAAAATGCGTGCCTTGAAACCGCCTGCGCGTTCAATCGTAAAGGGCTCGGATGTGACATAGCCTTGTTGCGCTGAGTTTTTATCGGCAAGGAAGGGGGCGGGCGAAAATGCATAGGGTTTTACCTGTGCGTCGCGAAAGCCCCACTCGCTTTTCATCCATTGGAAGGAGGACGCAACGGTCTGCTGCGACAGAAACAGCGTCGCGCGTTTTAAATCCGGGAAGGTTTGAAAAGGCGAATCCGGATGCGCCATTAGGATTTGCGGATCTTTCTGGAACAAGGCCGCAACTACCATCAGGGGTTGGCCGCGCTCTGCCGCTGCAAAGGGCTGAATGAGATTGCCGCCCATGTAGAAATCGAGCTGGCCATTCAGCAGCAACAGGCGGTTGTTCACCTGCGGTCCGCCTTGAACGATCGTCACGTCGAGGCCGTAACGGGCATAGGTACCATCCGTGACGGCTTGGTAGAAACCGCCATGTTCGGGCTGGGCGAGCCAATTGGTGCCGAAGCGCACTTTGTCGAGCGCGGCGGCAGGCAGGGTCGCAAGGCAGGCCATCAAGACGGCGGCAAGGCGAATAAACATCATCGGTGGTACCCTTATGGGAGGGGTTTCTCATAGCGCAGCGCCGCTTTCCCGTCCTCATAATAGTCGTCGATCTGGGCGAGGCGGACATAGCCGGATCGTGTATAGAGGCGGATGGCAGCCTGATTGTCGGCGCGGACTTCAAGCCGGAGGCGGTCGGCACCCCGATTGCGGGCAAGCCGCTCGGCGGCTCCCAGAAGCTTCCCGCCGAGCCCGCGTCCCATTGCGTCGGGTTTCACGGCGAGGGAATAGAGCCGTGCTAGCGCCGAGCCTTTCCGGAAGGCGATCAGCGCGTGGCCTTTCAGTTGTCCGGCCTCACGCGCCACGAGAAAGCCGAGGCTAGGGCTTGCGATGTTGCGGGAGAGCGCACGGCGGCTCATTCGGTCGCCGGGAAAGGCCGCTTCTTCAAGCGCCATGAGGGCGTCGAGGTCTTGCGGTTTGGCAGGTGCGATCCGGAGAACCATGAGGACGCAGACGCTAATCTTCCGATCTAGAGGGTGCAAGGTTGCCCGGGCCGTGGCTAAACTTCGCAGGATCCGAATCGGGAGCGTTGTCCATGACTGATGCCTACCCGCGTGACATGAGAGGTTATGGCCGCACCCCGCCCGATCCGCATTGGCCCGGTGGGGCACGGATCGCTGTGCAATTTGTCCTCAATTACGAGGAGGGTGGCGAGAATAACATCCTCCATGGCGATGCCGCGTCGGAAGCTTTTCTGTCCGAGATCGTCGGGGTTCAGCCTTGGCCGGGCCAGCGGCACTGGAATATGGAATCGATCTATGAATATGGCGCGCGCGCCGGGTTCTGGCGGCTTTGGCGCATGTTCACAAAACGACAGCTTCCTCTCACTGTCTATGGCGTGGCAACCGCCTTGGAGCGCTCGCCCGATCAGGTGGCCGCTATGCTGGAAGCGGGCTGGGAGATTGCCAGCCATGGCTATAAATGGATCGAGCATAAGGACATGAGTCTCGAGGAGGAGCGGGCGCAGATCCGCGCCGCCATCCGTACTCATGAGGCGCTGACCGGGGCGAAGCCCGAGGGTTGGTATACAGGCCGCTGCTCGATGAATACGCGGGCGCTCGTCATGGAGGAGCTGGATCTTCTCTATTCATCCGACGATTACGCCGACGATCTGCCTTATTATGTGGCGGGTCCAAAAGGGCCACATCTCGTCATTCCCTATACGCTCGATGCGAACGATATGCGTTTCGCCACGCCGCAGGGGTTCAACACCGGCGAGCAGTTTTTTACTTATCTGAAGGACAGCTTCGATGTCCTTTATCAGGAAGGCCTTGAGGGCGCACCGAAAATGATGTCCGTAGGGCTGCATTGCCGCCTCGTGGGGCGTCCTGGACGAGCGGCCGGCCTTGCGCGGTTTCTCGATTACATTGCCGGGCTTGACCGGGTCTGGGTGGCGCGCCGCACCGATATAGCGCGCCATTGGCGCGCCCAATTCCCGCCCGCTTGAGTTGGCAAAAGCGCCCGCCCTGCCTATCTGCCTTGCAAATCTTTTGTGAAGGAAGTCGGAATGAGCCTCGACCGTCGCCAATTCGTGAAGCTCGGACTTGCGCTTCAAGCCGCAGCCGCCTTGGGCGTTGATGGTGCTGCCGCACAATCGGCTTCGCCCGATCTTAAATTCGGCCCGGCCGAATCCTTCTCTCGCGAAGCACTGAAGGCGAAAGTACGCGAATTGGCGAAGACGGCTTACGTCTCTCCGCCACGGCCCGATCCTGCCATCGTCAAGCAGATCGATTACGACGCGCATGGCAAATTGAAGTATCGGCAGGACAGTGCGCTATTTGCCAAAGGCGGCAGCCTTTATCCCGTCACCTTCCAGCATGTCGGCATGTTTTTCCCCAAGACGGTGGCGATGCATGTCGTCGAAGGCGGCAAGGCGCGCGAGATTCTCTACGATCCGAAATTATTCATGGGCGGGCCCGATCACGTTGCGGCAAAACTGCCGGCGCAACCGTCGGCTTTCGCCGGGTTCTGGGTGCAGGAGCCGGGGCCGGATTGGAAAAAGCTAGAGCCTTGGGCGACCTTTCTCGGCGCGTCCTATTTCCGCGCGATTGGCGAACTCGGCCAAGTCGGTTTATCGGCACGCGGCCTTGCGATGGGGCCGGGCACCGCGAACCCCGAGGAATTTCCTGACTTCACCAATTTCTGGTTTGAGCCGGTCACTAAAGAGGGCGAGCCCTTCGTTGTGCATGCGCTGCTCGATGGGCCTTCCGTCGTGGGTGCATATCGCTTCGCCATGAGCCGCACCAAAGGCGTCATCATGGATATCGACGCTTATGTGATCTTGCGCAAGCCAGTTGAGCGCATTGGCATTGCGCCGCTGACTTCGATGTTCTGGTATTCCGAAACAGTAAAACCGACGGCGGTCGATTGGCGGCCTGAGATTCACGATTCCGATGGGCTGGCGGTGTGGACAGGCGCAGGCGAGCATTTCTGGCGCCCTCTCAACAATCCTTCGCGCGTGATGGTGTCGAGCTTCGTCGATGACAATCCGCGCGGTTTCGGCCT
>Ga0214917_10000661_pt1 | contig 44818 bp, 45 predicted proteins | sample LL_1208_BB_MetaG_FD_177983 | JGI IMG/M metagenome (GOLD analysis project Ga0214917, IMG submission 177983) | Freshwater microbial communities from Lake Lanier, Atlanta, Georgia, United States - LL_1208_BB | ecosystem: Environmental > Aquatic > Freshwater > Lake | place: USA: Georgia | collected... | reverse complement strand
GTATCAATAATATTTACGATTTTATCCCCGCGTTTAACGGCTGTGTTTTTAGCTAAAATCGTAATTCCCTTTTCCCGCTCTAGATCCATGGAATCCATCATGCGGTCCTGACCCTCATCCTGCTTTTTATGAGCAGCAAATGCACCAGATTGCCAAAGCATGGCATCAACTAAAGTTGTCTTACCATGATCTACGTGGGCAATAATTGCCACATTTCTTAAATCATCACGAGTTTTAATTGGAAGATCTTTTAAGTGTGCCTGTTTTTTAGACATTGAATCTAAACTCCACTACATCGCCATCAGCCATTATGTAATCCTTGCCTTCCATTCGCACCTTGCCATTGGCGCGGGCTTGCACCATTGATCCAGCAGCTACTAAATCATCAAAGGAGATAATTTCAGCTTTGATAAATCCCTTTTGAAAATCAGTGTGAATCACACCAGCTGCAACTGGGGCGGTATCACCTTTATGAATCGTCCACGCTCTAGTCTCTTTCGGACCTGCGGTCAGATATGTCTGTAATCCTAATGTATTAAATCCAACTCGAGCCAATGTAGTAAGGCCAGGCTCAGTTAAACCAATAGATTTAAGTAATTCAAGTGCATCTGCCTCATCTAAATCCGCAAGCTCGGCCTCTGTTTTTGCATCTAAAAATATCGCTTGCGCAGGTTTTACTAATTCAGCTAATTCAGCCTTTAACTTACTATCTGAAAGCTCAGCTGCATCAACATTAAATACATATAAAAATGGTTTGGCAGTTAAAAGTTGAAGCTCAGCAATCGCTGCTAAATCAACCTTGCTGCCACGAAGCAGTTGGCCTTGATTTAAAACAGCTGCTGCTTCCTTTGCCGCATTTAATACCGCAGCTTTTTCCTTAACTGTTCTAACCTCTTTTTCTAATCTTGGAATTGCTTTTTCTAAGGTTTGTAAATCAGCTAAACAAAGCTCGGTGTTAATAGTCTCCATATCTTTTTTTGGATCAACATTGCCATCAACATGGACCACATCATTATCTTTAAATACTCTAATTACTTGGCAGATCGCATCTGATTCTCGGATGTTTGCTAAAAACTTATTACCCAAGCCAGCACCTTCGGAGGCACCTTTAACAATTCCAGCGATATCAACAAAGGAGACTGAGGCCGGCAGAATTTTTTCTGAGGAAAAAATCTTGGCTAAGACCGGCAATCTGGCATCTGGTACACCAACTACACCAACATTGGGCTCTATTGTGGCAAAGGGGTAGTTAGCAGCTAGGACATTATTTTTAGTCAGGGCATTAAACAGGGTGGACTTACCCACGTTTGGCAGACCGACGATTCCAATTGAGAGGCTCACAAGGGGTAAAGCCTACGCAAGTTTGTCGGTACTTCCTGCCACTATAACCCCATGCTTGAAACCAGCCTTACCTTAATTATTGGCCTAATTATCGGCATTGCCATTGGGTATCTAGTAGCTGCCTTGCGTCATAAATCCAGCGGCGCAGATGGTGCATTACTAGATGATTACAAAAAGCAGTTAGAGGCTGAACGAAGTAAAACTGAGAGCTCAATTAAGTTAACTGCAGAATTAAATGCTATGAAATCAACTGTTGAAAAATTATCTATTCAATCAAATGAGGCTAATCGGATTAGAACTGAGGCTGAAGCCAAACTTGAAACCACAATAAATGAGATGCGAAGAGCAAGTGAATCGATATTTGATGAGACTAAAAAGATTGCTGGTGCTTTATCCAACTCACAATCAAGGGGAAAGTTTGGTGAGGCTCAACTTGAGCTACTTCTGCAATCTGCTGGCTTACGGGAAGGTCATGAGTACTCAAGACAAAAATCCACAACTGATGCCGACTCATCAGGTATTCCAGATATCACCGTAAAGATGCCAGGTGGATCTGCAATCTTTATTGATTCAAAGTTTCCATTTGATCGCTTCTTAGATGCATTTGGTACTCAGGTGCAAAGTGAGCGAGATGAATACCTATCTCAGCATACAAAAGATTTATTAAAACATGTTGAAGCACTTGCAAAACGTGGCTATCACAAATCAGCTGGCTCACCAGATTTTGTAGTCTTATTTGTGCCCTTTGAAACCTTATTAGCTGAAGCTCTAAGAGTTGATCCTGCCTTTTTGGAAAAAGCATTTAAATTAAATGTCACTGTTGCTACGCCAACTTCAATGATGGCACTACTTAGAACTATTGGCTATATCTTTACTCGAAATAAATTAGCCGATAACGCCGATGAGATTCAAAAGGTAGCAAATACCTTCTTAAAAAATATTACATTATTACATGGCAAGATTGTGGCGGTCGGCAAAGCGATCTCATCAACGGCAAAGGCGTATGAGGATTTAATTCCAACAGCTGAGCGAACTGTATTAAGCCCAGCTAGAAGAATTCATAATTTAGGAGTAACTGGCGATAAAGATAAATTGGCCATTGAGTATCCAGATTCACCAGGTGCGGTGCGAGAGTTAAAGCCAATATCAGCAGAGGATGATTTTATTGAGGTGGAGGAGATTGAAGGTGATAAGTAAGTGAGTAATTTGCCAATAAACTCCCCAATTAGGGGCCCAGGGTTAACAAAACCTGGGGTTGTAATTTTGCAATTTTTAGTTATTTTTTTTCTGCAAGCAATTGAGTTATTTTTTAGATCCTCACTTGGAATTATTACCGCACTGGCCATCTGGATCGCTTTTTTTGGCGCTATTTACTTAGGTAGAGGTGGCACTTTGTATGTAGCTGCAGTTTCACCGCCAATTTCACTACTAATCTGCTCATTACTACTTATGCCAACTGTTGGCGGTGGCTCAATTGCACCAACAAAATTTTTAGTTGATTTAGTCTCAGGTCTAGCCTCAATATCTTTTTACCTACTATCTGGAGCTGCCATAACCTGGTTTTTATGGTTTAAAAAAGAGCGAAATACCGTAAGTTAATTACTTATTAGCTGCCTTTAAATCTTTTCTAAGCTCTGGTGGAATGGCAAATAATAAATGCTCCTCCATGGCGGTAACTGTCTCTACCTCACCAAATCCACGATCTGCCAACCACTTTAGTAAATCCTTAACTAAAATCTCTGGTACTGATGCGCCACTTGTGACGCCAACAGTATTAACACCAGTTAGCCACTCCTCTTTAGCCTCAGCTGCATAATCAATTAAATAAGCTGCCTTAGCACCATACTCAAGGGAAACCTCAACTAATCTAACTGAGTTTGAGGAGTTAGTTGAGCCAACTACTAATACCAAATCAGATCTAGGTGCGATCTGCTTAATTGCAACTTGACGATTTTGAGTGGCATAACAAATATCATCACTTGGGGGATCGATTAAATTTGGAAATCTCTTCCGTAGCTCAGCAACTGTAGCTAGAGTCTCATCAACACTTAATGTGGTTTGGGATAACCAAGCAACTTTGTTTTCATCTCTAACCTTCACATTTTTAATATCTTCAATACCATCGATTAGGTGTATGTGATCTGGCGCCTCACCAGCGGTGCCATCCACCTCTTCATGTCCTTCATGGCCTATTAACAAAATGTCATAATCATCGGAGGCAAATCTTTTTGCCTCATGGTGGACCTTTGTAACTAATGGACAGGTGGCATCTATTGTTTTTAGATTTCGCTGCGCTGCACTTTGATGCACCGCTGGCGAGACACCATGTGCTGAAAAAACTACAATCTTTCCCTCTGGAACTTCATCAGTTTCATCAACAAATATTGCACCCCGTGCCTCTAAGGTTGAGACCACATGTTTGTTATGGACAATTTGTTTACGAACATAAACTGGTGCACCATAAAGATCTAAAGCTTTCTCAACAGTAATAACTGCCCGATCCACTCCTGCGCAGTAACCTCTTGGGGCCGCAAGTAATACTTTCTTTTGGGTGATCTGGCTCATGTGCTCATCCTAATTGATGATAGAAGTGAGTAGATTTAGCCTATGGCGCCAGAGTTTAAATATGAGGATCTTCTGCCGATTGGTGAGGATTTAACTGAGTATCGCCTACTTTCAAAGCAAGGGGTTTCTACCTTTAGCGCAGATGGCAGAGAGTTCTTAAAGGTTGAGCCGGAGGCAATTAGCAATTTAACACAAGTAGCAATTCACGATATTTCACATTACCTAAGATCAGAGCACTTAATGCAATTAGCCAATATTTTAAAAGATCCAGAGAGCTCACCCAATGATCGATTTGTGGCTCTTGATCTATTAAAAAATGCCAATATCTCAGCAGGTGGAGTACTGCCAATGTGTCAGGACACCGGCACTGCAATTGTGATGGGTAAAAAAGGGCAACAGGTTTTAACTAGTGAAAAAGATGAGATCTCAATTTCAAAGGGTGTTTATGATGCCTTTACAAAATTAAATTTGCGCTACTCCCAATTAGCACCAGTTACCACTTGGGAGGAAAAAAATACCGGAAATAATCTGCCAGCTCAGATTGAGATCTACTCCGATACTGATCATGCAGATGAGTACAACTTTTTATTCATCGCCAAGGGTGGCGGAAGTGCAAATAAATCATTTTTATATCAAGAGACAAAAGCGGTTCTAAATCCCACCTCATTTATGAGTTGGCTGGAAGAGAAATTGCGCTCGCTAGGAACATCTGCCTGCCCGCCTTATCACCTAGTGGTAGTAATTGGAGGAACTAGTGCTGAGTACACAGTCAAAACTGCCAAATTAGCCTCCACTAAGTATTTAGATTCACTACCAACTACAGGGGATGCAAAAACTGGCCGAGGCTTTAGAGATTTAGAGTTAGAAAAAGAGATTTTAAAGTTGACCCAAAGTATTGGTATTGGCGCCCAATTTGGTGGCAAGTACTTCTGTCATGATGTTCGAGTAGTTAGATTACCAAGACATGGTGCATCACTACCAATTGCCATCGCTGTCTCTTGTTCAGCAGATCGACAGGTTAAAGCCAAGATAAATAAGGATGGAATCTTTATTGAAAAACTAGAGAGTGAGCCGGCACATTTTCTACCAGCTGAGGGTGAAAATGATTTAACTGAGCATGAGATAAATATTGATTTAAATCAGCCAATGCCAGCGATTTTGGCTCAATTATCAAAGCACCCAGCTAAAACTAGAGTTAATTTATCTGGCACATTAGTGGTTGCCAGAGATTTAGCCCATGCAAAATTAAAAGAATTGCTAGATAGTGGCAAACCACTTCCTGATTACTTTAAAAATCATGCTATTTACTACGCAGGGCCTGCTAAAAAACCTGATGGGTACGCCTCCGGCTCCTTTGGCCCAACTACCGCAGGACGAATGGATTCATATGTGGAACAGTTTCAAGCCGCCGGTGGTTCATTAATTATGTTGGCAAAGGGAAATAGATCTAGCGCAGTTTCCCAAGCTTGTAAAAAGTATGGTGGATTTTACTTAGGCTCAATTGGCGGACCAGCAGCTCGCCTAGCGCAAGATTGTATTAAAAAAGTAGAGCTTTTAGATTACGAAGAGTTGGGTATGGAGGCGATTTGGAGGATTGAGGTTGAGAATTTTCCAGCTTTTATAATTATTGATGATAAGGGAAATGATTTCTATGCCGATATTAGAAAACCAATAAGTATTGGTAGGCGGCCTTAGTTAATTTAAGAATTAGAATTAATTTAAATCTAAATTAATACCAGTGCGAGCGCTTTGATTTGCTCCATGCCCGACATGGATATTTATATCTTTCATCTATGTACTTTAATCCCCAGGTAATTTGAGTTACGGGATTAGTCCGCCAATCAGTACCTACTATCTCCATCTTGGTAGCAGGAAGGGCTTGGGCAATACCGTGAGCACCTGAGCTCTTATTTCTAGATTTGTAATTCCACTTACTCTCTTTAGTCCAAAGGTTATCTAGGCAGGTGAACTGCTTCTCCGACCAGCGATACTTTTGGGCGATTATCTGGCGCGCCACCTCTCTCGCCCCATCCGCCTGGCGAGCGCTCTCCACCTGACGAGCTGCAATTGAAATTCTCGCCATCGCCGAGGCATCAACCACCTTTACAGAGTCCAACTCCAAAAGGGAGGGGGTAGCGGGATCTGGATCTAATTGATTTGGTGTTGGCAGCTCTGCTGGTGGCAGCTGATCTGCTGGAATAGTTAGAAATACCTGCTGCATATTGCTAGAGGCGTTAGCCGGCTCCACAATTGCTAGAAAGAAGGCAAGGCAGGCAGCGGTCAGGGAGAGTCTTCGGGTCCGCTTATTGCGAACTGAAGGTAGGTATCTCTTCATACTCCGACCCCTTTCTTCACCTTAAAACCTGCTTTTGCCCAATTTGGACAAGTTCAGAGTGCCAGCCAACGGTGGGAGGGGCAACCTTATCTGGGCGTGTGGCGCGATTATCTTTATATTCACAGGTTCTATTAATGATAAAACCGCAGGTCAGAAACGATAAAGTCCGATTTATCCGTTATGTCATTAGTAGGGGATTTACCTAGCTAGAGAAGTTAATTGGCTCCTCAAGTAGCTCAGTTACCAGCGCTGCGATTTGAGAGCGCTCGCTCCGGGTGAGGGTGATATGGGCAAATAATGGATGTCCCTTTAGGGATTCAACCACCGCAACTACACCATCATGTCGACCCACCCGCAGGTTATCCCGCTGGGCGATGTCATGGGTTAGTACCACCCGAGAGCCCTGACCAATTCGAGATAGCACTGTTAATAAGACTCCCCGCTCTAAGGATTGGGCCTCATCTACAATCACAAATGAGTCATGGAGAGAGCGACCACGAATATGGGTAAGTGGCAAAACCTCAATTAACCCTCGCTCCACAATCTCATCAATTACCTGCTGACTAACTAAAGCGCCCAAGGTATCAAATACAGCTTGCGCCCAAGGTGACATCTTCTCATTCTCAGTTCCAGGTAGGTAACCAAGCTCCTGACCACCAACAGCGTAAAGTGGCCGAAAAATAACTACCTTTTTATGTAATCGCTTCTCCAATACCGCTTCAAGTCCAGCTGATAAGGCAAGTGCACTTTTTCCAGTGCCCGCTCTACCGCCTAATGAGACAATTCCCACCTCATGATCGAGCAAAATATCAAGTGCAACTCTCTGCTCTGCACTTCTGCCATGTAAACCAAATGCTGATCTATCGCCACGAACTAATTGAAGTTTTTTATCAGCTGTAACCCGAGCTAAGGCACTTCCTTTTTCTGAATGTAACACTATGCCAGTGTGGCAAGGATATTTTTTGCCTAACTCATTAACAATCTTTTCAGATTCATAGAGTGAATCAATAATTGTTGAACCAATACTCTCCTCAACCATCCCACTCCAGCCACTACTACTTGCTAATTCAGCGCGATACTCCTCTGCCTCAACGCCAACTGAGGATGCTTTTACTCTAAGTGGTAGATCCTTGGTTACTAACACCACTCGGCGACCATCTGCCATAAGATTTTTAGCAATCGCTAATATTCTTGAATCATTAGAGCCATCGCGTAAAAATCCAGCGGGTAAAGTTGAAGGATCAGAGTGGTTTAATTCAACTGAAAGTGAGCCACCATCATCATTAATCTTTACTGCTTGATCTAACCTGCCACTTTTTACTCTTAAATCATCTAAGGTGCGAAGCGCAGACCTAGCAAAGTAGCCAAGCTCTGGGTGATCTCGTTTGCTCTCTAGCTCACCAATTACTGTGATTGGAATTATCACTTCATGTTCAGCAAATCTAGTAAGTGCCACCGGATCTGCAAGTAGCACGCTGGTATCTAAAACATAGGTGATTCGAGCCAGATTTGGTTTTTTAGATACTGACTTTAACGCGACTGATTCACTAGCCAATATCTATCATCGCAATCTGTTTAATTTTGCTCATTTATGGAAGTAGGTAAACGGTAAATTATCGAGTAGAAATTTTGGTGCAGACACGCAAGGCTTAAAGGTGAAGTTTAGATTAAGAGTGCTTACCGTGCTCGGGGCTTGACCCGACGCTCAATCCAAAATGAGGCAATAGGCAGGGTGCCAGCAAGTAGAAATAGAGCGGTTGAGAACAAGGATTTACGTTGGGCAATAGCTAAATGCAGTGCAGCTAATAAATAAATTGGGTAGGTAAAGCCATGAAGAATAGGGATCCAAATAAAGCCCTTATAAAAGCTCTCTGATGGCACCAGATACTTAGCTGGCATATATCCAAACCAAAGCAACAGTGACATAACTCCAGCCCAAATTGCCATTATTCGAAATCTTAAAATAACTCCACTCATTTTCGTTTACCTACCTTAATTGATTTTGGTTTTCTAAATTGTGGAAATAAGGGTGCGATTAATACTAGTGCTGCCATAAACCACCAGACCACCACATATGAGATATGTTGCCAATAAAAGCCAGAGATTTGTGGTTTAAGTTGTGGCGTGGGAATCGGAGAAAATAAAGTGTCAATCTTAGGAGTTAATTCTTCCTTCTGTAGCACGATGTAACCATCATATAAAAATGGAGTTGTTTCACTAACAACTAATGCTGGATCAATTCTAGATAACTCACCTGGCTTAGGAAAAGCACGATCTACATTTTGTCGAGGATATAAGCGACCAACAACTTCGACTTTAGATTTAATTTCTATTGGAGATTTCTCAGCTACTCCGCGCACCACAAGAATTGAGTAGCCGCTGTCAAGATCAAGTAATCTGACATCTAAATCTACTATTTTTCCATCTGGGAGCTTTTGGTCCTTTGCTAAGTATTTATTTGAGTACTCTCCAGAGGCTGAAACAATTCGATTTACTGCCTTTATCGGAATATTTAATCCAGCAGAGGCAATTTTGGATAACTCAATTACTGGTTTATCGGCAACTGGCGCTGTAGATGCACTTAGATCTTGCGCTCGATGTAGTTGCCAAACCCCAAGCTCATACCCGGTATAAATCAAAAGAAGCCAAACGATAGTAAATAAAAATCGCTTAGCTAATTTTTTCATAAAAATTTAAAACTACTCTTGATCCTTACGATCCAATAATCTCTTGTATCTTCGGTAGAAATTAACCATTAGAAACACCATGGCTAAAGTAAGAACAATCATGGTCAAGGATCCAGCAACTCCCATATCAAAATTTCCAGCCTCGTCAGCCATTTATGCCTCCCCTAAATCAACACGCTAAGCCTACTTAGCCATTGCTAATAGGTTCTACACTTAGCGTGTGACTCATCCCAAAGTATTAATCGATCCAAGGCTACGCGAGCGCTATGGGATTAAATCCGCTGGCAAAAAGCGGATCTGGATCACAGTATGCAGCTTATTTATAGTTTTAGCCTGGTTTATTTGGAGTGGCACAAATTTTGCAAACCCAGATATTAGATCGACTCTAATCTCATTTAAAGTAGTAAGTGACCAAAAGATTTCAATTACATACAAAATTTCAGTTAGGGATACAGAAATTGATCATAGCTGCTCACTAGTAGCAAAAGATATTGATAAAAATACAGTGGGTGAGGTGATTGATCTAATCCCCGCTGGGTCATTAGTAGCAGGTGAGAACCAGCGCACCATTGAGATCTCTACTCGCATACCTGCGGTAAATGCAGGAATCGCCAGTTGCCAGTAATCTTTCCCCTCTTATGAATCAACCAACCCAGACCTGGCTTACTCAGGAAGCCGCTGATCGGCTAAAAGCTGAGCTTGCTGAATTAGAGGGGCCGTTGCGCGCTGAGATAATTAAAAAGATAGAGACGGCAAGAGCTGAAGGTGATTTAAAAGAGAATGGTGGCTACCACGCAGCACGTGAAGAACAGGGAAAGATTGAAGGGCGTATTCGTCAACTAAAACATATGTTAGAGCATGCACATATTGGAACACCTCCAGCAAGTGAGTCCGGGGTGGTAGGACTTGGAATGTTAATTACCGTTGATATTGCTGGGGATGAATTAAAGTTTTTATTAGGATCTAGAGAGATTGCAAGTGGTGATATTGATGTTTACTCTGAAAAATCTCCACTTGGAAGTGCGGTACTTGGAGCAAAGGTAGGAGAAACTGTTAATTACACAGCGCCAAATGGCAAACAGATTGCTGTTGCAATCTTAGAGGCACAACCTTTTATTTAGAAAATTATTTACTCGCTTTATTGTACTTTCGCACACTTAGCGGAATAAAAATTGCCATAATAATTACCATATAAATTAATGACATTAATAATGGGTTCTCGCTTGGGAATGACCCAGCGGTTGCTCCAAACTCATTAGTTAATCCAAAAAGTTCTCGACAACCTGCAACCATAGTTGAGACTGGATTCCACTCAGCCACATATTGCAAAGGTTTTGGCATTCCAGTTGTAGGCGCAAAAGCATTTGATAGGAAAGTTAATGGAAATACCGCAATAAATGTAGCGTTTTGAGCAACTCTTTCTTCTCTAACTGACAACCCAATAATTACCCCAACCCAAGACATTGCAAAACCGAAAACTAAAAGAAATATAAAACCTAAAACAATATTAAAAAATCCAGAACTAGGTCGCCAGCCAACAATAAATCCGGTGATACCCATGGCTGTAAGTACTACAATATTTAAAGCACCATCACCTAGAGTTCTACCAAAAACTACGGCTGAGCGTGAGATCGGAAGTGATCTAAATCGATCAATTAATCCCTTCTGCATATCAGCAGCTAAACCAACTGCAGTTCCAGCTAAGGTAAATGCCACTGTTTGTACAAATATCCCAGGCATAAGTAATTGAACATATCCTCCTGGTTGACCGGTATCAATTGAGCCACCAAACACGTAGCGAAATAGCAACACAAACATAATTGGCTGAATTGTTGAAAATAGCAGTACCTCAGGAACTCTTGTAAGTTGTAGTAATTGGCGCTTGGTAATAACAATTGCATCCATAACAGCACTCATTTATCTACTCCGTTTCTTTCCAGAGGTTGCTAAATCCTCTTCAGTTTTTTCTTCTGCTAGATGACCAGTTAAAGACAAAAAGACATCATCTAGTGATGGCCGTTTTAATCCAATATCTAACGGATGGATGCCCTGCTCATCTAGTAATTTTGCAGCTTCAATCAATGCTTTACTACCAGTGGTAACTGGGGCGGAAATTTGGCGTAACCCTTCATCAACATTAATTGCACTACCACTAATTTTTGCCACTATCTGCTTAGCTGCAGCAATATATTGATTCTCTACCACTATCTCTAGGCGTTCACCGCCTACCTGTTTTTTAAGTGAATCAGAGGTTCCCCTAGCAATAACTTTGCCATGATCAATAACTGCAATCTCATCTGCCAGTTGATCAGCCTCTTCTAGGTACTGAGTTGTTAATAATAAAGTTACGCCACCCTTAACCAATTCATTAATAACTCCCCACATATCTTGTCGACCTCTTGGGTCTAAACCAGTAGTTGGTTCATCTAAAAATAGGACTTTGGGTTTAATAATCAATGATGCCGCTAGATCTAGACGTCTGCGCATTCCACCAGAGTAAGTTCTAATTGGCCGTTTAGCAGCATCAGTTAATGAGAATTGTTCCAGTAACTCAATAGCTCTAACCTTCGCCTGTTTTGTAGATAGGTGATACAACCGACCAAACATAATTAAGTTATCCCAACCGGTTAAAGTTTCATCAACAGCTGCGTATTGACCTGATAATCCAATAATTTTTCTAACCTCATCAGGATTTTTTACAACATCAATTCCAGCAACGGTGGCTCGTCCTGAATCAGGGGTTAGTAATGTTGCTAAAACTCTTACGGTAGTTGTTTTTCCTGCTCCGTTTGGGCCAAGAACTCCCAGAACAGTTCCTTCTTCAACATCTAGATTTAAACCATCTAATGCTTTGACTGAGCCCTTGTTATAGAACTTATATAGATCTTCGGCGATTATCGCTTTCATTGTTCAATCTTAACAAGAAAGAGCGGTAAACTATTCCACACAGGAAGTAATGCTTATTTTGGGCGAAAACTACAGAAAAGGTGAGTAAAAGTAGATGAAAAGTGCAAAGAATAAATCCAACCCAACTGATCAAAAAAATGGACCGCTCTCTCATCGAGAAATCTTGGTGGTCCTGAGTGGATTAATGACAGGCTTACTTCTAGCAGCGCTTGACCAGACAATCGTATCTACTGCCCTCAAGAATATTGTTGAGGATTTTAATGGCCTAAATCATTACACCTGGGTGGTGACCGCTTACCTTTTAACTTCAACCGCCTCTACGCCGCTTTATGGAAAAATTTCAGATCTATATGGCAGGCGCCCGGTTTTTCAATTTGCGATTATTACCTTTTTAATTGGATCTTTTTTAGCAGGTGCTTCACAAAATATGACTCAACTAATCTTTACTCGCGCGCTACAAGGATTAGGTGCTGGTGGCTTAATGGCACTTACATTTGTAATTATTGGCGATATCGTCTCACCAAGAGAGCGTGGTAAATACCAAGGTTATATTGGAGCTGTTTGGGGATTATCTTCCGTAGCTGGCCCACTACTGGGTGGTTTCTTTTCAGATAATGCCACAATTCTAGGAATTTCCGGCTGGCGTTGGATTTTTTATATAAATCTGCCTTTTGGAATTTTGGCGTTAATAATTACCTCAGCAGTCCTTCATATTCCGAAAGTAAAGCGTGAACATAAGATTGATTATTTGGGTGCACTTCTTTTAGTGTTGGCAGTTAGTGCTGTTTTATTAGCAGTCTCAGTTTATGGACCCGAGGATGGATGGACCGATCCAAATACCTTACTTGTATTTGCATTAGGTCTAATTTTAACGCTGATATTCCTATGGCAGGAACAAAGAGCAGCAGAGCCAATTTTACCACTAAGATTATTTAAAAATCATACCTTCTCACTCACATCCACTTTAGCACTCATTATTGGAGCTGGGATGTTTGGCGCAATAGTTATGCTGCCATTGTATTTACAAGTTGTGAAAGGAAATTCTGCCACTGAAGCTGGCTTAAAATTAATTCCATTAATGCTCGGAATCGTTTCCATGTCCATTTTCAGTGGAAAGCAAATTTCCGCAACTGGTAAGTACAAAATATTTCCAATTTTGGGTGCAGCGATTATGACTTTTGGTTTAATTATGATGGCAACCCTAAATGAAGATACCTCATTTGTCTTACTATCAATTTACTCAATTCTCGTTGGTGCTGGCCTAGGATTGTCTATGCAAACAATAGTAATTGCCTTACAAAACTCAGTCGATTTTCAAGATATGGGAATTGCCACCTCTTCTAATACCTTCTTTAGATCACTCGGTGGTGCATTCGGTACGGCAATTTTTGGTACCATTTTTAGCAACAGAGTTGCCTATTACCTTCAAGAAAATTTTGCAACATTAAGTCAATCAAATCCAAAAACGGTGGAAGGATTTGATCCAGCAAAGTTAGAGGTAATCACTGGCAATACTTCAATCATTACCACCCTCCCTCCAGTAATCAGAGATACGGTTTTGCAAAGTTTTACTCAAACTTTTCATATTGTGTTTTATGCTGCAGCACCAGTAACCTTTATTGGCTTTGTCTTAGCCTGCTTTTTAAAGGAAAAGCCATTGCAAAGTAGTTCTGATCATTATGCCGCAAGAACTCAGGCTGCTGGTGAGGCGGTAGGATAAAACGGGTTGTCGAAAACGATTAAAAACCCATTCGCAAGCCTTCCTAGAGAGGTTGCGATACTTTCCACAGTTTCATTTCTAGTTGCAGTAGGTTTTGGTTTAATAATTCCTGCCATACCAATATTTGCTGCATCTTTTGGTGTGAGTAAAACTGCAATCGGTTTAATCATCTCCTGCTTTGCCATAGTGAGATTCGCCTCGGGTTTAGTTTCTGGTCGGCTTGTTGATAAATTTGGTGAGCGCGCAGTACTTGGATTTGGTCTATTTATGGTTTCATTCTTCACACTACTTACTGCTCTGTCTCAAAGTTACTCCCAGTTATTAATTTTTAGGGCGTTAGGTGGTTTGGGATCCTCGATGTTTTCAGTTTCAGCTGGCTCCCTACTTATGAGATCAGTAGATGATAACTATCGCGCTCGAGCTCAATCTCTTTATAACGGTGGATTTTTACTCGGTGGTATATCAGGTCCGGCATTTGGTGGAATTCTTGCCGGCATTTCGCTGAGAGCGCCATTTTTTGTCTACTCAATTTCATTGGCTATGGCAGCAATCACTGCATTGTTTTTCTTAAGTGAAAAAAAATTAGGTAAAAAGGTTGATCTACCTATAAATAAAGTTGGACAGACAACTTTAAATCAAGCACTGAAGTTGCGACCTTATCAAATTGCATTAGTGCTTGCATTCATAAATAACTGGATTTTATTTGGATTACGCTCATCGATATTGCCATTATTTGTAACTGAAAAACTTAATTCAACTGTATCGGTAGCTGGAATTGGCTTAACAATAGGTGCACTAATCCAAGGGCTACTTATGTTAAAGGCTGGAAAATACTCTGATGTAAATGGCCGGAAAGCTGCCATGCTACTAGGTGGGATTTATGTAATGTTTGGAATTCTTATGCTGTCATTTACCACTAATGCCACTATGTACTTTATCTCGATGGCACTTTTTGGTTTAGGAAGTGCATATGTCGGAACGGCACCAGGAAGTGTGGTGGGTGACATTATTAATGGTCGAGGTGGGCAAGTTATTGCAGCCTGGCAAATGGCTGGAGATGCTGGAATGATAGTTGGTCCAATTTTGGTAGGACTATTGACAGATAATTTTAGTTTTCAAGTTGCCTTTTTATTTTCAGCAGGAATCTGGATACTTGCATTGGCATTATCGGCAGTCCTACCAGAGACTAGGGCTTCACATATTGAAAATGATTTAATTCCAGATAAAAATAAACAGGAGCTATGATTTCTCACAGCTCCTGTTAGTAGTATTAAGTTATTGGCGACGTAGAATTGAAATGAGGCGTAATACCTCTAGGTACAACCAAACGATTGTTACCATCAATCCAAAGCCAGCACGCCATGCCTCTTTCTCGGCAACTCCTGATGAGATACCTTTTTGAGTTTGATCAAAATCTAGTACTAGGAACAAGCTAGCTAATGCCACGCCTGCCACCGCTAGAAGCAGACCTAGCCCAGATACACCGTAGAAGCCATAACCTTGACCAACTCCAAAAAATGATGCAACTAATGAAACTAATCCAAGAATAAAGTAACCAATAGCTGCACCAATTAATGCGCGAGTAAATTGAGGTGTAGCCCGTAATGTTCCATTACGGTACATAATTAGTACACCAGCAAAGGCTGCGATGGTTCCGATTACTGCTTGGCTAACAATTCCAGGGTAGAAACTTTCATAATAGTGACTTAATGTTCCAAGCGCTAAGCCCTCTAAAGCGGCATAAGCAATAACCAATCCTGGCTTAATATTTTTGCTAAAGCTAATAATCATTGCCAGGGCAAAGCCACCTAAAAATCCTAGAAGGACGGCACCCATGCCAAGGTTGGCAGTCCAGGCAAATGCACCGACAACTAGTAGTACAGCAAATAAAAATCCAGTTTTCGCAACCACATCTTCCATGGTCATGCGACCTGTGCGCATTGATGAGGCTGCTGGAGCGTTGTAACTCTGCTCTAATTGATCAACGTGCATTGTGCCAGGTTGATTAAACGCCTTGCCAAGTACAGGGTTTGAACTCTTCATTCTTCTCCTTATTTAGAAGTAGCTGACAACCATTAGTCAGTCACTTAGGTAGTAAACAAATATTAATCTCTCCCAATTCCCACCGCTAATACAACGGGGCGGTCGGAACTTAAACTTTGCTGAAGATTCGATTAGATGAGCGTGCCCCCGGTGGGGGTCGAACCCACACTTGTGCGATTTTAAGTCGCATGCCTCTGCCATTGGGCTACAGGGGCGAATCTTCAGGGGGTAAATCTACCTGTATTTTTTGCTCCCTAAACCCAAGCAACTTTGCCCTAATCGACTAGTGACCAAGCCATACCATCCAAGATATCTGACTCAGAAGCTACAAACTCACTTGCTCCAGTAGCGGCCATAACTCTTGATAGCACTAATGACCCAGCAGTTATCACATCAACTCGACCAGGATGCATATAACCTAATTCTGCTATCTCATTTTTCTGCATAGATTGAAGCATTGCAGAAACTTTATAAACCTTATCAGCGGATATTCGAGATAAATGAATTAAATTTCGATCATATTCCTTTAATTCAAGTGCTGCAGCAGCCACTGTGGTAGCTGTTCCAGCCACAGCAATTAAAGTTTTTGCAGCAGAAATTGGAACTATAGCTGCTGCTTGTGCAATTGCTTTATCGATATCAACAATTGCTCTAGCTACCTGATCCATTGTCGCCGGCTGAGTGTTTAAATGTCGCTCACTCATCCGGACGCACCCAATATCAACACTTTTTGCAAACTCAACTTTTTCATGCCCATACACAAACTCAGTAGAACCACCGCCAATATCCACAACTAAAAAAGGTGCATCGCTCTGCTTTAGTCCTTTAGTTGCGCCAAAATATGAAAGTTTTGCCTCTTCATCACCAGGAATAACCTCAACTTCAACTCCCAAAATATTCTTTACACCATCGGTAAATAAACTTCTATTTTTTGCATCTCGGGTTGCTGAGGTTGCACAAAATCTAATTTTTTCAACTGACTTGCTCACAATCTCCTCATTAAAGTTATCGACAGCCGCTAGTGTTCGATCAATCGCATCTGGTTGAAATAATTTATTCTTATCAACGCCTTGACCTAATCGAACTACCTCCATACTTCTTACAATCTCTTTAAACTCACCATTATCAATATCAGCTATCAGTAATCGAATTGAGTTTGTGCCACAGTCGATTGCGGCTACTCGAGTCATTAATCATTCCGTTCTTTTAAATTAGAAATCACACTACATGGCTTGACTTGCCACCATTGGTCCAATTCATTTAATGCTTCATCACCTAATGGATTAACACCAGAGCCCGCAGCTAATGAGTGAGCGACTAGAGAGTGCAAACACTTAACCCGATCTGGCATTCCACCCGCAGTTACCCCTTCAATCTCTGGAACATAAAGTTTTAGCTCCTTGGCTAGTGCCGACCGGGCTGCCTCATAATCAATATGTGCTGCTTGGTAATTACCCGCTAACTCTAGATCGGTTAATAATCGTTCATTCATTTTCGCCATAATTCCTGAACTTTCTAGAGTTGATATGGCTGCAGTTAGTTTTGGACAAGTCGCATAGTAAAAAGTTGGAAATGGGGTGCCATCGGCTAATCGAGGTGGTGTTTCAACTACATCTGGAGCACCACATGGACAGCGATGAGCTACCGCCGAGACATCTCTTGGAGTTCTACCCAACTGTGCTTCGACTATCTCTAAATCAAATTGAGTAGGTGCTTCTCTGACAAACTCATTTTCAGGATGAACCATTTTTATTGATTTACATTGGTACTTGTAATCGATGAAATTAATCTTGAATACCAAGGAATTCCAATAGGTAATAGCTCTGAAACCTTCGGCTCTAAATCATTTTGAGTAATTTCATTATTTCCAACCACTATATATTGTCTCTCTCCTGGAAAAACAAAATGAAGCCTAGCCCGAGCTTGGCTTGCAATATATTCAGGGTCATCCCATAATTCCAATTCCTTGGCTGCCTTTTCCAGCATTGCTTGATTATCAGCTAATTGATTCTGAAGTGAATTTATTTGTGCTTTTTGAGTGAAGTAATGTTGAAGCGGTGGGGCTAGTGTCACAGCGATAGCAAATAAAACTATGCCAGCAATTAACGCCCGATTAGACAAACCGCGCTTTTTTAAATTAGATTGAATTGATCGTCTAGATTTAGCTATTAATCCTGCAGCGAAAAATCTTCGTCCAGCCATAGTTTTTCTTACTTAAACCTTGGAAACGCAGATTTACCAGCATAAGTGGCATAACTTCCGAGCTCTTCTTCGATTCGTAGAAGTTGATTGTATTTTGCAACTCTCTCTGATCGAGCTGGAGCGCCAGTTTTGATTTGACCGCAACTTAGTGCAACAGCCAAATCTGCAATAGTTGTATCTTCAGTCTCACCTGACCGATGACTCATCATTGACCTATAACCATTCTTGTGAGCAAGATTTACTGCGTCGATTGTTTCAGTCAAGCTACCAATTTGATTTACTTTAACGAGCAATGCATTAGCTGTATTGCTATCAATTCCTTGCTGTAGGCGCTCTATATTGGTTACAAATAAATCATCACCAACAATTTGTACTTTCTGCCCCAATACATTAGTCAATTTTGCCCATCCACCCCAATCATTTTCATCAAGTGGATCCTCGATTGAAACTAAAGGATAAGCAGCCACCAACTCACTGTAGTAATTAATCATTTGATCTGAAGTTAACTTCTTTCCCTCAAAGTTATAGGAGCCATCCTCAAAAAACTCAGTAGCAGCGACATCCATGGCAAGTGCAATCTGTGATCCCGCCTTAAAGCCAGCGATAGAAACTGCCTCTAAAATCAAATCGAGAGCCGCTCTATTACTTGCTAGGTTTGGGGCAAAACCACCCTCGTCACCAATACTTGTAGCTAAACCTTTTTTCTTTAATACTGATTTCAAACTATGGTAAATCTCAGCACCCCATCTTAAAGATTCCTTAAATGATTGTGCGCCAATTGGCGCAACCATAAACTCTTGAATATCGACATTAGTGTCGGCATGGGCACCACCATTTAAAATATTCATCATAGGTACTGGCAGAATTTTCGCATCACTACCACCTAAAAATTTAAATAAAGATTGATTTGCACTTATAGAAGCTGCCCTTGCTGTCGCTAAAGAAACGCCTAAAATTGCGTTTGCACCAAGCACGGATTTATTTTTTGTACCATCAAGTGAAATCATTTTTTCATCAAGCACTCTTTGATTTTCAGCAGTTAGGCCAACTACTACCTTTGAGATTTTTTCGTTTATGTTTTTCACCGCAGTCTCTACACCCTTACCAAGATATCGACTGCCACCATCTCTTAACTCAACTGCTTCAAATGCACCTGTAGATGCTCCGCTAGGCACCGCTGCTCTTCCAATAACTCCATTATCTAAAACAACTTCAACTTCAACCGTTGGATTTCCACGGGAGTCTAATATCTCTCTAGCATTTACTTTCTTAATTACTGACACAAGAATCTCCCATTAATAAGTTTTAGATTTTATAGATGAATTCTACCTTGACTCGTGAATCTTAATTCGCTCAATCAGCGATTTTGCAGCACTTCGTAGCGCAGCCTCAGGGTCTATTCCCTTTTCAACTGCTTGAGCAATTAGTCCAAGCAGGAGCTCGCCAAATTGATCCTCAGTTATCTCAGGCGAAATAGAAACTGACTTAGAAATCGGAAGTTGAGCATCCAATTTATTAATTCGGTAAATTATTTTAGTTGCAAGCGATAGTGCGGGCTGCGCTAGGGGAACTCCATCTATTAATGAAGTTCGACCCTTTTCAGCTGCCTTTTGAGATTCCCAGTTTTCTAAAACCTCTTCACTGCTTCCGACTTTAGTTTCACCAAATACATGTGGATGACGCCGAATTAATTTATCGGCAACGCCCTTCGCTACATCTTCAATATCAAAAGGAGAATCTATATCCTCCTCAGCCATTCTTGAATGAAAGTAGACTTGAAGCAGTAAATCTCCCAACTCCTCTTTCATATCAGCCTTATCATTATTTTCAACTGCTTCAATGAATTCATATGACTCTTCCAGCAAATACTTTAGAAGTGATGCGTGATCTTGCTCTGCATCCCATGGACAGCCACCTGGTGAGCGAAGTTTGTCCATAACTTCGCGCAACCTAAGAAGTTCTGAGCCCATATTATTTACTAGGGTGCTGGAGTTACTGCACCATCAGTAACATCATCTGCTTCAATCGCTGCTGAAGTTGGATTCCACTTTCCATATTTAGAATTAACCTCTACGCCAAGTTTTGCTGCCATTGCTACCAAGGCTTTTGAAACTTCACTACTTGCTTGCGACTCTGGGATTCCCTTAGCAATTGAATCTGAATTTAGGCGATCAACAATAATTAGGATTCTTAAATAATCATTAAATGAGGACTCGGCCAAGTTCGCACTTATTAGTGCGTTTGGTAAGTTTGCTTCACCACCAATTTGTGATGTTATCTGATCTCGTCGCTGAGCTACATCTGAAGGGGTTACAACAAAATTTCTTTCAGTTGCAATTTGATCAAAGAGAACCTTTACGATTGCAAATTGGGCCTGGTTTCTTAATAGTTGTTTTCCTTCTATTAAATCCATTTGTGATGTGTCTACACTCTTTCGTGCTGCAAGCATTTCATCAACAATTGCTTGAATTTTGCTTGCTTTGATTTCGGTGTCGCCAATAGATACACCAGCTCCCATACTTGAACATCCTGAAACTAAAACCAAAACTGCAATTAATGTCGATATCTTCTTGATAAGTCTCATTCTTAAATTCCTATAGGTTTATTTTGCTATTGGCGGGTGTGATCAAATTATTAATAACTTCATCTACCCAGGTCAGGATGGAAGTATTCCCTACCCTAGGGCTATCAATCCAATTTGGAGTAGTGGGTCTACTGACTAAGAGGGTTTGGGAGGCGTTTTTATAGATAGAGCCGGGGTAAATCCTTGATAATTTCAATTGCGCAGATTCTGAAAGAGTTATCGGATAGAGCCGTAAATTTTTTCCTGAGAATGAAACATCAGTTATGCCCAAAGACTTTGCAAACAATCGCAAGGATGCAACCTTAAGCAAATCTTCGGCTGGTTCAGGTAAATCACCAAATCTATCTAATAATTCAGATTTGATTTCAGATAAAGCTTCATTGCTAGAAGCATCTGCCAATCGTCGATAAACATCTAATCGAAGCCTTTCAGAATCAACATATGTAATAGGTAGATTTGCATTAAGAGGAAGTTCAATTTTGCAATCTATCCGTTTAGGCTTATTTTCAAAATAGCCACTCTTGAACTCTTCAACTGCATCAGCCACCATGCGCATATACAAATCAAATCCAACTTCAGCAATATGACCAGATTGTTCACCGCCCAAAAGATTTCCGGCTCCCCTTATTTCTAAGTCTTTTAACGCCACCTGCATACCTGCCCCTAAATCTGTATTAGTAGCTATTGTTGTTAGCCGATCATGTGCTAACTCTGAAATTGGCTGCTCAGTTGGATAAAGAAAATATGCATATGCCCGCTCTCTACTCCTACCAACACGACCTCTTAGCTGATGAAGTTGAGATAATCCAAATAGGTCAGAGCGATCAACAATTAAGGTGTTTGCATTTGGAATATCTATACCACTTTCAATTATTGTCGTGCAAAGTAGTAAATCAAACTCTCTATTCCAAAAGGATAAAATAACTTCTTCTAAAATTCTCTCATTCATTTGGCCATGTGCAATACCCACCCTAATACCGGGAACCAAAGTTTTAATTTTTTCAGAGACTAATTCAATACTTTCAACTCTATTGTGAATGTAAAAAACTTGTCCATCTCTTAATAACTCTCGATGGATTGCCGCTGCTACCTGCTTATCATCATATGGTCCAACATAAGTAAGTACTGGATGTCTTTCCTCTGGCGGGGTAGTTATATTAGACATCTCCCGTATTCCAGTAATAGCCATTTCCAGGGTTCTAGGAATTGGAGTTGCAGACATAGAAAGCACATCAATATTTGTTCGAGCTTTCTTCAACTCCTCTTTATGTTCAACCCCAAATCTTTGCTCTTCATCAACTACCAATAAGCCTAAATTTAGAAATTCAATATCTTTTGATAGTAAGCGATGGGTTCCAATCACTATATCTATCACACCTGATTTTAGTTGAGCGATTATTTCTTTAACTTCAGAGGTTGAATTAAATCGAGATAACGCAGCTACTTTGATTGGAAAACCTGAGTACCGAGTTGAAAAAGTCTTGAAATGTTGTTGAACTAAAAGAGTTGTTGGAACCAAGATCGCAACCTGTTTTCCATCTTGAACTGCTTTAAATGCCGCCCGAACCGCAATTTCAGTTTTTCCATATCCAACATCTCCGCAAACGATTCGATCCATGGGGTTGGGTTTTTCCATATCTTGCTTAACTTCATCAATAGTGGCCTGCTGATCAATTGTCTCCACAAACGGAAAACTATCCTCTAATTCTTTTTGCCACGGAGTATCTGGTGAGAACGCAAAACCAGGTGCACTCATTCTTGCCGCATACAATCGAATCAATTCAGCTGCAATTTGTTTGACAGCTTTTCTTGCTTTTCGCTTACTTGTCTGCCAATCAGAACCGCCTATTCGATTTAATGTAGGCGACTCTCCGCCAACATATTTAGTTACTTGCTCTAAAGTATCTGTTGGAACAAATATACGATCTGCCGGTTGTCCTCGTTTTGAAGGGGCATACTCAATAACCAAATACTCGCGTGCAGCTCCATTATTAGTTCTAGTAATTAACTCTACGTATCGACCAACTCCATGTTGCTCATGAACAACATAATCTCCAGAATTTAGTTGAAGTGGATCAATCGCTTTCCTTCGCTTAGAGGGCATTCTGGCCAAATCCTTGTCAGCACTTTTCTGCCCTGAAATATCCTTATCCGAAATGATAACGAACTTATATTCCTGACTGAGAAAGCCATGTTGAATATCTGACTTAATCAACTTAACTAGATTATTATCTAGATCAAAATTACTTTGAATTTGGTTTGGTATTTCATTTGAATTTAGCAACTCACTAAATCTAGTTAAAGTTCCAGATGCTTTAGCGGTAAAAATTACTGTAAAACCTTTCTTTTGCCACTGGCTTATATCCCTAAGTGCATTCTCATACTTATTCTCATAGCTCTCTATTTCTTCAACGAAATTTAATTTAGAATCCTCCGGAGTACTTACATATTTATTTAGAGTGCGCCAACTATGATTTTTTATTGCTGAATGTGCCTTTATCTCATCTAGTTGGTAAAAACCGCCAACTCCTAATTTATTACTCAACTCGATAGGTGCAGATATCGCTTGCGCATTTGACCAACCAATATTTGACCAAGCAGCTTGAAGAAATTCATTATTAGTTTCTACTAGATCCAAAGATCTACTACGAATTCTTGGTTCATCAACAAGCCAAATTTGGCTTGCGTTCGATAAATAATCTGTGAGCATTTTAAAACTTTCAACTAAGCCTGCGGCCAAGGACTCAATACCCTCAAAATAAATTCCTGCGGCAATTTTTTCTGTTAACTCACTAATTTCTGGAAAGTTATTACCTAGTTCTTGAGCTTTTTGCTTCAAATTATCATCAATAAGTAACTCTCTACATGGATAAATTACAATCTCATTTAAGATCTTATCCATAGATCTTTGGTCTGATATTGAAAAATAATTAAGTTCATCAATTTCGTCGCCAAAAAAATCAATTCTTATCGGATGCTCTTGATCGGCCGGAAATAAATCTAATATGCCACCTCTAACTGCAAACTCTCCCCGACGCTCGACTAAATCTGCTCGCGTAAATCCAAACTTTATTAATAAGGTAATTAATTCACTCATATTAAACGTAGCATTACTTTTTATTCTTATTTTAGAAGCATCTAAATCATTTGAAATAATGGGCTGCAATAAGGCTCGGATAGAACAAACTACAATTTTTGTCTGATTACTAATGATTTTATCTAGCGCTCTAAATCGAGCAGTGACTGTATCTGCCTTTGGACTCAATCTTTCATGCGGCAAAGTCTCCCAAGCTGGAAAATTAATTACTTGATCACTACCAATTAGAGAAGATATTTCAGCTGCCAACTCTTCAGAATGGCGGGTTGATGTGGTTACTACCAATAGTGGCGACTTGGCAGTAGCCGCGAGCAAACTATGGATAGCCGAAGGTGCAATTAAATTTTCATTTAACTCTAAATATTCAGTAACTGGATCTAAAAGCTTATTAAATAGATTTAACACTTTTAGCCCCTCCTAGAAAACGCCAGATACCCCCACTTCGAAAATGAAGGGGGGTGGTGGTTAATTCTATGGCCAATTTAGGGCAGTCGTAGCCAAAATGGTGTGCTTACGAATTAATAACCTGTAATGATTAAGCCATGAGTTCGACCACTGAAAATGCCAGTCTAAGAAATGATGTTCGAAAATTAGCAGATTTATTAGGCCAAACTTTAGCTCGTCAGGAGGGCGAAGAATTACTTTCATTGGTTGAAGCCGTTCGCCTAAGTGTTCGTGAGGGTAAACAAGACAAAGTACTTAGCACCTTAACTGATAAACAAACAGTTTCACTAGTTAGGGCATTTAGTAACTATTTTAATTTAGCAAATGTTGCAGAACAGGTTGATAGAACCAAAGTACTAGCCGAGGTAAGAAAAGCAAGTGGTTCGTGGATTAGTAAAACTATTGATCATATTTTAGAGGCTCAAGAAAAAGATAAGAGCTTTAATAAAAATGATTTACAACAGTGGGTAGATAATTTTTCAGTTAGGCCAGTTTTTACTGCACACCCAACAGAAGCAGCAAGGCGGTCAGTCTTAAGCAAAATGACCACCATTGCAGAGTTATTAGAGCAGCCAGATACACAATTAAAGACTGAAAGATTAGCTGAGGCCATTGATTTACTTTGGCAAACTGATGAATTAAGACTTGGTAGACCAGAGCCTCTAGATGAAGCAGTTAACTCTATTTATTACCTAGATGAGTTAATGCAAGAAATTGTTCCTGAGGTTTTAGCGAGCTTTGCCAAAGAAGTTAAAAGGTTGGGAGTTAATCTTTCACCGGCTGCTAAACCTTTATCATTTGGCACTTGGATTGGTGGCGATCGCGATGGTAATCCACATATAACCTCGGAAGTGACTAAATCAGCAATTCTTCTTCAAAATTCACACTTTACCCGTGCGATTACAAAACATTTAGATGAGTTAAGGCAAGCCCTATCAATATCTACCAAGCTAGCTGGTGTGTCGATTGAATTAGAAAAATCTCTCGCACAAGATTTAGAAAAACTTCCTGAGATTGAAGCTAGGTACCGCAGAATCAATGTTGAGGAACCATACCGATTAAAAGCTACTGCAATCGGACATAAATTAATTCTCACTCAAGCTCGCCATGCTGCTGGATTACCACATTTTCCTGGCCGAGATTACAAAGATACGGCAGAGCTACTTTCGGATTTAGAAATTATGCGTGCCTCGCTTATGGCAAATAATGGCGAGCTTATTGCGACTGGACTCCTAGAGCGGGTAATTAGAACTATAAACGCATTTGGATTAACTCATGCCACAATGGATATTCGAGAGCACTCTGGGGTGCATCGTAATCTGCTAACTCAAATTTATGGAGAAATTAATAGTAATTTAATTTCTAATGAGCTGAACTCTAAAGAAAAAATAGAAATTAAAAATCTGGATGAGGTTAGCGATCGATGCTATAAAACCTTTTTAGCGGTGAATGAATTAATTGATCGGTTTGGGTCAGAAGTTATTGAGAGTTACATAATATCGATGACTCGATCCGCTGAAGATGTCCTAATTGCAGCCGTGATTGCTAAGCATGCTGGGTTGATTTCATTAGATGAAAGTAAGCCATTTGCAAAAATTGGCTTTGTGCCTTTACTTGAAACCGTTGCTGAGCTAAGAGCAGCCGGTGAAATTTTGGATCAGTTATTAAGTGATAAAAATTATCGAAAAATTATCTCACTTCGCGGAGAACTCCAAGAGGTAATGCTTGGTTACTCAGATTCAAACAAGGATGCAGGCATTACTACTAGCCAGTGGGAAATACATAAAGCCCAAAGAAAATTAAGAGATGTGGCAATTAAACATGGAATTAAATTGCGACTGTTTCATGGTAGAGGTGGCTCAGTTGGTCGAGGTGGTGGACCTACTTATGATGCTTTAATTGCACTTCCATGGGGCTCAATTGATGGCCATATCAAAATGACAGAACAAGGAGAGGTAATCTCAGATAAGTATGGATTACCAGCACTAGCAAAGGAAAACTTAGAGTTAACGCTGGCTGCCGCCCTTGAGGCGACTGTATTAAATAGAAAGCCTAGACAATCCTCGGGTGATTTAAATACTTGGAATGATTGTATGGATTTGATTAGTGATAGCGCTTTTACTGCTTATCGCAAATTAGTTGATGATCCAAACCTGCCCGCATACTTTTATCAATCAACCCCGGTTGAGCAATTAGGAAATTTATTTTTAGGTTCACGCCCATCTCGAAGACCAGATGCAGCAAGTGGCCTGGAATCACTGCGAGCAATTCCTTGGGTATTTGGTTGGACGCAAAGTCGTCAAATTGTCCCAGGATGGTATGGAGTTGGCTCTGGTTTAAAGGCAGCACGAGAGGCTGGAAAGAGTGAACTGCTAAAAACCTTACTTAAAGAGTGGCACTTCTTTAGAACCTTTATTAGTAATGTAGAGATGACACTTGCTAAAACTGATTTTGTCGTAGCTGAACGTTATGTAAAAACATTAGTAGATCCTTCATTACACAAAATATTTGAACAAATTAAAGTCGAGTTTGAGTTAACTGTTAAAGAATTATTGTTAATGACGGGTGAAAGTGAGATTTTAGGAAACCAACCAATTCTGGCTAGAACATTACATATTCGAGATACTTATTTAGCGCCTTTGCAGCTATTGCAGGTATCCTTACTTGCTCGAGTCCGGGAGCAAAAAAATCCAGATCCAGTCTTAACCAGAGCATTGTTATTGACTATAAATGGAGTTGCTGCCGGGTTAAGAAATACTGGCTGATTAATCGTTAAAATTTGTTTGAGCTTTATCCAAACCATTTAAAACTAGTGACTCAACAGCTGCGGCGCCTCGCTTCAAAAACTCACTCAAGCTTTGCTTTTCCTCTTTTGAGAATTGTTTTAAGACAAAATCCGCCGGATCTTGCCCGCCAATTGGTCTGCCGATTCCCATTCTGATTCGAAAGTATTCTGAACTTCCTAGCGAGGCAGTAATTGACTTTAATCCATTGTGCCCGTTATCACCGCCGCCTAACTTAATTCTCAAATTATTAAATGGTAGATCTAATTCATCATGAATAACAATTATCTGTTCCAGTGGAATTTTATAAAAGTCTGCTAGAGCACGGGTTGGTGCTCCATACTCATTCATGTAGCCGAGTGATTTGGCCAATAGTAAATTCTCACTTGAACACTTAACTTCAGAAATTTCCATACGAGATTTGTGTGAAGAAAATTTTTGATTTTCTGAAAGTAAATTTAATACCAGCTGACCAATATTGTGACGAGTTTTTTCATACTCTGGTCCAGGATTTCCTAGACCTACCACAAGCCAACGATTAGCCATAAGTTAAGGCTAGTCCTTACTTGCTCTTCTTATCCTTCTTATCATCACCCTCAGTAGGAGCTGCAGCAGCAGCTTCACCTTCAGCAGGTGCAGCAGCAGCTTCACCTTCAGCAGGAGCGGCTGCAACGGCAACCTCTTCCACTTCAGCAGATTTAACAGATAGGTGAACAACTGTCATCTTAGGATCACTTATCAACTTAACGCCCTCTGGCAATACCACCTCTGATGCAGTCTTTGACTCACCAGCCATCATTCCTTCCATATTTAGCATTAAGAAGGCTGGAATATTTGTAACATCAACTTCGACCTCAATTGAGTTGTTGGTGTGTTCCAAAATTCCATCTTGATCATACTTACCTTCAGTATGTACTGGAACAGATACAACTACACGCTCGCCACGACGAACTATTACTAAATCAATATGCTCCAATAATCCAGTAAGTGGATCACGGCTTACAGATTTTGGAAGTGTTAGCTCAGTGTGATCATCTAACACAACATCAATCAAAACGTTTGAGGTTTTCAGTGCAACGCCGAGCTCTCTAGAAGGAAGTGCAACATGTTGTGGCTTTTCACCATGACCATAAATAACTGCAGGGATTAAACCATCACGGCGAGAACGGCGAGCAGCACCTTTACCAAACTCGGTACGGCGAGCGCCCTTGATTGAAATCTCAGCCATTGCATTCTCTCTCTTCTACTTGGAACTATTTCTAGTTACATACGTTCCCTAGAGAGAGCCGTCGATTACGGATAAAACCCTCGCCGGAACGTGGGGCTAGATTAGCGAACCCTTGGCCAAAAGGACAAATCCTTAATTTATCTGATGTAAGCCGCTTGCCAGAAGGGCTAATAAAAGCGAGGGCGGTGAGTTAGGTAGCAAAATAGAGCCTCAAACTAGCCATACAGATCCAGTTATTTCTTTGTACTTAATTTATCGCGAGTTTAAATATTTCAAATCTCGTACTACTTTTGATTTTGAAGTGCTGAAATCTCTGTTTTTGCTATATCTACTGCATTACTTAAAAAACAGGATGGGTTATCCAAAACTATTTGCCAGCCTTCAATTTTAACCGTTTTTTCGCTAGACAATAATTTTTCATTAAAAACTTTAACAGTTTCCTCGCACTTCTTAGCAGCCTCATTATTATTACTTGGATCACTGGAGTTAGAACAGGCAGTTAAAAATAGAATAGCTACTGCAAGATAAGAGATAGAAAGTTTTTTAAGCATAGAAAAATTATATCTAAAAAATTATCAGCTATGCCCATCAAAAAGGCTGGTTACTGAGCCATCCTCAAACACCTCTCTGATTGCTCTGGCAAGTAGAGGTGCAATTGAAAGTACAGTGAGATTATCGAATCTACTCTCTTCAGGAATAGGTAGCGTATTAGTAACTACCACTTCAGAGACTCGAGATTTCTTTAATCTATCAATTGCTGGACCTGATAAAACTGCATGGGTGGCTGCAATAATTACATCTTTTGCGCCTGCATCAATAAGTGCATCTACTGCTTTAGTAATAGTGCCAGCAGTATCGATCATGTCATCAATAACCACACAGGTCATTCCCTTTACATCACCGACAACCTTGCCAGTTACTGACTCATTTGGAACTCTTGGATCCCGAGTTTTATGAATAAATGCAATGCTGCATCCGCCTAATAAATCACTCCAACGCTCGGCAACTCTAACTCGACCTGAGTCTGGAGAAACAATTACTAAATTATTTCGATCAACTTTACTACCGACATAATTTGTTAAGAGTGGTAACGCGAATAAGTGATCAACTGGACCATCAAAAAATCCTTGAATCTGCGAAGTATGTAAATCAACACACATTAATCGATCAGCACCAGCTGTTTTAAAGAGATCTGCCATTAACCTGGCTGAGATTGGTTCACGGCCGCGATGTTTTTTATCTTGGCGGGCATACCCATAAAACGGGGCAACCACGGTAATACGTTTTGCTGATGCTCGCTTTAGCGCATCAACCATAATTAACTGCTCCATGATTTGTTTATTGACTGGCGCACTATGGCTTTGAATTACAAATGCATCACTGCCTCGAACACTTTCTTCAAATCTGACAAATATTTCACCATTTGCAAAGTCATATGCAGAGGTTGGTGTAATCGGAATCCCAAGCTCAGATGCGACCTCATCTGCTAACTCTGGATAGGCTCGACCCGTAAATAAGCGCAAACGTTTTTCGGAGGATAAACGCAATTCGTTCAGTTTAGCTTCCCCCTCACTGTGGTGAACCTAGGTTAACTCTACTAGTAATTGCTCACTCTTTTGCACCAGCTTTTTTTGCTGCTGCTGCAGATTTACTATCTTTACGCTTTTTCAGTACCCAACCTAATATATTTACTTGCCTAGCACGACCAATTCCCATCGCCCCTGCTGGCACATCTTCATTTATCACTGAACCTGCGGCGGTATAGGCACCATCTCCAACTGTTACCGGCGCTACCAACATGGTGTCACTGCCAATTCGAACCTGATCACCAATTTTGGTTTGGTGCTTATTTTCGCCATCATAATTAACAAATACGGTAGCAGCACCAATATTGCTCTCTTGCCCAATCTGCGCATCACCAACATATGAAAGATGTGCCACCTTTGAACCTTTACCAATGGTTGAATTCTTAACCTCAACAAATGCACCGACCTTGCTCTCATTATCTAGAACAGTACCTTTGCGTAAATATGTGTATGGGCCTACTCTTACACCGCTTCCAATCTTAGATTTTGTAGCAAAACTCTCCACAACTTGTGCATGCTTTAACACTTCGCAGTCAATTAAAGTAGTGCGCGGTCCTATTATTGCTCCTGATTGAATATAAGATTTTCCACCAATTGAACTAGATGGAAAGATCACCACATCAGAGTCAATTCTTACCTCAAAATCAATCCAGGTAGTGGTCGGATCCATGATAGTTACACCATTTTTCATATGAAAATAATTTATTCGATCACGCATTATGGCAGCACATTCAGCTAATTGAGTTCTATCATTTATTCCAAGAGTTTCCGTATAATCATTGGCCAAAATTGCATATGCATTAGATCCATTCTTATTGATTAATGCAATCACATCTGTTAGGTATAGCTCTTTTTGGGCATTTTTACGTTCTAGATTATCTATTACCTGGCGCAAAGTTTGGATATCAAATAAGTAGACTCCGGTATTGATTTCATCAATAGCTCTTTGAGATTCATTGGCATCTTTTTCCTCAACTATTTGGGAAATTAATCCAAAATCTTCCCTAATTATTCGGCCATAACCGGTCGGATCTGGTAGCAATGTTGTTAAAACGGAGGCTTGATTCCCATCACTATGGTGAGCATCAATAAATTCCTGCAAAGTTCGGCTGGTTAGCAGAGGAGTATCACCGGCCAAAATAAGAACCGTGCCAGTGCCCTTATGTTCAGCTAATGCAAGTTGCGCTGCACCGCCAGTTCCATTTCGCTTTTTTTGCTCAACTATTTTAATTTTTGAAGAGATTGATGATAGGTGCTCTACCACTGCATCTTTATCAGCGCCAACAACTACCGTAGTGTTTTTTGCTGAAAGTGGAGCAACTGCTGCTAGAACATTCTCGATAATGGTGCGACCAGCAATCTCATGAAGCACCTTTGCCTTATTTGATTTCATCCTGGTGCCATCACCTGCTGCTAGGACAATGACAAGATCTAACTTACTCATCATTCGCCCCTTTCTTTTGGTGGCTCCGCCACCAGGTATCGATCCTGGACCCTGAGCTTCAAAGGCTCATGTGCTAGCCACTACACAATGGCGGAACCTGAATTATCCCTTATAACTGGATAATTTAAAAACTTTCAATTATTCGTGCGCCAGAAACTGGTCCTGTTGCTCTAACAACTGATGAAACAACCCCACTTGCACTTAATGCAACAGTTAAATCCATTGCATGCTCATCATCAGTGACTAAAAATGCAACTGTTGGGCCTGAACCAGAGACAATCCCGCCAAGTGCACCATAATCAACACCTACATCTAAAACTAATCTAAGTGCTGGCCTTAATGAACAAGCTGCAGATTGCAAATCATTGGTTAAAGATTTACCTAACGCCTTAGCATCACCTGCTCTAAGTGCTTGCATTAATGGCTCACTAACTTGTGGTGTTGCAATCGATAATCCCTCACGTAATCGATCACACTCTTGATAAACAGATGGCGTTGCTAAGCCTTGTCCCGAAAGAGCTAGTACCCAAAAATAATTTCCTTTAGCAAGTGCCGGAGTTATTTGATCGCCTCGACCTGATCCAATTGCAACTCCACCACAAATAGAAAAGGGGACATCACTGCCAATTTTGCTTCCGACGGATTCCATTTCATCCCTTGAAAGTCCTAATTCAAATAATGAATCTAAGCCAACTATGACACCTGCTGCATCAGCACTACCTCCTGCCATTCCGCCTGCAACTGGGATCTCTTTTTTCAATTTTATTTCTAAATCGATTGGCAGATCGTAATTTTTAATCATTAACTCTGCAGCACGAATGGCCAAATTACTATTATCAGCAGGCACCCCATTTGAGGTTTGCCCTGAAATATCAAGACTTAAGCCATTGCCATTTGGTGCAGTAGCCACACTTACATCATCAAAAAGTGAGATTGCTTGAAAAACTGTTGTAACTTCATGATAGCCATCACTGCCTAACGGGCCAACAGATAATTGCAGATTTACCTTTGCCGGCACTCTGGCAACAACACCTCTAGATCTCATGATGTCAAAGCGTATTGCTTTAATAACTTACTTGGTGGAATTGCCGTTAACTAGTTTCTTGCCAATTGAGTAAAACTGTTCAACCGTCAAAACCTCTCCACGAACAGTCGGGTCTATGCCGGCTGAAATCAAAATTTGCTCAGCATTGGCTCCTAATAACTGTGATAGCGCACTTCTAAGCATCTTTCTGCGTTTCGCAAATGCCTGATCAATTACTGAAAAGGTTGCCAATCTTTCACTTTCGCTACCTAGCTCTTTAATACGATCAAATTTCACTAGTGAAGAATCAACATTTGGAATTGGCCAAAAAACTGATCTACTTACCATTCCAGCTAACTTAAGATTTGCCCACCAGTTAGCCTTAGCCGTTGGTGAGCCATAATCTTTATTGTTAGCAACTGCAGCAAGACGATCTGCTACCTCACTTTGTACCATCACTACACCTCTGGTAATTGATGGAAATTTTTCTAATATATTTAATAAGACTGGAACAGAGATGTTATAGGGCAAATTTGCAACTAATACTGTCGGCTTAATCGGTAACTCGCTAATAGTCATTGCATCTTGATTTAGAGTGATCAATTTGTCTTTATTAAATCCACGCTCACTAGCTGTAATTGGAAGCTGATTTGCAAGTCGATCATCAATTTCTACTGCCACTACCTGATTAGCTTGCTCTAAAAGAGCAAGAGTTAAAGATCCTAAACCTGGCCCTATTTCAAGAGCAATATCAGATCTATTAACTTCAGCAATCTTAACTATTTTTCGACAGGTATTTGCATCAACTACAAAATTTTGCCCTAATTTCTTTGTTGGCTTTAAATTCATTTTTTCAGCTAATGCTCTAATCTCTACTGCGCCCAACAAATTTGTCATTTAAAACTACCAAAAATTCGTTCAGAGTTTTCAGAAATAGCTTGCGCTAAATAATCGGCCGAAACTCCTCGTACATCAGCAATTACTCGTAAGGTATTTGGGATTTGTGCTGGAGTATTTAATGAACCTCGATTTGGCATTGGACATAGAAATGGTGAATCTGTCTCTACTAGTAGTAACTCAATAGGAACTAAAGCTGCTGCAGCTCTTAGCTCTGGTGCATTTTTAAAGGTAACTGTGCCGGCAAATGATAAAAAGTAATTGTTTTCGATACATTCTCTAGCCATCTGAGTATCTCCAGAAAAACAATGAAAGATCGTATTAGTAGGCGCGCCTTCCTCGATTAGTAAATCAAGTACAGCGCGATGTGCATCTCGATCATGTATTACTAATGCTTTTTTATTATCTTTGGCAATTTTGATATGTCGGCGAAATGAATATTTTTGTTTGTCTTGTAACTCAGATGGAGTACGGAAAAAATCTAATCCGGTTTCACCAATTGCCCTAACTCTAGGATGTGAGGCGAGATTTTCAATTACTTTTAAATCTTTTTCCAAATCATCAACGACAGGGGCCTCATTTGGGTGAAGAGCCACAGCTGCCAATACTCGGCCAATAAATGCTTCGGCACATTTGACTGACCATATTGATTGCTCAGCCGAATAGCCAACTTGCACCACTCGATCAATACCAACAGATTCTGCTTCATCTAGTGAGGCTTTAATTAAAGGTGAATCAGGTTCACTGTTATGAATTAGCTCAAGATGTGCATGCGAATCAACAGTTTTACTATTAAGGGGAAGTGGCAGAGGACCAGGTTTTCTATCTAGATCGCGATTGTGACGATCTGCCATAAATTATTTGACCTCTTCAAGTCTTGGAAATAAAACTTCAGTCTTAGTAACTTTACTTCCAGCCGGTAGTTGCCCCCATATTGAAACTTGAGAAATTTTTTGTGATTTAATCTCACCAATTGAAGTATCAGCACCAAGACTGCGCCACAACTTTTCAGTCGCATCAGGCATAACTGGATGTAACAAAACCGCAAGGGCACGGAGTGATTCTGCGGTGTTGTACAAAATCTCAGAAAGCTCAGCACTATTGGCTGGATCTTTAGCAACTACCCATGGTTGCCTTTCGGTAACGTAACCATTTACTCGCTTACAAAAATCCATGATTGCATTAATTCCACCCTGAAAATCAAGCGCACAAATTTTGCCATCTGCTAACTCGACTGTCTGCTTTAGCATTGCAGATAAACCCTCATCTTTTGCAGTAGCTGGAATTTTGTTCTCGAAATACTTCTCTATCATGGCAATTAATCGTGAAGCTAGATTTCCAAAATCATTGGCTAATTCACTTGTGTATCTAGCGGCCATATCTTCCCAAGAAAATGATCCATCTGTTCCAAATGGAATGGCCTTCAAAAAATAATATCTAAATGCATCCACGCCAAAATCTTTTGTGATATCACTTGGTGCAATGCCAGTTAATTTACTTTTTGACATTTTTTCACCACCAATAAGTAGCCAGCCATGTGCAAAAACTTTCTTGGGAACTGGGACTCCTGCTGCCATTAACATCGCAGGCCAAATCACTGCGTGAAAACGTAATATATCTTTTCCAACTAAATGCACATCTGCTGGCCAGGTATTCTTAAACTTTTCTCCTCCCTTAGACGCTGGGTCATCGCCCAAACCAACCGCAGTTGCATAATTTAATAGCGCATCAAACCAAACATAAATAACTTGTTTCGTATCCCAAGGAACTGGAATTCCCCAATCAAATGTTGATCTAGAAATAGATAAGTCCCGAACTTCACCTTCTAAAAACGAAACAACTTCATTTCTAGCACTTTCTGGCTCACAAGCATTGGGATTATTTTTATAGTGGTCTAAAAGTGGCTGCCGAAAAGCTGAGAGTTTGAAAAACCAATTATCTTCACTAAGCATTTCAACTGGCTTTGAGTGAATTTTGCATTTACCTTCAACTAAGTCACCTGGTAATTTAAACTCTTCGCAGCCAATACAGTAAGGGCCTTCAAATTTACCAGCATAGATATGGCCAGCATCTTTAAGCCCTTGTAAAAACTTTTGCACTCGTTGGGTGTGACGTTCTTCAGTCGTCCGAATAAAATCATCGTTTGCAATATTTAAATCTTTCCAAACTGGCTTCCAAGCACTTTCAACTAATTTATCGCACCAATCTTGTGGGGCGGTGTCATTACTTTGCGCTGTATTTAAAACCTTCTGGCCATGCTCATCTGTGCCTGTAAGAAACCAAACTGACTCGCCACGTTGTCTATGCCAGCGAGTTAAGACATCGCCAGCAACAGTTGTATAGGCATGACCAATATGTGGTGCGTCATTTACATAGTAGATTGGTGTAGTTAAATAAAAAGATTTATCAGCCACGGTCAGATCTTATCCTCACTCTTGTAAGCCACCATCGCATCAAAAACAACTCTTTTAGCCACACCGTTTGACTTAGCAACCTGGGCAATTGCCTCTTTACGGCTTTCGCCAGCTTTTTCTTGCTCAACTACTAACTTAACTAAATCCTCGGCTGAAAATTCTCTGGTGCCAGGATCAAATCCTTCAACGACAACGGTAATCTCACCAAGGATTTCCTTAGATTTTGCCCAATCAACTAATTCTGAAATATCACCTCTTACGATTTCTTCATAATGCTTACTCATCTCTCGGCAAATTGCAGATTTACGATTTGAACCGAATGCTGATTGTGCATCTGATAAAGATTCAATAATTCGATGTGGGGCTTCAAAGAAAACTATTGTTCGCTCTTCGGTTGCTAAATCTTTAAACCATTTGGTCCTTGCACCCTTAGTTCTAGGTGGAAAACCTTCAAAACAAAAACGATCTGTTGGTAAACCAGAGAGCAATAGGGCTGTTGTAACTGCACTTGGTCCTGGCAATACCTTGACTTGGATATTTGAATTTAGTGCAGCCCTAATTAATCTGTAACCAGGATCAGAAATACCTGGAGCTCCAGCATCAGTAACAACTAAAATATCTTTGTTAGAAGTTAGTAGGCTAGTTAACTCTTGAATTCTGTCACTTTCGTTACCTTCAAAAAACGAAATTACTTTGGCATTGTGCTTAACATTTAACTCTTGGCATAGGCGAGAAAACTTTCGGGAGTCCTCCGCTGCAATAAATTGAGCTTTAGTTATTGCTTGTATTAGGTGAGCCGATGCATCGCGAGCATCGCCAATAGGTAGGCAGGCCAAAATTAACATCTGATAATTCTCTCAGGTTATTTTCCAACTTGCTTTCGATAGGTCCTAGGCTGTTCCTATGAGTGCCACTCGACTCCTTCGAATAACTCCGATGACAGCGATTCTCGCATTTTCCCTTGCAATAAGGCTTTGGCGACTAAATCTTCCTGCCGGATATATTTTTGATGAAGTTTATTATGCAAAAAATGCCAACTCTTTACTCACTTCTGCCGTTGAGTTAAATGGACAAGGTCAAGCTGAGTTCGTGGTTCATCCACCTTTAGGTAAATGGCTAATAGCAATTGGAATTAAGATTTTTGGCAATAATGAGTTTGGATGGAGATTTGTAGCTGCAATCTTTGGAACACTTTCAATTTTACTCCTATATTTAATTGTCAAAAAACTATTCAACTCTGAATTTTTAAGTGTTACAGCTGCACTCCTAATGTCACTAGATGGATTAAATTTAGTAATGTCTAGAGTTGCTCTACTAGACATTTTTTTGATGGTTTTTATCTTAGTAACTTTTTATTTCTTATTAATTAATAATCTCTGGATGAGTGGATTTGCACTTGGGTTAGCTTTAGCAACAAAATGGAGTGCTGCATTCTTAATTCCATTTATATTTTTATTCTTAGCTATATATAACAAAGTAAACTTCAAAGCTATTCTTAAGTTAATAAGTCAGTTTGTTGTATTACCAATTTTAGTATATATAATTTCATGGAGCGGCTGGATATTCAGCGTCAAAGGTTGGGCCAGAGAATCTGGATCAAATATCTTTGCCTCATTTTGGAATTACCATATTCAAATTTTGGATTTTCATAGAGGTTTAACTGAAAAGCATTCTTATCAAGCTAACCCATGGAGTTGGTTAGTGCTTGGACGACCGACCTCATTTTTTTATGATAGTTCAGGTAATTGTGGGAATGAAAAGTGTGCACAGGAAATTCTAGCCATGGGTACTCCAATACTATGGTGGAGTTCAATTTTTGCAGTTGCTATTACCTTTGGATTTTTTATCAAAAATCTTGAAAGATCTGCTGCGATAATCCTGTTTGGATTTGCGGGAACATACCTACCCTGGTTTTTTATTCAAGATCGAACTACATTTTATTTTTATGCAGTGAGTACTCTTCCTTTTTTGATACTTTCCCTAATTTATAGTTTTGATAAGTTAATAAAATTTAGAAATATCAATAAATTTATTGTAATTTTTATTATTTTGGTGGCAGTAAATTTCATTTATTTTTTACCTATTTATTTGGGAATTACCATTCCATATTCGCATTGGCTATCAAGAATGTGGCTGCCAAGCTGGATCTAATTACTCGTTTACAACTCTACTTTCTTCGATCTCATCTGGCATTAGTGACTGGTCAAATAAATCATCATCGCGACCAGATAAGGCTTTGATTCGCTCCTGTTCTGCGCTCCATTGACCTGTGGTTGTTAAATCGATAATTCTTTTGCTTGGAATGGCTTTTGGTGCGGTTGTATAGACAGGTTTTGGAACTTTTGTAGGTTGCCAACCCTTTCGATCCTTTGGAACAACTATTACTCCAGTTATCTCTGGACGTTCCGAGAAAGGAATCCAGTGCTCAATATTCTTATTCTCAGTATTAATTTCAGGAAGTTCTACTGAAGCTAATTTTGTATTAGTTATTTTTTCCAACGCAGCAAGTCTTCTGGCTCGCAACTGTGATGCGACTACTTGCTTTCTTACATTTACAAAATAAATTAATAGGGCTGTTAATGGAATTAATGTTGTGGTAAAGACTAATAAGCCTAGTAATGCAAAGAGATTAGAAAATAAATAAATTGAAAATAGTGAACCAAAAATTAACCTTCTACGAAAAAATAATTTATTTTTTTCTTCAATTTTTACTTCTTGTTTTATATTTTTATTATTCTCGGCAACAACCTGCATCGCATTTTTATAGCGCTCAATTGCCTTGCCTGAGGTCTCTTCATGTCTGCTAATCCACTGTGGTAAAAAATAGGCAACCCACATACCAGCTATGACTAAGTAGATAAATCCTGAGCCCATAAAGGACAACAATAAATGTCAGGTTGAGGATTTTGGGGCAATTAGCTGGGTATGTCCTATTTATATTTTATTTAATTTCAGGGTTCTCTCTAACAAAAGTTATGTGGTCGCGCCAATCTCCTGCAATATGCAGATACTTATTTCGGGAGCCTTCTAATAAATAACCAGCTTTTACTGCAACCTTTTTGGATGCTTCATTCTCAGGTCGTAAATTAATCTCAATTCGATGAAGTTTTAAGTTTTCAAATCCAAATTTAGTTAGTAATTTTACAGCCCTAGTTGTATATCCTCTATTTGAATATCTTTGATCAATCCAATATCCAATATGCGCTCCACGTAGTGCGCCAAAAATAATGCCTCCTAAAGTTATCTGACCAATTAATTTTTCCTGCTTATTTTCTAGTAACCAGATACCTAGTGAGATTGATCTTAGTGCTCGCATCTCCTTGTTTAATTGCATAACCATTCCATAATAAGAAGGAAGTGGTGATTTACGATCAATTAACGGTCTAGTCGCTTCCCAAGGCGATAACCATTCTTGGTTCTCAGCCCGAACCTCTTCCCACTTACTCTTGTCTCTAAATTTAATCGGTTTTAATATCAATTCTTGATCAAATAGAGTTTTCAATGTCATCCTAATTAATTGTAATTATATTTACTAAATCTCCCGATGAAACCTTGATATCTTTTTCACCCAAGGTAATAAGACAATCAGCAAGTGAAAGTGTTGTTATAGATCCTTGATTTTCTAATGGTTCAACTGTCCCATCGCTATTAAATTTACCGCGAACATAATTTGCTTTTCCGGTCTCAGTGCTTATTGGTTTGCTTAATTTTACTTTTTTACTTGGTCTATTTATCTCACTATTTGCAAGCATTTTTAAAATCATAGGGCGAATAAAAATTTCAGCGGATAGGAAATTTCCAATTGGATCACCGGGTAGGGTCACTATTGGAGTCTTATCTGGACCGATCGTTCCATAATTGTGTTTTCCACTCTCGGCCAAGTTAGGAATTATTGTGGATACATCTCCAAGTTGTGATAAAACTGAATTTATTAATTCAAATGATTCGTCATGAGATTCACCGCTTATAACAATTAAGTCAGCTCGAACCAGTTGATCCTCAATGATTAACTTAAGCTCCTCTGGAGTTTCTGGAATGGTATGCACTCGAAATGCATGTGCCCCAGCCTCTCGAACAAATGTAGTTAGAAACCAAGAGTTACTCTCAAATTCATCTTCGTCATCTGCCAATTTACTTCCGGGTTCAACTAAGTCATCACCAGCACTAATAATCACAACTCGTGGGTGTGGTCGCGAAGGTAGGCGATCTAAGCCAAGCGAAGCAGCTAGTGCTATCTGGGTTGAATTAATTTTGGCGCCACTTTTAATAATTATCTGTTCATCGATCAAAAGATCACTGGCCATAGTGGCCCCGTGCGCATCCAAAAGCGGCAAATCTAATGGAGATAGTGGTGAGGCTAATTCCAGTAAGCGCTCATACATATGCGCAACAGCCACGGTCTGATCCATACCTAAACCCTACTTTGCCTCACCTATAAATTAAGGTAGGGGCCATGGTAATTAGTGAAAATAAATCTCAACTTCGTAAAAGGTTTCGCAAAGAGCGGGCAGATAGATTTTCTGAGGAAAGTTGGATTCATATCATCTCCGCTAATGAAATTCGCAGTGCAAAAAATATTGCCACATACCTCTCCTACGAGTTCGAACCAAATACTAAGGATTTAAACCGTGAATTAATTGGATTAGGTAAAAACCTCTACCTGCCTAGAGTTAGGGAAAATAAAGATATTGAGTGGGTGAAGTGGGATGGTTCACAAGAATCTTTAAGGCAAAATGGCAAAATTTTTGAGCCACAAGGTGATGCTGAAGAGGCGATTGATTTTGAAGTAATTATTGTGCCAGCACTTCATATTGATCGATCTGGAAATAGATTAGGTCAAGGTGGTGGATCATATGACCGAGCATTGGCAAAGAGTAATGCTTGGAAGATCGCATTACTCCATCATGGGGAAATTACTAATGAAATACTGCCACTTGAGCCTCATGACCAAAAAGTAAGTGCTGCAGCCACTCCTGAAATTATTGTTCGATTCTAATTACTTAATGTTTCCAAATTTCTAGCCATTACAACCCTTTGAATTTGATTTGTTCCCTCATAAATCTGAGTTAATTTAGCATCCCGCATCATTCTTTCAACTGGATAATCACTTACATACCCATATCCACCTAAAATTTGTACCGCATCTGTAGTAACTTTCATTGCAACATCAGTTGCAAAACATTTACTGGCTGCAGAGAAGAAAGTTAAATCACGCTCACCTCTTTCACTTTTCACTGCCGCGGCATAGGTCAACTGACGGGCTGCTTCAATTTGCATAGCCATATCTGCCAACATAAATTGGATAGCTTGAAAATCAAATATTGGCTTACCAAATTGCTGACGCTCATGTGAATACTTTTTTGCAATATCAAATGCCCCTTGGGCAATTCCTAGGGCTTGGGCTGCAATGGTAATTCTGGTGTGGTCTAAGGTTTGCATTGCTAGTGAAAATCCAGTTCCAATCTCACCTAACCTGCGATCATCGCTAATTTTTACGTTATCAAAATAGACCTCTCTGGTTGGAGATCCTCGAAATCCCATCTTTTTTTCATGGGCGCCAAATGAAACACCTGAATCTGATTTTTCCACAATAAATGCGGAAATACCTTTCGCACCTTTACTTGGATCCGTGCTTGCTAGCACAGTGTAAAACTCAGATACACCAGCATTTGAAATCCACTTTTTACTTCCTGAAAGTATCCAATCATTCCCCTCTTTAACAGCCTTGGTTTTCATGGCTGCTGCATCTGAGCCCGCATCAGATTCAGAAAGACAGTATGAAAATCCTTTGCCTGCAGCAAGCTGAGTTAAATACTTTTTTTTCTGCTCATTATTTCCAGCAATCATTAATGGAACTGAACCTAATTTATTTACTGCTGGAATTAATGAAGAGGAACCACAAACCCTAGCTACCTCTTCAATCACAATTACCGCAGCTAATGCATCAGCACCTTGCCCGCCAAATTCAGTTGGTACATGTGCAGCGGCTAATCCAGCAGCTTGTAATGCATCTGCTGCCTCTTGCGGATAGCGTGACTTTTCATCAACATCATGTGCGAAAGGTGCAATCTTTTTTGCCGAAAGTGCTTTCACACTCTCCCTTAAATCTTGATACTCCTGGCCAAATAATGCCGGCATATCTGAAGTCATAGACATGGTGTAATTCTATTCTCTTAAGTCTTTTTTGCTTAATTCAAATAGGTACCGGTTGTACTGCGCCAACTCATCATCTTCACCCATAGCTGCAGCGCGATCTGAGGCACGATCAATTCGATTTGCCTCTTTCGTATCCGCGCGACTCCATTGAATAAATGTTGCTAACAACGCTAATAGGATTGGAATCTCTCCCATAGCCCAGCCAATAGATCCGCCTAGCTTTTGATCGGCAAGTAAATCTGTACCCCAAGGCCGTTGTAGTTGAGCAAAGTAACCGCCATCGATCAAAGTAGATGCAGACATTATGGAGATTGAGAAAAATGCATGAATACTCATAGCCGCAAAAATTATGATGATTTTTACCAAATGTGGAATTTTTTGTGGCATTGGATCAATCCCAATAAGAATTTGGAAAAATAAAATTCCAGCAAGTAGGAAGTGGAGTGACATAATAAAGTGACCAGTATGTCCCTGCATTAAATTGCCAAACAATGGCGTGAAATAGAGTGCAAATAAAGAGCCATCAAAAATAGCTAATGCAACTATTGGATTTGTATAAAATTTTCCAAGCTTTGAGTGCAATAGTGCAATAAAGGAACCTCTAACTCCCCGCTCTTGAGGATTCCTACCAATTGGCAAAGTTCTAAGCGCAAGAGTTATTGGAGCGCCTAGAACTATTCCAATTGGAGCAATCATTCCAACAACCATGTGTGCAACCATGTGTGCTGAGAATGAAAAATGTGAGTACAAGCCCAAACCGCCACTAGTTGCAAAATCAACGGCACTCACTCCGGCAGCAAAAGCTATAGTCCTTCCAATTGGCCACTTAACACCTTTCCTACTTAAAATAACTACACCCTTTATATATAAGGCGACTACAAAAAGTAAAAGTCCGAGCATTAATCCATCAACCTCGTAAGAAAATAGGATTCTAGAGAGAGTCGGCTCAGGTGGTAATTCAATTCCAGTAAGTAAAAGTGCAGGTGTTGAAGTAACTACTCGTTCTGGTGGGGCAATTGTTGATAGCCAACTTCCAACAAAAATTGTGCCAAACATGATTGCTATTTCAGCAGAAATTAATCTAAAAACTGATGGTAGATCTGAGGTAATTATCCATCGTCGATGAATTACGCCAAATCCAATAAGAATTACAGTTAGAAAAATCTTTAAAATTGTTACTGCACCGTATTTACTTTGCCATGTTTCGACGGAATCTAATCTTGAGAAAGCATTAGCAGTCCCACTTATTGCAACAGCAATTGCACTCCAAAGTGCTATTTCGCTAAATCTTGGAAGTGCAATAATTTTTTGTTCATTTTCTAATTGAGTCAATCCAAAAAGTCCACCTACCCAAAAACTAATAGCAATCACATGAATAACCAATGCACCAACTGCAAGTCCATGATTTCCTGATGCACTGCCATGGCTTTGAAACACTGGTGAGATAAAGGAACCAAGAGCTAATAAAAGAGCAAAGTATGAAATAAGAATTTTCCGAAGTGGCATAATCAACAGGAGCAATATCCCCAAAAATTGGATTAAATAACTTTTCCCGATTGAAGTTTGAGTCAGATAGGAGCGTATTACGGTTAAATCAAATGAAGCTGATATTGGTTGATCAAGTAAGTAGGCAATTTGAATAATCACGAAAATCATTAAAGATACAAACCAAAACAAGAGAAATAATCTAGTTCTATTTATTAAACGTAAATTTTCTATATTTCCTTTTACATCCTTATCTAAAAATGCAGTTGCGATCAATAAACCAATACTTAACACACCAAATAATTGAATTAAGCCCTTTGATAACGGAACAAGTAGATCAATCATTAAAAATTACTTTAAAAATTTCTTACTTGTACTTGGATTTTTTCTTTGAGTTTTTGGCTTACTTGGTGTTTTAAAAGTTTGCTTAGCATATCTTGATAAAAAGACCAGAACAATAAAGGCAAAAACCATTAGACCAACTACAAACAAATCTGTTATTCGATTGGGATTATTTGTTGAAAGAGGTTCCTCACTCATACTTGGTTGAGGTGTTGCTAATGTAACCTCACCAGGTGCGTTATAAATAAAGGTAAAAGTTCCAGAGCTTGATTCTTGATCAATAACCATCAAAGTATATGAAACTGTATAAGTTCCGGATGTGACTAAGGGTTTAATGCCAACTAATAAAACTGATCCTTGAACTTGAATAGAACCATCATCTACCCGAATACCTGAAGGATTAGTAACCTCAATTGAATTAGCACCCTCGACTAAATCTCCATTTACTTTAATTGAAACTGCACTTGGTGAGACACTTAAAATTGATCCAGCTGTAGGAGATGTAGAAACGATTGAAGTGGCATGGGCTAGATTTGTTCCCAGCAATGTAAAGATTGACAAGCTAATTACATAAAACAAGCGCCTCATGACTCTTACAACCTTCCTAGTTAGCCCTTATCTTCCCACTTGCTTAAGATTATCCCCTATGCCTACCTATGAATACCTGTGCAATAAATGTGAGCATGCATTTGAGGCGGTTCAGTCATTTAGCGATGCGGCTTTAGAGGATTGCCCAAAATGCGACGGCAAAGTTAGAAAGGTATACAACAACGTTGGCGTCGTCTTTAAGGGGAGTGGATTTTATAAAACAGATTCTAGAACTACTGTTACTAACAAACCTGAGAGCAAACCTGAGAGCAAACCTGAGAGTAAGACAGAAACTAAACCAGAGGTTAAAACAAAGAAGCCAGATTAAGAGTGATGAGGTGGTTTCTCAGCAGAAATTTCAGCATCTCTCGTCTTATCAATCTCTAAATCAATCTCATCATTAGTTACGTTAGGCAATAGGTGATTAACTTCACCTGTGTTATGTTTTATTTGAATTCTATTTTTTTGAGAATTAGGCTCGTCATTCATTAGTATACAATTCTACTCTAAATCAAAATTAATTAATAATTGAGGAAAACATGTTTGAAAGATTAGGTTCAGTAATTGTTAAACGCAAGAAATTCATATTTTCTTTGTTTATTGCTTTGATTTTAGCTGCCGGCGTAATCGGTTCTGCAGTATTTGGCAAACTAGATAGTGGTGGATACTCAGATCCTAAGAGTGACTCTGCAAAGGTATTTGAATATCTAACCGATGTATTTAAAGTCAAAGACCCAGCGGTCGTTTTAGTTGTGGAAACAAAAAATGGTGTTACCTCACCTGAATCCACAGCATCAGCAATAAAGCTTGAGGGACAAATTAAGACTGAATCTGGAGTGGAATCAACCCTGTCTTTTTGGAGCTCAGGTGGTGCACCCTCGTTAAAAAGTAGTGATGGCAATTCTGCGTTCCTCTTCATTTACGGAAAGAGTATTGAATGGGATGG